>Ga0326512_10001194_pt1 | contig 20688 bp, 24 predicted proteins | sample 1_2617_0518_D_FD_203652 | JGI IMG/M metagenome (GOLD analysis project Ga0326512, IMG submission 203652) | Bovine rumen microbial communities from UC Davis, California, United States - 1_2617_0518 | ecosystem: Host-associated > Mammals > Digestive system > Stomach > Rumen | place: USA... | reverse complement strand
TTCATTAAGTGCGAGTCTCTTAAGGATGATATTGCCCTTGAATTGGAGTTGAAATGGGGAAAAGACTTATAACAAATAACGACAATGAAAAATTTATTGGGCGGTCTGTGCCTTGCTATCGGATCTTTGATGATTACGGGCGTGGACGCAAACCCGGTGCAGGCGCTTTATGCGCTTGCATTCATCGGCGCTGCCTGTGCTTGTTTTAATTGGCACGACAAGCATCAGGCAAAGAGTGATAAAAGTGCCAAAGAGTTATCCATAACAAAAAAAGAAATGGAGGCAGCGGCATGAAGAAATTTATTGCCATTGTGGCTTGGCTGGCGTATCTTATTATCGCCATAGCTATATGCTGTGTGTCACTATACGTTGGCTCGTCGTGCGCCAACATTGTATGTGATGCAACCGGCGTCTCGGGCTCGTGGGGTGCATTTTTTATCGGCATCCCTGTACTATTTATGACCTCGTTAGCCACTACAGGGTTTTTCCTGGGGGGGCTGATGAAGTTTAAAAACGTGTAAAATAAACATCAAACAACTCAAAAATTTACAAGAATTATGGCAAACGTAAAAAAAATGGCAGGCACCGCCAAGAAGCGTGCCAGAAAATATGGCGCAACGATAGTCGCTATGGCAGCCCTCACGGGCACCAGCGCCAAAGAGATGAATATGGCTATGCAGGCTGCTATGCACGACATGGCAGCCGATGGCGAGTGTGTAATCGTGGATATGTCCTTCGGTGGTCTTATCGCATAAAGGAAAGGAGGCAAAAATGAAACCAATCATATCTGAAGATTTGAGAAAGCGCATAAGCTTCGCAGCTGCAAACGGGTCTGTGATAGCTCAAGATCTCCTGACAGCTATAAAAAGATGTCGGGACATCAAGAACGAGACCGACAAAACTATCAATTACTTTGACAGTAAGCGCAAGGTGTCCAACCCCGAGTCTGGACGCAAGACCATTCGTATCGTGGTGACCTGTTGCAGGAAGGACTTATCGAATAAGTCCTTCCCGGATTACGGCAACCCGCAGGCTCCGTATTTCCCGGAAAATCGTTCAGAAATTAGCGTTCATGATTTTGCGGCATTATTCAAGAGCGTGCGAGAGAAGAACTATGACGACCCGGATTGGGTCTATTACGACTCTGCTATGCGTCTGGCAAGTAAGGTAAAGTTCCGTATAGGAACGACTATGGCGGACTTCATCAAGGCGTATGATGCCTCGAATTACATCGGTCTGTCCGAGAGTAGCCAGAGTACCCTCCACGGGTCTTGCATGAGGTACGAGGAAACAACACGCAACGCGGCTGACTATTACGTCAATTTCGCGGGCGCCAAGATACTTATTGGCGAAACCCAGGAGGGCGAGGTTGTAAGTCGTGCAGTCTTGTGGGAAAATGTAAGCGTGAAAGATTTTCAAGAGCCTATAAGTTTCATTGATAGGACTTATACGGCTTTTGACGGCTTCCTGCTCTCAGCAATGCGGCGGGAGGCACTAAAGGCTGGCTTCCTATGGCGTAAGACGGCAAATGATTTTAGCACGAAGCAGAATTTCACTCCCATGCAGGATACAAAGCTGACGAGAGAAGCCGGTTGTGATGGGGAAGGAATCTTTAATTTTAATGCGGAGAGCAATTATCTCCTTAACGTCTTTAAGGCGGTGCCTGCTCACCGCCTACACAAGAAAGGCTGCCCGTATTGCGATACGATGAGTTTCCTGTTGTATAGACAGGAACAATGTCAGCTTATTATCGCCAATTCAGCCCTGTTTGGTGAGAAGGTAGCCAGGTTGGATAATACTGGTGGTTATGGTATGCCTTATGGTCATATTTGCCCTGTCTGTGGCGCGGTGCATAACTCTGATAAAGATCTATGCAATCTGTGTGATTCGTTATTTTATGAAGACACGATTTTCGGACGTGTAGCAAAGGGAAATTCGGTCACTTATAAGGGTAAATCTGTGCCGGCAGCATTATTCAAAAATAAAAAGCCAATACCCCCATTTAACGCATACATCGCGATAAAACGGATTTGCCAAGTTAATTTCTCACTATAATTTATAGCGCCATGAAATACGATTATGAATTATTAATAAGGCTCTATGAGCTTCACTCGCCGAGCCGCAGGGAAAAGAAGATGCGCAAACTATTGCGTCAGTTGTGTATACTCCGTGGCGCTACTGTCGAGACCGACGGTCACGGAAATCTTTTCGTGACCAAAGGCAAGGCAGACACCTATCCGTGTATCTGCGCCCACATGGACCAGGTGCAGAACCAGCACTCAAGAGACTTTACCGTGCTAAAGGTGGATGACGTCATAATGGCGTATTCGCCCAAATCGATGTCACAGCAGGGGCTTGGTGCGGATGATAAGAACGGACTATGGATAGCACTGGAACTATTGCGCATTCGTAAGGTGTTGAAGTGTGCGTTCTTTGTTGGAGAGGAAATAGGGTGCGTGGGCAGTAGTCGCTGCGACCTGGATTTTTTCAGTGATGTGCGCTATATCGTACAGCCAGACCGCCGAAACGGTGGTGATTTGATAACGTCTATCTCGGGGCGCATCTGCTCAGAGGAATTTGAGCAGGCTGTCAATGCCGAAGCATTCGGATATAGTCCCTGTGATGGTCTCTCTACCGATGTCGGCACCCTCTCGCATCGTGGCGTGGGAGTGAGTTGTATAAACATATCGTGTGGCTACTATCATCCACACACCGACCAGGAGTGTACGAAGTGGAGCGAATTATGTCAAGCCTTGGAGTTTGCGCGCAGCATCTGCAAGCTGAAGAAGACCTATAAGCACGAATATGAATTGCGTCCGGAGACATGTTCGTATGAACATTGCTGGGGCATCTGGCACGGCTACGGGAAAATATACCGTCAGAGTTATGAAAGCATTGAGCAATCAAGGCTGAGCAATATCATCGCTCATATTTTGCAATACGAGCCACATTTGGAATTTGAAGAAATGTGTCTTAATTATCCGCATTTATTCGATGGGCAGGATGTGGACGTTGTCCGGTCTTTATTTAAAACCGAAAGCGAGAAGATACGAAAAAAAATATTGGAGGATAAAACATGAGCAATCCAAGAGTGTATGTAGGAACCTACGGCAAATACAACCGTGGTTCTATTGCGGGGGGATGGATAAGCCTGTTGGAGTGCAAGGACTATGCGGACTTCCTGCGGAAGTGCCGCGCCTTGCACCGTGGTGAACGTGACCCCGAGTTTATGATACAGGACACCGAGGACTTCCCCGATGGTCTGTCTTGTATGGAATCATTGTCAGAGCAGGAGTTCAAAGACGTGGTGCAGGCGTGCAAAGAGGAGGACGAGCAGGAACAGTCCTCTATCGCCGACCTACTGCGTGCTGCGCTGCTGATACGACTGTCAGGGAAAGCGCAGGCGAATCCGGCAATGTATAAGGCATGGCTGGATGAGTATGCCGCCACCGACCCGAATTGGAGCGACTATTACAAGAAGCACAACGTAGGTGCTGTGAAGATGCACGACCGCTACTATCTTCTTGAGAAACCCCACATGGAGAATCAGTTTTGGTTCCATGACGAAGGACCAAACTACGAATTTTATTGCAGCCTGAATACCGACGAGAAAATTGCCGAATACTTTAAAAAAGAGAACCTAAATAAGTATGACAGGCTTATCAGCGACATTGAGGAGGGCTCAGGCTATGACCACGACAAACGTCTGTGGTGGCAGGCTCAGGAAGACGGGGAGAGGTTGTTTGTATATACATCCACTCAGAAAAGCTATAATCGTAGCAACTCGGATGATTGTTACACGTTGTTTACCGACGAAGAGAAAGCCGTGCTATTGGCAGCGTTGAAGTGGGGCAGGGCGCAGTTTGAAAAGCGTCTCGATACCTACCTGAAACGCTACGGGGTAAGCAAGATACACATGGACACCTTTTGGGCAGACAGATAAAACAACTTAAAAATTTATTATTATGGCACAGAAAAACTATAATCTCACCTTTATGGTGAACATCGCTCGCTATGAGCATGAAGGGAATGAATACGATGCTTTGAACATCGATGTTGTTTACCGCAAAGCAAAAGGCTTTATGGTGATTTATCAACCGGTTAAGCGCACGGATTCGGGCTATATGACTGGTCCGATGCCGAGCAGTGACCCATTGGTGACCGCTACCGAGGTGTTCATTAAGTGGGCACCCAGAACAAGCCTTAAGGCGTTGGAGCAGATAAAGCAGAATATCGAGGCAGCGGAAGAGTGTATCACCTGGCTGTTTGACAAGAGAGAATGGAAGAAGTTGGCGGCGGCAATCAGGAATATTGCCACCGAAGGATATACGGCTAATTTTAAACAGCAGTTTGAAGAGTTTAAATCAAATCCACACGCTACCACCAAGGAGGATAACCTGTCACCTATGATGCGCCAGTTCTATGATATGAAGGAGAAACATCCGGAAGCTATCCTGCTGTTCCGCTGTGGCGACTTCTATGAGATATACGAGCAGGACGCAAAGGATGCCGCGAAAATACTTGGTATAACTCTTACAAGACGTCATAATGGAAATAGTCAGGCAGCTACTGAGATGGCAGGTTTTCCACATCATGCACTTGATACATATCTACCACGTTTAATAAGAGCTGGCAGAAGGGTTGCTATATGTGACCAGTTAGAAGATCCAAAACTTACAAAAAAACTTGTTAAGCGTGGTATCACGGAAATGCTTACGCCGATGCAAATGCAAAACGAGACCGATAACAAAACAACAACAAAAAACACAAAAACTATGGCAGCAAAAAAGACAAAAGCAAAAGACAGCGAGGCTGGTAAGAAAACAACTATCGTAGAGGATGAGGTAACAGAGGTGCAGGATATAGTGCCCACAGTGACGAAACCGAAACCAGATGCAGCCGTCACGGTGCCACTGAGCAACCACGGAACACTCGTCATCGCTGGCGTTCCAAGACCGTCAGAGAAGAAAGTGAAGCCGGCACCGGTACAGGAGGTATCAACCCTGCCGAATGTGGAGCTTGTAACCTATACGACGAAAAAGGGAGAGCAGGCGCCTCGTATCATCGGTTTCAGCGGCAAGGACGATCCGCGTTGGAAGAAGCACTATGAGGCAGCTATTGCAGCGGCGAAGGCGTACAAGGATGCAAAGAAGAAAGACCCGAAGGCAAAGCCTACAAGCAATCCATTCGGACCGTATTGCACTCGCAATATCGACCAGTCATACACCTGCGTCCTGAATTTCGGCACACGTTATATGGACGTGGCACGTCAGCTGGTGAAAGCCTATAACACATCTGACCGTCAGTCATGGCAGCGTGCCGAGGATGCCGTAATGGCTTGCAAGAGCGGTATAAGCGCCGAGTGGCAGCAGCGTAAGGCGGAACGTAAGGCAGAGCGCACTGCGGCAAAAGCCACCGAAGCCAATAAGTCCACGGAAAAGACCTATACGCTTGATGATATGGCTCAGCTCCTTAAGCAGAAGTTTTCGGAGTTAAAGGACGTAAATCCCGAGGATATTAAGAAACTTCTGGCAGCTTAAAAAATACGCAACATAAGGTGGCATTGAGCGCATCGGATAACCTTGCGCTCTTTGCGCCTTTATAAGAATTACGAATTATGCACTACGATATATTTCAACTATCAAAAATTCCAGTTAAACAGGATGAGTATATTTCCGCTGATAAAATCTCCAACGTTGACGATTTCTTCTCTTGGGCTGATTATATAGGTGACGAGAGGGAAGGCGACATACGCAAAGAGTGTATTGTCAGTCTTGCAAAGAGAACTAATGGAGTCTTTTCCTTGAATGATGATTATTCCCTCACTTATAATGGCGAGGAAGCATTGCGTGCTTTCTTGACCGAATGGGCGGAAAATCTAAGAGAGTTGACGGCGAAATTAAATGCCGACAATATTCTGACGGAAATGAACCTGTACAAAATAAAAGATCGTTGTGACCGGACACATGTTGAAGACTGGTGTCGATATTATATCGAAGAATGGAATGGCTATGCCGCACCGTTCTGTGACGTGTTTGGATGGGCGAGATGTTGCCTTAAAGAAGGCGACCGTGTTTATATAGGCGCAGTTTACGATTTTCATTGTTAAAGTTAAAAAAACGGATTATGAAGGACAAGATATTGCAGATGTTTTTTGATGGTGGGCGGTGGGAATACGCCATCGAAAAAGGCGTGGGTAAGGACGTTCCGAAGAACGTGCTCTACCAGCTATGTAAGCCGAAACAGAGAATACGCATGTATAAGGCTATTCAGTCCGGACAGTATGAGATAGCACCGCCGCATACGGCGCTTATACCAAAGGACACCCCGGGCGAGTTCCGTACTGTATATGTTAATGAGGCGGCAGACAGGGTCTTGCTGAGCATCGCCAACGATTTATTGTTTGAGCTGATGCCCGACAGGGTGCATCCGAGGTGTAAGTCATATCTGAAGGGTGTCGGTTGCGGCAGGGTGGTACAGGAGGTGAGTCGTACTATTACGGCTTCCGGTCGCCATGGTGCATCCCGTTACGGATGGAAGAGCGACCTGTCTAAGTATTTCGACAGTGTTCCTATCGAATACATAGACAAGGCTTTTGATATGGTGGAGCAGCGGCATGGGCGAAGTGCGTTGATAGATGTGCTGCGCAAGTATTACCATGCCGACCTGTATTTTGATACAGACGGCAACCTGCAAAGCGCGTATCAGTCACTTAAACAGGGTTGCTCCGTAGCAAGCTGGCTCGCTGACGTGATACTATATCACATAGATGATCAGCTGGCAAATCTTGACGGCTACTATGTGCGTTACTCCGACGACATGTTGTTCATCGGCAGGGATGCAGAGCGTGCTATGCAGATATTGTCTGATGAGCTTGATAAGATGCAGATGAAGCTCAATCCTAAAAAGGTTGAGTGGCTGGACAAAGACCATTGGTTTAAGTTCCTCGGCTTCTCTATCAAGGGCGCAAGCATATCGCTGAGCCAGACACGCATAAAGCGGTTCCAGAAAGAGATAGAGAGCCGCACGGTAGATACCCTGCGTAGCAAGACGGCAAAGCGTTCTACTGCTGCCGCTATCAACCGTGTTAACCGCTATCTATACCGCGGTGACTGGCAGGGGCATTCATGGGCAACTCAGGTATTACCAATCATTAATGTCCGAAAAGACATTGACACGCTCAATATGTTCGTGATGGACTGTCTGCGTGCCGTTCATACAGGAAAGGCTAACCTTGGCGGTCTTGGCTATGACCGTCAGGGCAGGGAAGGGTGTGTGGTACGTGGCAGAGGGCGTAATGTCTCTGCCAACCGTCGCAAGACCGGTGATGACATTGGTGGTTATCTTACACTTGGTTGTATGCAGAATGCCATGCGTACCAGCAAAGCGGCATACGAGACATTGGTGCGCTCGATGTTTTACAAGGAATGGAAACGTCAGACCGGCGGTACCGTTGCCGGTTCCGATATAGCCGACTTTGAGTCGCTGTATCAAACCTACAAGCACAGTGTGCCATCAGAGCGTACTATGGGGCGTGTACCCCGGTTTAAGGCTCTGCCGGAAAGCGGTCTGAGCAGTGAGGATATGCTCTATGGCGTCAGCCGTGAAGAAGCAGAGAGGGAGCTTGAGAAGGCGTTAAAAGCTCTTCCGTTCCCAGGTGACGAAAAGAGCTGGTTCTGGCAGAGCGAAAATGACAGGGATTTGGTAATACTGAAATCCTGGACTGACAAATAAGATCCTTGGCAACACACATTGCCTGCTCATGCAGGATGATAAAGTTTAATGACGCGGCGGAGCCGCACCCTCGAAGTTTGGGGCCCATGATATTGACGGCCATATCTCGCCGTCAGTATCAGGGCCATCAAACTCGAGGCTTCGGTGCCGCCGCTACCATATCGTCAGATTTAAAGAGTTGTGTCACATCATAAGGCATGAGTATGCCGCGCATACGGCACAGAACAGTCAGAGCAGAACATTTAAAGTTCCAGAACTGTTATATCTTCTGTAAACCAGCTCGCGCCACCGTGAGATCCACGGTTGCGAGCTGGTTATACAGAAGACAAATCTTCTGGAATTTATCGACAACATAAAGTGATATGCCATTCTGCGAGGACTGACAAACAGAAACAACTTTAAAAAACTTTAAAAACAAACGTTATGACAAGAGAAACAAAGGTTATCTGCCCGGTATGTGGCAGCGAGGTAGCTATCGGTGCCCATGAGCACCAGGTAAGTAATGCAACCGTCATCGGTGCAGACAGTGGATTGGGTACGATACACCTGCCGATAAGCAAGCGTGGTGACGCCCTGCGCAATGCAGGCATCGATACCAGCAAGTATTTCAGCATCAACCTGCCGACAGGTGGTACACAGATGATGAAAATGAATGACAACGGAATCCCCGAGGCGGTAGCTGCTGACGACCCGGTTATAGCGGCTATAAACCAACAGGGATACGTGCCGAACCGCAATTTATTCAGACGATGGATAATGTCTCAGACGTTTCACGGGCTGTCAGCCTATGGCGGTTATTCAAAGTGGCTGAAATCCCACGGGTTTGGGTACACGTGGAAGATGTTCATCGAAGAGCTCAGGGTGCAGGCAAAGCTATATGGCAGGGATAACGAGAACTTCTCAGCCCGAAACCGTTGGTTCAATAAAAAGCTTGCCCTGGAAATGTCGTTAGACTGCATAGAGCAGTTCCGCACGAATATCAAGTACATGCCTCGTAGGAAATGTAAGGGTCTTCCTTATGTGACTATTCTGGGGAAGCACTATTTTGTGTCAGATGTGGAACGAAAACTGATAGCACCTATGGAAGCATTACGTAGTGTGATTGCAAATGCGTCTTCTCCTATGGCATTGTATCTTGCAGTGCGTAAATTCTGGTGTGCGTTCCCGGAGCGTAACTATTTTAACTATCGTCAGTGTGCTGCATGGAAAGATGCGTTTAAGGGCATGGGTGCTTACGCCACGATGCAGAATCTTCTCCGTTTCCATGGCTGCCACTTCCCCAAGGATAACATGTTCTATGTCTCTGGAAAATCAGACCTTAGCATGTTGGAACATGCCGCTGAAATCTATGAAGATGGTGAGGGGTGGCGTCTCTTCGGTCTGATGAAGCAGATGCTGACCGAGAACGGTGTCGAAATCAAGGCAAAGATGGCGGAGTGGCGCGAGGCAAAGAGAGCCAAAAACCTCAGACGCTAATACGCTAAGTTACAAGGGGTGGTGCGACCCCTCTGCCATGAAGCGTACAGAGTTTAAGCAGCCAGGTGGCACACCTGTGTTACTCTTCGAGTGGTGATCCTTGTCGGATCCTCAGCTCGAAGAGTCAGACAGGCTGTAACCTGGCTACACATCGAGTAGATAAAGTCACGCACAAAGTACGGACCATGGCAGATTTATCCGAGTACACGGATTTGGTGGCGAGGTCGGCAGGCATTTTAGTAGCCGGTTCCCTAAACGGCGCTTCCATCTGATGCCCGCGCTTATTCCCGCGGGCATCTGATGGAAGCACGCCGGTCAACCGGCTATCTCATCAACACAGTAGAGTTATGTACCATGCCGAATGAGCCATTCTTTCGCAGCACAGCGAAAATATCTGCAAGACGATTATCGTTTATATGAGCAGGCAAATATGACCTGGGGACCTTTTGAGGAGAGATAACATATCGGTCATTTCTCCTCTATAGGTACCCCAGTTCATCTTGCCCAGCTCCAAATCAAGAAAATAAAGAATATGTGCCGCAATCGTTAGCAGGTTTACAGGAACGTACCTATGCGCTGCAAGACATCTGTTTTACTTACCCGTCCAAACAGACTTCCTGACGTCGATAGGATCTAAATCGACGTCAGGAAGTTGTTCTGACGGGTGAACATCAGGTTGTTATAGATATACGTCACTGGTGTTGAGCAGCGCATCCCGCAGCGGCGGAGACCTATGCCTTTAATGGCACTGCGGGAACTTATGGTTTTCATAATTTGAATTTTTGAGTTTTTGTGACTGTCGCGTCGTGAGGACGCGGCAGTCATTCTTAATTGATGTCAAATTAAAAACAAAAGCATTATGGAAAAACAAAACTCACAAATCATGCTTTCCGGTCTTGCTTATATCCGCGAAAACATGGACGGGGATGATATGGCAATTCTGAAAGCCGAGATAGACAAGTGTTACAATATGCACATTATCCCCAACGACCATGTGATTGATTGCGGTGAGGTCATAGACCTGCTGGAGGAATACGGACAGGACAATGACTTGCCTGAAGGCTGGTGGCTGGAAGAAGGCGATATTGACGAATGGTTGGTAAACTTATAATAAGGGAGGTGACTATGGAACAGATAAACGAAAAGACAGCTATGGCTATGCTGCGCTGTTGTGCATGGCTGTGGGAACATTGCTCACGCAACCCCAATGAGGGTGAGTTTAGGTTGAGCGAGGTGTTACAGGGTATGGGGCGCAATGCCTGGAAAAGCAAGCCCGGGAATATGATTATAGATACAGATTTATGTAAGCATTGGGATGTCTTTCATAAGTATCTATCAGACACGGAGGGTCTGTCAGCCGACAAACGCAACGTGTTTGAGATTACGTTTGAGCATGGTACGTTCAAGTGCCATTTTCTTCTCGACAGTTACCTGTACGACCTCACCGCCCGCTACTGCCGGATGAATGCTCCGAATATTTTGAGAACGGTGCGTTTCTGCTATAAGGAAGGCGAGCGATGGACGGTGCTGCCACAGACATGCGTCACACAGAAAAAACAGAAAGCACAGAGAAAAAAGAACATTTCTTCAATCTCTGTGAAGCAGAGGGAAATGACTATCGAAGAGCGCCTGCGTGCTGCTTTGTTGGCACATCTGGCTGCATAAAATACATTAACTTCAAAAACACAAGACTATGGCAAAATTGTTATTAGGTATCGATAAGGAGATAGAGGGTTCATGGTATGCACCAGAGAAATGGTTGAATGACCAGCGCGACGTGGTACGAACAGAATTATGGAACACTATGAGCAGTGCAGGTGACTGGGATGGTTTCTTTGTGCAGAAGTATAAGGGTCGCTACTGGATGATTGTTTTCTGTCAGAAGAATGTCGCATGGACACCCTTCTTCAAACTTTGCACGAATGAACACCCCTCTGTGTCTTTTAAACACGAACCTACAAAAGGAGAGTGCTTTGAGGTGATGGAACGGCTAACGAGAAATATATAATCAACTTAAAAATAAAGATTATGAGTAAACTGGAGAGATTACGTAATAACATTACGGTTATTGAAAATGCGCTTAAGTATGGGGTACATACAGACCCCGCCACTGCGGCGCTATATAGCGGTTTCGGCGGGTTGAATTTTATTCTGAATCCCACCGACGATAAATCGGCGTGGAAGAAGAGCGACTTGCAGTATCTTGATGATGTCAAGAGGCTCCAAAAAATATTATCCGACAACAGCAGGGATAAGAACGAATACGAAATGTGGATGCAGTCGTTGAAGGCGTCGGTGCTGACAGCGTTCTATACTCCCGACCGATTGGTGGAGAAAGTCGTTGGTACCATCTGCAAGACGGCAAAACCACGCAACGTACTTGATCCGGCAGCTGGGGCGCGAGGTCAATTTCTAACAAGTGCTGTCCCATACGCCAGATGGTTCGGCGTCAACCGCAAGATGGTTGGCTATGAGATAGATGCTCTCTCCGGTCTGATACTTGCATATACGCATCAGGCAAAGTGGGAGGATATTCGCATCAAGGGTTTTGAGACCATTCCGGACAAAGACCTCGGGTCGTTTGACCTTGTGGCCACCAATGTGCCGTTTGGTGCTATTAATGTGTATGACAAGGCTTATACAAATTCTGATAATGCGGTTCGACGAGAGGCGGCAAAGATGATCCACCGCTACTATGTCCTGAAAGGTTTGGACTGTTTGCGAGAGGGTGGTGTGTTGGCGTATATCATTACAAGCAACTATCTTAACAATGACACCGAACAGGTACAGGAGGCACTCAAGACAAGTCGTCTGATAGGTGCGTATCGTCTGGCTAACAACCTTTTCAAGGAAAGCGGCACGGAGGTAGGTACAGACCTGCTGGTGTTACAGAAAGACAGTAACCGTGGCGAGTTGAGCGATGCTGAATTTATGTTGCTGGCAGGCGGCACTGAGAACGGCTGTCCGACGAATTTCTATTTTACCTGCTATCCTGACCATGTTATAGCAACGGGCAGTGAGGTTGGTACGGATGCGTATGGCAAACCGGGACTGAACTACTATCATACGGACGGTGTGAATGGAATAGCCTCTATGATGGGTGAAGTGCTGGCGAAAGACATGAAAGCTAACTGCGATTGTGACCTGTATCGGAAAAACCAGGACACCAGTCTGGGTGTTCGGGATACCCCGAAGCCAAAACGTATGACGAAGCAGGAGCGCGCGCTGAAGCAGATATATGAGTGCTATACTGCGCTATACAACAAAGAGCAGCAGGAAATGGAGGCGGACGCGGAAACAAGAACGCAGCTCAATGTGCTGTATGACCAATATGTTGACGTCTGGGGCAAACTCAACGTGAAGAGCAGGGATGTAGTGAAACGTATGGGAATTGCAGATGTCCTTGCACTCGAGGCGAAGGACGCCGCCGGTGTCTATCAGAAAGCCGATATTATGCTTCACCCTGTGGCTTTCGCTACAGAGGAAAGTGCTGGTCCGATAACTGCACACGAGGCCTTGGCTCGTAGCCTGAATGACTATGGCACGGTAGATGTTAAATATATCTGTGGTATTACGGGGCTGGATATATCACAGATGTATGACGAGCTGAAAGGAGAGATTTTCTTTAATCCCATAGCCGGAGCGTGGGAGATAAAATCAAGATTTATCAGTGGCAATGTCATTGAGAAATTAGACAAGATAAAGAAAATGTTCCCTGACCCCTCCGATAATGCTTTTTATGTAAAAGATGCTATTGAAGATGCCATTGAAGCTCTTGAAAAATCCGTGCCGGAGCCTATTCCCTTTGCCGACCTGGACTTCAATCTTGGTGAGAGATGGGTTGATGAAACCGTATATGGTAAGTTCGCGTCAGACTTCTTTTCCATGCCGGAAACCCACGATAAAGGCTGGCGGAGGGGTGCTGTATCTGTTACGGTACACTATGAGCCGACTGTTGATCAGTTTGTTGTAGATGCAAACAGCTACAACGAGAAGATATGGAGTCAGTATGCGGTTCGCAGTGAGGCAAGCAGGCAGCTTAACGGCATGGATCTGCTTACCCATGCCTTGCATAACACCACTCCGAAGATGATGAAGTATTTGCGGGATAATTCAGGGCGTATCGTTTATGACGACCAATATAACAAGATAAAGATTGAAGATGCGGAAAAGACCCAGCAGGCAGCTGCAAAGATAGAGGAAATAAGACAAGGGTATGTTGATTGGCTGCAACGGCAGCCAGCGGATTTCCGTGAGCATTTGGCTGATGTGTATAACCGTAGGTTCAACTGTTTCGTAAAACCGAAGTACGACGGTTCACACCAGACATTCCCTGATATAGACATGGCAGGTTTGAAGGCTAAATACGGAATAGAAAGGCTGTATGACACACAGAAGGACTGCGTATGGATGCTGAAACTCAACGGCGGTGGTATCTGTGACCACGAGGTTGGCTCCGGAAAGACACTTATTATGTGTATTGCGGCACATGAGATGAAACGTCTTGGTCTGGCTCATAAGCCGATGATTATCGGCTTGAAGGCAAACGTGAGCGCCATAGCAGAGACGTATCAGACGGCTTATCCAAACGCAAAGATACTCTTTGCAAAGGAAAGTGACTATTCGGCAGGCAACCGTGTTGATTTCTTTAACCGCATGAGAACGGGAGATTACGACTGTGTCATCATGTCCCATGACCAGTTCGGCAAGATACCGCAGAGTGACGCTATACAGAAAGAGCTCATCAATGATGAGTTATGTCAGATAGACGAAGCGCTCAATGTGCTGTCTTCTCTTGGTTACGGTATATCATCCAAGATGCGCAAAGGTCTGGAACAGCGCAAGCGTAACATGAAAGCGAAACTTGATAAGCTACAGGACGCTATAAACAACCGCAAGGATGATGTCGTGGACTTTGAGCAGATGGGAATAGACCACATCTTCGTGGATGAGAGCCATCAGTTTAAGAATCTTGGGTTCTCGACCCGTCATGACCGTGTGGCAGGACTCGGAAATACCGAGGGCAGCAAGCGTGCATTCAATATGCTTATGGCTATACGCACGATACAGAAGAGGACAGGCAAAGACCTCGGTGCCACATTCCTCTCCGGTACGACGGTGACAAACTCACTGACGGAACTGTACTCTCTGTTCCGTTACCTTCGTCCTAATGCGTTGCACAAGCAGAACATAAGATGCTTTGACGCATGGGCTGCAATCTTCACGAAGAAATCGGCGGAGTATGAGTTCAATATCACCAATGCAATAGTAATGAAAGAGAGATTCAGGTATTTCATCAAAGTGCCGGAACTCGCAATGTTCTATAATGAGATAACCGACTTCCGTACTGCCGACGATGTGGGTATTGACCGTCCGAAACGTCATGCCATGCTGTTGAACATCAAGCCTACACCGGATCAGGAAGCATATATCGAAACACTGATAAAATTCGCCAAGACCGGTGATTTCTCGCTTATAGGTATTATGAACCCCACGGACCAGCAGCGTAAGGCAAAGATGCTGTACGCCACAGACCAGGCGCGCAAGATGTCACTTGATATGAGACTCATAGACCCCTCATTTGGCGACCACCCCAACAGCAAGGCTTCACGCTGCGCCGAACTGATCCACCGTTACTATGAGGCGTTTTCAGAGCAGAAAGGCACACAGCTGGTATTCTCAGACCTTAGTACGTGGCAGAATAACACTGACTGGTGCGTCTATTATGAGATAAAACATAAACTCGTGACGGAGTATGGGCTGAAACCGTCGGAGGTCCGTTTCATCCAGGAAGCGAAGAATGACAAGGCCAAACAGGCACTCATACAGCAGGTCAACGACGGTGAGGTTCGTGTGCTGTTCGGCTCGACATCTATGTTGGGTACAGGTGTCAATGCCCAGCGGCGTGTGGTGGCGGTACACCACCTTGACACGCCGTGGCGACCGTCAGACCTGGAGCAGCGTGACGGAAGGGCTGTACGCAAGGGTAACGATGTGGCAAAGATATATGCCGGCAATAAGGTTGATGTCATCATCTATGCCGTAGAGCGTAGTCTTGACAGTTACAAGTTCAACCTGCTCGACTGCAAGCAGCGGTTTATAAACCAGCTGAAACGTGGCCAGCTGTCTATACGTACACTTGATGAGGGTGCGATGGACGAGAATACAGGTATGAACTTTGCGGAGTATATGGCGGTTTTGAGCGGCAACACCGACCTTCTTGAGCGTGCAAAATTAGAGAAGAAGATCGCCGGTCTTGAAAGTGAGCGTAAGAGTTTCTACCGCTCCCGTCAGGAACAGGAGCAGAAACGTGAGAAGCTGATAGCCGACATAGAACGTGACGAGAGTGGCGTTAAGCAGACACGTGCAGACCTTGCGACATTCGAGAAAGTACGCAAGGTTACAGCTGACGGAACGGTATATAATGACATCCGGTTGGCTGACTATGATGTTCCGGCGGACATCGTTGTCGGCAGCAAGGAATGGATTGATGCCATTGGCAAGGAACTGCAGCGCATTGACAGGGAGGTAACCGTAAGCAACGGTGATTACAAGACCATTGGCACGATTTACGGATTCCCGATAATGATGAAGACCGTTCAGGCAGGTATGCTTGATAACAGCATAATATACGGGAACCGCTTCTTTGTGAAGGTGTCGAATGTGTATTATCAGCACAGCGGTGGTAAGATGAGCCGTGCCTCCTTCCGTCTGTCTGCCGAATATCCGTTGCTGGTGTTGCAAAACCTGCCAGCGTTAATATCCCAGATGGAAGAGAGAATTATTGCCAACCGTGCCAGTATTGAACAGCTTGACGCTATTCTTGAGAATAAATGGGGCAAGGAGAAGCAACTTATAAATCTCCGGACAGAACTCTCGGCCCTCGACAGGAAAATCAACGAGGAACTGAAAAAGGAAAACCCTCAGCAGCCCGTGAAAAAGGCTGCATGAGGGCATCACACGGGAATACATAACCTATAACGACTATGAAACAATTTACCAAAAAGCAACTCGCACAGAAGGTGTGGGTGACGTGTTATCGACAGAAGAAGGAGATGACGCGCAAGGAAGCCATCGAGACATACTTTGAAGGCATGGTGTGCTGCGACGGCAGCGAGGCAGAACGTTATCAGCGCATCTATTGTCAACTGATGGAGGGATTCCGACAGGTGACTGACGAAAGAGATTATTAACTTCAAACAATAATAACTATGAACAAGCAGGAAATTAACCCCGTAAATCATCTGACAGACATCATCCAGACCATTTGCGCCTACTATTACAATGGGCGTGAGTTAGGTGTGAGAGTACATGAAACAGGCGAGGCAGGTATCAGCATCGACCTCTACAACTTCGATGGAGACGGGCAGCCGGTGTGTGACGGACTGATATTCAATTTTGAGGGTTCCGATACTCCCATGCAAGCCTACTGTGTAGTCTATAATCCCGATTGGGAAGCATCGCAGGTCCGTATTCTTCTCCAAGAGGCATACCCATCCGATGACGATTACGATTACGATACAGACCCCGAAGAGCTACCTGACACTGTGCTAAACGCCATCATACAGTGGTTGGAAAAGACGATGCAGCCTAAGCAAGCCGCCAACCCATTCGATGTATGCAGCCTGTCAACACTGCAACCCCTGCTCGCTGCCACCACAGCTGCAATCTGTGAGATGCAAGGCGACAAGCCGGTCGTAGAAGTGATTATGCACAACGAGACATTCGTGAAACTCTCTTGTTTGAAAAATATGGTTTTCAAGGCCATTGCAAAGAAAGAACATCAAAAACAATAAAACATTTATGATTATGACAACAAAGAAATTCTGGTGCCACTATATTGGCAATGACGGTAATACCCCCAAGCGTCGCAGCATCGAGCTGACAGACATCCATGACATCCTCCCCAACGTAAGCAACGAAGGTGCCAGGACACCGTTATGGGCGGAACGTGTGGAAGATGAGTACAATCAGATATATTTCAACCTGTATGCCCAGCTGTCTGATACCGTGGCTGTGCGCATCATCGGCGGCTATTTGTCATCACAAATGGTGGCACGGCTGTCTGAAACCGATGAAGAAATTGAGGCCAGGGAGCGAGAGCGTAAGGAAACCGACCTCGCCGACTATCCCAAAATGAGTGAAGAGCGAAAAGCAGAGTTAAGCGAACACTATGACAGAATGATTGAGGAGACAAAGCGTGAGCGGGATAGAAACCTTGCACTCATTGTCGTTATGCAAGACTATGACAGCTTACTGCTCTCAGGCTCGCGACGGGCATGGATAGCCAACGCCACACTTAGAGCCTATGAAGAGTCGGGCTCGCCCATCCTTTCAAGACTGAAAGAACTTCGTGCCATTGCAATGAAAGAACGTGAGCGTGAGCAAGCTGAGCGCAGGGATGCAGAACGTAAGCGTAAGGAAGAGGCGGAACATAAGCGTAAGGAGGAAGCAAAACGGGAACAGGAACGGCTGACGCGTGAGGAGGAGAACTTCCGCAACGGCAAGTCTATCTCCGGTTGTGATGTGGTTGACCTCTGCCGCCGTCACGGCATTTATATCCACTTGCGTACAGTTCACAACCTGCAACAGGTAATTCATAGTATCAACGGCAAGAATGGTTCCTGTGAGTACCGTCGTGCCCGCGGCAAGCGCCGCCCGTCTCTCGACGGCTGTTTCAAGACAGCCAGAACTCTTTATAGGTATTTGGAAGATTTAAACACAAATGAATGATGGAAAAGAATTTAATTCCTGCACCGATTGATGAAAAGAATGTCACATCGGATTGGATTGCTGAGATTTTTGATAACTACGGTGACTACTGTATAATGAACGGCAACAAATGTGTAGGCTTCGTAAAAGACTCGGTCTGTACCTGTATGTACATCGATAATCATATAATCTGGTACTTCCCAATGGTTTTTGCCACAGATGTAAAGGCTTCATGGGATGAGCTAATCAAACGGTTGAAAAAACACGACGCGCCTCCTTTGGTGGTAAAGTACGACTTTTCACAGGCAGACAGTTTTTTTCTGAAACAAAGTTTCTATTGGGAAAACGATTAACAATTAGGCAATAATATAGCAGTTGGCACAAATATTTTGATTTATTTGATACTTATTATTAAAATAACGAAATGATGTATATAAAACGATATGAAGAAAATAATTAGATTAACAGAAACAGACCTCCATAGGATTGTGAAAGAGTCTATGAACAAGGTATTGAATGAAAGCCTAAACAAGAGAACTCGTAATCCAAATACTCTTGAAAACATAACAGAATATCTTAATGGAAATCGTGGTCTTGCAGAAATGTTTATTGAACAAGCAAGTAGTTATGTTGATGAAGCAGTAAAAAATGGTGAATTGCAAGATTATGAAGAAGATGAAGTTTATGATTTCTTCTGGGATGTTGTAGCAGATGCGGATAGCAAAGACGATGTGATTTATAATATGGTTGATATACTCAAAGATATAAACAGACAATGGGGACAAAGACGTGATTCATATGGGTTTTTAGCTGAACTAATGGAGGAATATTACAAGAGTGAATACTTAAACGAGATAGGATAATAGATAATGCAGCTTTGTGCCAAATGCTATATCGTTGCCTACTTTATATCCATTTTGTAATATTGGAGATTGCAAAATAAGGTGTTTTTTAAAAATAATGTAAATAAATAAGAAGATTAATGGCGAAATCCGCAAAAAAAATATCCTAAAACTTGTAAGGTAACGAAAAATACACTACCTTTGCACACATCAAACAACAAATTGAAATTTTAAAAGTTTATGAGGAAAAACATACTGAGTATTTTTATTATTGTAGCATTGACATTTACCAGCTGTGGCGGTGACGCAAATGACAACACGTTTGAAAACTGGGTGTTTTTTATACTCCTCCTGCTTTGTTGGTTTAAAAGATAAACGAAAATCATGACTGGAGTATATGATATGACCATGCGCACACATAATGGTAAGGAATTACATAGTCTCGTGTGGCTCACTACCGCCTATGTTTGTAAGGACTTTTTTAACCGTGCCGACAAAAACGGCATCGAGATCGTTGTAAATAAAAAAATATCAGATTGATAATCTCGCAAAGATGTGTTTATAACTAAAAACAATTAACACCGGCGGCAACGGGTAACAGCGGCACCCAAGACAATGACAATAACCACAACAACAACCGTTAATTTCAACGATTTTGTAAACATCTGCAAAAACATCGCCGCCGACCTTCGCACAATGGTCGAAGTTAAGGACTATAGAAAGTTCGGCTGGGCATCCATCGCTTTCATGACTGACAAGTTCGGCGGTACTTACATGCACCTCCATTATGATCACCATAACGGCGAAGTGATTAACTGGTTCGGCAGCAAGAAAGCCCGCAGGGTTGACAACGTGGAGCAGTTGAAGATGATGGTCAAGTACTACATGAAGAAGGAACTAAAGGTCAGGGATATGAAAGCCCTGAGCGAGTTCATAAATAGTCAGTATTAAACGCACAATGTTATTAATGGAGAGCACAGATATGGAGACAAAGCATCACTTCATTATTATGAGATACTGCCCGACGGAACAACTCTTCGACGGCATGATGACATTCACCGAGGCCCGCAGGTTCATGGACGAGAACGCCACCTTTGAGCGTCGTGTTGGCTACAAGGTATTCAATGATAACATTTGCAAATGGCAGGACTTTAAGGACACATATCATGGTGGGCGCAAGGTGTACGACAAAGAAGGACAGCTTTACATTCTCGATCCGGACTACCGGAATATGTGGTGGCCTGAATATCAGGCGTGGCACCTTTGGTTTGTTAAGACTGACGGCACACGGATTTTCTTACAGTCGTTCAAGTACGAGGAACAGGCCAACAAGCGGCGGGACTACCTGATGTTCGACTGGATAGAAGGTACATACGTTGTTGAACCGTCTGATATAGATGTTAAACAAGCGCCATGATTGTACTCCCTAAACCTTAAATAGCGTAAAAGGTTAGGCAATAATAGAAGAAAATGCCTAAAATGTTTATCAGTTTTAAATAAAACACTTATTTTTGCACCGAAAACACTACGAACTAAATTATGAGGAGCTATGGCACAATTATCTTACACTAAGGAATGGATGCGAAAGCAAGCAGAGCAGGCAGCTCAAGTTGAGATAAATAAGTATATCGACGGAAAGAGCCCTTTCCATACAGATTATATGAGGTTTATTGGCACCGACCTGGATGTACTTCCTGCTGAGTTTAAATGTGATTTCGAGTTTATGAATGAGGAACGCTACGGCGATTTCGCTCATAACGACTACGATTTTGAGGAAATGTTTGGCAGTAAGGATGCAATGATTTTGGTCATCGCTCTTTCCCATGACTGCGAGTTATAAAAACTGTAGAACTATGAAATTATATCTTATCAATCTGCACGAGGCATATATGGCGGCGGAACAGGGTATAAACGCAGTCCGCAA
>Ga0326512_10001193_pt1 | contig 20714 bp, 33 predicted proteins | sample 1_2617_0518_D_FD_203652 | JGI IMG/M metagenome (GOLD analysis project Ga0326512, IMG submission 203652) | Bovine rumen microbial communities from UC Davis, California, United States - 1_2617_0518 | ecosystem: Host-associated > Mammals > Digestive system > Stomach > Rumen | place: USA... | reverse complement strand
TTCGGGTATGCGAACGCGGGCTTCGGCTCCCGTCCTCTTATGCGATGAACGCCATTTAAGGGGGCCCGCGGGGGACCTCTCCCCCGCGAAGATCCGCCGCGCAGCGGCATGACTTTGTAACCTGTAAACCTTCAGGGCTTTAGAAGCGCACTTGAGCCGGCCCTTCTTCGGTGGCAACTTGAACAACGGGTCCAATGTGTCGCCGCGGTATCGGAACTGCAACAATACGTTCGGGAATGCGAACGCGAACTACGGCTCCCGTCCTGTTATAGCCGACGGGTGGAGGGAGTAGCCGATGGGAGGACCTGAGGCCCCTCCGCCCGGCGATAAGTAATTGGCGCGACTTCAGTCCTTAGCTCTTGCTAAAAATACGCCCGCAAATGGCATGGTTTAGTAGGTCAATTCTCGAAATACCATGAGGGCGGCTATAAGAGGCAAACAAACCATGAAACGAGTAGGAAACTTATACCAGAAGATCTGCAGCATCGAAAACTGCAGGGCCGCGATCCTCGCGGCATCCAGGAGGAAGCGGCGCCGGAGGAACGTCACCCGGATCCTCGGCAGCCTGGACCACTACGCGGAGATCCTGCAGAAGCTCCTGAGGGATCACCTCTGGGAGCCGGCACCCTATTCGGTCCGGTACATAAACGACGGGATCCGGCTGAAGCGCCGGCGGCTCGCGAAGCCCAGGTTCTGGCCGGATCAGTGTATCCACCACGCCCTTGACCGGGTCATGGAGCCCGTGATCATGAAGGGAATGGACTACTACTGCTGCGGATCCGTGAGAGGACGCGGCGCGGCCAGAGCGAAGAAAGGCCTGACCCGGTGGATCCGAAGGAAGCCCCGCCTGTCGAAATACGTCTTCAAGATGGACATCCACAAGTACTTCGACTCGATAAGTCACGAGGAGCTGATGGCCGTCCTTCGGAGAAAAGTGAAGGACCCGGAGGTCCTGGAGCTCTACCAGAAGATCCTGGACAGCTACGACGCGGTGGATCCGGAAGTCTCCACGGAGGAGCATGAGATCTTCCGGAAGGGATACGGGATCCCGATCGGGATCGACCCGTCCCGCTGGCTCTGTAACCTCTTCCTGGAGGGGCTGGACCACTGGATCCGGAGATTCCTGGGAAGAAATTATTTTTTCACCAGGTACGTCGACGACATCGTGGTGGTCGGCCCGAATAAGAGGAAGCTGCACAAGCTCCGGAAGGGCATCGAGGACTTCCTCGGCCGGATCAGTCTTCGGATCAAGGCGAACTGGCAGGTCTTCAGGCTGCAGACCAGGCCGATCGACTTCCTCGGCTTCAAGTTCTATAAAGACGGCCACCTGGAGATCCGGAAGACGATCCTGAAGAGGATCAAGAGGAAGGCGGCCAAGGTCGGCCAGATGGCCAGGATCACGTTCCGAAACGCGACTGGTATGATCTCCTACATGGGTTATGTGAAAGGCGCGGACTCGCAGTTCTTCTACGCCACCTACATCACCAAGAAGATCAAGATCAAAAGACTAAGGAGGATAATAAGCCATGAAGGAAAGATTCAGCGAGAGGCCGAAAGCGTTCTGGCTCGAAGTGCTTAACGCGGTGCTCGGCGCCGTGTGCGTCGTGCATTTTACCGAAAACGTCACCCAGGTCGAAACTCCCGGCGAAGACGGGGAGCCCCGGGTCGAGTACGAGGCGGATCACTACACCGTCGAGACCGGCTACCGGGAGGGCCTGGAAGACGCCGTCCGGGAGAATACGGCGGAATGGCTGGCAGCGGCCAGGGAGCGCGAGACCGAGGCCCAGAACAAGACCCTGAAGACCAGGGTGAAGGAGCTGGAGCAGACGGCCAGGGAGCAGGACGAGAGCATCAGGAACCAGGACGAGATGATCACCGAGATCCTCGTCGCCATGCTGGAGGTGTGATTATGTTTGAAAAACTGAAGAAGCTCTACGAGCAGGGAGAGATCACGAAGGCAGGCCTGAGGAAGGCCGTGAGGTTCCGGTGGATCACTGCGGAGCAGTACGAAGAGATCACCGGCGAGAAGTATTGATCCCGCGAGGCGAGACCGTCGAAGTCCTGTGCAGGGTGGTCGAGGAGCTGACCGATCTGGTGAAGAAGCAGTCGGAGCTCCTGGCCATGCACGGGATCGAGGACCCGGCGGTCGGCTACGGGAACGACATCATGGAGGATGAAGACTATGAAAGTAATTGATTTTTACAACCTGGCCGTCGGTGCGGTCGTCGCGGTGCTCTCGGCCATCTTCGGGACCTACTGGTATCTCTTCGCCGGCTTCCTGGCCTGCAATATCCTGGACTGGGTGACCGGCTGGTACCGGAGTCGGAAGCTCCGCCAGGAGTCGAGCTATATCGGTCTGAAGGGGATCCTGAAGAAGGTCGGGTACTGGGTGATCGTGGCGGTCGGATTCATGATCCCGCACCTCTTCGTAAGGTTCGGCCATGACGCGCTGGGGGTGAACCTCGACTTCCTGAGCCTCTTCGGATGGTTCACCCTGGCCACGCTCCTGATCAACGAGCTCCGCTCCATCCTGGAGAACCTGGTCGAGGCGGGCTACGACGTGCCGGAGTTCCTGGTCAGCGGCCTGGCCATCACCGAGAAGCTCGTGAACGCGAAGACGGAGATCCACAAGAAGGAGGCCGAGCATGAAGATCAGTGAATCAGGGATTAACCTGATTAAGGAGTTCGAGGGCCTCCGCCTTGAGGCCTACCAGGACATCGTCGGAGTCTGGACGATCGGCTACGGGCACACCGGAGACGTGGCCGCCGGCCAGAAGATCTCCGAGGCGGAAGCGGAAGAGATCCTCCGGAAGGATCTCGCGGTCTTCGAGGAGAAGGTCGCCGCCTACGACAGCACCTATCACTGGACGCAGAACGAGTTCGACGCCCTCGTGAGCTTCGCATTCAACATCGGAGGCATCGGTCAGCTGACCCAGATGGGGACCAGGACGAAGGCCCAGATCGCGGAGATGATCCCGGCGTACAACCACGCCGGCGGCCGCGTGGTGAAGGGTCTCACGGACCGGCGCCTGAATGAGCAGAAGCTCTTCCTGACTCCGATCGCCGCGGAGTCTCCGGATCCGGCCACTGGCGGGAGGACGCGGGCGGCCCTCGTGGCCTTCGTTATATCGAAGCTCGGGACGCCTTACGTCTACGGGGCCCACGGCGGCGTGCTTACCGTCTCTCAGCTGAACGCGTGGGCGGGAGCCTACCCGAGCGTCTACACCGCCAGCTACTACGCGAAGGCGAAGACGTACATCGGGGAGCGCTGCACCGACTGCGCCGGCCTCCTGGACTGGTTCCTCGGCCAGGACTGCAGCGCCCAGTGGTACAGGGACAACGCGAAGAAGCGCCTCCCGGTGAAGAAGATCGACGAGACGATGATCGGCTGGGCCGTCTGGAAGTCCGGCCACATCGGGGTCTACGTCGGGAACGGGAAGGTCGTGGAGGCAAAGGGCATCAAGTACGGCACCATCCTTTCGGATCTGGCCGACACGGCCTGGCTGGAAGTATGCCAGCTCCACCAGATCTCCTACGAGGAAGACGCGAAGCCGGAGCTGGAGACCTTCCCCTGCAAGGCGGAGCGTGGCCTGACTATCGTCGGCTGCTCATCCCTCCGGATCCGCGACTACCCGCGGACCGGGAACACCGTCGGAGCCTATTCTGCAGGCACGAAGATCTATCCCAGCGCGAAGGCCTTCGTGACGCCGACCGACGTCTGGCTGAAGACCTCGAAGGGCTGGATCTCCCGGAAGTATCTGGAAGGATGGATCCAGGAGCAGGACGGCAAGTGGTATGTGATGGAAGGCGACACCTTCCCGGCCAACTGCCTGAAGGAGATCGACGGGAAGGTCTATGCGTTTTCGGATGCAGGCTGGCTCCTGCAGGGCGGGCGCCTCACCGTGGAAGCCTCCGAAGACGGCAGCATTTCCCTGGTATAAAGGAGGAGTTTTATGGAAAAACTGAAAGTAAAGACCTATTCGCCCACCACGTCCATGAAGGAGATCCAGCTCTCCCAGGCGTGCGGCCGGGTGCTGGTGAAGAACTTCGGGTCCTTCTCCATCTGGGTCGGAGTCACCGCCGACTCCACCACGACGGACGGGATGATCCAGATCGCGAAGGAGACGGCCCAGATCGTCAGCGCTGCGGCATCCGGATCCGGCAGGCGGCAGGGCATCGACAGGCTCTATCTGATCGGCGCGGCTGCCGAGACCAACACGGTTGAGATCCAGGAGCTCGGGTGGTGACGCCATGATCATCGTCGGGGATGAGATCATCACGCCGATCGGCGCGGCCGGCATGAGACTGATCGGGCCCGGATCCGGGATCACTCCCGAACCTTCGGACGACAGGATCGAGACCGTGCTCGCCATGGGCGACATCGTGACGGCGGACCAGGTGACGCCGCTGATCGAGACGGGATGAGCTGCCGGAGATCCGGCCGGGATCTGCAGAAAAAGAGACGGGGCCCACGCGGGTCCCGTCGTTGTTTATCTAATATGTAAAAAGAAAATAAAAATGTGTAAACCATGACCCGGTATCAAGGAGCCGGCTCAAGGTTTACCCGCAGGCGGCGCCGGCATGGGCGGAATGATGTAAACTAACGGCCGACGAAGCTCCACCGGATCTCAATATCATCCGGGAAGATCACAATCTCGTCGATCAGGGCGCGGACCACGGCCCGCTGCCTCGCAACGTCGCCGGACTTCACGGCAGCGCTGAAGGAAGCCAGGGCGGACCGCGCCTCCTCTTCGGAGACCCGGCCGGGCTTAGAACCTAAGGATCGGAGTTCCTCACTGAGGGACTCCTTTTCTTTTTGCAGGGAGTCCGACCGTTCTTTGATAGCCGCGAGGTCGAAGGTCCCCAGCTGGTAGAGGTCAATCAGCTTCGAGGCCTGCCGGTCCAGCTCCAGGATCCGCTCCCGGATCGTCTTCTCCCGGTCGCTCTTTGGAGGGGCCGCTGCCGCCTGCAGCTTCCGGATCTCTGAAGGGTGCCTGGCCAGCTGCCGGATCTCCTCCAGGACTTCCTCGTCGAGCTCCTGGAGCTTTATGATCCTGTTCCTGCAGGTCTGGAGCTTCACCATCTTCTGGGAGGGCTTCCGGCGGGAATAGCAGGCGTAGGACCTGTAGTAGTCCATGCCAGGCTTCGCGGCCGTGACGTGGGTGTTCTTCCGGGAAGAGACGAAGTACCGGCCGCCGCAGATCCCGCAGCGGAGCACGCCGGAGAGGAGGTACCCGCCGGCGAAGTTCCGGGACGTCTTCTGGAAGTGCTCCGAGTATCTCCGGATCTTCTCCTGGGCCGCCCCGAAGGTCTCCGGGGAGACGATCGGCTCATGGATCCCTGGATACCACTCCCCGGAGAAGGAGACCTCCCCGACGTAGATCCGGTTCTGCAGCAGGCGGGAGACCGTGCTCTTCGTCTCCCAGGATCCGTAGCGGGTGCGGTACCGCCCGGCCATGTACGAGGCAATATCCCCGAAGGAGAGATCCCGGCCGTCCAGGCCGTGGAGCCAGAGGTCGAAGACCATCCGGACCTGCATCGCCTCGTACTGGTTCACCTTCAGGATCCGCCGCGGATCTGCCGGATCTTCGGAGCGGACGTAGTCATAGCCGATCGGCGCCCTGGATCCGCCGGAGAAGTACCCGGCCTTCGCCCGGCCGACTCTCCCCATGTTCATCCGCTCGGTGATCTGGTCCCGGTCCAGTTGGGCGAAGACCGAGAGCACGCCCACCATGGCCCGGCCGAAGGGCGTCGTGGTATCGAAGTTCTCGTTCATGCTGATGAAGTCGATCCGGTTCTTCAGGAAGACGTCCTCGACCATGAACATGCAGTCCTTCTGGCTCCTCGAGAGGCGGTCCAGCTTCCATACCAGGACCGTATCGAAGGCGCCGACCTGGACGTCACGGATCAGACGCTGCAGCCCCGCCCGGTCCATATACGCGCCGGACTGGCCGGGATCCGCGTATGAGGCCACCAGGGACCAGCCCCGGGCCTCGCAGTATTTCTCCAGCCGCTCGGACTGCTCGGCGACGGAGTACCCGTGCTTCGCCTGCTCCTGGGTGGAGACCCGGACGTATGTCGCCACTTTTCTCATAAAAATTACCTCCGAAGGAAAGCCCTTGCGGAGGCATAAAAGAAGTGATACCATAAAAGAACAATCGAAGACGCCCGCAAGGGCCGGAAGCGCTCACCTATTCCTATGCGCGAGGTGGGCGCTTTTTTATTTTTTCGGGCAAATTTCCCACAATTCCGTACACATTTCCACAAAAAGCGGAGCTTTTCTGCTTTTTACCTTTCCTTCTCAGCCTGCAGCATCATTTTCGGATCCGTCTGGCGTCAATGCTGAGGATCCTCCCGCCGCTTTCTTTTCTTCAAGGAGCTGGCGGCGATACTCTTCAACCTTCTCCTCTATGTCGTCCTCCTCTTTAGCGGGCGGCTTCATGCTCAGGATCTCCACGATCCCTTCCAGATATTTCAGAACGGCGGCCCGGCCGTCGTCGTCCAGCGTCACGAACTTCTTCACCAGGGCCTGTTCCTTGAAGGTGAGGCCGTATTTCTTCGCGACCGCTTCCAGCTCGTTCTCCGCCTGGGGTGCGAACATCTCACCTTCTCCATATCTGAGCCAGCGCTCATTCACGCCGAACTCCCTGCAGATCAGGGAAAGCACGGCGTCGACCGGCGCGTTCCTTCCGCCTTCATAGGTCGCGACGGTGTTTCTTTTCACTCCGAGCCTGTCAGCAAATTCCTGCTGGGTCAGATGCAGCTCCGACCTGATCGCTTTTATTCTCTCGTTCATGGGCAACCTCCTTTTTCTGGAAATTATAATGCCGGGCTGAAGCTCCGGTCAACAAAAAAGTCGCAAACAAACAAAAAACTATTGACATAATGTTTTGATGAGACGCATAATAGTCGCAACAAAACAATTTTGCGACATCAAGGAGGTGAAAAGATGGAAAACAAGCTGACGCAGGCCCAGCTCGCGGACGCCGATCGCATGGGCGAGCTCCTGGACAGGGTCCCGGAAGAGAGCAGGATCGTCGCGGCCACTGCCGTGAACAGCTACCTGGACGGGTTCCTGGCCGGGATCGCGGCCAACGAAGACAAGAAAGAAACGGCATAAGGAAGGGAAGAAAATGGCAAAGAAAATGATCAAGGTGATCGTGAAGTGGCCGAACGAGCCCGTCGGACATGTGAAGATGGTGGCCAACGAGCTGAAGAGCTTCCAGGAGCTCGTCGGCGGCTACATCGAGACGGTCCCGGCGGGGAGCGGTGCGATCGTGGTCTGCAACAAGGAAGGCAAGAACCGAAACCTGCAGAAGAACTTCATCCTGGGGATGGGCTTCCCGTTCATCGACGTGATCTGCGGCACCGCGGTGATCTGCGGGACCGACGGCGACGAGTTCGACGACGTTCCCTTCTCGCTGGAGCTCTGGCGCGGCCTCCTGGCCGCCTGGGGAAACTGAGGAGGGCGGCCATGTTTTATCTGAAACTCAGGGAACGCGACGCCCGGGATCTTCTCCGGGAACTGAGGGACCACCGCGCAGGCCTCGGGAAGCGGCAGCGGCGGCTCTGCAGGAGAGTTAAGAAGGCCGAGGCTGAAGGAAACCTGGCGGCAGCGGAACAGCTCCGAAAGGAGGAACGCGGGATCACTTCCCGGATCGCCTTCCTGTCCGCGCAGATCCAGCACCTCGACAACACGATCGACAACCAGATAAGGGGGCCATACGGATGGTAGAGGCAGCAGGGATCCTTCTGGGCGCGGTCGTCCTGGTCCTCCTGGCGGTCCTGTTCATTCTCCTGCTGCTGGCCGGGATCGGCGGCCTGCTCCTGCTTCTTTCGGAGCTGGCCCAGGATCTGAAGGACAGGTTCCTGTTCTGACAACTGAATAGGCATCACCGAGGGGAGCTGCGGCCTCGTTAAAAACGCGGGCCTGGCGGGGCCGACGCAATAAGCCCGCCCGGCGGGGAAGCGGAGCCTGCCGCGGATCCGTCGAAAGAGGGGCGGGGAGCGCGGACCCTCGTAAAACAAAAGCGGCTCGGGGGAATGTCACCGGGAGAGAGAACATCCGGAAGCGCGGACCGGTGAGCGCTGATCCATTCGGATGGCCGGCCTGGAATGGCCGGCACTGCAGGCACAGCATACGGCAACCGGGAAATACTCGGGGAGCACGCTGATCAGGTTTTCCTTCGACCTTAGGAGAACCTGTATCGCACCGGGCCGGAAAAGCCTGGGAAGCACACACGCGGGTCCCGGAAGGGATCGCGGGAAGGAGAAGAGATGGAGAGGAAGAGGAAGTTCAAATTCCGGCACGTCATGAAGGACGGGACAGTGAGGGAGAGCATGGAGGGCGTGGTAGTGGACGCCGGGCACCCGGTCTACGGGATCCTGAGGCAGATCGCAGCGGCGGACCTTCGGAATGGGAAGGAGGCCGGACATGACCAGGCGACAGCATGAACGACGCGAAAAACTGAAGAGACAGAAGAAGATGGTGGCAGCCCTTAAAACGGCAGGCGGCGTGCTCCTGGCTGGAGCACTGGGGATCCTGCTGGGGCTGGCCATTATCTATGCCATGTGCGCGGAGCCGGTCACGTCCTACGGCGCAGAACCCCTCCCCGTGAACGACTGGGAAGAGGTCGAGAGAGACAAGGCAGCCTGGGAGAAGGCGGAGCGGGACGCCATGGGGATCGGAGTGATCCAGGCGCCGGAGCCCGAGACGCTGCCGCCGTCCTCCCTCCCTGAGGTCGTGGATCTGGACATCGAGGCCCCGGATCCGGAGCCCGCGGAACCTGAGATCGACCCGGAGGAGCTCCGGATCCTCGCCCACCTGATCTGCGGGGAGGCCCAGGGCTACTCCTGGGAGCACCAGATCGCGGTCGGGTCCGTGGTGCTGAACCGGGTGAAGAGCTCCCACTACCCGGACACTCTGAAGAAGGTGGTCTTCCAGAAGGGCCAGTACGCCTGCACCTGGGACGGGAATTACGACCGGGAGCCGACGGCCACGAACTGGAAGGCGGCGGAATATCTTCTTCGGAACGGGTCCCAGATCCCGGACGGCGTCCTCTACCAGGCACAGTTCCGGCAGGGGTCCGGCGTCTGGAAGAAAATCGGCAGCTCCTACTTCTGCTGGTACTGAGGAGGAGGGCCGCCATGACGTTTCAGGAGATGAGGGAAGGGATCCGGCCGAGCGGTGGGATCACCATCACGGGACCGTCTGAGCGCGTCCTCCGGTTCTTCCGGGCCCTGGACGCGGTCGACGAAGTCCTCGCGAAACTGTTCAGAGAAAACGAGAAAGGAGGAGAAGGGAATGGCCAGCAGGAAGAAGATCAGGCTCCCGAAGAGGCGTAGGAACAGCGGATCGTCAATGCGGTGCGTGGTCAGGATCACGGACGACGCTTACGACGCCCTGGCGGAGATCGTCAGCAGGAGCGGCCTCAGTTTCACGAGGGCCTGCAGCGAGGTCCTCATCCAGGCGGTGAAGACCGGCATGATCGAGTACATCGAGGAGGAAGACGAAGACGGGGAGGGTGATGAGGAGTGAACAGGCTGAAGATCTACCTCGCCGGCCCGGTCCGCGGGATCCCGGACTACCGGGAGCGCTTCGCGGTCGCGAGGTACTGTTACACCCGGGCCGGCTGCGCGGTCCTGGATCCGTCGCTCCTTCCGGAAGGAATGGAGCAGGCGGACTACATGCGGATCTGCATGGCTATGATCCAGTCCGCAGACTATGTGCTGCTTCTTCCCGGATGGGAGAAGAGCGAGGGCTCGAGGCTCGAGAAGGCCTACGCGGACATGACCGGGGTCCCGGTCGAGGAATACGAAGACGGAGAGGAGGACGGCGGGGAATGACAGCTGCAGTGATCTGCCTGGCCATCATGCTCGCGGTGGCCTACGGCAGCCTCTCCTCGGAGATCAGCACATTACATTCGTTCAACCGGGCGCTCTGGGAGGTGGTCAACAGGATCGGAGACGAAAACGACCGGCTGCGGGCGCGGGTCGCGAAGCTCGAACGGAAGGAGGGCGATGAAAAATGAGGATACTGTGCGGGATCTTCCTGGTCCTGATCAACTTCGGAGCCATCTGGCTGGTGTTCTGGGGCGTCATTCTGAACGACAGCGAATGGATCATGCACGACGGGGACGATCCCGAAACGATATGGCAGCGGAGCCTGCCGGACAGCAAGGAGGTGGCAAGGTATGAAAATGGCGATACGGGACGGGACGGTCTACCTGAAGGACCTGACTCCGGAGCAGATCGCGAGGATTAAGAGCTGGAACTGTATGAAGTGGAACCGCCAGCTGCAGATGATGATCGGGGAGCTCTCCATGGACGTCCTGGACCGCCTCTCCCGGATGGTCAGGCTCCCGCCCGCGGCCGAGGAGATCCGCCAGGGAATGAAGCTGAGGCAGGCGGCGGTGGACGCGGAGCGGACCGCGCCGGATCCGAAGCCGCTGGCAAGGTACCCGGTGAAGAAGAAGCTCTACTCCCACCAGGTCAGGGCGGCGAACATGGCGCTCCTCGTGTTCGAGGCAGCGAATCCTGATCTGGTGCTGGGAGCCCGGGGAGGTACCTCATGAACGACGAAATGACCGCTCTGGCGGCCTCTCATTCGGATCCTGGCGGCAGGTCCGAAGATCCGAAGGCGCCCGGGCGGGAAAGCCTGCAGGAGGGCGCCTGGGCCGCCGTCATGGCCCGCTACGACCTCCCGGCGGATCCGGAGATCCTGGCCGACGTCCTGGAGGACTATGAGAAAGTCACCGGCGAGGTCGCGAGGCTCTACGAAAAGTACGAACAGCCGCAGGAGCCCATGACGGCCGTGGGGGTCTACCTCTGTCCGGCCTGCAGGAAGCGGATCTACGAGAACCACTCGCACTGCCACTGGTGCGGCCAGCGCCTGGGATGGCCCGGCAGGAAGGGGATCAGGAAATGAGCAAGTACAAGACGTGGACGCCGGAGGACAAGGCCTTCCTCGAGGAGAAGTGGGGAGAGAAGCCCATCGGCTGGATCGCCGGCAGGCTCGGCAGGACCGAGGACGCCGTGGTAGTCATGAGCCGGAAGATGGGGCTCGGGCCGCACCTGGACGCCGGGGACTGCATCTCCATGAACCAGCTCCTCTACGCCGTCACCGGGTCGAAGGGCTGCGGATCCGTGACGAAGCGCTGGATCGAGAACGGCCTCCCGGTGAAGCGCCACAAGGTCCGGCGCTGCTACTTCCGCGTGATCTCGATCGACGCCTTCTGGAAGTGGGCGGAGGCTCACAAGGACCTGATGAACTTCAAGCGCTTCGAGGAGCTCTCCCTGGGGAGGGAGCCGGCCTGGGTGAAAGTGAAGCGGAAGGCCGACGTGGAAGCTGCGATCCGGACCAAGAAGAACAATAACCAGCCATGGACGGCAGCGGAGGACCGGAAGCTGCAGCGCCTCGTGGATCTCAGGAAGACCTACCCGGAGATCGCGGCGGAGCTCCGGAAGACCGAGGGAGCGGTGAAGCGCCGGATCCTCGACGCCGGGATCCGCGGGAGACCGGCCAGGATGGAGAACCGGAGGTGGACGGAGGAAGAGGCCGTCCTCCTGGTGAAGCTCCGGGAGAGCGGCCTCGGCTGGCTGCAGATCTCGGAGAAGCTCGGCCGCTCCCAGCTGGCGGTCCGCGGGAAATACGAGCGCCTGCTGAACCCGGATTACATGCAGCGGCGGTACCGCGGGAAGGCCGGCCCCGGCCAGTACATCGGGATCCGGGACATGTCGGCGGAGGAGATCCTCCAGGGCATGGCCACGAGGAAGATCGCCCAGGGGGGGGGCTGGACAGAACTGGAAGAACGGGAAGGAGGAGATTATGACAGAGCCGACGCGATTTAATAAGGGCTTCGGCCTGCTTTTCGAGATGGGCTGCGGGAAGACGCTGACCGCGATCGCGATCGCCGGGGCCCTCTTCGACCAGAAGAAGATCACGAAGCTCCTGGTGATCGCGCCGACGTCCGTCGTGGCCGTCTGGCCGAAGGAGCTGGAGGAGTACGCTGCCTTCCGATTCACGGCGCGGACGCTCCTCGGGACGAAGGACAAGCGCCTGAAGGAGCTGAAGGACCTGGAGGCGTACCCGTTCCGGGCCCTGAAGGTGGCGGTGATCAATTACGAATCGACCTGGAGGGACGGGATCTTCGAGGCCCTGCAGGAGTTCGGCGCGGACATGATCATCTGCGACGAGTCCCAGCGCATCAAGACCCACGACGCCCAGCAGTCGAAGGCGATCCACAAGCTCGGGGACGCGGCCAGCTACAAACTGATCCTCTCCGGGACGCCGGTCCAGAACAACGCGATCGACATCTTCAGCCAGTACCGGTTCCTGGATCCGACGGTCTTCGGAAAGAACTTCTACCAGTTCCGGAACCGCTACGCCATCATGGGCGGCTTCAACAACCGCCAGATCATCGGGTACCGGGATCTCGACGGCCTGATCAGGAAGGAGCACTCGATCGCCTTCAGGATCACGAAGGAGGAGGCGATAGATCTTCCGGAGCAGACATTCATCGTCCGGGAGATCGACTTCGATCCGAAGGAGCGGAAGCTCTACGACCAGATCCGGCGGGACAGCGCGGCCGAGCTCTCGACAGGAGGGAAGATCACTGCCACGACGGTCCTCACGAAGCTCCTCCGCCTGCAGCAGCTCTGCGGCGGGTTCCTGGTGACGGACGAGGGGATCGCCCCGGAGAAGGTCTCCACGGCGAAGCTGGACGCCCTGGCGGACATCATCCGCGACTATGTGGTGGAAGGCAGGAAGAAGCTGGTGATCTTCGCCCGGTTCATCGCCGAAGTGAAGGCGATCATGGATCTCTGCAGCGAGGAGCTGCCGGCGCACATGAAGCACGTCGAGATCTATGGCGACATCCGGAAGGAGGACCGCGGCGGGATCGTGAAGCAGTTCCAGGAAGATCCGGACACGATGGTCTTCATCGGCCAGATCGATACGGCCGGGACCGGGATCACGCTGACCGCGGCGAGTACCTGCGTCTATTACTCGAAGAATTTCAACTATGCGACCTATTCCCAGTCCCTCTCCCGGATCCACAGGATCGGCCAGCGGAACGCCTGCACCTATATCGACCTCGTGATCACGAAGACGGTGGACGGGATGATCAACAAAGCGCTCGCGAAGAAGGAAGACATGTCGAAGGCCGTGGTCGACGACTGGCGGAGCTTCTTCGGATAAGGAGGAAAGAATGGAACTGCTCGACATGGTAAGAGATTACCAGGAGCTCCTCGGCTTAAAGGACGAGCTGGCCGAGAAGACCAAGGAGAACAACAAGAAGATCGAGGACCTGAAGCAGGTGATCGCCCAGCAGATGGTAGACGACGACTGCCCGAAGATCTCCTGCGGGGGCTACGTCTACAGCCTGCAGGATAAGACGATCTGGTCGAAGAAGTCCGAAGCGGACCTTCAGAAGGCCGGCCTCGATTTCTTCGAGGTCCTGAGGGAACAGGGCCTCGGCGACATCATCAAGGAGACCGTATCCCCGCAGACCCTGAACTCCACGATCCGGAACCTGGTGGAGGAGCAGGGCGAGCTCCCTGAGGAGCTGGCCGAGGTCGTGAACAGCTACGATACGCTGGACATCGCCCGCCGGAAGGAGACGAACCGGGCCGCGAAGAAAGCGAGGGGCGAGACATGAACAGGGAGATAAAGCCGGGCGACTACATCATCTACAGCCGGGGAGACAGCCGCGGGAGCGGCGTCATGGAGATCGGCAGGGTGAAGCGGGTCCTCGAGAACGGGGACGCCTTCGTGTACTACAGCGAGGGCGAGACAGCAGCCAGGACGCCGAAGGAGTGCATGTGCCTGCTGGCGAACGCGTACACGATCCGGGAGACCGGCCTGGGCGGAGAGGAAGCCCGGGAGCTCTTCGGAGGAAAATAAAAGGAGGAAGATCATGGCAGAAACTTATGAGCAGATGGAGTTCGACGTGAGGGAGGAGGCGGAGCGGGAGCTCAGGGAGAAGATCGACCTGGCGATCAGCTCCACGCTCTCGACGATCCGGGAGAACGAGGAACGCCCGGTCGGATCCAGGGAAGAAGGATACGGCGTGCTGGCCGCGATCTACGCGGCCCTGGCCCGCGGGGTGAAACATGTGAAGGCAGACATCGGGACCTACCTCGGGATCCTGGACACCGACGACCAGAAGGCCATCGAGGCGTCGAACGCCCTCCTCGGATCCGCGAAGGAGGTGGCCTACGAGGCGATCCGGCTGGCCGCGAACGCCGACCGGGTGATGAACGACCTGTACCGGAACTCCTCCCATGTTTCCCCGCTGGAGGCATACGCGGACCAGCAGGAGGACGGGTTCGACGAGGCACTGGAAGAAGGAACCATAACTGACGGGATCATGAACGATTCCGAGGATGAAGAATAAGGAGGAAGATCATGGCAAAAGCAGCAGCAGCAAAGAACGAGCTCGCAGTGGTGGACAGCTTCCAGATCGTGAGCGGCTTCGAGGGAATGTCCGACGAGGAGCGCGAGGAGCTCATGGACGAGATGGGAGATCTCGATGAGAACACCGGGATCCAGTGCCTGAAGATCAAGATCCCTGCCGGCGGCGGGAAGGCCTTCGAGGTCGAGACCGAGGATCCCTCGGATCCGGACGTCATGAAGGAGATCCAGGGCGTGATCATCTTCACGCACCGGATGAACGCCTACTGGCCGGAGAAGTTCGGCGGGGATTCTGCAGCAGGCGGGAGCAACCCGCCGGAGTGCAGCTCCTGGGACGCGAAGTCCGGCCTCAACGCCGTGACGGGCGAGCTCCGGAACTGCGACGGATGCCCGCACAACCTTTTCGGAGCCGACGGCGCCGGCAAGGCCTGCAAGAACATGCGCCGGATCTACCTCATGATGAACGGCCGGCCGGACGTCTACCTTCTTTCGGTCCCGCCGACCTCGATCCGCGACATCAACAAGCAGCTCGCCAGGATCATGGGGAGCCAGCGGATCCCCTACACCAGGATGGTCATGAAGTTCCACCTGGAGCAGGCCGTCAACAAAAACGGGATCAGCTACTCGAAGGTCACGGTGGAGAAGGGCGGCATGCTCCCGCCTGAGACGGCGAAGCTGGCCGCGGAGCTCCGGCAGCAGCTGAAGGAGAGCTACAGGAAGGTCGCGATCGGCGGCGAGGACGACGTCTACGAAGCGCAGCCGAGGCAGGACGAAGGGCTCATGCAGCCGGCCCAGGAAGCTCCCGCGGGATTCCAGGACGCCCCGGACGGCTTCGAAGATGCCCTCCCCTTCAACTGATCGGAGAACGTGCATGAAAGAGAAAAAGGTGCACGATACTGTCACGATGCGCGAGATCTGGGACGCGGGGATCAACGCGGACGACGACGAGATCTCCGGGAAGACCTATATCCAGAGCGGGGAGGACAGGCGCTGGTATTTCTTCACGGACGGGGGCGCGGGCATCTGGCTCTATGATACCTTCGCCAGAGCAAGCACGGAGGAGCCGTTCCGGTACCTGGGACGCTGCCCCTCCGGCAGCACCGTGAACATGGATCCGGATCTCTCCCGAAAGATGTTCGTCTGCAGCAGGTACGCCGCAGACACGGAGGAAGGGAAGGAACACAACCTGGAGCTGGCCAGGGCGGTGGCCCTGGCGGTCGTGAAGAACGGATACATCCCGGAGGTACCGCATCTCCTCTTCACCCAGTTCCTGGACGACAGCGACCCGGCGGACCGGGAGTACGGGCGCCGCGCTTCCCTTCGGATCCTGAAGGAGTGCGGCCGGATGCTCGTGGCCGTGATCGACGGGAAGATCTCCGAAGGGATGAGGCGCGAGATCGAATATGCCATTTATGACCTCGGGATCGACCCGGAGTACCTCTTCCTCACTTCGGAGGAGGCCGACGGCCTGATCAGAGAACTCAGAAAGAAGACTGCAGCAGATGAACAGAGCGAACGAGGTGGATCTTGACCGGATCGTAGACTACCGGAAGGAGTACGGCGCGGTCATAAAAAAACATAAGATCGAGGGCGACAACCTGACCGGCCTCTGCCCGTTCCACGACGACCGGAGCAACTCCTTCTCGGTGGATCTCAGGACCGGGAAGTGGCACTGCTTCGCTGAGGACCGAGGAGGGAACTATGTCTCGTTCGTGGCGGAGCTGCGGGGGTTAAGCACCAAGGACGCCTACAAGCAGATCCTCGCCGAGTACGGCGTAGCCCAGGAGGACCGCGGCGACCGGAAGGAGCAGGCTCAGCGAAGCTACAGCCGGGCCCAGTACGCCATGGAGAAGCGCCTCCCGGATGAATGGCTCGGGAACGAGCTGCACATCACCACGGAGCGGGACCGCGACGGGACGACCTGGATGAAGACGCCGTACATGGACGCCGAGGGCCGGGTCGCGACATGGCGGAAGCGCTACGCGAACAAGGACATCCGCTGGAAGAAGGGATCCGCCGGGTCCATCGTGCTCTACGGGCTCTGGCGGATCCGCGAGATCCGGCAGGCGGGCTATGTTGTCCTGGTGGAGGGTGAAAGCGACACGCAGTCCCTCTGGCGGATGAAGGTGAGCGCTCTGGGCGTCCCGGGCGCCTCCATGTTCCGGGCCGAGTGGGCCGAAGACCTGCAGGATCTCACGGTCTATCTCCATGTTGAGCCCGACCATGGCGGCGAGGTCTTCCTCCAGAAGACGCTGCAGGGGCTCCGGGACGCCGGATTCCTCGGGAAGCTCCGGCGCTTCTCCTGCGGCTCCCTGAAGGGCTGCAAGGATCCTTCGGACGTCTACATCAGGTTCGGGGAGAACGCTGAGAAGAAGATCCGGAAGCTCATGGAAGGAGCAGAGGAGATCCTCCTGGACGAGCCGGTGCAGCTGGGCGAGCACATCGCCGGGGCGCCGATCCGGCTCAGGCAGCCGGAAGGGTTCGCCTTCTCGGAGGACGGGATCTTCAGGGACAGCCAGCGCGGCGCGAAGCTGATCTGCAGGACGCCGATCATCATAACGAAGCGCCTGAGGTCCATCGAGGACGGCGTGGAGAAGGCCGAGATCGCGTTCCTCCGGGACGGATCCTGGCAGACGGCAGTCTTTCCCCGGTCCGTGATCTTCACGGTCCGGGGCGTGACCGGGCTCTCGGATCTCGGCTGTACGGTGACGAGCGAGAACGCCAAGCAGGTGGTGCAGTTCCTCCAGGCGCTGGAGGCCGAGAACTTCGACATCATCGAGCGGGTGGACGCCACGGCGACCTTCGGATGGCAGCCCGGCGGCCGGTTCATCCCTGGCGTGGAAGACGGGATCGCGCTGGACATAGATCCGTCCCAGCGCGGCCTCGCCGCGGCATACTGCAGGACCGGGACGCTCGACGGGTGGATCTCGACCATGGAGCAGCACCGGAGCCGGGACAAGTTCAGATTCATCCTGGCCGGAGCCTTCGCGGCCCCGCTCCTCAGGATCGTGAAACAGAGGATCTTTTTTATCTACAACTGGGGCGGGTCCAAGGGAGGCAAGACGGCCGCCCTGAAAGCCGCCCTTTCGGCATGGGGAGACCCGGAGCGCCTCATGGTGAACTTCAACGCCACCCAGGTCGGCCTGGAGCGGACCGCGGCCTTCTACAACGACCTGCCGCTCGGGATCGACGAGAGGCAGCTGGCCGGGCGGAACCAGGACTCCCTCGAGAATACGGTCTACATGATCGGATCCGGAAAAGGCAGGGTCCGCGGATCCAAGGGCGGCGGCCTGCAGGCCACGAAGCAGTGGCGGACGGTGGCGCTGGCCACGGGAGAGGAGCCGATCAGCACGGAGACGTCCCAGACGGGCGTCAGCACCCGCGTGCTGGAGATCTACGGCGGCCCCTTCGACAGCGAGGCCGAGGCCGGGGAGATGCACCAGAAGGCCCCGCAGAACTGCGGGCACGCCGGGCCGGCCTTCGTCCGGGAGCTGATCAGGACAGACTGGGAAACGATAAACGACGCATACGACGAGATGAGGCGCTACGTCACGGGCGTGGCGGCCGGGAAGTCCGGGAGCCATATCGCCGGGATCTCGGCCGTGGCCCTGGCGGACGCCATGCTGGACACATGGATCTTCAGAAAGGAGCGAGATGAAAAAGCAGCAGCGCAGGGTCGCAACGGAAAACACGGAGTTCTCGAAGGCGGTGGAGCCGCTCATCCAGGAAGTGAAGAAACGCCCGCGGGAGCCGCGGACCAGGCCGGCGAAGAAGGACGAGAGCCGCTCCGGCTGAACCCTGAGAGCCTGGACCGTGCCAGGAAGATGGCAGCGGCCATCCTTCGGGAGCAGATCGGCTCGGAGGCCGGGGACGTGAACGAGAACGCGGTCCAGTATGTGACCGACTGGGTGCTGGCCAACGAGCAGTTCTTCGGGAATGACCACGGGATCTGCTTCGGATATTTCTCAGAGTCCAGGAACATCGCCTACGTCTACCCGTCCATGCTGTCCGAGGCCCTGGCGAAGGCGGGGTACAGCCCCAGGAAGACCATGAAGTACATGGCCGAGCAGGGCCTGATCGCCGTCTCGGAGAAGGAAGGGGACCGACGCCGCTACCAGGTGACGCGCCGCTTCGGAAACCGGGTCAGCAAGTTCGTGGAGTTCCGGATCGGCCGCCTCAGCGAGGCCCTGGATCCGGTGGACGACTCCGAGGAAGACGATCCCGGGAAGAAGCCGGAGAAGGACCGCGCTCCGGATCCGGCGCCGGAATGGAGGCAGGGAAGCCTCCAGGACGGGTTCATGGACGTCTCTGAAGGAGATGAAGAGCTCCCGTTTTCGTGAAAAATGTTACCACTAATGGCCTTTCTGAAATTAGTGGTAACATTAGTGGTAACAGCTGAAAATGGCTTAAATGCTGGGTTTTTTGAGGATTGTTACCACTAATACACTAAAAATAGAAAAATATAATAATCTTTTTTTGAAGTTTTACACGGATTGCATGTTTTTCATGTAGATCATGTAAAACTTAGTTAAAAATACGGTATGTATTAAAAATTAGTGGTAACAGGGGTTCGGAGGGCCCCGAAAACGGCTTATTTGCTGGGCTCAGGGCTGTTACCACTAATTTTTCCACAAGTGGGAACAGTGGGAACAAGCGGAGGACCGGAGGGATGGATTTCAACCTCTCAGAACTTGAGGAAAACCTCGAAAAACTAAGGAAAAACAAGGAAAATGTGCCCGTCGAACTCCTTCGGACAAGGTATGCGAAAAGCTACGCCCGATTATGCGAAAAAATTCGCACTGAAATGCAGGCAGTTTTACGCGAATTTGTCGTCCTGGGCGTCCCTTTTGCAGCGAATGACAGCGAAGGCGTCCGGGAATACCTCCGGAGGTGCCAGCAGATCATCGACGAGGAGGACCGGGCCGGGGGCTTCGAGGGCATGAACCGGGTGCTGTTCACCGAGTATTCGGTCGAGAAGGCGATCCAGGAGCTCCTCCCGGTCTACACCCGGATCCGGGAGGAGGCATACGGTCCGTACTGGCGGAAGCACTGCAGCATCCGGATCCACCCGGAGACGGGGACCAAAGAGATCTACAACGACCTGATCGGAATGTTCTGGGACCCGGGCCGGAAGCTCTGGATCCGGCCTTCGGACGGGGCCTTCTCGATCATGTACCCACCGGAAAAGGAGGAAGGAGAATGAAGACGCTCGCGACGGTATTCCTGACGCTCGTTTACCTGATGGCCGGAGGCCTGATCCTCGGAGGCCTGAGAGGCCGGGAGCAGATCGGCTTCCTGGAGTGTATGTTCTGGCCGGCCGAGGCGGCCTTCTGGCTGGTCATGTGCTGCGTCGTGATCGGCGGCATGATCCACGACTGGATCGTTCAGAAATTCAACAGGAGGAAGTAAGGATGCAGGCGATGAGAAGAGTGGCCATGCAGGGCGACCGGAGGGCGAGCCTCTGCCTGAACTGCGGGGCGCCGATGGGCCGGATCCGGGACGGCAAGACCGCGAAGTGCCCGGAGTGCGGAAGGCTGCACGACGTCGAGTTCAGGGAGACCGGGACCGTGGTCGTGACGCTGAGGTCGTGCGCGAAGCTGTTCAGGAAGTAAGGAGGCGGAGCATGCTGCTCGAAAAGTATGTGGAGAATTTTGATGAGGCGGCCTTCGTGAAGGAGTTCATGAAGGAGAAGCAGATCCCCAGGAAGTCCGACGCGATCAAGGCCCTGAGGAGAATGATCAGGGAGGAGGGCTACTACCAGACGAAGATCATGAACGCGATCCGGAAGGAATATCCCAGGGCCGCCGTCTGGAAGAATACCCAGGGAAGTTATTCAACGGCCGGAACGCCGGATCTCTCCGTGATCGTGGGCGGGATCTTCTTCGGATTCGAGGTCAAGCGCCCGGTCCTCGGCGAGGTATCGAAGCTGCAGCTGGAGGCGATCGAGAAGATCCGGAAGGCGGGAGGATCCGCTGCCGTGGTCCGCTGGCCGGAGGAGGCGCTGGCCATGATCCGGGAGAGGATGGCCGGGGAATAAGGCCGGGAGAAAATAAGGTGTTTACATAATACGCCGCAGTAGTTTATAATTTCTGCAGAAAGCATATGCGAGGAGACAGGCGACAGCCTGCCGATGATTCAAATGCTCCCAGGTTGACAGGGAACGAATGCTAACAATGCACTCGTTCCCTGTCTTTTTTTGTGCACTCGGAGCTCGGGCTGCCGCCCGGAAAAAATTCCGGGCGGATTCCAAAAAATTTTAAGGTACTACCGGGCCAAATAAAGAGCTGCGCGGCGCCGTGAC
>Ga0326512_10001192_pt1 | contig 20717 bp, 27 predicted proteins | sample 1_2617_0518_D_FD_203652 | JGI IMG/M metagenome (GOLD analysis project Ga0326512, IMG submission 203652) | Bovine rumen microbial communities from UC Davis, California, United States - 1_2617_0518 | ecosystem: Host-associated > Mammals > Digestive system > Stomach > Rumen | place: USA... | reverse complement strand
GCCACGAATACAGGCGACTACTCTGCTGCCACGAATACAGGCAACTGCTCTGCTGCCACGAATACAGGCAACTGCTCTGCTGCCATGAATACAGGCGACTACTCTGCTGCCACGAATACAGGCTGCCGCTCTGCTGCCACGAATACAGGCGACTACTCTGCTGCCACGAATACAGGCAACTGCTCTGCTGCCACGAATACAGGCAACTGCTCTGCTGCCACGAATACAGGCAACTACTCTGCTGCCACGAATACAGGCAACTACTCTGTTGCCACGAATACAGGCAACTGCTCTGCTGCTGAGGTTAGTGGAAAAAAATCAGTAGCAATCGTAACTGGTTATCAATCTAAGGTTAGAGGAAAGAAAGGTTGCTGGCTGGTGCTTGCAGAACGTGACGACAATTTGGAAATTATAAATATGATTTCAGTAAAAGTGGATGGCGAGTTAATAAAAGAAGATACTTGGTATAGACTTGTCGATGGAAAATTGGAGGAGGAATACTTATGACGGACGAACAATACGTATTCAACCAAACAAATCGCTCAAGAAAAAGCACAGCCGCATCTGCAAGGAAACGCCGGACGCACAATGGAAAAGCTGGCTGCACCTTGCCTCACGAAACGTTGAAGAAAGGGGAATTGAACGCTATGAATGGTCCAGTACAAAGTGTAAACTTGAACAAACCTATTCGCAATTGGGATAATTTTAAATCGCTACCGGCAACCATGCAAGAAGCCTACGTATGGAATTTGCGTAAAAAATACGACATATCCATGACCAATTTCGCGGATATGTTTGGAGTGAATCCCAATACAATATCTGTTTACTTCAAGAAGCATCCGAACCTTAAGCTGAACGGAAGCACAAGCAACAAAACTCCAGAACGACGTGCCAAGCTGGAGGCCTTCCGGAAATGGGCTGGAATCATGAAAGAAAACGACAAGGAGGAACACGAGATGTCAACAATTCATCGCACCACGGACACCTATACTGGCGGATCTACGAACACCACAGCCGCTGTGCCTGTCGCAGAACTCACTCCAAACTGTGACAAAAACTATGGCGTTGATACTGCAGTGAATCCGAAGCCGGCTGTGCCTGTCGCAGAACTCACTCCAAACTGTGACAAAAACTATGGCGTTGATACTGCAGTGAATCCGAAGCCGGCTGTGCCTGTCGCAGAAACCAAGAAATCTGAGAATCCGCTTCAGACCAGTCTCAAAGCTATCTGCACGGCTATGCTCATGGCAATTGAAAGCGGAGAAAACGTCAGCGTCCTGTACGAACGCAAGGAAGGTCATACAACCTTTACGGTTGAATTCTCGTAAGACGATTATATTTGAGGAGGACATTACTTATGAACATGAAAAGAAGAACTCTGATTTCCGTGGCACTTGTTATATTGGTGACCGTTCTCACAATCGGCGTCATTGCAGCAGATCAGTCTGTCTATCAGCAAAATAAGGATGCCGCGCACGAAGCTGCCGAACTTATGCGCCGATACGGATACCCGGAAGATAATCCTGTGATCCGAGCAGCGTCAGACTGGTGGTGGGAAAATGAGCGAGAGGAAAAAGCGCAGCAGGAAGTAAAAATCGAGGCTCCGATTCAGGCAAAAGAAGAGCCAAGTTCTATTATATCTTTCACAGAAGAACAAAAAGAGACGTATCCCGTGGCGTGCAGCGTTTGGAGATACCTGAGAGAAGACATGGAGCTTAGCGAAGTCGTAGCTGCAGGTATCATGGGAAACATGATGCAAGAGTGCGGCGGCAACACCCTGAATCTACAACCGTATTTATGCGTAAATAATTTTCTCGGCCTCTGTATGTGGTATTCGCCGTATACAGATGGCCATCTTCTTTATGGAGCTGACGTAACCGACCAATTGGAATATCTCAAGGATACGCTTCAGAAAAACATGGAGCTGTTCGGTGGAGACTACAGTTATTTCTGTAGTTTGGACAATGTTGCGGACGCTGCGTGGTACTTTGATGAATACTATGAGAGAGGAAACTGGCACTCTGTACGGGCCAGAAATGCACAGACTGCGCTGGAGTATTTCGGGGAGGGAGAATCATGAAAAAAGTCATTTCAATTTTGCTGGTTGTGGCTTTGATAACTATGAGCGGATGCGGTTGGAACAGATCGAAATCCGATCGAAGCGACAGTGACGGGCGTATTATTTACCGGTATAACGATGGATATTATGTGATTGTAGCGGATGCGGAAACCGGGGTGCAGTATATATCTCGAGGAACTGGCGGATTGTGCGTGATGGTTGATAAAAACGGAATGCCTTACACGGGAGGGACTGACCATGACAAAGACTGAAATGCTGGACAAGATCAACGCTCTGGAAACCGAGATTGCGAATCTCCGGGCAGAGCTGGAGAAGCCGGACACGCCGGGGCCGTGGGTGCCGGAGAAAGGAGAGAAGTTCTGGTTAATTTATAACTTTGGCGCAGTCAATGGTCAATATCAATGGGACAACGATGCATTCGATCGCGGCAAGCTCTCCATTGGCAATATCTTCCGCACCCGGGAAGACGCGGAGTTCATGCTGGAGCGGCTGAAAGTTCTTGCGGAGCTGCGGCGGCTGGCGAAGGGGTTTGTGCCGGACTGGGGCAACAAGCATCAGAATAAGTGGTTACTGGTTTGCTGGGATGGCTCTATTGTCAGGGCGGACTTTACAGCGACATGCAGCTACGGTGCACCGGTGTATTTCCAGTCCCGCGAAGACGCCCAGGCCGCCATTGAGGCTGTCGGGGCGGAGCGTTTGAAAAAATACTATTTTATGGTGGGGGAGCTCGGTTCTATTGTGGATAAAGGCTTCATGGATGGTCTAGGTGTTGATAGGTTATTCCCAAGTGCCCAGAAAGTTATATTTCACGATCCTGCGACAATCGTCTACTGGAGTGACGACACTAAGACAATGGTGAAGTGCTCAGAAAATGACGTATATTCAAAGGAGACTGGGCTGGCCCTTTGCTATATGAAAAGAGCGCTTTTGAACAGTTCCAGAAAACTAAATGACGAGCTTAGAAAGTGGTGTGAAGAATGAACGAGAAAGACGTCGAGGCTCTGTTGACAGCCCTTGGAAGCATAGCCGAATCCTGTGGGGTATTGAAGAATGAACTGAAATCCCAAGGGTTTAGCGACTATGAGACATTATATTTGTGCGGAAAATACATCGAGGCTTTATGCGGAAGGAGACAGCAATGATTAAAATTGAGAATACGAGCGTCATGGGTTGGGAACCGGCGATCCGTGGGATGCGGAACCCGATGAACTCCTGGGAGAAGTCGGATAGTGTGTTCTTTGATGACGCCATCTACGAGGACCATAGATACATAGTTCATGATATTAATGGAAAATTTACATCCGTTAATGATGATACTTTTAACGTTTCTGATGATGTTTCGATCGGTCCTAACGACCGCGACCTGATGCTTCGGCTTGCAAAGGCCGGAACGGAACATGCCAAATACCGCCGAATGATTACAGTGTACGCCGATATTACCGCACCGCTGTATTGGTGGAAGGAGTTTGATACCTACAAAGTGGGAACTGTGGCGAACTCGTGTTCCACCATGCACAAGATCCACTCTAAGCCCTTTGAATTAGAGGATTTCTCTACAGATCATTTACTTGGTGATGATGAAAATCCAAATTATATGCTTCGTGCACAGATCCACTCTAATCGATATGAGGATGGCGTTGAATATCCTCTCGACGTACTGAGTTTTCTGATTGAAATGCTCAACAAATGCCGTGATTCTTACAACGCCACTAAAGACAAGCGTTACTGGTGGCAGATGATCCAGCTGCTGCCGACGTCCTACAATCAGAAGCGTACGGTTATGCTGAACTATGAAAACCTCTCAGCTATTTATCGGCAGAGAAAAGACCACAAGCTGGATGAGTGGCATAGCTTCTGTGACTGGATCAAGGAACTGCCGTATGGTGAGCTTATTACACTATAAGGATTGATAAAAAATGTCGGAATATGCCACAATTTCCAAAGAAGAATACGATGAGCTGATAAATCTCTTTGGCAACGCTTTATGGAATCATGTTTTGTATGGTGATGGAACTATCGTCACCCAGTCCATGGAAAGAAACGAACTGGTAACTCCAGTCATAACAAGAACTCGTTTCATGGTATTTTACGCTAAATGTTTTCCTGTCATTAATTACATTTCAAGTTGGCCCAAGATTGAAAAGTCTTTAGAAGCAATGGCGAAAAGCCCATATCGCAATGTGCTCTATGTCATCGCGGGAAGAGGATCAACGAAGTCTCCGTTTACAAGTTTTGCAAATGATGCTATACTGACACCATAAGTATTCGCATGATTTACAGCCTCTATAATGGAAAGGAGGACCATTATGTTGGAACAAGGTTCTAGTTTTGAAAGCAAGGAGGCGGAAGAGATGATGAATGTACAGGAAGTCGCAAGACTGATTGAGTATCTCAGAGCGAAAGGTCTGAGCGAAAAAGAGATCAACGACTGTATGACATACATTGCAACGGGCGTCGGATTGCCTTTGAATGAACCGAACGAAGACAAATAATCTTTCTGACCAAAGAGGGCTTACGGAAACGTAGGCTCTCTTTTTTATTATATTTGTGAAAGGTTGGGTTATATGAAAACCATAAAGGTTATGCCGGTTTACTACAAGCCCAGTATGCTGTACAGCTGCGTTGCGACCAAGGCGATGCGGGATCTTGCCGGGTATATGGTTCACACTGGGCGGATTAACGACACGACTTTCGGCGGAGCATTATATTTGCTGACGGATCTGGACCTCTATGGAAGAGATTCAGTTCCGATTATCCAGAACAAATGCCAGGATCTTCAGACATTTCGTAATATTGTGGCAGTTGCAGAGGCGGCTAAGGCTGGCGCATTCCGTAAGTACACCATGAGCAAACGAAATATGATCCGAACCGCAAAGCAAATCCAAAAAGACAATCTGGAGGAGTTTATAGAATGATTGATTTACATATCGGATCCAACGGTTATGTCCGGAAAACCAGCAACGACAAGCAGTGCAAATTATATTTAGACATCTATGGAGAACCCCTTACGGTGAACATGTATTGTACCGGAAAATGCAAAAAATGCGGATGGAACCCGAAGGTTGCGGAAAAACGAAGAGAACAGATCCGCCAATTTGCCGCGGAAGGGAGGCTCCACGAATGGGGGAAATAGAATGTATGAAGTGATATTTCTAAATGAACGTGGCGTTCGGGTGCGAAAGAGCTTCGAATCGCCTTATATTTGTCGCAAATTCGTGAATAAAATCAACCATTCCAGGCGGTGTCGATTGATTTCGGCGCCGCTTTTTGATTAGTGAAAGACATCCGTTCGCGTGATTTACACACCATATAATGGAAAGTAAACAAACTTTATGTTGTATGGAGGTAAATATTATGGTAGACTTTAAATGGACAAAGGAAATGAATACTTACGAACTGGTGGGTTTCTACCGGCGGCTTGAGGAATGGAGTAAAAAACATTCCGGCGAACAGACTGTATCCGGCGTAAATACGCTGAGTGAAAAGTCTATCAAGCTGGAAGGTTTCGATCTCCGTGACCGAAAGACCTGGAGAGAACGGAGGAACGTAACGATCACAACCGGAAGCCCGACTGTCCCGGAAATGTATTTCCTGATGACAGAAGGATTTACAAACACGGGGGATAGCTGGTGATAACACCGGCTTCCCTTTTTGTCCAAATTATATTTTGAAAGGAACAGCCAAGTTGAAAGATTTAAACTTTTTTGCCGTAGAAAGTGAAGACAAGGATAACTGCTTCTGGTGTGGGGCGATACCGGAAACAGAAGACGACTATACTCCATGCAAAAACTGTGAAAAAACGATCAATACCGGTGTTATGATCATTGAAATGGATGAGGAACCGCAGTTTGAAGGGCAGCCAGAGATGGATGGAGGATATCCAACTGGCAGATGGGGAATGATGACGGTGGAAATGGCGCGGTTTCTGTTCCCTGAAAAGCCTTTCATGGAAGGGACCATCCTTCCGATCAGTCAGGTTATGTTCCAGATGATCGTGGATAAAATGTAATACAAATTATATTTAGAGTCAGGCCAAATGCGGTCTGACTCTTTTTGTTTTGAAAGGAGCAATCAGAAGCATGTACCTAATTATTCGTTGCAGAGAAGACAAACTTTATCAGTACAAAATGGCGACTGCAGTATTTACGGATCATGGTCTGGAAGTGACAGACCGGGAAGAGGCGATGCATTTCTTTCCGTACCAGAATCTGATCCATGCAACTATGCGGGAGGATTCGCAGAAATTGCATAGCTCTTAATGGAAGTACAAACATTATTTAAGGAGGTATCTGTATGAATGTTAAGGAAAGAATCAACGATGTTGTGAAACAGAACTCGGACGCGATTTTTTTGCTGAAGGTTGCTGCGGGTGCCATCGGTCTGGTTGGCGTAGGCTATCTGATCGGGCATGTATCAGCAATACGGCATATCAACGGTATGACTCACACGTTTCAAGTTGTAGATGAAGCTGGAAACATACTGAAGGAAATTCCAAATAAGTAAGTACAACCTTGGAGGTGCTGTGATACACGGTGCCTCCTTTTTTATTTCTATTATATTTTTGGAAGGAGCATATTTATGAACATCAAAACAGGTTTGACAAAGACACTGCGCTTTCTGGATGACAAAGCGCCTATGATCCTGACTGGCTTGGCTGTGGCCGGTGTTGGCGCTACGGCGATTCTGACAGGCAGGGCTGCGCTGAAGGTGCACGAGGTTCTGCAGGATGTAGAATTTGACACACTGGAGCCATCTGATAAGCATGAGCTGGTTGTGGAAGAGATTATCCCTGCGGTGATCCCTCCTGTGGCGGCAGGACTGTTCACAATCGGATGCGTTGTTGGAGCGCAGGCTAAAAACGGCGCACGGATTGCAGCGTTGGCTGGCGCTTATACCCTGAAGGATCAGGCATTTGCGGATTATAAAGAAGCTGCAGAAGGATTGCTCGGAAAGAAAAAGAGCCAGGAAGTGCATGAAAAAGTAGCACAGAAACGGCTGACCGGAGATCCAGCGCCGGATGAGAATTATATTCTGGCGACTGGGCATGGAGACACGCTTTGCTATGACCTGATGACCGGAACATATTTCAAATCAGATGTGGAAAGCATTCGAAGGGCCGTCAACACGATCAATGCGCAGATCCTGGATGATGGAGAAGCAACCTGGAATGACTTCCGATACGAGCTTGGGCTGCCGGATGTGAAACTGGGCGGAGCGCTTGGGTGGAACGTCTGCGATGACCGTAGGCTGGATGTTGATTTCTCAGCGGTACTAATCGATGAAAAAACTCCGGTCATTACAATCGAATACGCAGTCCGGCCGATTAAATCTATGTGGTAATTCGCGCGAAATACACGCCCTTTTATGAGATCATATTTTAAGGAGGAATTACTATGACGGTTAAGGTAAATGCGTGTGGACTGGTAAAGAAAGCGACGTCGAGTCTGTGCTATTTTGGCATTGGCGGCTTTTGTGGAACCCAGCTTGCGATCTGCCATGCCGTATTCAGAAAGAACCCCGTATTGCGGATTCTGTATGAAGCGGCGACGGTTGCAGTTGGAGCCATGATCGTGGCAAAGGCAACTGACACGATCGACGAGTTTTCGGACGATGTCGCAACCGCATTATTCCCGGAAGGAAATCCGGAAGACGATCTGGTCTCGATGGAGGAGGGCTCTTAACAGAGCCTTTCTCTTTTTTACAGCCCGTGAGAATTATATTTTGTGGGAGGTTTGATTTATGATGGATGTTTCAACAGCGATTGGATGTGTCAAGTTTGTTGGTGGCCTTGTGGTTGGCAGAGGCATTAACAATGTCGTGTCTAAGGCCCTTGGCTGGACGGTTGGGTGCTATGACCGGCCACTGGAGAAAGTTATTACGGCAATCGGCGTTTACGCCATCGGACAGGGTGTCTCGAAGATGGTCTGCGACCAGATGGATCAGGCTCTGGACAAAATCGCGGATGGCGTGATCGAGCTTCAGGATAAGCTCCAGCAGGCTAAGGAGGCCGCAGAGGAAGAGAATGAAGATGATTATATTTCGGAGGTATAACCATGGCAGAGCGAAAAGATTACAACACGCTGTCGGAACTGCCGGATAATTCTAAAGCAAGCCGGCAAAATTCCGAGGGTGAAAAATCCCGGAAAGTGATTAAAGGCGAGGTTAAGACCAGGAATTCTCTGCCGAAAAAACTGTTCCGGGCTTTTATTATGGAGGATGCCAAGAGTGTCTTCGATTATATTTTGTACGATGAATTGATTCCCGGCGTGAAAGATATGACCAGAAACGCCATCGATATGGCAATGTACGGCGAATCGCGGCCAAGCAAGTCCAGAAATAAATATCATTCAGAAAGTCGGGTGTCTTATGATCAATATTATCGTGAACGTGACCGTGGTACTGATCGGAATCGCAGCAATTCTTCTGATCGTCCTAGAGGTATTAATGATTGCGCTGATCAGGAGTTTGAAACGCTGGCTGATGCAAATGAAGTCCTACAGAACCTCTTTGAAGAAGTCGTCACGCACGATCGGGTCAGCGTTGCGGACTTTTATGACTTTATGGGTGTGACATCCGTGGAATATACAGCAAATAAATACGGTTGGCGCAGAGAACACCTGGAAGGGCTTAAACCAGTTCGGGTACGCGGCGGGGGTTATATTCTTCCGCTTCCAAAGGCGGTGCAGCTATGAGTCAGGATCAAAAGGCTAAGGCAGACTTTGGGAAAGAGCAGTTATGCCTTGTGCCCAGACGAATCATCCATGACGTTGCGGCGATCCGAATGTATGGAAATCAGAAATATGGGGATCCGGATAATTGGAAGACTGTGGACGTTCAGCGATATCGGGATGCAGCGTTCCGGCATTGGCTGAGCTATTTGGATGACCCACAAGGCGTTGACAATGAGAGTGGGTTTCCACATCTCTGGCACTTAGCCTGTAACATTGCTTTCCTCTGCGAGATGGAGGATGCGTATAAAGAAACTAAATATTATATTTGCGATGCAATTGCTGAAAGGAGCAACTAAACTATGAAACTGGATATTTTGAAGAAGCCTGCTGCGTTTGTAGCGACGAAATTTGCAAGAGTCGGTCTGAAAGCCAGCAATCACGCGCCGGAAATCCTGGTTGGTGCTGGAATCCTTGGCGGAGTTGCCGCAACTGTTCTGGCGTGCAAGGCAACACTGAAGGTACACGAGGTTCTGGAAGATGCCAGAGCGGATCTTCGTGATATTGAGATTGGTCTAGAGCGGGCCGAGGAGCTGGATTATACGGAGCAGGACGCTACAAAGGACAAAGCGACGGTGTATGCGCTGACAACCGTGAAGGTTCTGCGGTATTATGCGCCGGCCGTTGGTGTTGGAGCGCTGTCTGTTGCAATGATTCTGAAAGGTCATGATATCCGTTGCAAACGATATCTGGCAGCTGCTGCAGGTTGGGCGGCGTCTCAGGTAGATTACAAGAATCTGCTAGAGAGCGTGAAACAGGAATATGGCGAGGAGGCAGCCCAGAAACTCAAATGGGGGCTCCAGGATAAAACGGAGGAATACGAAGAGCCGGATGAAAATGGCCTTGTCACAAAGGGGACGAGAGAAGTCACCACAGTCGGCACAATGCCGTCATTATATTCCAAAGTATTCGATGAAACCTGCGTGGAGTGGCGGAAAGATCCCATTCATAATATGATGTTCCTGCGCGGCGTTCAGGAGGAGTGCAATAAGACGCTCCACAAGCAGGGATTTCTGACGCTGAACGAAGTATATTCCGCGCTGGGTTTTGAACCGAATGCACAATACGGAAACGAGGCTGGATGGATTCTTGGTGCTGGCGATGACTTCGTTGACTTCGGGCTGTATGACAACCTGGAGGAGAATATTCAGAAGCGGCGGTTCATCAACGGCTATGAGCGGAGTGTACTTCTAGACTTCAACTGCATTGGACGGATCCGCGAATATGCATGAATGCTGGGCCTGAATTCCGTCGGGACCGGAACACCGCAGGATTGGTTTGACTATCCGTTTTATTATATTTGAAAGGGTGCGAGGTATGAATAAATCTATGATTAAGATGATCGCGGCCTTCGTTGGAGGGGCTCTGGCTGGCGCTGGAGCCTCTTATATTCTGGCGAAGGTAGTTATAAGTAAAAATATGGAAAACGCCGTAGAAGAGCGTGTAGAGGCTGTGAGAGGCAACTATGAGGCGTTATATTCCAGAAAACAGCAAAAAATGGAAGAAAATGATGAAATTGAGGAAACAGAACAGGAAGAGGCTCCCTTGACACAGAAAATTATCGGCGCGACAACTCTAAAATATGCTGATCGTAGCGTGTCGAATCTTGTCGAAGATTTGCAGTATGGATCTCCGCCGGAAGAAGACACCTACAATGCTTCTCCGGTCATTATATCTGAAGAGCGGTTTTCGGAGGAACGCATGAACTACAGCAAGCGATCCGTGACATATTGGGAACAGGACAGCATGCTGACGGACGAAGACTATGATACGGACGGCCCGATGGACATTTCCCAAACAGTCGGATACCAGGCATTGGATGAATTCCGCAAAGATCCTGAACTGGAGGAAATCTTTGTGCGGAACGACCGGCTGGGAGAAGACTATTATATTGTAAGAAGCAGAGTACCATTTAGCGAGGTGGAACCGAATGAGTCATGAGGCAGATTGGGGATATTTTCTCTGGCTGGTGGAACGAACAAACGCTGATATTCACGGTCCGCAGGGATATTCCTATTTGCTGAGTTATCTGTTCGATACGGAGTTCTATGCCGTGATAGAAGCAGATGTAAATCGTGCCAGAGATGGCGTGAATCTGAGGCGGGAATATGCCGAGGCTACTGGCAGTCCCATTCCGGATATGGATGTGTGCAGAGTGCTTGAGCTGCTGGTTGCGCTGAGCGCCAGATGCGACAAAGACATTATGTATATGCCGAAGTACGGAGATCGGACGTCAGAATGGTTTTGGATGATGATCCGAAATCTGGGGCTGATGCAGTATGACAATCACCACTTTGACGAACGGTCGGTGAGCAGAGTTATTTCGAGGTTCATGGATCGGAATTATAACCAGTATGGAAGCGGCGGATTGTTCCCCCTGAAGAACCTGGCGGAGGTCAAAAAGGACCAGAGAGAGGTCGGTATTTGGGATCAAATGCAAGCGTATATGATCGAAAAATACGGTTTTTAGATCCAGGAAATTTTCTGGAAAAACCTGGATCGACCAAAAAATTTTCTGGATTGATACTTTGATACTTTAATGTAATGAAGTAAAAATCCTGGATTTTGACCAAAAAATGCCCAAAAAATCCAGAATTCCAGAAAATTTTCTGGATATTGTTTCGTGGAAAAAATAAAAAAATATAAGAAAACAATAGGATTCTGGAAAAAAATCTGGATTCAAGGTTTTTGGGCTCCGTTTGGGTACAGAAAGGAGAACATATATGTGAGTCGCAAATTCTATGAGATCAGACATTACACAAAGGGATCCGGCGAGCACAAGTATGTTGTCGTGTATCCAGAATTTATATCCGGGTATTCCGCAGATGATCTGATGACCCGGGGCGGAAAGTTCTATGCAATCTGGGATCGGGAAGCTGGACTGTGGTCAACCAATGAAAACGATGTGACGAGAATTGTGGATAATGCCCTGCGAGAATATGTGGCGGATCATCCGGAATACAAGGAAGCTCGTATTTCTCGGATGTCGGATTTTTCCACAAATCTTTTCAGCACATTTCAGCGGTATACCAAAGCTATTCCGGCAAATTATCACCAGCTCGATACAAAGCCAACCTTCAGTAATACACCGGTGAAAAAAGAAGATTATATTTCAAGACGTCTTCCTTATGCACTGGAGGCTGGAGACATTGCGGCTTATGAGGAGCTGGTAAGCACATTATATTCGCCGGAAGAGCGTAGAAAACTGGAGTGGGCTATTGGGTCAATCGTGGCTGGAGATTCTAAGAATATTCAGAAGTTTATTGTTCTGTTCGGTCAACCCGGAACCGGTAAATCCACAATCCTTCGAATCATTGAAAAAATGTTCCCGTTCTATACAGGAACCTTCAGCGCAAAAGCCCTTGGAAACGCCAACAGCTCATTTGCTACTGGGCCGTTTCGATCCAATCCGTTGATTGCCATTGATGACGAGGGAGATCTCAGCAAGATTGATACAAACTCCCTGTTGAATTCAATTGCAGCGCACGAAGAGATTATCATTAACGCGAAGTATGTGGACGAGTTCCCGTTGAAGGTTAACGCGTTTATGTTCATTGGAACGAATAAGCCTGTCAAAATAACCGGGGCAAGTTCCGGATTGATTCGAAGACTGATTGATGTCCGTCCCACCGGGATTACCGTTCCAAAACAGCGATATGATGCATTATATTCTCAGGTTGACTTCGAGCTGGGAGCGATTGCACACCATTGTTTGGAGGTATATCGGTCTCTTGGCAAGGATTATTACCGGGATTATAAACCACTGGATATGCTAAGCCGTACGAATGATGTCTACAATTTCGTGGCGGATCACTATCTTGAATATAAGAACGAAGATATGGTTTCCGTCAAGACAGCCTACGCACAATACAAGCAATATTGTTCCGAAGCAGGTCTGCAATATGTGATGATCATGCGGGAATTCCGGGAGGAGCTGAAAGGATATTTCAGCGAGTTCAAAAATGAGTTCCGAGATGAAACACGGCATCTTGGACAGGTGTGCATCGGATTCCGGACAGAGCTGTTTGATCAGTGGTCTGATAAACAAACTGAGGAGGAAGACGTTCCTTCCAGGTTTATATTTGACAAAACGGAGAGCCTTCTGGATACGGAATTTGCCGATATGCCGGCACAGTACGCGTCTACTGCAGGGACGCCGGCCGGAAAGTGGTCAAATGTTCAGACAAAACTCAGGGATCTTGATTCCAGACAGCTCCATTACGTTAAGGTTCCAGTCAATTATATTGTCATTGACTTTGATCTGAAAGACGAGAACGGAGAAAAATCTTTTGAAAAGAATCTGGAGGCTGCCAACAAATGGCCCGCGACATATGCGGAACTCAGTAAAAGTGGGAAAGGAATTCATCTTCATTATATTTATGATGGGGATCCGGCAAAACTGAAAAGTGTATATGATACGGACATTGAGGTGAAGGTCTTCACAGGAAACAGCAGCTTAAGGAGGAAGCTGACTAAATGCAACGATATTCCGCTTCGGCATATCGACTCCGGGCTGCCGTTGAAAGGAGAGGCGCCTGTGGTCAACTTTGATTCGGTAAAAAGTGAACGATCCCTGAGAGATCTGATTTATCGGAATCTCAGGAAGGAGATCCACCCTGGAACAAAACCCAGTGTGGATTTTATTTATACAATTTTGGAGGACGCATATAAGTCAGGTCTGAACTATGATGTCACAGACCTGCGGCCCAGAGTTTTAGCCTTTGCAAACAAGTCCACCCATCATGGGCCTTATTGCTGCAAGCTTGTCTCGAAAATGAAGTTTCAGAGCGAGAATCAGAGTGAGAACATTGAGACGATTCGGGGAGACGACGCATTATATTTCTTCGATGTGGAGGTTTTCCCGAATCTGTTTGTGGTGGTCTATAAAAAGCAGGGCGGTAATCCAGTGAAGTTGATTAACCCGAGTCAGTATGAAATTGAGGTGCTGGTTCAGTGCAGGCTGATCGGGTTTAACTGCCGAAGATATGACAATCACATTCTTTACGGCAGACTTCTAGGCTATGACAACATGCAGCTGTACAACATGTCGCAGCGGATTATATCCGGAAGTAAGAACGCATTCATATCAGACGCATATAATCTGAGCTACACGGACGTGTATGATTTCTCCTCCAAGAAACAGAGTTTGAAGAAATTCGAGATTGAACTTGGTATTCACCATCAGGAGCTTGGGCTTCCCTGGGATGAACCGGTGCCGGAAGAGCTTTGGGAAACTGTGGCAGATTACTGCGTGAACGATGTAATAGCGACCGAGGCGGTGTTTGAAGCGCGGAAGGCGGACTTCGTTGCCAGAGAGATTCTGGCGGAGGTTGCCGGCATGACCGTGAACGATACCACCAACAGCTTAACTCAGCGAATTATATTCGGCACGGACCGGAATCCGCAGAATCAGTTTAACTATCGAAACATGGGAGAGCCTGATCCTGCAAGACCCTTGGAGTATCCTGGCCTTGGTGATCCGGATTTCACGGCGTTTCAGGATGGAAAACCGATCTTCCCCGGGTATAAATATGAATTCGGAAAAAGCGAGTATCGTGGAGAAGATCCGAAGGAAGGCGGTTATGTATATGCTGAATACGGCATGTACGGAAATGTGGCGCTGCTTGACATCGAGTCCATGCATCCGAGTTCTGTTGTGGCAGAGGAGCTGTTCGGGCCGGTGTACACAGCACGGTTTAAGGAGATTCTGGATGCCCGAAAAGCGGTAAAGCATAAGCGCTGGGATGAAGCCGGAAAGCTTCTGGATGGTGCGTTGAAGCCTTATATCCAGAAGATCACAGATGGAGAGATGACGGCAAAAGATCTGGCCACGGCGCTGAAGATCGCCATCAACTCTGTCTACGGTCTGACGTCAGCAAAGTTTGATAACCGCTGCCGGGATAAACGGAATGTGGACAACATCGTGGCAAAACGCGGAGCACTGTTCATGATCAACCTGAAGCATGAGGTACAAAACCGCGGCTACACCGTTGCGCACATCAAAACGGACTCCATCAAGATTCCAGACGCGGATATGGAGATCATCGAGTTTGTTCAGGCTTATGGAAAGCTGTACGGCTATAATTTTGTGCACGAGGCGACCTATGAGAAGATGTGTCTGGTGAACGATGCAGTGTATGTTGCGAAGTATGCCAGTCAGGAAACCTGCAGCCAGCTTTATGGCTATATTCCGGACGATAATCAGGATCATCCAGGTGCATGGACTGCCACAGGTGCACAGTTCCAGGTGCCTTATGTGTTCAAGACCATGTTCAGCCATGAACCTGTGGAGTTTCAGGATCTGTGCGAGACCAAGACTGTATCCACGGCATTATATTTGGACATGAATGAGGATCTGGGTCCGGAGGAACACAACTATCAATTTGTTGGAAAAGCCGGAGCATTCTGCCCGATTCTGCCCGGGAAGGGCGGAGGAGAGCTGCTTCGGGAGAAAGACGGTAAATACTATGCCGCAACCGGCACAAAGGGATACCGATGGCTGGAGGCGGAAGCGGTTCAAACATTGAATCTGCAGGATAGTATTGATGAAAGTTATTATGAGCGGCTGTGTGATGAAGCCAAGGCTTCCATTGAGAATTACGGCGATTTCACATGGTTCGCTTCGGAAGATCCGTATATGGGCAAGGGCGACCGGCATATCTGGCCGTTCTGATGAAAGGAGATTATATTTATGGCAAACGGAAATATTGTAATCGAAAACGCGAGACTGATCTTTAAGAACTTCCGGGGTGTGGAACAGAAATTCAACGCCGCCGGGAACCGGAACTTCTGCGTGGTGCTGGATGACCGGGACGCGAAGAATCTGGAGCGGGACGGTTGGAACGTCAAGTACCTGTCCCCCAGAGATCTGGATGATGACCCCCTGGCTTATATTCAGGTCAGTGTAAACTTTGAGAAAGGACGCCCGCCTAAGATCATCCAGATTACTGGTTCCGGTGAGGATATGCGTAAAACCCAGCTGGACGCGGACAGCGTCGGCAATTTGGACTGGGCGGATATTGAGACTGTAGATCTGACGATTTCTCCGTATCACTATGAGGTTGGCGGCCGGACCGGTATTAAGGGCTACCTCAACAGTATGTATGTGACACTGGTGGAGGACGAGCTGGAAAGCAAGTATTACAACATTCAGGAGCGATAAGTTGTGGGGCCGATGCTGTATCCGCATCAGGAGGAAGCGTTATGTAAACTAAAAAATGGCTGCATCCTGTGCGGTGGAACGGGGTCCGGGAAATCCAGAACCGGACTGGCCTACTTCTATACCAAAATTGCCGGCGGAACGATTCCAACCTGCAGCGGCGGAGAATTTCAGGAGCCAAAGCTTCGGATTCCGCTATATATCATTACCACAGCCCGAAAACGGGACACCGGGGATTGGGGACGGGAATGCGTCCCCTTTCTCCTGAATGAAGATCCGGAACGGAGTATTCATAATATCCCGGTGACAGTGGACAGCTGGAACAATATCGGAAAATACACGAATGTAACCGATGCGTTCTTCCTGTTCGACGAGCAAAGGGTGGTGGGATACGGAGCCTGGAGCAAGGCGTTTATCAAAATTGCCCGAAACAATCGCTGGATTCTTTTGAGTGCCACACCCGGGGACACCTGGACAGACTATATCCCGGTGTTTATTGCCAATGGATTCTATAAGCATAAGACGGAATTCATGGTCAGACACGTGGTGTTGGATCCGCATGTGAACTATCCAAAAGTCAAACAGTATCTGGATGTTCGGACGTTGATTGCACATCGAGAACAGATACTGGTGGATATGCCGGTTGAGCGGGAGACGGTGCAGCATCATGAGGTAATTCCCGTGGAATATGACAAAGAGCGGTATCAGTTTGTTGTAAAGAAGCGGTGGAACATCTTTCTGGATGAACCGATTCAAAATGCAGGCGGATACTGCCAGGTGCTTCGGAGAGTGGTTGGATCAGATCCGAGGCGGATCAGCGTGGTGCAGAACCTGCTGCTGGATCACGACCGGGCAATTATATTTTACAACTACAACTATGAGCTGGAGCTGCTGCGGGAGCTCTGCGAACAGATGGAACGGGTAAAGGCGGAATGGAATGGACAGCTCCATCAGGAGATTCCGGATTCTGAAAAATGGGCGTATCTGGTACAGTACACAGCAGGCAGTGAAGCCTGGAATTGTACAGAGACAGATACCATTATATTCTATTCGGATAATTATTCCTACAAGATCATGACCCAGGCCTCAGGGCGGATTGACCGGCTCAACACACCTTTTACCAATTTGTATTATTACCATCTTCGGTCTTCTGCGCCCATTGACAAAGCAGTTGCCAAAGCGTTGGAACTGAAAAAAGATTTTAACGAAAAGGACTTTTATAAATGACCTCTGGGGGTGGGCCTGAAATATGGCCCCCTTCTTTTTTATTCGCCGGTTTTACAAGGGCTTTTCTTTTTTTTGTCGGTTCGCGTGAATTACATGGGCTTTAATGAGGGAGAAGGGAAGAACAGGATACGTGGTGCAATTGGATAGCACGTCTGAGTGAAAATTCAGAAGATTACGGTTCGAGTCCGTGCTTGCTGTTTGGAGCTTCGAACTCACTCCCTTTATTTTTTTTTATTTTGAAAGAAGGTGCGCCCATGCGTGAGAACCGGTTTCAGGCGGAACTGATTCGGGAGATCAAGAAACGGCTTCCCGGAGCAGTAGTGCTGAAAAATGACCCGAATTATATTCAGGGAATTCCAGATCTGATCGTTCTGTACCGGGATAAATGGGCAGCACTGGAATGTAAAAAGAGCAAGACGGAATCGCATCAGCCCAACCAGGATTACTATGTGGAAACCATGGGGGAGATGTCTTACGCGGCTTTCATCTATCCGGAAAACAGAGAGGAGGTATTGCATGAACTTCAACAAGCATTCCTATCTTGAGGGTCAGCACGCCTTCCTGAGTGCAAGCAAGTATCACTGGATTAACTATGACATAGAAAAGCTGGAGTCGGCCTACCAGAAACAGCAGGCCGTTGCCCTGGGCACAAAAAAACACGCCCTGGCAAAAGAACTGATCGAACTGGGCATCAAATTGCCAAAGTCCAGGAAAACGCTAAATTCCTACGTCAACGATGCCATTGGATACGGCATGACGCCGGAACAAGTACTGTTTTATTCCGTCAATGCGTTCGGCACCGCCGACGCCATATCCTTCGACGAGGACAAAAAATTCCTGCGCATTCACGATTTAAAAACCGGTGAGAGTCCAACGTCATTTCACCAATTGGAAATCTATGAGGCGTTTTTCTGTCTGGAATATCATTATCAGCCCAACGAATTCGACGCGGAACTGCGGATCTATCAGAATGACGAGATCCAGGCGGCTGTGCCGGATCCGGATGATATTTTTGACATTATGGACCGAATCATTACGTTCGACAAACGCATCGAAGCATTGAAAATGGAGGTTTGACTGTGTTTGACAATGTATTATATTTGGAGGATCTATATGGATCCGATCAGGCGGCCGAGGAAATCGACCGCTATTTTTTATGCCACGAAGGACGATCCAAACGAGACGGGGCCCCTGTAGGTTCAGGGAGATACCCCCTTGGAAGCGGAGAGAATCCGTTTCAAAGCAAGTCCTGGTATGGATGGACGCAGCTCCGTGCTGAATACAAGGCCATGGGCATGTCCGATGAAGAAATCTATAAGAAAATGAACATGACGTCTAGCGAATACCGCAGAATGGTTTCGATCACCAACGCCCAGAAAAAGGCGGATATCGTCAATTATGTCACAAAGCTGCGGGATGAACGCGGCATGAGCCTGAATGCGATATCCAAACAGCTTGGCATTAACGAATCGACGCTGCGATCCTATCTGGATCCTGTTCACCGTGCAAAGAGCCAGGAGATCACAAAAACTGCTGATGTATTGAAAGAATGCCTGAAGGACAATAAGTACCTGGATGTAGGCGACGGTACCAGCACCTATATGGGGGTATCGGACGAAAAGTTGAAAGCTGCAATCCAGATGCTCAAAGACCAGGGGTATGAGACGGTGGATCTTGCTGTCCCGCAGCTTACTTCGGACAATCAGTACACGCACGTTAAAGTTCTTTGCCCGGAAGGGACCACAAAGAAAGAGCTTTGGGATCATCTGGGTGAGATTTCGCCAGTTTCAGCCCACTTCGAGGAAATTGGCGGGGAAACCAAGGCTTTTCACTGGGAATATCCGCAGTCCATCAGCTCAGATCGGGTCATGGTTCGGTATGCGGAAGATGGCGGACTCAGTAAGGATGGAACCATAGAGCTGCGCCGCGGTGTGAAGGATTTGGATTTGGGAACGGGAGTCCACTATGCGCAGGTCCGGATTGGCGTGGATGGTACGCATTATCTAAAAGGAATGGCGCTATACAGCGATAATATACCGGATGGGTATGACGTGGTATTTAACACCAACAAGACAAAAGACGTGGCAAAAATGGACGTCTTTAAGAAAATGAAGGATGATCCGGACAACCCATTTGGTTCTGCTCTTCGCATGACCGAATCGCAGTGCCATTATACAGATGAAGATGGGAACATTCGACTGGGCGCGATCAATAAGGTCAAGCAAGAAGGGGACTGGGATAAATGGAACAAGAGTCTCCCTGCACAGATGCTGTCAAAGCAGTCTGCAGAATTGGCAAAGCAGCAGCTGAACATTAAGTACGATAACTTAAAAGCTGAATATGACCAGATCATGGCGATTACAAATCCGGTCGTGAAGAAGTATTTGCTTAATGAGTTCGCTGAAAAATGTGATAAAAATGCCTCCGATCTCAAGGCTGCAGCCATGCCGAGGCAGACGTCTAAGGTGATTCTACCTGTTGACGCACTGAAAGACAATGAGATCTATGTCCCGAATGGCGGTTATCGTGATGGCGAAACGGTTGTATTGGTTCGGTTCCCGCATGGCGGAACATTCGAAATACCCACACTCGTCGTGAATAACCGGAATAAGTCGGCCAGAGATCTGCTTGGAAATGCAATAGATGCTGCCGGTATTAATTCATCCGTGGCTGCTCGATTGTCCGGCGCGGACTTTGACGGCGATACCGTCCTGGTGATCCCCACGGATGGTAAAAATATTAAGGCCACCCCTGCATTAAAAGGACTTAAAGACTTCGAACCTAAGCGGGATTACAAGGCTTATGAAGGCATGCCGAAAGTCGGAAAGAACAAGAACAACACAGATGAGATCTATGACGGCTTTGATACACAGATGCAGATGGGAAAGATCACAAATCTAATTGCTGATATGCAGTTAAAGGGCGCTCCAGATGACGACGTATGCCTTGCAGTTCGTCATTCCATGGTTGTTATCGATGCTGAGAAGCACAATCTGAACTGGAAACAGTCTGAGGTGGATCATGAGATCAAGCGGCTTAAGCAAGAGTACCAGGGTGGCGCAAATCGAGGCGCTTCCACTTTGATCACCCGGGCGGGGTCTGAGGCATCTGTAACCAAGCGAAAAAAGTGGACCGCCAGTACATCGACTATCGATCCGGAAACTGGAGAGAAGATCTATCAGACGGCAAGCGATGCCTATTATACGGACAAGAATGGCAAGGTAAAAGAGAAGCACACTAGGACCACCAAGATGGCCGTTGCTAAGTCTGCCCAGGAGCTATACTCAGAAGGTGGCCCCAAAGTAATGGAAGTTGTTTATGGTAATTTTGCAGACAGCTGCAAGGCACTGGGGAACCGGGCCCGCAAATCATGGCTGGAGACCGGGTCTCAGGAATACTCCCCCTCCGCCAGGAAAACGTACGCTGCTGAGGTGGAGTCTCTGCAGAAGAAACTGGACGCTGCCGTTCTAAACAACCCCCGGGAGAGGCAGGCTCAGATGCTGGCCAATGCCCAATATAGGGC
>Ga0326512_10001190_pt1 | contig 20722 bp, 15 predicted proteins | sample 1_2617_0518_D_FD_203652 | JGI IMG/M metagenome (GOLD analysis project Ga0326512, IMG submission 203652) | Bovine rumen microbial communities from UC Davis, California, United States - 1_2617_0518 | ecosystem: Host-associated > Mammals > Digestive system > Stomach > Rumen | place: USA... | reverse complement strand
ACCACCTTTCTAAAAAATATTATAACATAAAATGTGGTGCATATCAATGGAATCAATTCAGAAAGAAAGGAGTGCCGCATTCCTCCCCATACCTAAAGGTAGGGGCTTCCTGCGGCACGTTTGGTGAAATTTTTTTTTAAATTTTGTGACCTCGACTTTCTAAATTTACTTAATAAACTTTTTTTTAAAGTCGTCTTTTTACAGTGCAAGCGTGTTTATACTTTTTTTCGTATCTTTCTTCCCTTAAAATTAGGGTATAGATTTATTGCTCTATATATATGGTAAACAAGGATGATAAACACATGTCCGAAAATGCTAGCGAGACCCCTCAGAATTTAAGTGAGATCCTCTTTAAACCGAAATTTGACTATCCTGAGACGTCTTTTATCTCAAATGGGGGCGTCAAAGAACCTGAGCCCTCTTTTAAAAATGACAAACTTGGATTTCAGGATGATTTCTACAGACCGATATTAGCCTATGATTGGACCATCAACGGCGGTAATCCTCTTGATATCTATGAGGCTCTCTCAAGGATCTGTGTCGCCAGGGGCGAACGCAATCGGGAAAACTGTCTTGATACCATAAGAGAATATGGCAACGGGCACTGGAACTATGAGTTCAATACCATTGCTCAAAAAAGGATCAACAAGGCTCATGAAAATGAGGAGGCAGGAGATGTGCATGCGGCAAGCCATAACTATCGGCTGGCCTCAAGATATTTTGCCATTGCCGCTTATCCATTTTTAAAGGGGGATGTGCTGGCTTTGCAGTCAGATGCATTATGCCGCAAGGCATATAAGATCATGCATGAAATTGATCCTCACAATGGCATTATCCAGGAACACTCCTTTAATGTTGCCGAGAAAAAAGTTACAGGTTATCTGCATCTGCCTAATCTTGAGAAAGTCTATCCATGCGTCATTATTATCTGTCCGTATGAGTCAAACATCACCGCCTTTTATTATTTTATTGAAAAGGAGTTAAAAGCTCTTAACATTGCGGCTTTTGTCATTGAAATGCCTGGAGCGGGTGGCTGCGAGAAGTTAAATCTGCGGGATAACTATTCAGATGCAGTGGAGGAGACCGTTAAATATTTGGGTAACCTAAACTGCATTGATGCCACCAATATCGGTATTTACGGCTATGGCATGTCCGCAGCGGTGGCTATTCGTGTGGCGATCCTTTCTGGAAATAAAGTAAAGGCACTTGCCTTAACCTCGCCCCTCGTACATTCTTTTTTTACAGATAGGAAAATTCTGCATGTACTGCCTTTGTGTCTGCGTTCTTCATTGTGTAATCGTCTTGATTTAAGTGCTGACTGCTTTGAAGACCTTATGCCACAGTTTAAGGTCCTATCTTTAAAGGAGCAGGGACTATTATCAGGGCGTAACTGTAAGGTAAACACGTTTGTGACTCTTACTGATTCAGACTTTGTCTCTGCTAATGATGTAAGTCTTTTGCAGTCTAATTTTGAGCATTTAACCATCAATCGACAGCCTAAAGATACGCCTTTGGCAGTATTTCACAAGGATGCCATGACCCAGATTGCACGATATTTTGGTGAAATCTTTTACGGACAGGGATAAGGTCTTAGAAAAGAGGATAAAAGTGACAATAAGACACAGTAAACGGGTAGTGATTAAACTTGGAACTAGTACTCTCACAAGGGGCTCACATAATCTTGATCGCGCTTTAATGCTTGAGATTGTAAGAGCAGTTATGGCTTTAAAAAAGCAGGGGTACGAGGTGATCCTGGTTTCCTCTGGCGCCATAGCCGCAGGACGGGAATTTTTAAATCAGATAAAACTGCCTAAAGATCTGTGCTATAAACAGATGCTCGCTGCTATAGGTCAGGTGAAGATTATTGAGGAGTGGGAGCATCTTTTTGCCATCTATAAGCAGAGAGTGGGACAGATTTTAATTACTAAGGCTGATCTTGAAAGCCGCGAGCGCTATCTTAATGCTCGAGATACTCTGCTTTCTCTTTTGGAGTACGATGTAATTCCTATCATCAATGAGAATGATGCGGTGAGCACACAGGAAATCAAGGTGGGGGATAACGATAATCTTGCGGCCTTAAGTGCCATTTTAACCGATGCTGATACCGTGCTTCTGCTCACTGATCAGATGGGTCTGTATGATAAGGATCCAAGAACCAATGAGGATGCCGCTCTTATTCGTGAGGTAGAGACGGTGGATGATAAAATTGTGAGCATGGCCTTAGGTTCAAAAGGTGAGCTGGGAACTGGGGGTATGGCCACCAAGATCAAGGCTGCTAAGACCTGTACGGAGGCCGGGATTACCCTTATCATCGGCAGTGGCGGGGAGCCCGCCTTTATTTGCGATTTTCTTACAGGTAAAAAACCATGCACGCGTTTTTTACCATCCAAAAATCCGGTTTTAGCCAAAAAATCCTGGATTTCTGCTGCAACCTTGGTAAAAGGTACCATTGTGGTGGATGACGGTGCCTCAGAGGCACTGCTGCGTCATGGCAAAAGTCTTCTGCCAAAGGGGATCCAAAGCGTCGAACATGAGTTTTTGCGAGGGGCCAGCGTGGAAATTGTTTCTTCTAAGGGAGAGGTAATTGCCCGCGGGCTGACCCGCTATTCCTCAGAAGAACTTCTTATGATAAGAAAGCATGATTCAAAGGAAATAGAAAGTCTTCTGGGCTTTACGCACGGTGATGAGGCTGTGCATCGTGATGATATGGTAATTTTTAAAGAGAAATAACAATGTTTGATTTAATGCAGCAGGCCCAAAATACCCGCGAGGCCTCCTATACTCTTGCACAGATGAGTATCACCAAGAGAAATGCTTTGCTTTTGGCTATGGCGGATAATCTTGATGCTCATGAGAAGGAAATTTTTGCCATCAATGAAAAGGATGTGCTTAAGGCAAAAGCAGAGGGCCTGTCCTCAGCGCTTGTCGACCGCCTGACTCTTACCCCTTCTCGTTTTCTAGAAATGGTAGAGGGTGTCAGAAAGGTTGCCGCACTTGCAGATCCTATCGGCAAAATCAGTGACGGACGGACTCTTGAAAATGGACTGCATTTATACAAAAGGACTGTACCTTTAGGTGTTGTGGGAGTTATTTATGAGTCAAGACCGAATGTCACCGTGGATATTGCCGCTCTCTGTCTAAAATCTGCCAATGCCTGTCTTTTGCGTGGCGGTAAGGAGTGCTTTGAGACCAATCTCTATCTTAGCAGCCTGATTGCCGATAGCCTTTTTCAAATGGGTTTTGATAAAAACTGTGTGGGGTTTATCGCTGATACCAGCCGGCAGGTGGTCAGTGATTTCCTAAAACTTGATGACTATATAGATGTTATTATTCCGCGTGGCGGAGAAGCTCTGCAGCGTCGCTGTCAGCGTGAATCTTCAATTCCGGTAATTATCGGGGGTTTTGGGGTCTCGCATATTTTTGTGGATGATTCCTGTGCACTTGATAAAAGCCTGCCTCTTATTGAAAATGCCAAAACGCAGAAGCCTTCGGCCTGTAATGCCCTGGATACGCTTTTAGTTCACGAGGGAGTAAAAAAAGAGTTTCTAGAAAAGTTCTTAGAGTATTTTTTGGATAGCGGCATTCTAGTGCATGCGCATGGAGAGGCATATGACCTTTTGCAGGGCTATCCGCATCTTGTAAAAGGGCAGAGCGCGGACTTTGATAGGGAGTTTTTGGCAAAAGAGATGAATGTGGCTTTAGTTGCGGATGTCAGGGCCGCCCTATCTCATATGCAAGCCCATCATGCCATTCATTCTGATGCCATTTTAACTGACAGTCATGAGCATGCACAGTTATTTGTAACTAGAGCCCCTTCTGCCTGTGTCTATGTCAATGCCTCCACCCGTTTTTCAGATGGCGGGCAGTTTGGTTTAGGTGCGGAAGTGGCAATTTCTACGCAGAAACTGCATGCCCGTGGGCCGATGGCCTTAGAGGCCCTTACAACCTATCAGTATGTGGCTATGGGCTCTTATCTTAGTCGCCGTTAGTCTTAATAGCGAATACCTCCTTTTTGAGGATCTTTTCATCATCGGTGCATACACGCATGGCAGTGAGTGCACCGCCCATTACCGCCGAAAAATCAAGACAGTAGGCTTTGTCTTTTGCAAGTTCACAGTCTTTAAGACTGACTTTGGTGCCCTCCGGCCACAGCCAGTAATGTCCGAAAAATACTGGCTTTAAAAGGGGAGTAGTCTGAAAATCAAGAGGAAGAGGTTTTTTAAGTTTTTGCAGCAGTTCCTCATCCTTCCACATCACAATGTCCCTGTAGGTAGCAGCCTTCTCCTGCCACCAGCGCGTTCTGGCAGAATCCCTTTTGGTGCCATCCTTGTCAAGGTAGTAAATTCCGTCTGGCAGATCAATTTCCGGGCCCTTTAAAATGATTTCTACAGCATCATACAGGGCTTTGATTCCGCCTTTGTTCAGTTTGGGCTTGGAGGATTTCACAAAGATCTCATCATTTAAAGCCACGTTGTTTTTATCAAGATAAGGTTTGATGAGACTTAGCTGTGGCTCATTGAAACAGGCATGCACACAGTTGAATAGTGGCAGTTCCACAAAGAAGGGGAGAGTTTTCATAAAGGCAATGGCCTCCTGATAGGTGTCAGGATTAGAAAAACTCTTCAAGAATACCTCATGGACTGCATCGTGTTTGGTTCTTAAGTGTAATGCGCGCATGATGGCATTGTACTCATGATTGCCTAAAAGACAGAGGGCTTTCTTTTGTTCAACCAGCTCTCTTACAAGAGTGAAGGTCTCCTTTTGTTTCTCTCCCCTGTCAATGATATCTCCTAAAAAGATGAGTCGATATTCGGCATTCGCTGACTCCTGCCTGAGACTAGTTTCAAGTTTTTCCAAAAGAGAGCACAGGGGATCGTACATGCCATGTACATCGCCTATAATATCGTAGATATGTGTGGTCATTGTCTTATTCCTTGCTTAACATCTTTTTTATGGTAATGGTATAAGGCAGCATCTCTGCATCTTCATGAAGATTTTTTACAAATTCAAGATGATGGGTAAACCCCTCGATAAAATCCTCAGGATGGTGTGATACATAGAGAATAGTAGTCTCTCCTTTCTGCATGATATCCGAGATAAAACTGTTGACCAGCGCTCTTGCATAACCGTCAAGTCCCTGCAATGGTTCATCAAGGATGAGGAGAGAGGGCATTTTGATGAGGGCTCTTATAATTAAAAGGAGACGCTGCTGTCCAAAGGACATGGAACGGAAGGACTGCTCTCTTTTCTCATAAAGTCCTGAGAGCCTCAGCCATTTTATCGCTGTATTTACTTCATCATCACTAGGTTTATTGTATAGACCGATGGAATCGTAAAAACCTGAGAGTACCACGTTGAGAGCCGAACCATTGACGCGATAGTCAAGATGCAGAGCCCCCGAGACCATGCCAAAATACTGTTTTATGTCCCAGATGGATTCGCCGTGACCGCGCTTAAGACCAAAGACTGTCACCTCGTTGGCATATACCTGCGGATTATCGCCACTGATAAGAGAAAGCAAGGTGGATTTTCCAGCACCGTTTGGACCAGTGATAAGCCAGTTTTCGCCCTTTCTTATTTCAAGGTTTAAATTATCTAATACTTTTTTCTCCCCATAGGTTACGTTGACTTTTTCAAACTTTACCAGTATCTCAGAATTGCAGGACAGTTTACGGTATTTCACCGGAGTCTTTGGAATAGTGACACTCTGAAGTTTTGCCCGTCCTAAGAGTGCCTTTAAATCCTCGTCCTGCATCAGATTTTCCCGAGAGTCAATCTTAATAATAGCATTGTTTTTAATAATACCCATGGCACTAAGTGAGTCTGGAATCTCTTGGAAACGGTTAACAATGAGCACCACAGGAGTTTGATAATCCTGATGAATTTTGGCGATAAGCCCCTTTAGCTCTTCTCTTGTAGCAATATCCAAGGCATCAAAGGGGGTATCAAAGACCACAAGGTTAGGTTTTTGGGCAATGGCATGGGCTAGAAGTACCTTGCGCCCTTCTCCTCCTGAGAGCATGCGGATGGGAGTATCGAGGAGTCTGTCAAGTTTAAGTCCTATGACCAGTTGTTCAATAATTTCCTTATCGTCATTTTTGAAAATGTAATTCGGGGTAATGCCTTTTTCTTCCTCTGCAGTAGTACAGTCAGAATTACGCATCTTAAAATCATCCTCAAAATACTGCATCTGTTCTTCAAATGACACCAGGGTAGGATGATAGTTGTCAGGGGACACACCATTATTTAGCGTAAGTCTGCCGCTTAATGCTTTGGCAACTGAAGTTTTGCCTGAGCCGTTATCACCGATAAGGACAATAAGCGAATCTGGTTTAATGACAAGGTTGCCGATGGTGACGCTGAGTTTATCCGTAAGATAAAAGGAGGCGTCAGTAAAGGTAAGGGTTCTTGAAGTCATGAAATGTATCCTAACGTATTTTTGTAAGTTTATTACTTTGCCTTATTTTATCACCACCGTATCCTTTGCGAAGGAAAAATCCACCTTTTTGAATCAGAGTTTAGAGCAACAGCGATGGGGTATAAACTGCGTCGTAAACCTCACAGGCATGAGTGTGGAAAGATGGCTTCTTGTTCTTTTGTTTGACTTTGAAGAATGAGTGGAATGAGATTACCTTTAAACTTGGTATTGGTGCGATTGACTTTAGATCTTGTAGGGAATTAAATTTCTGATCCGTTTATTATCAATAGAAGATCCGAGTTTGATTTAATGCAAAACAGATATTTTATGTAAATACTAATTAACAACAAAGGTAATAAAATCCAAAAGATATACTATTTTGTTAAATACAAATTTAGAGTATTTTGTAAAAAAACTAAAAAGGATCTCCGATTGAAAATTGAACGGATATCGATTTAATTCTCAACAAAAACAGGCTGAAAAGTATTTTAAGATAAAAGAATACCGCAACGGTAAGATTACTGTTACAACCAAACAGGATGTTTACCTTGAACATAAGAAAAATCTGGGATTGATTATACTGCTATCAAACCGCATCAAAGATAAGGAAATTGCCATTCAAACCTACCGTAAAAGTGAGTATATTGAAGATCACTTTGAGGCTCTGAAGGAACATACCAACGGCCTTAAACCCAGAGTATGTGATGACTGGCGATTTAGAGGCAGACAGTTTGTCCAGTTTGCGGCACTTTGTTACTATGATTTCCTTTACTTATAAATATTTAGTTTTTTTGCTGGAAGTGCCGCTTTGTATCACAAACTTATGACTTATTTTGTTAAAAATAGTTAACAAGTGTCGCAAATTGTATTAATTCTTGTCATAAAGGATATAAATTTACTCGAAAAAAACTATAATCAATTAAGGTTGTGTAAGGTTAAAAAAGAGACAATTAAGTTTTGTCATCATGAGCATTAGGAGTTAACATGCCATTGTCAGCATTAAAGAAATTTGCCGTTTTATTAAAGCCACGTGATGATCAGCCGGCCTTAGATCGCGCTGCACAGTATGCCAGAATGAATCCTGATTTGGAAATTGTTGCTGTGCGTGTCGTGAATGACTATAAAGATCCGGAAAAAGATCAGATCAAGATTAAAGAAGAGACTAACTTTGAACAGTTAAGACGCAGTTATAGTATCGAGAATCTTAATTTTCGTCTGGTATTCTCAAGGAATGTGGCTGAAGGCTTTCTTAAGGAATGCCATGACGGCGATTACAATTTGGCCATTATTTCAGCCAACAAGCGTAATTCCATAAAAGATCTCTTTGTCAGCAATATTGACAGTGCAATTATGCGCCAAAGTGAAGTGCCAGTGCTGGTGGTCCGGGATGCCAAAGAACAGGACAGTGTTGGTAATGCTGTCATTCTGGCTATTGATTTTCAGGAAGCGGCTAAGTTTAAGAAACTTGATGATTATCTTTTCAATGCTGCCGAAGCCTTTGCCAGGAGTTTTGACGGTGATCTGCATGTGGCCAACTGTGTAGTGCCGCATAATGTGGGAAGAATGGCCGGTAATCTCTCCTCCTCAAAGATAGTTAAGGATACCGGTATCGACAATCCTTTGGAGCTATGTTTCAAACTTGCCGATGATTTTGCGGACCGTCATAAGATTGATAATGAGCATGTACATGTGTTGCAGGGACGGGTTGATGAAGAAATTCCAAGGTTGTGTAAACGTCTTAAGGCGCGCATGGTCTGTATGGGCACCACCCCGCGCAGTACTTTCCTGGGGACGGTCAATTCTTCAGCAAGTGAACTGGTGCTTGAACAGATAAATGGCGATGTTTTCATTGTCAACGCTGAAACGCTCAAAGATGAAAATGACTAAGATTTTCATTGTAAAAAAGGCCCTGCGGGGCCTTTTTTTAGTAGAAGGAGACAAAACAGGAGCGGATGAAGGATAAGCCGGCTCTAAAAAGACTCTTTAAGGTAGTCTTTGCCTTTACTTTGGGTTCATATTTTTTTTCCACAAAGGCATAGTCAATGAGTGAGAACAGATCCTGGGCCATCATTTTTCTTGCAAGATCAAAAGTAAAAATTCTAGGCGCCAGTCTTACTACCCATTCGTCCTTTTTAAGATTGTGTGCTTCAGTACGCTCGAGGATTTCAGGATAATCCTTAAGATAAGGATGCAGCCGTTTTTGTTGTGCAAGATTAAGATAGTATTCAAGGACTAGTGGATAGCGCTTAAGATAGTCCCGTAAAACGGCAGGTTTCTCATTGACAAAGCGCTCATGTATTCCCCGATAGACAATAAGATGCAGCAGCGCTAAAAGCTGGGGCAGGTTCTTAGGGAAACTCAGTTCCTCTGTTTTTAAAAAGAGAGCAAAGAGCGGTTCATGCTCTAAAAACCATTGTTTAGCCTTCTGTGCATCTAACTTGAAGTATCGGGACTTTATCCCAAAAAGTCTTAGGTTTCCATGATATTCGACAATAAAACTGTAAATGCTTAAGGTGTAGGACATCATTGCTCCTAAGATTGGCTTTTTAAGATTTTGTGGTCTGATGATGGTCGGTGCTGTCGCTTTTCTTCAAAGTTTCTTTTTTAGCAAGCATCATCTGCTTATCTTTGCGGTTTTTTAGCTCGTCTTCTTTTTTATCGTAAAGAGCTGCCATAAGACTTCTTGACAGAGCAGGGTTCCTGTTTTTGAAGCGGTTAAAAAAGGAGAGAGTACTAAGATATTCCATATTTTTATATTCACTTTGCTGATAAATAGTATTTTTGTCATAGTTTAATTTTGGTGATGTTACGAAAAAGGGTGCAGGACTACGGGGAGCAGTGTAGTCAAATGAGTACGATATATCATGTTCTGGTCTTAAAACAGGAATATTGTCATTGCTGTTTTCAAGATCAGAAATGACTGGTGCTGGCTCAGGTACCTTTATGTTTTCACGGGGATCTTTTATGGTGACAAGATGTTTGAGACTAAATCCGCGCTCTAGGCCTTTTTGAAAGTAAAAGTGTACCCCGTTAGCCTTGGCAGTATAGGTATGAGCATAAATGTCAGGGTTGAGTATGGCCCCCTGGTAGTCATAGCTGATATTGACAAAATCAGAGTTTCTGTAATAGGGATTGTCCACAAGGTCTGTGTAGTTGTATGCCCGAGGATCATTAGGATCGTAGGTGATTTCTATGTCGTCATCAAGAAAGTAGGGTGCATAAAAGCCCTGATGGGTAAAGTAGCCCTCATCCTCAAGATACACCTCGGGATTGACGCTTAGAAATCCTGAATCATTAAGCGGGGTAGCTGTTAAACTGCTGTTGTCAGGTGCTATGCCGAATAAAGGTATGGCAGGCTCTTTTTTGAAGATGTCTTTGGCACTTATCACTCCTGAAGTGCGGTTGCCAAGAATGCTGCCGCCAATGCTTCCTGCATTAAAGGCGGTGCTGCGGTCTATAAGACTTCTAGTATTATCTGAAAAATAGGCACTTAGGTTCTGAAGATTGTTGCTGTCAAGACGGCCTCCTACAGCACCGAGGTTAAAGGTATGTGTGCCTGGCTCGTCTATGTGCAGATCAAAATTTGCCACCTCGAAATTTCTGAGCGTCGAGTTATCGATGCTGCCAGCCAAACCTCCGATATTAAGATCTAAAAGAGGTTTTTTAACATAAATACTGCTGTCTGCAATTTTAAGATCCTCAATAGTGGCATGTGAAATTTTAGGGAAAAGACCAACATTTTCACTTGAGGCCTCATTGAGATTAAGGTTATAGGAGATGGTATTAAAGGCTCCGTCAATGGTGCCTGAAAAAGCATTAGTGTAAGAAATTGGCTCACTGATAGTACCAAGGTTGATATCATCGGTTATAAAGTAATGGCCCTCAGGGTTTAGGGCGATTTTTAAAAACTCCTCTTTGGTACTGACGGGAGTGGCTCCCAGATGATTGACAAAGCCATCTTTTTCATAAAAACCGTAGTCTTTTTCAAGATCTAGAGTAGGTGCGCCTCCGACATCGATTCTGTGGGTAGAGGAGGATATTTTTATAAATTCCTGATCCTGATTATTGCCTAACTCTTCGTTATTGTAGGAGCGATTTTTGATTTTTCCGAGATCGCGGATAATTATCTGTGAGCCGTCAAGCACGAGTGAATTGACATGAACCGTGCCGTTAACTTTGATTTTGCCCATCCCTTTGCCCTCGATTAAAAGGTTGCCGGTATCAAGAAAATGATCAATGATTTTGGGGGTAACCTTAGAGGTGGAAAGCGTAGCCTCGCGGGCATTGATGATCCCGGTAGTACTTAGGGTGATGCCGTTAGGATTGACAAGGGTAAAACTGCCGCCGCTTTCTGACTGATTGACTATGCCTGAGATAATGGAGGGCTCACTACCTCTGACAAGGTTTAGATAATGATTCTCATCAAAAAACACGCGATTGTTTTCGCCGACACTGAAGGAATCCCACGAGATGATGTTCTTATTGTGCTCTGAGGCTACGAGCATAGAACGTCCGTTGTAGTTGACACTGGCATTGCCTTCTATGATTTGCGCCCCTAAAGGCAGAATATTTTGAGCATAGGTTTTAGGAAACGTAAAAAGATAGCAGAGTGCCCCTAACAGCAGCACATAACCTAATTGTAATTTTTTAAACATAATTTACTCCTGATAGTATCCGAATCTAATTAAAAACTTGAATTTGTCCTTGGCATATTCTTTGTTGTGTCCCATAGCGGTATTGATGGAGGTCTCAAGGAAAAATCCGTGGTACTCGATGTTGCCGCCTAAGCCTAAACTGTAGAAGGACTCCTTTTTTGCTGCATGCGTGTTTTTGACATGAGCCTGCATGAGATTGACATAAGTGCTGACCTTAGGCAGAGATGAAAAATTCATGCTGAGTTTTAAGTCATCAAAAAGCCCCAGATCTGCAGACGCCACGTTACTTTCGTATCCTTTGACGCGTGTTGCGCCTCCTACGAGAAACTTGTCCGCCGGATCGAGAGTGTCTGAGGCCCACTGCAGATTAAGATTGTTTTCAAGGCTTACTAAATGATTAAAGTCATAGCGAGCATCAAAGGCCCCATTTACCATGAAGTAGTCAAGAGTAGGGTATACATCGTACTTATCCAGACTTAAGGTTTTGTTGTACGCAAGATTGAGACTCTCCTTCAAGGTTAATTTTTGAAAATAGTTTTCCATGCCTAAACAGGCAAAGATACCGTAGTTGTGGCGCTTTAGCTCAAGATCGTAAGAGCCGATTCTGTCGGTCATATGACGATAATTTGCTCCGAGATCGGCATACAGACGCAGCATGGGACTTCTGTAGAGCGGTTCACGGAAAAAGGTTTGGGCGTGGAACATATTACCCTTGACATCGAGGTCGTTGTACTCGTCTGCCAGATCATAAAAACCGTATCCAAGACTTACACCCACCTCATTGAGACGGGTATTGACCGGGAGTTTGTAGGAGAGGTTAAAACTGGTCTGTCCCTCGTCGGTTCTGGCCGCATAAAAAGCAGCAGTATCGGCATGACGGGTAAGATTGGTGGTGCTGATGAGTCCGAGAAGACGGTGCACTCCTGCAGCCTTGGTGCCGAAATTATCGTAGGTTAACTGATAGCCTACACGCTTTTTAGGTTTGATATCAAGATTGAGATTGGCAGCACTGCCATCTTCATTGCTGTTCTCAAAGTAGCCGGCCATATCAAAGACATTGAGATCGCGCACTTTTAACAGTTCTCCATGGAGTTTTCTTTGGTTGAGCCTTTGTTCCTGCAAAAGCCGCGTGTTATGAAAGAGTCTGTAGAGCGTACTGTCATTAACCGTACTGTGATTGCGTATTTTTATTTCCTTAATTTTGGGACTGTCTACTCTGACCTTGAGAACACCGTTTTTTAAGGTTTGCTCAGGATAGTAGGTTTCTACCACAGGATATCCCTGAGTTTTGTAGAGAACAGTCAGATCCTTGAGCAGATTTTCAAGCAGATGAAGGGAAATTGTTTTGCCCCGATAGTTATCTAAAAGACTATCGAGATTTTTTTCCATCATCTCATTTTGAGACTCAATAATAATGTTGTTGAGAACCTGTGCCATAGACTGGGGTATTAAAGCACAGCCTAATGTCACAGGTATAATGAAGTGTTTACAAATTTTCTTTAACATAATAACCCCGTAATAGTTAACGCGGTCATTGTAGGAGACAAAAATTTTGCCCTCTAAAAAAAAGGGTCAAAAATGACAGAAAATTTGAATTATTGAAAATAACTTATTGTCTTTTAAGAAGAAAAAAATTAATTTTTTTTATTGTTGATAAGGTCTTTGACTACCACAAAAACAACAAACAGTGTCAGTACATAGCGAAAGGCATTGTAGACGGTAATGGAGTAGTGATATTTTTCAAGATACTGTTCCATATCAATTTCAAAACTGCCGTACAGAAGGCGCATTTCGAGAAAAAAAGCCCAGGGCATGAGCGCCAGAGACCAGGTAAACATAGTAGGAAAGTAGCGGTTTGACTTATGATAGAGATAACCTAAGTGAAGAATATAGGCGGTAGTCAGTGCAAGGACTATAAAGCGACTGTCAAATTCTGGAAGCGTCGGATAGCCATTAACTGTGAAAAGGTAAATGATAATAAGGGTAAGAAATCCCAAAATCACTTTAAAATAGCCGTTATCCAACATAATTTATCCTCAATTAAACTAACATTCATTGTAACATTAAGCCTTTATCAATAAGCAAAAAAAAAGAATGCTAAAGTTTAATTTGTAGAAAAATCTTGCCAGGACTTCACTTGCCAAAGCGGCGGGGACGGATGAAGAGTGGATTCATCACCTCATAAGAACTTAAAAACAGCTCTTTTAAATACGCAGTCTTATTCACATAATAGGCATTCTTTTCAATAATGGTTCTAAAATTCTCACTGCCTGTAAGAAACAATAAATCCCTTGGCATATTCAACTCCCTAGATAACTTTTTATTTATTCTAGCATAGAACAACGTTATTGAAGATTATGGAGGAATTAGGTTACTTTAAGTAAATATAGGCTTTGAATAGAAACAATTAAAGACTTTTGAAGCGTTTTCTTAAATGCTGTTAAACAGCCTGATAGGGTAACTTAAAGATATTTAAGAAAAAAAATTAGGTTGAAAAAACAACGCAATTTTTTTAAAATTATGCCGATGCTGCTTTAGCTCAGTAGGTAGAGCAACTGATTCGTAACCAGTAGGTCACCAGTTCGATTCTGGTAGGCAGCAAAATCGTGTTTTGCATATCTCTTTGCACTAGTCTTGATGATTTTTGAGACACATCCTAAGACTCTTAAAGTGACGTTGAAATTGTGTCTTGAGGCAAAAGATACTCAAGTATTTCGTTTAATCCACACATCTAGTCTTGTTTATTGTTTGCATTTTTTAATAATTAAGTAGCATAATGTTCATCGATGTTATAAATTGTGCCATAAACTGACAGACTTTTACGTGAGGCAGTCTGCAAGATGGCATTCTGCTGTATAGTCTTTTCGATGCAGGCTGCCTTAAGGAAAAATATTTTTTGGCTGTGATTTCAAAGGTTTTTGCGGAAATTGAACTTAAAATAGTAGCAGCCTTGTGGATGGATTCTGTTAAAGTGCTGTTTGTTGCGGGAAACTCTTGCACTAGCAGGATGAGATATCATCTTTTGCATGTTGTCTTTTAAAAAAATATGACAGACTCGCTTTTTTGCATAAAGCATAAAGTGAGTGGAGTTATTTATGGGTAAGAAGTTTGTTCCTAAGAGCAAAATCGAATTAAGAAAGCTGATTTTAAATGAAGATATTGAGTTAGCGGATATTGATACCAGCAGAATTACCGATATGAGCCATCTCTTTGAACCTACCATGCGCGGCGGGGATCAGGCGCGTTTTTTTTACGATGGTATTGAAAAGTGGGATGTCTCCCATGTGACTGACATGAGTTTTATGTTCTGCTACGCCAGTAACTTCAATCGGGATATTTCGCAGTGGAATGTGGCTAGTGTTACTAATATGCGGGGTATGTTCCAGTTTGCTTCGTCCTTTAATCAGAATATCGGCTCTTGGGATGTCTCTCATGTCACTAATATGGCCTCCATGTTTTATGATGCCTCCGCTTTTAATCAGAATCTTGATAACTGGGATATCAGTGCGGTTAAAACCATGCGTTTCATGTTTATGTATGCCCGTTATTTTGAAAAGAAACCACTTTGGGATTTAAGTCATGTTGAAGATACGGTGGGGATGTTCTACGGCTCGCCGATTGTCTATGTTGATCCAAATACGGTTGTGAATGTCGATCCGCTCCTTGAGGAGCAGTCTTTAAACGAACGACTAAAAAAAGAATATGATTCGGTACTCGATAATGATGTATTGGCCCGTTTTGCCAAAAATGTCAATCAGAAAACCTCCGGTCTTATAAGAAAAATCGACAATACCGAGAATGTGGCTGAGAAACCACGTAACCTTTCAGAAGTGACAAGCATGTCATCTCTGCGCGGCAGCAAGGAGAATGAGAAAAAGGAGAATGAGAAAAAAGAGCGCGGGCATTCTGTAAATGATCATGAGGAACAGCATGACAACGGAGCACAGGAGGATATTCTAAAGTCGCTTGAACGGCTGCAGAAACTTCGCGATTCAGGTTTAATCACGGTACAGGAACTGCAGATTTTAAAAGACCAAATCTTTCAGAGAATAATTAGCCGCTAGGCATTGGTATTGACAGCTGTGCTACCATCCTGACGCTTGTATACCTCAGGAGTCTTACCCTGCAGATAGTAACTAAAGGACATGATAATGGCGATAATGGTATACAGTTCTTTAGGTATTTCCTCACCTTCCTTAAGTCCTTTCAACTGATTCAATAGTGCCGGATCTTTGTGAACATAAAGGCCTAATTCTTTAGCCATTTCCACAATGGCCTCGGCACGCTCGTCATTTCCGAGAGCACTGATGAATGGAGAGCGCTTTTTTGCATCGTAAGAGATGGCTACAGCCTCAGAGGCTTTCTCATATTCCTGTTTAAAGGATAGATCCTCATCGGTGGCATCAATCTTTTTAGGAGTCTCATCATATACAGTCTCAACGTTGATGGGAGTCTCTTCCTCATGGTGATTTTCTTGCATGTTTTCTCCTATATATCCACGGATACGTTTTCATCATCTCTTGAGCGGGTTCCATCAGTTTGTGGCGGAACTATATCATCTCTGAAGTGGACAGTACCAAGACGGGCTGTGGCATTGGTGGTCGTGAGTCCGGAGTGCTGCAGTCTCTCTCTAAGATATGGCATGCATTCCTGAATTTTTTTAAGTCCTTCAAAGGTGCTGGTGACCACATTGAGTTTGACTTGTGGAAATTTGGCTACGGCCTTGATTTCAATCGGTCCGAGATTCTCAAGATCAAAGACAAAGGTCAGATGCCATGATCTGACACCATCCTCTTCTATTACCGGCCGAGCGTTGAAGGCTCCCTCATGACCGCCATCACGGGCCGGAGGCAGCGGCACATACTGATAAAGAGCAGGCAGTTCTTCTTTCTGCGGTTTTTGAAAACGCTGGATCTGATCCATAGTATCATTCAACAGTCCAGAAATGCTGCCGCGCGAGCCATCCTTTAATAATTTTTTTATGTCTTTGAGTTCTTCATCAAAGGGTTCGTCATAAAGACTTATTTTCTTTTTCAAAAACTTGTCTACGGATTTGCCTAACTGAGCAAAACGTATGGACAAAAGGGTAAAGGCCCACTGATGCAGAGCCAGTGCGAGTGACGATGATGGACTCATGGGCGAGGAGGTAAAGGACAGCCAGTTCTGTACCGATGGCAGATCGTTGATGGGATTTTCTAACTGCTGTAAAAAATTCCTGGCCTGGTCGCGCACGATAGATGGCAGATTGGCATTGTTCATCTGTACCTTAAGTGCATGCGTCAGGGCATTTAATGGTGAATCCTTGGTAGCAAGAGCCATGAGATTGGCACTTGCAGAGTTGGACTCGCGAATACTGATATTGCGTTCAGCGGCTGCTAATTCCTTGTGGTCGGTTTTTTTGAAGAAGGAGGCTAATTTACCGAAAATTCCTATTTTATCCTTAGATTCCTGCGAACTGTCGATTACCGTTTTATCCGGTATCGGTTCACTCTGTCCTGAGGTCACGGCAGCGGCACCTAGAGTCGTGCTAGGAGCAGTAGTGGCGGCAGCGCCGCTGCCATCCTTCTTCTCGCCTTTTACTAATTCAGCGCTTTCCTTTAAAAGTTTTGCATCTTTGACATCTTTGGGAATGACACTGTCAGACAGTTCATCCTCAGGGATGGTATTGGCAAGAATACGCTGACCAAGACTCTGTTTATCGGTATTTAACATGCCGAAGCTATTCTCTGACGAAGGTGCTTTGCCTGCCTGCATTTCACTATCATGGGCGGAAGTAAGCCCCTGCCATACCGACATGCGCGCCCTGTCTGCACTGTCGCGGGCAGCGCGGGTTTTGCTGTCAGCATTCAGATACTCATCAAAGCTGTCATTATCAGGATTTAAAATCGGGGTATCGTCGGCGGCGGTACTGTAGTCTACACTCTCACTCAAACTGCTCTGCGCCAGTTTCTGCTCTCTCATCTGACTTTCTGCAAGAGCCTTTTCTTCAAGAGTGAGACCTTGTGCAGTGTTAGGAATTGGGGTGCCGGTACTGCCTGGCACCACAGGAGTGCTGGTGCCGATCCCGCTGGCTGTAGTAAAGCGCGAGGCAAACTGATTGACGGTTTCGATAGTGGATTCATCGTTGGTATCGCGCAGCAGCACTTCTGTAGGAATACTGTCGGCAAGTTTGGTCTGTTCATCAAGAACTGCGGTATTTGGGGAGGTTCGGCTGATGATGGTATTGGCTTTTGGCTCTTCCCCATCCGTGTAAGTGATGTTGCTCTTTGCAGATGAAACTGCATCCTGCCCGGCGCTGCTGTCAGACCTTTCCTCATCTAGGATATTATCGTTCTGGATGAGAGTGGCTACAGATGGCACTTCATCCTTAAGGGGATTTCGCGGTGCGGCGATGTCCTTAGGATAGGCCAGTGGAGCATTAGCGAGTCTTTTTTCTATATCGGCCTCATGTTCGGCCATGGTTTTGCCTGAACTGAAAATGATGCGGGTACTGACAGCATCCTTAGGTACATTTTCCTCTTTTAGGTTGACATCTTCACCTTTTTTTTGAGCACTATGCAGCGCCTCACGTGCACTCTCGTCCTGGGCGCTGCTAATTTTGGCGGTTTCGTCAGTAGCCGGTGCGCTGACCTCTGCGGCTTTGTCGTTCTTTAAAAGCGCATTGTCATCGTCTGTCTGCAGTAGAGGCGTCTTTAGCCCTTCTTGTGGGGTGTCGGCGACGGTATTGAGGTCATGAGTTACCTTAGAGATGGTCTTCTCGTGCACAAGATCGGCAGTAGAGCGGGTATTTAAAGCATATTCATCACTTTTACCGCCTAGTTTCAAAGGATCTCCGCTTAGGGAGAATTCGGCATCCTCATTTTGATTCAAGGCGGCAAAATTAAGCGCATTATTGCGGACAGCAGGCGTATTCTCTCTTGTGGTACTGTTTTCATTCTTAAACGAGGATAGCAGCTCCTTTAGTGCCTTGTCAGTCATATCTTTGGCGGTGGACTGTGAGAGCTCCAGCTGGGCTTTGACACTGTTCTTGAGCTCTGCGGCTATCCTGTCCACGTTCATCTTATTGGTGTTCTGCTGCGACTCTAACTGAGACTTAACTGTTTTACGCAGTTCCTCGGCGACCTGGGAAGCCACCTCCTGAGCCGAGTTTTTGGACTGCTCAAGATGATTTTTGACAGTTTCTTTGAGATCCTCGACAATTTTGCTGGTGTTGACAAGACTGTTGTTCTTGGAGTCTTCCAGCTGTTTTTGTACGGTATTCTTTAATTCCTCCACCACCTTGGAGGTATTCTCAAGACTGGAATTCTTGGTGGCCTCCAGCTGTTTTTGTACGGTATTCTTTAATTCCTCCACCACTTTGGAGGTATTCTCGAGGCTGGAATTTTTGGTGGCCTCAAGTTCCTTTTGTACGGTGTTCTTTAACTCCTCAACTACCTTGGAGGTGTTTTCAAGAGTGGTGGTCTTAGAGGACTCAAGTTCCTTCTTGACGGTTTCTTTAAGTTCTTCTACCACCTTGGTGGTGCTTTCAAGACTGCTCTTGGAGGCTTCAAGCTGACTTTTGACGGCATCCTTCAATTCGGCTACAACTTTGGAGGTATTTTCAAGGTTGGAGTTTTTGGAAGCCTCAAGTTCATTTTTGACAGATTCTCTAAGTTCGGCCACCACTTTGTCGGTGGTTTCGCGGGTACTGTTATGACTGGCCTCAAGTTCACTGCGAACCGTAGCCTTTAACTCTTCGATAGCCTTGCTGGTGTTAAGCAGGGCATTGTTCTGGGTGGCCTCTAACTGAGAACGCACTGATTCCTTGAGCACCTCGGCTACCTGAGTTGCAGTTTCTTTGGCGGCATTCTGCGTAAGTTCTAGCTGCGCCTTGGCAGTTTCCTTTAACACCTCACGAATGGCATCTAAGGCCAGTTTTTTGACATCTTCAGGTGTGAGATTCTCGCTTTTAGGAGTTCCCTGTGGGGACTGCGCCCTGAGATCTCCGCTTCTCATGGCGGTATCAATCCCGTTGTCAAGTCTTGCCACATCCTCTTTGGAGATGGTACTGTTGCGTGCGGCAGGATCAGGCAGTCTGCCTTCCTGCGCCATGCGGATCCTCTCTTCACGGAATTTCTGCTGCAGTTTAGCCGCGCGGTCGGATAATTCGGAAAGGGTTAGGGTTGAGGCATCCTTAAGTGCAGAACTATCCTTGGCTACAGTTGCCGACTGAGTATTTACAGGCTGTTTTTTGCCTTTTTCTGCAAGATGCGGTTCTGGCAGCAGATTGCCGCGTCGTGCTGTATCGGCAGCCTTATGGATTAAGGTTTGAATTCTTTTGGCGGTTTGCCTTGAGATTTCGTCCTGATATTCCTTGCTCTCATCGGCTTTCTGCCTGTTCTGTTTAAAAATATCGAGGTAGGTTGAGTCATTAGGAAACTCATCTAAAGCCTTGCGCAGATAGCGCGTCATAATCTGCGGTGTGGAGGTTCCGGGTTTAGTCTTGACAACCTCTAAGGAATTCTTGAGGGTAGCGAGCACTTCAGGCTGATTGCTCTTGACATAGGCTATTGATGCCGTCAGTGCATCCTGCGTAGCAATTTTAGAGCGCAGCGATAGAGTATTCGATGGGGGATAGACCTCTCGAATCGACAGATCACGCTGCAGACCCGCTCCCATATTCTCATAGTCTGTAAGGTTAACCACTGACTGACAGATCAGTTTGTTAAGATTCTTGCCGGCAGGTGTTCCTTCATTGAGACTTGGGGGCAGATTTTTAAGATTCTTCTCTAAGGTGGCGGCGGCATCCCGGGAGCGGACTAACTGTCCTGAGGTGGAAAGATCCTGGGCTACTTTCTCCTGCAGACTCTGGTCGCGATTGATGACCTGTACCGTCAGCTTTCTGTAGTGCCCTAACTGCGCCGAATCTTTATCATCCTCGATGGCATCTAAGGCTCCGGCCTCCTTTAAATAGGTGTTGAGATTAGAGGACAGTACCGTTAGGGTGCGTTGTGAGGATTCGGCAAGCAAGCCCTTCTGACGGGACATGATACTTATGTAGTTAGCCGTGGCCTGGGCGTTGAGCCTGGCCTGAGCACTGGTTTTCTTACTGTCACCTAAATTTATTTCTTTTTCTACCGCGACGGTTTTCTTGCTTTCGACGTCTAAACTGTCCATGATCTCTTTAATAACTGCTTAAATTTATCCTTTGTTGTCTATCATAGCAGAATCTTGGTAATTTAACGCTAACTCCCTCACTCTTTTGTGGTTTTTTAAGAAAAATTTTGAAATTGTCCGCTATTTTTTTGTGACTGAAATTTTAGTTTTGGTGACTGTAATTATACTGTCTCGTTTTCTGCAGTGCGGTGCTGCAAAATTTTTTGATTAGATAAGGCGCACCAAACAGGGGGGAAGGTGATTCCTTTATTTTGCGTGACACATTGTTGTAAAATGGTATGAGTTACACTAGAGGAGATGTTTATGCTAAAAAAGATAGCGGTTATGGTTTTGACCCTCATGATGACAGCGGGAAGTGCTATGGCGGCACATTCAAGTTACAGTCCGATGGCCCCGCGTCAGATTTCGGCAAAGGCCTCACATGCAGATTACAGTTATGGTCTTACGATCCTGCCTGGAAATTCCATCGATTCTTTGTATGAGTTCAACAAAA
>Ga0326512_10001189_pt1 | contig 20723 bp, 8 predicted proteins | sample 1_2617_0518_D_FD_203652 | JGI IMG/M metagenome (GOLD analysis project Ga0326512, IMG submission 203652) | Bovine rumen microbial communities from UC Davis, California, United States - 1_2617_0518 | ecosystem: Host-associated > Mammals > Digestive system > Stomach > Rumen | place: USA: California... | reverse complement strand
CAGGTACCTGGACTTGATGGGTTTACTTATGTGAATAGAAAGCTTAGTCCTTTTATTCTGTTTGATAAGCCTGCAAGTGATTATCATGTCAGAAGAATGCATCCTGGCTTTGTTCTTGATCATTGCATGATGGTTATACAGAGTTACTCTTCCGGAGTATCGTACGATGACTCTGCTGACTTTGAAACTCTTATGCAGTTCGCTAGGAACGGTGAAGTCTTTGGCATTAAGGATATGACTGAGAGTGCTAAAAACTTTGAATACACTTTTGATACATATCCGTTTACTGCTCGCTTCATGCCAGACAGAATCATAAGGATTCAGGTTGATAGTGACAATAGTTGCTTTAATCCTTTCTGGAGTATCTACAGTATGAATATTTTTGATGCTATGGAATGCATTAATAATTATGTACTTGCGGGTACTGGTAATAAATATGATTGCAAAATTGACCTTATACAGCTGATAAAAATATGGATTTCAGTTTCGTATGACGCTGGTCTTTTCCCTCGCAGTATGTATTATAAGGACAAGGACGACATCATTGATACAGTTATTGATGTTCTATTTGATGAGCAGAATCAGCATTTCGGGCTTACTATGATTCCGGGTTCTAGATTATTATTCCCGGTTTCTGCTGGATATGATGGTCACTGGAATTATGGTACTGTTTATTGGGCACTGAAGAATAAACTTACTCCTGCGGAGATTTCTGGAAATAGGTTTTATCAAACTATTCATAATATATGGTTGGATGATAATGCATTTTGTAAAGAGTCTCTTGAGCGTGCAGAGAAGTATCGTTCAATAGATGCAAAGGCTGGATGGTTTGAAGCTTTTGAGAGGGCTTATGTTCCGGATCACTCTCCTTACAAGAAGAATCAGTTTGTGTCTCATTCAACAAAGCGCACTCCTTATTCTGCTTGGGTGGCAAGAACTATTTCGGATATGAAGTTTATGAAACAGCTTGCTAAGACGAATATGGTTGGAGCTAAGTGGTTTACATGGTCTCTTGAAGGTGATAACAACTGGTGTATTACTTTTGAGAAACCTATGAGCAATCCAATCAGTAGATTAGATTGGAGAAAGAAGGAAGATTGTTTCTATGCTATCCGGAATCTGTGGGGCTATATTGTTGACGACAATGATAATTACTACAAACCAAAAACGAAATATAATGTGAACCTTGAGGGTACTTATAAGGCTCTTGAAAAGCTTAAGGACTTTGACAGTGCTCAGTTTGGTGAGATGTATACAATGATGGACAAGATAATGCATCTCTCATATAATGACCCTCGTAAGTACTATCTCTGGGGTGCTTATAAACTTTGGCTCGTTTCTGCTAAAGATAAAATGTCATTCTCTGAGTATTTGGAAAAACTTTAATGGTGCTTATTTGCTCGGGCTAGGGCAGGGTATTCTATATTCATTTCATTCTTAGCTATGAGACTTAAGTCTCATAGACTTACAGACTTTATACTAGCCAGTATGAATTCGGAGTGCCTATTATTTTGGAGGAAGATATGAAGATTACAATGGATCTTTTGGATGTGTTCTTTAAGTCAGTTACTGATAAAGATACTGATGTTTCGTTTGTAAAAGACTTATATGAATCATATCCTGATTCAGTGTATAAGTTTGCTAAGCGTGTGTTTGAAGATGGGGATTTTCGATGGCATAATTTATGTTCTATTCAAATCCCAAAAAGCAATGGTGGGTTTAGAAATATTTGTCCACAGTTTAATGAAGATAAGTTTGTTGCATCTTTCATATCCTACATCTTGTTTAGATTTTATGGTGGGAAGATAAGCAATAAATGTATATCTTATAAACCCGGGTTTGGCTACTTTGGCTACTTACGAAAAATAAATAAAGATAGACAGGGTTTAACGGGATATAAGATGGATATTAAATCCTATTTTGATAATATTCCAAATGATAAGCTTGAGGAATTAGTAAGGAGTTTGAATCTTGATAATGTTGTTGAAAGGCTTATTATAGATTTATTCTCTAATACAATTGATTCTTCAACTGGTGAATGTCACAAAGGTATTATTCAGGGTAGTCCTATCAGTGCTTACTTTGCTGATTTGTACCTTAGTGATGTTGATGATATTATGTCGTCTAAGTGTAAGGTATACTATCGCTATTGTGATGACATTATTATGTTTGGTGATAACATAGAAGCTTGTAAAGATATTTTTAGTAAGCTTTTAGTTAGTAAAGGTTTAGAGATAAATCCTGATAAGTGTGAAAGGATTGAGCCTAATGGTACACTTATTTTCCTTGGGTGTAAAGTTGGTGATATTCTAGAACCTAAATCTGAATGGACTAAGGATTTGCATAAAGATTTACGAGCTACTATTAGTAACATACATTGTAAGAATTCTGCAAAGGAATTTCAAAAGGTGGTTATGGCAATCCAGAAGAAATTGTATAAAGGAAGATACTCTATACTTACTTATTTATTCAATATGAGAGTATCAGCTGATTATATAATGGAACTTGATAAATATTGTAAGCAGCTGATTCGACATCATTTTACTGGTTGCTGGAACTACACAAAGAATATTCATAAGATTCCGGAAGATTATATCTATATGGTTGGTTGGGTTAATCTAATGGATTTAAGGTCTCTATATTATTCGGACAGAGATAAGTATGATGAGACTATATTTAATATATTTTCTTGGAGATCTATGGATGTGAAATAAAGTTACATTCATGACTATGCAAAGTTATAAGGATTGAGGAAAGGAAAGATAAAGAAAATGGATAATGAGTATTTAGTAGAAACACATATTAAACCAAGTGCTAACACTAATCTCGTTAGACTTGGTCCTGTTGAGAAGATTATGCTTGTTCTTAATACATTGTTTAACAATGAGGAACAGGAGTTGGAGGCTACTGAAAGAACTACATCAAAAGACCTGCAAACAAAGGCAGAGCTGAATATGGTTATTGAACGTGGTATAAAGGAAATGCGTCTTAATCATAAGAACAAAGTTACTTTACAGGTAGCATCGGAGTTTCTTCCGTACATCGATGATGTAATGGATCCGGTTTATGGTTATGGTAAATACTATAACTACAAAGTGTTTTCAAGAGATTTACCGTTGGAGATAAATTTCTTCTTCTATGTTGTAATATGGATGAAGGAGGTTTAATATGAAACGTAAACATCGCGCAATAGTAAGTGCGTTCACACTCTTTATGTGCTTGGTGTTGAACTTTAATCCGCTTGCTACAATTTCGTATGCACTATACAGGACTGAGTTTGTTCAGCATGGTGGTGCATTTCTTGCTGGTATCTTTGAGTTCTTTGGTACTGCATATGTTGATGGGGTACATGCTGAGCCTCCTGAGCTTGAACAGGATACCGGTAATGCTTTATGGTCAAGTAAGTATTATAACTTATCTCGTATTTGTTCTGTAGGAACAGACTTTTGGAAAACAGCTCCGTCAGGTACTGGTCTTATTTATGCCAATAAGTTTAATACTGACTATACTATTTTTAGTGTTGCAGATACTGATTTACCAAAAGTTGAATCGTCCTTTGGTCAGTATGTAAATAGCTTTAGTGCTACAAATGGAGAAGACCCTGCTAATTGGGAAAAAATAAGAAGTCTATACTATAAGCCACCTTCAGAGGGTTACAATTATAGAGTTGGTAGAGTTTGGTCTCTGAATGCTCTATTGGGTAACTGCTTATGGAAACCAACTTCTGATGAAGTTCCTTTACTTGAGTCACTTCCATATTTCACTATTGGTTATGCTAATGTAGATACTAGTACATATGATTTATCAAATGTTTATGCTGATATGAATGATGTACAGGTTGTTGCATTGAATCCTACTAATGGTGATGTAACTGGGTGGACTGGTTCGGCCTATGGTAGAATTGTTGATAACTACAATTCTACTCCTGTTGCGAGTGGTGCTACATCTGCATTGAATATTCTTGGTCCGGATATTATGATTCGTGCTGAAGGCATATTCTCTCCAAAGGATGGTACATACGAGGATGAGATATTTAGAAATATTACAAAACTGATAACACCGGGCCATTCTTCTCTTGATCAGTCTGGTCATTGGGAAGATCTTTTAGCAGGTATTAGTGTTCGAGATAGGCAGGATGAATATGAGGGTAATGTAAACTTACATACTGGAGAGATTGAATTTAATCTTGTATCAGAAGGATGGATTACTTGGAATGCTGGACTTCCTGACGTTCCTGATTTTAATTCAACTGCTTGGGAGCAGATGTGGAAAGGTACTTCTGGTGCAGCATTAGATAAATCAAATCTCCCTGCACTTGATCCCTCCAACCTTGTATACATTTATACATTGATCCCACCTGATGAGATTACTTATGATGATGTTGCTCAGATGCTTTATAAAGCAACTGATAGATATTGTTATAACTATACTTATTGTACTCAGGCAGATACTTCGATAAATCCTGCTACATCACCTCTGGCTCAGGGTTTATCTGATATATCTATGTTTGATACAGAATATGGCGCTTATTATCTTTTTACATCACGAAGTAATCCAATATCCATTGATAATGGCTATAGAGTAGATATGGCTTCTGGTGAACAGTATGAGAACTTTGAAATGCCTTATTCTGCTATGGCTATCACTGCCGGTTTGTATGGAACTCAGGATTGTGGAAAGATTATAAATGGTGCTGACTTCTTACTTCTTGCATATGACTTCATGAATACATATGGTGAACCTGTCATTACTGATCAGGAAATAAACTATATGTTACAGGTGTATGGTGCAGAAGCTCCTGTATCATTATCTGGTAGATATCTTGAAGCTTGGAAATATCTTAGGGCTAAGGGATGTTTGCCTCATGAGTTGAATTATGCAAATCCTATTTCGCTTTCTGATGCTCTTGATATTATTGCATGCATAGCTGAGCCTGATGCAAGAACTGATTTCAAGAATATTCAGGTTACACTTGAGCTTACTCAGTTACAACAGGATGCCGGATATTTCCCTGCAAAGAATCAGGGTATCGGTTATCAGGATGCTGAGATCTATACTATAACAGATTACAATTCTGCTGAGTATTATGACTGTATGATTTATGCTGGAGCTTTAACAGCTAACATGACTACAGTTGATAGTAATGGTAGAACTCCTACAGATGGGTTTAATGATGGAATTAGTGGTTCATCTCTTATTACTAATGGTGATGGTTCAGTGCCTTCGAACTTACCATTACTTGCCGGAACTTCAGACAAGACGGGTAAGGACATAACTAGATTTACGGAACTTGAAAAACTTCTCGATCCTTCTTGGACATATAAATACTTTACTCAGAATCTTGGTCCTGTATATAATTCTGCTGATGCAAAATATTTAGGTCTTGAAGTGGATGATAGAGGTAACTTGTTTTATCATATTCAGATCTCAAAGAACCATTACGAAAAAGCTGGTGGAGATGAGGTAGGTGTTCCACTATTTATGACTGGTAATGTATTTAGTCAGGACTCAACTTATCTTACTGAAGAAGAATTTACAGCAAAATATAAACATGGTATGGCATCTACTATGCTTATACTCGATTTAACATCATGTACTAGTGGTGGTGTTTATACTAACTTCACATTTGAAAGAGTTGAAGGACATGAAGACTGTTATAATGTTTTAGCAGTATGTCAGGATTCAGATAAGTGTCAATCATTTGATACCTATAACTGCCCTCAATGGTTATCTTATGTAGATACACAGAGATGTGGAGTTGATAAAAATTACTTTGATGAGAATTCTGGTGGTAACGAAAATAATAACCCTAAGAAAGGTGCTGACGGAAATTACTATACTCTTCTTGATCACTTCAACAACTTTGTTGATGACTTTACTGTTGAAGCCTATGCTGCCGATAATAGTAATGCAAGTTATGGAACTGACTCAGCTATCTTTTTAACCGGACAGGATGAATTGGCTGTGGGTGATTTTCTATATATTTGTCAACAGTTAATAAATGATGACGAATATTGGAGGATAAAAGATACTGATAGTGCTGAAGATATTGAGAAAAGGAAAAATGAGTTTAAGAGAAATCCTAGCGTACTTTTTGATGCTTTCCAATCTGTCGACGACAGTATGCTACAGGAGATTATAAACGGACAGGAAATAAAAATATTTGGAAGGACTCTTGAACTCTCTACTTCATATGATAAGTGTATATCTGTCGGTGCGTTACTACGACAATTAAGACTAAATAATAGTACTGATGATGATGATCCAGATAGTAAAGTAATGGATGATGCTGGCAAGTTTGTAAATACTTATGTACATTCAGCGACAGAGTTGAGATCCTTAACTTTTGCTAATACTACTAAACATTTAACCTTTGGTGGATTTCTTGATTTAATGCAGTCTGGATTAGTTGATCCTAACATGTACAGGTGTTACTTTGATAAAGTATTTGCTGGTAATAACTATGTTGAGATTATTCACGATGGCGATGCTTGGAAGATTACTGGTATGTCTGCTGATGAGTTAAAGAACTTGGCTTTAGGTCTTACTGGTAATGGTATTGTGTCTAATCTTGGTTCTCTAGCAAAGGTTAATACTAACGGATTTTGCTCTGTAGCAAATTCAGTTGTAATGTCTGACTTGCAGCTGTTTATTAGTTATGCGGATTTGGTTAGCTATGGTTGGGTAATTGATACTTGGGCTGGAGCTCCTAAGAATGATAATGAATGTTATTCATTGCAGACGCAATGGGGCTCAGTTGAGATTGATCAGAATGCTGGTACAATTGTTATTGGTACAACGATGTATCACTTAATTAACCCTAGTACACAGTTACCGGAAATCCTTGTGATTAAACCTAATGGTGCTGACTCAAATTACTATTTCGACTACAGATGTATTATGGGTATCGCAAGCAATGAGATTGTTGATTCTACTGGTACAATGTGTATTCAGTCTCATAGAACATCGGGTGCTGGTTCTGATAAGCAGTTCAACCTTATGAGTTTTACTAGCAGTAAATATTTCAACACTGTAGATGTAATAACTAAATCTATTGGTACTGTTACAGATGGTCCTACAGTCGAGGTTGTAACAGAAACAGCTTATGATGGTCTTGTGCTTGATAATGCTTCTACTGGTGATAAACTAACATATTGGAAGAATAGTAGTGGAGATACACCGGAGTGTCTTAGAATTACATTACAGAGTTTTCAGCCGTTGGCTAACTGGGCTACTGTTATTAATCAGACTGAGTCTGGTGCTGAGGGTTCTATCTTTGTTTGGTATCATAAAGATTGGCTTGAACAGGCTTTATGTTATTTTGGTCCATCTACGAATCCAGGATTGGATTACTTTAAGCGTTATTACTTATGTGAGTATTACGCAAACAAATGGGGCGCTCGGGAATCTGATAATCTGGAACTAAGTACGGTGTACAATACTGGTGATGATACCTTGCTTAACAGCAATCTGCCATTATTTGATAATGATACTTTAATAGAATGTTTTGATAAGGTTTCAGGGTCCAATGCTGATAGTATTCTTGCGAAGATGAGAGTTGAGAATGAAACTATATCTGCATATGAACATTTGTATCAAATGACTAATGGTGGTATATTTGCATCACCAACATTGGCATGTCGTGAGTATGATCTTACTAATGCAACAGTTGTGAATCCGGTGTATGGTATTCCTTCCGTATGTATTTATATGGACGAGAACGATGATAATAAAATAAAGAATGAAGAGCATGATTGTAATACATCAGGTTCTTGCTATTGGTTAGACTATGTGGGTTATGTCTATAATGTGCCGAGTGCTGAAGAGTTTTCTTATGAAGATTACTTGCTTGGTAAATGGATGTTACCTATATTCTACACGACTGATGCTAGTGGTACTACTTATTCAATTACTTATGTCAATCCTGATGAAGTTTCTATCTATGATGTAGATGGTGATCCAGGCAATAATGTGAATACAGAAGAGCATGCTGATAGTATTTCTGAGAATGGTGCTGCTACTGGATACTTCATTGGTGAGAATGGCTGGAGTAATATTTTTGAAGTTAACAAATGTGGAGAAAATATCGCTTATAGAACTAATATTGATTATTGGGGTAAGTCTGATAACACAAGTGGTAATTTACCATATAGTGTTAAGTCTTATGCTGCGATAGCTCCTGCTATATTCCTTGGTACCAATACAGGAAACTATGTACTTGCAAGTGAGATATCTCCTGATATGATTGGAACCAATTATGTATTCTTAGGCTCTGGTAGATTATTATATGATGCTGATAAGTCTACGACTGAACATCAGTATTACAATCGTTATAGTACCAATCTACCTCCTATAGATATCAGCAATGATAATGTTAAGTTTTTCCAGGTATATGATTCTAGAACTTTTTCAGGTAATGTTTTAGTAGCTAATGGTGGTTACATAACAGCTGCTCGTGGACATTCAGTAAGGGATTCTTCTGCTGGTAATAAGACTGTGTTTGATACATTGTCTGCTATATCACAGATGAAACTTGAGACATTCTTAGAGATGTTGGATACTACGAGTAACTGGATATTCTATGTAGCATTCTATGTACTTCCTCTTATTATGATTATTATACTTACTATATTGGTTGGTTGTGCATTTGTATCTGATGTTAAGCTATTTAGGATTTTCTGTGAAAAATTCTTCGATCCAATCGCTATGTTTACTTTAGGTAGACGTAGTGTGAATGATTGGAAGTGGCAAACTGTTCTATTCCCGTTGCTTATATTCTATATAGCAGTTGCAATGCTTATGAATGCAAATCTATTTAGGATCATAGTTTGGGCTGTAGAATGGGTTGAGGCTACAGCAAACTTAGTTGCGAAATAATAATCGGAAGGAGAGTGATCAATAATGATGACGCAACTTGATAATTTAGTAGTAGCCGGAATGATGCTTACAGGTGATCTTTTTGCAGAGGATTGGACTCAGGGTAATCTGAATTCAATTCCTTGGCTTACCAACAATCTCGGTAAGCTGGCTTGTATCGTTATCTCGGCGGTAGGTTTTGGTATCGTAATTTTCTCTATTCTTAAGAACGCTTTGTCTGGTTTATATGTTGTAAACCCGAAGTTGTTTGATAAGGTTGATGATGTTCAGAAAGCAATTGGTCTTGGTGATTATGCTGCTGAAGGTGCACTTGGTGGCTTGACTCAGAAAGTTCCTAAGATAGGTTCTATTCTGCAGAGTCTACTTGCTCTTATTCCTAACGTCAAAGCTCTTACAGACTTTGATGGTGTTGACTCTTCAGTCATAGATAAGAAGCAGTACTTTATGAAAGCTATTCCTTGGCTGGTTGCTCAGATATTCATTGGTATGATTATCTTCTATGGCTATCCGGCGAAGATTGCACAGTGGTGTGGTAATGCAGGTACAACTGTTATTGACCTTTGTCTTAACAATGTCGACCCTGTTGAAACGGTTGCTGGTCTTGCTGATAAGATGGTCATTGCTGACTTTGCAACAGATGGTTCTTCTGATCCTTATGATCAGTTTGTTAACCAGGCTTCTAAGTCTGCATGGAGAGATATCGTTGGACATCTTACCGATATGAATAAGCAGTATAGAGCATCTTCTGCATATGAGGTTGAGGGTGTAATTCAGACTGCGTTTGTTAATGTTTCTCAGTTGCAGCAAACTGAAGGATGGGATGTGAAGATTGTTACATCTTATACAACTCAGGAACCTTCTGTGGCTACGGGTTATGCTCAGGAAGGCGATCTTTGGACTAATGCTGCTACATTAGGACAGGGTAGTACAATTACGTATAAGTATTGGTTTACAATTACTGGTAATGTTACTACTGGTTCTACAATGGTCGATGTTGATGGACATACGGATTATGAGGTTATTACTGTAACTCTTACTCCTTCTGCTCTTAAGACATCTACTAAGGCTACAGGTCAGTATATAGCTGGATTCTCTTCTGCTGGTATGTACGAGAGTAAAGATGGTCTGCTTATTATTATGTCTGGCGCTCAGTACAATTCTAGCAAGACTACTCAGTCTATCTATGGCTTTGCTAATTCTGTTACTGTTACTGTTTACACTGGTACATGGGGTGAAGGTACTGAAGGCGAAGTTAAGGGATCCTTCTCTGCATCTGTTGTTACTAGTGGCTCTTCGCTTGCACTTCAGTATAAGGGTAATGATATGGAGAATATCAAGACTCTGTTATCTGGTGCTAGCATGCTTGTTTGTGACCTTACTACGACCACAGGATTTAAGTACTATGAAGAAAATGGTGCTCAGTCTGCAGATGTTAACCTTACAGGTTTCGTCCTTGAGAGTGGTAGATCTACTGGAGCAATTCAGTTGTCTACATTCAAGAGAGGTCAGACTACAGAGCTTGGTCAGGTAGTGGAAGCATACAACAAAGGACCTGGGTCTGAATCGACTCCGTAATTAAAGTTAAGCAGTCGGGTGGGCTGTTCTTCAACCCACCCGATATTTTGAATGGAGATAATTACAACATGAATAAGTTGAAAAGATTGTTATGTGGTTTTATGACTGCAATATATTTATTCGTGAGTGTTGATGTTCCGGTATTAGCTGATGATGAGGATTATACAGAATATGGTTATGACTATGGTTCTATGTATCCTGATGCAGGTAGCGATGTTGACTCTGCTTATAATACGGCTAAGGGTGAACATACCGAGATTTCTATCGACGAATCTAAGATTTCTAGTCTATGTTGGACACTGCTGCAGTCTGGTAGAACTAATGCAGCTAGTGATTTAACATTCAAAGATATTAATGAGGGCTGGGAACTTGGATTGACAAATGTTGCTGATGCTTCATTTGATTATAACTCCGAATTAAGTATAAGAAAATATATAGCTGAAAATTTCCTTAGTGGTGTTAATGCTGAGGATATAGGACTGCTTTATGCTTATGGCGCTACTTCTGTTACACATACTTATTCAGCTGGATTTTATGGTATAGGTGCTCATGACAACCCTTGGTATTGTAAGGGTTTATGGGGAGAGATTGCATTCGTCGATTTATCTTCTGATACAGATAAGCCTTATTACTATTTGAGATGGTCTGCATATGAATCTGGTGGATCTAAGTTTACTGATTCATGGGCTCTCAAATGCAATTACATTCCTATGCCTGAATTTAATGTTGATACAAGTAATGGTGCTTTGGATGACTCCTATTATACAACTTCGTTTAATAGAGAATCTAATATAGTAGTTGGTGGTCTTTCAAATGGTTCTGACGGTTGGTATCGTTTCGATACTATTATAGATAAAGTTATTTCTCTGGCTTGCAATAAGCGTAAGGGAAAACTTTTTGATGCTACCTTTAAGCTTGTTGCTGGTGCAGATGATGATGATGATCATTATATCATGTTTAAGTACTACTGTCCTGATTTTGTAGAGGAAGAGGGTAATGGATCTCATCGTGAACAGCAGGCTAAGAGGATAATGGATTATCATGCAGATAGAGCTAGTGCCGGTGACTGGCAGACAAATGTCTTTATGGAGAGTGGTGCTAATTCTAGCCATAACTCTTGGGCAACGCCTTTGCTTTATGCTCGTGTGAAGAATGGTCAGTCTTATGCTAATGAAGCTGCTACTGCTGTTATTATTGATGGCAGTCAGGTTCAGTTCAATGAAGTAAAAAGTAAACTGTTTTCTAATGGTCTTGAGGGTAGTTCCGATGATTATTCTGAGGCTTGGGAACAGTACGGTGAGAAACTCACAACTACTTTTAACAATGCTATTATGTGTTATATCTTTGCTGATGCGTACATGAACAATCCTTATGGTACTAATTTAAATTTTGATTCTAAGGTACTTCAGTATTGTTTAAACACATGGGCTGATGCATTTAATCCTTTGTATGATACTTATCGAAATATGCTTGGTACTTCTGCTGTTACTTATATTAGTAACTATTTGGATAGTACTACACCAAATGATGATGTTAAAGTTGAATTGTTTAACTTAGCTGGTATTATTGCATCTAATAAGATTCGTGCAACTATAAGTAATATTGCCGATGATGCTGCTATACAGGCTTCTTTTGAACAGTTTGCTTCTGACCATGGTGTTGCAGTTGACTTTGTGTCATCTGGTGATTTTAAGCTTGCTTATTATGATGCTACATCTGGTACATCTGAATATGTAGTTGTAGGTAGTTCGTTTATTGATACAGCTGCTAAGCTTTCTTGGACGGATACAACTTCCTCTGTTTATACGTATGATGAGTTCTTTGAACATTGTATAGATGAAGGTCGTTTGACAGATGAGGAAGCAGCTTATTTAGCATTCAGGATTTATTCATCTATAGATATGCAGCGTTACATGGCAACTCAGATAGAGTTTGGTAATAACAATAGCGCTGTTGTTTATGATAGTGTTGCGTTACCTGGATGGATGGATAAGTATGCTGTAAAGTGGAGTTCCAATGTTGATGATGGACTTTCTAATAATTATGGTGAACTAATGGAATTCCTTTGTAACGAGTCTAATATAAATGTAATGAACTTTAATCTCTCAACAGGTGACCCAAGATATCCTGCATTAGCTATTCAGTACATTATGCCGTATGTTACATTCAAGTTAATCTACGGTGATTTAAAGGTACAGAATAATGCTCCTGAATCTACAATGTTTGGATATTATAATGCAGACATTGAGGCTGGTTTATCTCTTGCTAATGCTAAGCTTAATACTGTTGAAGAGAATAATATGGATAATCTCTATACACAGTCAGTGTTCTATTTACCGGCACCAGTACCTGATTTACCTGTGCTTGAAAAGAACTGGCAGGCTTTGAGATTATTCTATTCTGGTACTTTTACTGGTACTTATTCTACTAGTACAGTTTCTGATTTAACTAGATGGGAACAGTTTGTGAGATACACTACATATGCTTACAGGTCAACTCTTGCTCTTGAAGAGGCTGCACTTGAACGTGCTGGTAGCGTAGAGAATCTTAAGGAAGAACTCATCAAAGTTAAGGACGAAATTAATAGTGGTACACTTAACTACAATTCTGTCGATATGAGTGACACTAATAGTGATAAGAGCATTTACTTTGCTTTACTTATTACTGGTGCTTCTTATAGACAGATGGAAGAATGGTTGGTTGCTACTGGTGCTGGTACTGCATATGATGATTCTCAGATTGTTGTAGGTCAGATAAACCCTACTAACTATTGGACAACTGGTTATGATGTTGTTGGCGATTCTGGTCTTGTGATGTTGGATTTTTTACATTATGTAACTAAGGACATTGAACTTACTGATCCTACGCATACTGGGGATGATAGTGGTATTACAACTGTTGAAGCTGCAAGTGTCTCAACAAAAACTCCTGATGGTTCTTTATTCTCAGATGGAAAGTTGACTACACTTTGGTCTACAGCTTTTGGTGTAAGTGCTACTTATACTCCATGTATTACAAATCTCAATACGACTGATGGCTTTATTGTATCTCAGTGTACGGATGAAGACATTAATCTTGAGGACTTTAGGGTTAATTATGTTCAGTATGGTTTCTTCAGAAAAGCTCTTTATAAGAGTGAGGGTGGTAGTGCATATATTCGTTGGATAGCTGATGGCACTAATCCAAATGTATCTGTATGTACATTAAGAGATATGTTTACAGACAATGATCTTATGTTGTTTGTAGATAATAATTTCTATAATGCTGCTGCAGTTGCTGAAGCATTAGATTTAAATTATTCTGATGCTAAGACATATTGGGAAGATAGAGTTACTGCTTATTCCAATGGTATTGCTGCTGCTGGGTCTGAGGGCAAGGACAGTACTATTACAGCTATTTCTGATTTGATGGATGGTGGTACTCCTGATACTGATGATGTAAAGGAATCTGTTAATGAAGTAAAAGAAAACATTACTGATGCTTGGGTTGCTAATACTGAGGATACTACAAATGTAATCCTTAAGAATGGTGTTTATGATTTATACTCTACTGCTGGTCCTACAGAGTCTCTCGCAAGGCTTGCTCCTTATGCTTGTACATCTATGTCTGAATGGAGAGGTACAATGTCTGCTTCTTTCATGGATGTATTTGGTAATATTCAGCAACCATCTACAAAGCGTTCGGCTGCATTAGTTGGATATATCTATTGCGAGGCTGATTACTTTAATGGTGTTCAGCGTCTTGCTGCAGGTTCATATCCTGTATGGTGTTCTTCTAAGGCTGTTGCAAATGTAGATACAGAGAATGCTGCTGACTACAGTGCTTACATAAACTACATATATATCAAAGCATTACAAGAAAAAGTAATGACAAATGCTAAGTTAATTTCTGAGTTAGATAGTCCTATCTTTATCGATTGCTATGGTAACATAATGACATACTCTGGTATTGTATTGATACCTTCAGCAGCTAATGCTACATTGTCAGGAAGTTACTGGTCTCCTTACTCTAAGGCTTGGATGTATATTTATCCGGAAGCACAGCAGGGTGAGTGGATGTACATCGATAAGATGAATACCTCTTGCTTTGAATATCTGACTCATATGACTTATACAAGAAATTCAGTTGGAGCTTATTCTACACAGGCTTCTTCTATTTATACTACACCTGGTACATTCAAGTTTGATCCGTCTACAAATCAGATGTACTTTGATACTGTTAATCTAAGCTTTTATAAAACATCTGATATAAATAAACAGAGGATATCTTCTGCTACTAATGGCTCTGTGGTAATTGATTGGGATAATTATAATAATATCTCGAAAGATGTTCTTTGTGCTATTGTGTATTATAATAGATATAATGTTGCTCCTAACTGTAACTATAATGTTGCTCGTAATGCTGCGCTTGAAGTGTGGCGTGGTGCTCGAATTCCTGAGATAGACCTTAGTGCTGAAATGCTTGATGGTGCTAGGCAGATAAGTACGCTTGGTGTCAACATGGCATACAAGTTGGAACAGCTTGCTGACTTACTTAACCCCATGAGTGATGGTAGAATTACTCGTGGTGGAAATAGTATAGTATCAATTCCAAACATTATGTATATGGATGGTTTTGAATATATAGCACTTATTGCGATTAAGTTCTTCTTGGCTTTACTTTGTCTATCTCTTATCTTCGCAATCTATAAGGCTGCTGTAGTCAATAGAATTGCTTGGAGGGAATTTGGTAATGTAATTATAACTATTGTTTTACTTGCATCAGCTGTATTGCTTATTCCTAAATTTATTACTTGGTCATATAATGAGAGTAATAAAAAGCTGTTGCAGAAAGAAGCTGATATGACTATGTTGTATCAGTACAATGCAGACTTTAATACTACTGAGGTTGGTGTTACTGCTGTTCGAGATGTTAATGTAAAGGATAATCTTTATATCAAACTTTCTGATGTTTCGGTAAGGTGGATAACATTCTTACCTGGGCTTATCTTTGAATCTGATACAAAGTCAATTCAGGATGCTTATGCAAACGAGTTTGTTGATGATCCTTTATATGGACAGTATCAAGTAGTTCAGCGTGGTAATGGTGTTTATATGGATGTTAAAGATGTACTGGATGATTCACAGTTCGCTTATGAGTCTGTTACTGTTTATGATGAGAATGGTAATGATTCTGTAGCAACTTATATTTCACTTAAGAGTGATAGTGGAACTAATCCAGTTGTGTCTTATAGTATTCCATATTATCCTATGATGGAGCAGTTATTGTTCAATCTTAATTCCTACAATACAGATAATCATATCATTACAACAGAGGCAACAATTGCAGATAATGGTCAGTATGTAACATACGACTGTGCCGCAGATTATTTATTATCTGACTTTGTTATGGATGAGAACTATGATATATTTGGATTGTATACACTCTTTAATGTTCAGACAAATAGGATTAGTCCTTATGGATGGATTTATGCTGCTAACAGAAACAGCTATGAAGAGCGTATGAGGGCTACTGCTTGGTGGCCTGATTTACCGGATAAGGTTGTTGCTGCTGATATCGAGGAACTTAACAAGTATGCGAGAGAATGGTTATTTACTTATAAGGATATCATAACAAAAGTTCCGGATGAAGTATTTGTTAAAGTATTTTGCTTTAGCTGTGCTATGAAGTGGAATGAACTTACGGGAGTTGGTACTGCTGACTCTATCGTAATAGATTCTATTTCTACGGAAAGTTTGTTCAGACTTCTGTCTGGAAAGCCTTATGAAGTATTTAATGGTTATATCAAATCTTGGTGCAGAAATACCTATGATAATTATGGTGGATTTGGTATCATATTATCTACTATTGCATACGCAGTTGTTTGGCTGGCTTCTTGGTTCAAACCTTTATTTATCGTACTTCTGTTTGCATTGATATGTCTCAACATTGTAACAAGACAAATCGTTTATTGGCATAAGTCAACTGCTCTAAAAGGGTATCTGATTTCTTGCGGTATTCTTATTGCAGTAAATGTTGCATATAGTTTATCTCTTAAGCTATGTTTCTTAATAGCAAGACTTGGATGTGGGTTGATTGTTAACTATATCGTTCTTATTATATTCCAAGTTGCTTATCTCTTTATGTGCTTTAAGTTCTTAGTATGGTTACTGAAAGATTGGAGAGATATAGGTTTACTTCAGTATCAGGAACTCTGGACTTCTATCAAGGCTCAGACAACTCATGTGAGGGAAATCATTGTGCAGCATACTATGTTCAAGAATGTTGTGTCTTATCAAAACAGTAATGTTAGTGGAAACTCTCCTAATGCTTCTGGTTCTGATATTCTTACTACTATGCAGGAGAGAGATACTGAACGTGAAAGTCACATCCGTGATAAGTAAGATATTCTTTAGGTGTGTGGGCTAATAACCCACACGCCTATTTAAAGGAGAAAGTATGAACAAGAAAAAGTTAGACTATATAAATACATTACTGAATATTGACAACTTTACAGGTGAGCATTCTGGTAGAGTTTTACCTTGGGTAATCTTTCTACTGGTTGCTTTTGCTCCGATTATTGCTTTCTTGTTTGTTGGTAGGCTTATGGATCTTATGGGTATTCCTATGAAGCCTGTACTTGTCATATTTATTGTATTTGAAATCTGCTGGGCATTTAGGTGGTTTCTGATTTTGCCGGGTAGAGAGAAAGAGCGTTTAGCTTCTTATAAGTCGAGGAAGATGGGTAAGTACAAATCTGCTGCAGAAATTGTACACTTGAGTTATGTTTATGATAATGGCATTACACTTTATTCGAATGGTGCTATGGCATTATTCTTTGGTGGCTTTCTGAAGGGTTATACTAATCCTAAGAAATTATCTCTTGAGCTTGAAGACTTTCTAAATGGATTGAATGGTTGGACATATGATATGTTCTTCTATCAGGATTTGGACTTTAATATAAATGCAGAACTTCCTAAGCTTAAAGCCTATTCGGATCGTACAGTTATTTCTGACCGTATCGAGTTCTTTAATGAGCAGCGTGATTATGTTGCTAATAATGGTAGGCTTTATAAACTTGTGTTTAAGGTAAATGTCAATAAGACAAACTGGAAGACTGCATTGAATTATATTAAAGACTTAGTTGATAGTGATGCTGCTCAATGTTTTAATGAGTTAAGTCTCTTCTCTAAGGATGAAGTTTATGAAGTAATCAATAGAGATATTGCTGGTCATATTGATATCAATAAGATGCTTCTTGAGAAGTATTCGAAATATAATCTTCGTGGCTCTAAGGTTCTTTGGTTTGATGACGAAGTACCTGAAGAGTTTAAGAAAGATTTCTATGAAGTAGTAATGGAGGAAAGGAGACAGGTAGACTATGCTTACGACAAAGATAGCGGTAGTGTCGAGTGAGTGCGACAATACGATCACAGCCTGTTCTAAGTTTCATGAGATCTTGTTATTCAGGTCTTTTAATGAACTTGAGAAATATGTAAATACAACTCCGGATATTTTCGAGTCGATCGTTATTCCGGAATCTGAACTTCAGTTTACTGCATCTAATGTTGCTCTGCTTCAGACTGTTATTAAGTCTGAGTTCTTACAGCTTCAGGATTCTGTTCTTTATCTTGTAGATAAGAATTTGGAGAATATCAAGGAGATTAAGAAGTACTTTGCAGAGAACTCTGAGATGCATACTGTTGTTTATACTGGTGTGGTTAATCAGACTTTCATTGCTGATATCATTACCGGTATTGCGCGTCGTATGGATGAGAGTGATATCCGTGTTAAGACATATCGTGTTCGTGCAGACGAGTATTCTCGTTTGCAGAATATTCGTAGGTATGAGGATAACAATAATGAGTTCATTACTGATGAGGAGGACTTGAAAGATATCCCGGAAGAAGAAGAACCAATCTATGGTTTCTATGCTGAGGATAGACATATCAATAACTTCTACATCTCTGGTGAGCGTACTATTGAGCGTACTTCTATGTCTTACCTTATTGCTCAGTATCTTTCATATTTTGGTAGAACTATTATCATTGAGGGAGATCCGGAATATCATACCTTGACTGATATTGCTACCAAGACAGATGTTGCTCAGTCAATTTATTATATAGAAGATTTCTATGACAATGCTAAGGACTTTGTAACTAAGCTTGAGTCTTCTCCTAACAACCTTATCGTTCTTGGTGTAAGGAGTAGAATTAAGTTTAATGCATCATTCATTGCTGATATGATTATTCATAACTGTGATGTAGAGTTCATTCGTGCTATTGTTACAGAAGTTGACTATATTGATATTCCTTTTAATGCGTATGAGACCATTGTCATTCCTAACAGAGCTTCTGATATCATTAGGTTTGTTGATAGAGTCTCTTCTATTGCCGACATTGATAAGGTTAATTTTGTAGGTGTTGAGCTTACGGATTTGGGCGGAGTTAATCTTGACTATAATGAGATGAAGTCTGTATTGACAACTCTGCTTAGTCAGCCTATCTATAACTTTAATCTTGTTAAGCTTGGCGGATTAAATCTGAAGGAGGAAGGTTATGATATATTTGGCCTCATTGCAAGAGGAAATTAATGAGAAGCTTGATGGCGTTGTTTATATTCACACACGTACAGAGCTTGATCATTATGTCCTCTACATTAATGAAATATCTACGGTTCGTATAAAGCCGGATTTTGTTGGTAAGTACTTCACTCCATTCTCGCTTAAAGAGTATATTGATCAGGCTAAGAAAGTTAATATCAATATTAACTTTGAGATTGATAATCTTGACTTGGTTGATACTACAAGTGAGTATGCTATTGTGCGTAAGATGGAAAGAGCTCTTGATATGGATGAGATGCTCGATGTTATTATGCATAATCCTAAACTCAGTATGAGTGTGCTCAAGAACCTTTGTCAGAATTACGTTGATGAAGTTAGGCAGGATCTGAACTATAATAGTCAGATTTCTACTCTTCAGAAAGAAGTTGTTGCACTGCAGGGAGAACTTGATGACCAGAAGCATAAGGTGCGTAATGCAGAAGATCTTATGCTGCAGTATCAGAGTAAGTTGCATGACTTGGTATCTCGTATCAATTATACATATGATAAGAATATTCTTGAGAAGAGTATCTTCAATGTTCAGCAGAACAGATATGATATGGTGCTCTATTTCAAAGAGTATTCTCGTGTACAGTATACTGATACATTTATCTACTATCTGCAGCAGATTCTGACTACTATGTTATCTATGCCTTGTAGGTTAACAGTAATTGAACCTTTCTACGCAGACTGTAAGATACCACAGTATCCTAATCTGGTACCTCACCACCTCGTAACAGAAGAAGATGTTATGAATGGTAATGTACTTCAGTTAGGTTTGCAGCCCAGGGTTATGGAAGCAATTATGAAGAACTCTTCCAATGTAAGTTTCCTTATTGTGTTGGATAGGTCTGGTTATTCCAAGTCCTTCCTTACAGGTGATCGTATTGAATATTTCTTCATTGCTTCTGATAAGAAGGATATACCTGAAGGCATTCCTCTGTCGAGATGTATCACCTATGATAAAGATACTTTGTTCATCCAGTATGACAGAGATTTTGATACTTGGGATTCTACGAAGAAGGTTCAGTTCTATTCATCTATGAATACGACAAAGGTTATTTTAAAACTTGTATGTTAGGAGTATGATGATGGGAAAGAAAGATAAAAAGAAAGGCGGGGCTCGTGCTAAGGTACAAGAGGTCGTCAAGAAAAATGAAGACCTACAGGAAGTAGACATAGACGTCGCTACTACTGTAGACTCGGAAGGTAAAGTTGTCTCTAAGAAAAAGAGTTGGCGTGAGTCTTTTATGTGGGTGGAGATGTGGATTGATTTCCTTGCATCTTTATTCGTAAAGGATCGTGGTACTATTCCTGTAAACATCGATGATAAGTTGTATATAGGTAACAATGTGTATATCACAAAGAACTATATGTCAACTATCATCCGTGTTGAGGAGTTTGGTACAAAGACTCTTGAAACCTTTATTGGTACTATTACTGATACTGTCAGGGATAGAGGTTGTAACTGTGTTGTTGATTACACACTTAAGCAGCAGAAGTATGATGTTGAGCTGGAAAACTCTGGTCTTAATGGTCGTATTATGTTGTGGGAGCGTGCTATTGATGATATGGAACAATCCCGTAATATCCGTGAAAGAGCTGCTAGGTGTCTGTATACTGTGCAGGTAGCAAGAGAAGGAAAGAGACTTTGGCGTACAAGAATGTATATTACGGTACGTGCAAAGGA
>Ga0326512_10001188_pt1 | contig 20726 bp, 37 predicted proteins | sample 1_2617_0518_D_FD_203652 | JGI IMG/M metagenome (GOLD analysis project Ga0326512, IMG submission 203652) | Bovine rumen microbial communities from UC Davis, California, United States - 1_2617_0518 | ecosystem: Host-associated > Mammals > Digestive system > Stomach > Rumen | place: USA... | reverse complement strand
TGAGGTTGGTAACCTTGCCCATCTCCATCTGGGTGTTCTTCTTGGACAGATGGTTCATCCCTTCATATCCATGGTATTCTTCATGAGGATCGAAATCCTTAAGGCCAGGAAGTGAAGGAGCTGTAAGAACCCTTGTCTTTTCGGACTGCGGAATAACAATAGCAGCGTCGCCGTCGCAATCTGCTCCTGACATTTTATCCAAGTTTTTCTTATTAAGACAAACCGCATCAGGAGCGGTCAAAGGAATTATCTTTTGAGCAGGTGATCCTGTATTACGAACAGTAAGCTCAGGACTTTCAAAAGGACCTGCATAAGGGTGCCTGACAAGAACAACTCTTGTTCCATCAGGATAGTTTGGAGCATAAATTTCATTATCCTTAAGATCCGGGCACGGAAGAAGCACGTGTGTCTGCTGTCCAACAAAAGGAGCGGCCTTAAGTTCAGAAGCTAAAGCGTCGCATTTGTCGGCATAGGATATCAATAACTTCTTCTTAACTGTTGGGTTTGTAAGCGCCGAAATCTCCTCAAGCTCGTGCGCTTTTTCAGCAACCTGCAAATCAAGCTGGCGCTTAATAAGCTCTTTTGGCTGCTTAGAACCAAACTGAGATGAGATGTTGTTGTCCCAACCAAGCCATTCGCCTTCATGTCTGACGACTTTGATGCAGCTTGTTCTCTCAACGCCATTCTCATCTCTATATGTAAGTCCTGTATAGTTAGCACCAAATGGATTGTCCCAGTTAATTTCATCAGTTCCGTTTATTGTCTTCATCGGTTTGAAGACTTTCTCCATTGGTGTACCCAAATGTTTGCTTGTGTTGAAGCAAACATCAATGCCTGGCGGAAGGTTGTCATTGTAGACGGCCATTCCTTTAAGGTAATACTTGTCGTCAACACCGATACGAACCTGAGCATAGTTCCAACCTTTAAGTGAAATATCATTCACACCGGGCCGAAGCTCAATCGATCCGTCTCTATCAGCCCCGCCTTCTTCAGCGTATCTAATCAGTATGCGCTTTGAGTCAACACTCACTATTTCGCCGCCATCACCAAGCTTAGAAAGCTTTCCATCGGCATCAAGAGTTCTAAGATCCTGACCAGGAAACCTTATTTTGTCCCTATTTTCGCTAAGTTCTCCATATGTGACATCAGGAGCGGTAAGAACTGTAAGCGTTGTTTTATGGTTGGTTCCCATCTGAGGGATCTGCAAGAGCTGTTCATGGTAACCCATCGACTCTAACTGCTTTACAGCGTCCTTAAGTCTGCCGTCTGTAATTCCGCCCATATAAAGATTTGTTCCCGGGCCTACATCTACATACTTGTGTTTGTCTACATATGCCTTCAAAACATCCACAGTCTCTTCAACGGCTTTGGCTTTATTGTTTTCCGCTCTTGAGTACCAGCTTCTTGCCACAGACTCATTCTTTAGATCGAGTTTGTCAGCAATCTCCTGCCATGTCATACCTTTCTCATCGCGAAGCTTCTTAACCTGAGCGGTCTGATAAGCTTCTTTCTCCAGTTTGGCAAGTCTGATCCTAGTGTTGAGTTCGCCAGGGGAAGGCTTATGAAATCTATCAAGACAACCAAGAGCTTCAGCAATCTCCTTGTTTGTCTTTCCTTCGTTCTGAAGTCTGGCAACAGTGCTTAGAATATCAACGGCTCTCTGGTAAGCGTGTTCGCCTGAACCAAACTTAAATCTCCCTGAATGAGGAATCCAACCTTCGTGAGGAGTACCGATGTGCATTATATAGTCTTTGCTCATACGATACCTCCTTTCTGAAGATTGGTCGCAATATTGTCAACAAATTTAATCTGTTCCATAATAGCTTCGATCTCGCCATCCTCGGGAACCGCAAATGCCACTTCATCATTCTGATAGATTCTAAGGTCCATTGAAATATCAATGGGATTAACATTCTCTGAAAGACACCAGATAGCTGCATAGATGTAAAGCTGCTCGATCTTGGGTTTGCCTTTGCCCGTCTTAAGATCAAAGATCCTAAGCGTGTGCTCTTTCTTATCGTAATAGAACGCATCGCACGTTCCGAAACAGTTTTCAGAGAATATCAATTCCTTTTCAGGCTCCATCATGAAAGAAATGCAGTCATTCACATATGCCTTAACTGTAGAAAAGACTTCCTGTGGAACAAAGCCCATTTCATTGATGAGCATCTTTCCTGTGTCAGAAAGTCCGTATCTTTCGGAAAAGTTCTGCAAGAATATCAATGTACGCACGCTCTTCGAAATGTCGCGTAGCGAAGAGCATTTCTGTCTAAGCTGAATTTGAATGCCAGCCCACAGGTGAATGTAAGTTCCTATGGTCGCCCGATTATCACTGTGGTATGACTCGTTGCATTGTTCTTCGTCATACCGTATCCAAGAAACTTTGCTAGGAGAATATCTAGCATGTTGACCTCTTGAGGCCGAAGGTTCGATCAAGCTCATTTAACACGTCCTCCTTGTTCTCCGGATAGATGAATGATGCGTAACTCATTGCATTCAATTCATCAACTTTGGTGTCCTGGTTCGGTCTCTTACCGCTCTTTGATTTAGCTACAGCTTTGCTTTTCTTTACTTCAAGGCAAGCCCATTTATCTTTATAGAGAATAGTAAGATCCGGAATTCCCTGATTCATACTAGGGTCATTCTTTAACACAAAGCATCCAGGATAGCGTGCTCTGAGCTCTTTTTTCAAAGATGCTTGAAAGTTGCTTTCAAGTTTACCCATAGTTTCTCCCCTTTCAAACACGTTTACATGAAAAAAAAAAGAAAGGACAAAAAATCGATTTCTCGAAAAATTGCCCTTCTTCTTCATTATAGCACTAAAAAAATCTGCGCCTCATAAATTTGCGAAATATCAATAGCCTAGTAGACCCAGTCGTTGTATCCTATGTCGGCGTGGTTTTCGCTATCCTCATAAAGATCTATGCCACAAGACAAGCAGACGTTAAACGGCAATATAGGAGCGTTCTCCTCGTACTGCTCATATATGTAGTCTTTAAAATCCTGATAGTTATCCCACCAAGCTTCTGGATCTAAATGTTTTCCACAAACGGCGCACGTTTCAAGATCTAAAGGTTCCTCATCCTCGCTGATCCATTTGATTCTTCCATTCACAAAATATGGAGCTTCGCGGTTCATAATAGTCCTCCTTTCATAATGCATATAAACTCATTATACAAAGGAGAACTAAATTGTCAAACTATTGTGGCGACACCCTTCTTGTTTTCACGAAGCGTGGTTCCTGGGGCTTTAAGATTAAGTCCAAGCGCCTTGATGCCTGACGCAAACACTTCATCGTAACCAGCGGTGCAGTGAGCACGAAGCTTAAACTCGCTCATTCCCAATCGATCAGCAATCTCCTGCCAGGAAAGACCGATTCTAAGACCAACATTCAGAGCGTTGAGAATATCCACGTTATTCATTACTTTTCCTCCTTATGAAATTTCTTTCGTTAAAGTTTTGCTTTTCTTTCAAAGCTTTTGTTATAGCAAGGTCAATAGGAGCCCTGCTTTTGAACCTATAATAAATCAGTTCCTTAAATGGAGTATTTCGTCTTTCAATCCTTCCTTCTGCCTGAACAGTCATTCTGTAAGAATAGTTTTGCGAGAAGAATATCATTACGTTCGTTAGTGTGCAGTTCCATCCTTCACATCCGGCACTATACTGAACGAGGTATGCCCAACGATCGGAATCTGGTATTTTAGTATGAACCTGTCCGTTCCATTCGCCAATATCAAAGCCGAGCCTTCGCAAGCATTCTCTGAGCATGAGTAGCTCATATGTGAAATTGTAAAAGATGATGACTCTTGAACAGCCGCTACAAATAGATTCAAGAGCACGGATCCTGCTTTCATCACTGTTCACCACCTTTCTGATCGTATAAAGAAGTTTACCGGTTTCTTCTATAGGCTCGTCCTCATAAATATCATAGCGATCTCTCCACACTCGTCTGTAGTTTGCAACGTCGTAGTCGCACCAGACGTTTATGTAGTATTTTTCGATATCGCTCTCATGAGGAATATCCACTGTAATGTCACGCCTATGCTTTTCGAGAATTCCTTTGTTGTAGTAACCTTGAATAATAGGATACTTGGAAAACCTCGCAAATATCACATGCCTTGCGTTAAAGTCTGTCTTGTTCCTGTAAAACCCGTTTGCAACAAACACAGGAATGTAGTCAATCCATTTATCACCCGGAGTGGCGCTAAGTAATATCCATTGGTTCTTTCTTGCAATGTCGTAAAACGATTTCACCCAAGTACCAGAACCAACAAGACGCTGCTCATCAAATATAAAAAACGCTCCAAACACTTTCCGGTATTTTACAATGTTATTCCAAGAGTCAACTTTAACACTGACACCAAACTTTTTGTTTTCTCCACTGTCAAGGTAGAAGTTGCTAAGTTCGCTTTCCCACTCTCTGTCGTCTCTCTTTTTAGCAGTTGTAATAATATAAAGGTCGCGAGGCTTCTTGAAAGGAGCGAACTTACCTGTGTGGTTGATCTCGATCTCACCTTCGCATACTTTAAGGTAGTAGTAAGCAATGGCGGTCCTGCTTTTGCCAACACCAGTTCCTGCATGAAGTATGTTTCCGCTTCGAAGTTTCTCGACAGCTTCGATCTGTTTTTCATCTAAAATTACACCAATAAATATCCACTCCTTTCAAGGTAAAATAAAGCGTTTAGGTTTTTGTAATACAAAAACTGAGACATGTACCATTTATTTTTCAACTTTTTTTATAAATTTATTTTTAAAAAATTTTCAAAAAACTTTTTTTTCGGGAAAATAAATGACACATGACACACTTGAGGATTATGTATTACAAAAACTAGTTTATGTATTACAAAAACCCCTATTTTTTGAGGTTTTTGTATTACAAAAACCCTTTTTTGAGTTTTTGTATTACAAAAACTGAGACAAACGCAATTTTTACGTATTTGACACATGGCACACTTTTTGTCACAAAATAGGGTTTATGTATTACAAAAACCCCCTTTTTGAGGTTTATGTATTACAAAAACCCATAGTTTATGTATTACAAAAACTAGTTTATGTATTACAAAAACCGGTTTATGTATGACAAAAACTAGTTTATGTATTACAAAAACCCCCTTTTTGTATGACAAAAACCACCCATTTTTGAGTATTTTTGGCAAAATAAGTGCCACAAGCAAAACCTATTTGGCACACTTTTGAGCTTTTGTATTACAAAAACCTAGTCGTCATAGTCAGAATTAAGCCGGCTAAAGAACGACTCACTAACATACTCTTTGTGCTTCTTTTCAAGTAATTCTCTTGCTATTTCCGCGACGGATTTTCCATAGTATTCTGACATAGCTTCAATCTTTTTCTTCTCTTCTTCGGTGACTCTTATACTAAAAATCGCTGTTCTTTTCTTCTCTTTTTTGGGTCTTCCACCTTTGTTTTCACTCACAATTTCATGAAACCCTCCTTTATTGCCATGATAATATAGTCGCTTTTCGTGATCTGATAGGTCTCGCAGATACGTTCAAGCATGTTCAGATCGTCCTTTGAGACCCTGATGCATAGCTTTTTGTCCCTTCCTTCCCTGTAATCTCCCTTTTTAGGTCTCCCAGTTTTTGGTTTTCCTGATCCTATCATGACAAATATCCATAAACAGGGCAGTAAAAAAGCCTATGTTTGCGCTCATTTGCCTATTTTACCGCCCTATTTGACCTAGTTTTTAGTTAAAGGGAACGTCCTCTTCGTCGTATTCTTCGTCCGGATCGGCGTTTTCATCCTCGTTTTCTTCGGAATATCCATATCTGCGGTCGATTTCGGCCTGATTAAAGCCACCGCCGCTCTGATCAATCTCTGCCCAGATGGCGTTTATAGCCGGAATGACGTAATTAGACCCGTCAGAATCGTACCAAGCAAAGTCGATTATGACGTTTTTAAGTGAAACAGCATCAAAACAGATGCCAAAATGGCGCTGCTTAAGCCGTTTCGTCTCCTCGGTACTCTTAACAACGATTTTCGGGACCTGTTCAAGGCCGCTTCCGAAGCGTTTTTCTCTCATCTTCGGATACGCACGAAGCTCGATGCAGTGATGAAGCACGCTAGGATCCTTTGAATCCGGAAATTCGACGATTTTCACGCCTCTTTCCCTGAAAAGCTCCGCCATTTCCGGGTATTTATCAAGTCTGATACCGATCTGAGGCTTGGAATCGAACTTCTGCTCCGGTCTTCTCTTTGCTGCAGCCAAATTTTTGTACCAAATATCCTCTCTCTGAACGTCTTCAAGTCTTGATGAGTAGTCTCCAAGCACTAATTTCATGATTTTTCCTCCTTTTTATCTTCAATTTCACTTAATTTTTCGAGTAAATCACCTATACAATTACAAATGACCTCGTGTTCTTCCAAAATAGCTTCCATTTTTTCAAATATCCACCATTGACAGGAAAGAATCACGAAGCCAAACAGTACAACCAGCACTATCATTTTGCAATAGCTACGATCGCATCCGTAGCAGCCTTCTTGTTTGAGTCAAATGTCATGGACGATCTGATCCTTGAGATAGCGTCAATAGCAAATTTTCTGGTGTCGTCATCAGTATTCTCAGTGATAAGCCTTCTAATGTTCCTTATAGCCTCATTCTTGGACGAATCAAAGCTCATCGACATAGCGGAGTCCATCGTGGACTTGATCGCAGCTTCCGTAGCATTACGTACATACGTAATTGACGAAATATCAATGGCATCTGTCCCGCTGCTCATGGTTTTTCCGCCGCTCATGATCTCGCCAAATGACACATTCATGCCGACTTTGCGAAGGAAATAGTAAAGGCCGCCGCTAACGACGACCCCTACGATTGTGTTTTCGTTCCTCTTAAGGACGTTTCCAAGCGCTCCAAAAATCTCATTCATTTTCATTTTTAGTTTCTCCTTTCTTATCTTTTTCAAAACTAAACAGCTCTCCTCCGCAAGCAGCGTACCCAGCAATATCCACGAATGTGTCCATCGAGCCGGTGCCTGTAACAGTTCTGGCCACCTTCATAAGCGTCATCATCATGGCAACATCGACAGGCGTTAACACCCTTGTGATCGATCCGGACAAATATCCGTTCCACAACATTGCAATGCGGGAGAAGTTATCTTCAGGAGAGCCATATTGACCCTCCCTCTCACCGTTGACAATTGCATTTGCAGCTCTAAGGATCTCTTCTCTTGTAATCATACTTCTCTCCACCCCTTTTTGAACCTAAGCTCGCCAGATAAGCCTTTGCTGACCATTAAATCGCGCGCCGCCTCTAACAGGGCAATGAACTTGTCAAGCGACTCTTCAGCCATAATGATTTCATATTTCACATCATCGCACTCGATAGCAATATAAACGTGATCGTGTCCAAATTTATCTACCGAGATGGTGTCCCACAAAAGCCTTTTTGATTCACCTTCCATAAATGATCTCCTTTCTTAAATATCCATTAAGCCACATTCCATGGCAGATCCACAGTTTCCGGCGGGTTCATGAACATGTCTTCAGCAAGCGGAACAAAAGGATCGACAGTCTTTTCAGGGATACCATCTGATAAGAACCATTCAACGTCAACCAATTCACCTATGGCTTCTTTAGCCTTGGTAACACGGTCATAATAGTAGCTCTTATCGATGTCGTCCCAAAGTCCGTACTCTTTGACATATGAACTTTCAAGCCATCTGTTGTCCTTTGTTCCTCCAACAGCTGAATACTTTCCGTCTTTAAGCCTAAGCAGTTTTCCGCCGCCCTTACCTTCTTTGATGGGCGTGAACATCCCAACACGTCCAACAAACTCGTACTTGTGGTGCTTTGGAACCTCCTTTGCAAGAGAATCGACAAGTGCTTCCTGCTCGGCAAGTTTAGGAGAGCCTTCAGACTCTGTGATCATAAGCTTTGCGTATTTAGTTTTGGCTTTTTCGTAAGCATCATCCACCGGAGTTCCAAGATCTTCGTTCATGTCAAGATAGATTGCGCCTTCTGACACGGAGTTAACTTCGCAAAAGTCCCTGAACTCGTAAGGCTCATGACTAAAGAGCGTTTTAAATAGGTAAGGCTGTTTTTCTTTCTTGAACTGATCAGCCTTAGTAACCCATTCACCGTTTTCTGTTAGCCCAACGTACGCCGCGTCGTTAAACAAAGCGAACTTCACAAACACGTCCTCAGTTTCAAAGTTGTAACCAAACTCCTTGCCAAACTTAATTACAAATTCTTTCATCTCTTCGCCGCAGTTTCGAATCTTGATGGAGTCTGTCTTGATGTGACATACGAATCCGCCCCTTCTTTCAACTTCCCTTTTGAGAAGCGTCATGAAAAGAGCGCCTCTTTTTGCCACGATGTTATCGAAGTTTCTTGTGTCTCTAAACTGATTGATGTAGCTCGTCTTGGTAAGCCCGTAGATTGAGTTGATGACGATCTTTAGAGCCTGCGCTAGTCCCTTAGCATGTTCCTTATTAAGGTACGGTTTTAACGCTCCTCCAAGAAGTTTTCCAGCCGTTTCAAAGTCGCCATGTTTGACAGCAACTCTTGCATCAACAAGCTCTTTGAATATCTTGATATACCGTTTGCCGAATAATACTTCGGCTATGATAGAATGGGGGTGCTGAGATGCAATATCGCCATCCCATGCCCACTCGTAATATCCAGGAACTGAGTAGACTCTTCCGCCTTCTCCGATCTTTTCTCCAAGATACGTGCTAAGATACTTTGAGCCCGCTTCAACGCATTCGTATCCTTTGAAGAACGGCAAAATGGAATATCCATCAGGCAGTGCTTCTCCGGGTACATAGTCTCGATAAAGAGGCAACCCGTTTGCATCAAACACCCTGAAAACATAATCCTCGCCAAATTTTTCGACATATTCTTCATACATTTCAGGTCCAACAGGCTGGCTCATGTCACGATAGTTGAATTCATCCTGAGGCTCTTTGTTGTTGCCAAATATAATTTTCTTTGACAGGTCGTTTGTTGAGTCGTTAATGCAGGCATCAACTTCGCCATTATAGAGGATCTTGACAATATCCACCTGAATGCATCTGGCTTCATAGTCTTCCTGTCTTGCTTCAAACACCGCTTCTGTCGCTAACACGTCGTTTTTACAATACTCGATAATCTCATCCCATCGATCCATAGGAGCCGGCTGGTCCCAAGGAATAGCCATTTCCTTATGTGGCTCACCAAGCTTTATCTCCCACTTCTTAAGAGACATCTTCTCAGTACACATCTCGTAAACGTCAATCTCAGAAAGATTCTTGCTTTCATAGAACCTCTTCTTGTGATAAACGATCATGTCCTGAGAGAGCTGATAGAGCTGCTCATTGGAATATCCAAGGCTTGCCGCATAGATCATCGGGTTATCGTAGTTTTTACAGTTAAATCCTGCCAGTTTGAACTTGAATAGTTCTTCGACTTCCCACGGCTTGGGATTAACCATGACATTAACAGTTGGCGACTTATGGTATTTCCAACAAATTAAAAACAGACCTGGATTATTTGTTTTTTCATCCGGTCTGTAGATCTCAATATCAAAGAAGACCAGCCTCTCGTCCTTAGGCTCATTCTTTCCAGGCGGACCGCTCTCCTTTGATCTAAATTTCATTTGCGAAACTGTGTCAAGACACCTCTCACTTTGATGAGAAGAGTTTAATGCAAATGCCGTGATAGCGTCTTGCATATCGGTAACATCAAACCCGAAGCCCTCCTCGTAAGCGTCATCAAGCATCTTCTTAATATAATCTACATTGGAAGTTGTGTCCGCATGATACCCCTTATGGAGAGCCTTGTTTATCATGTTACGAAGTTTATCTTCGTTTTGTATTCCTTCCCAAGCAACCACATTCTTCTTTACTCCTTTCTTTGGAAGAACATTTCCTATAGTTGCTATGCCAAGATCGTTGCACTTTGTTACCCTTCTTCGAAGAGAACTCTTACCGCCAAAAGTCTTGATCTCGATGCTTTCATCAAAGACGGCAGAAAGCTCGGAAATGTCACCATCATAAATATAATAAAGGTGAATTCCTTTTCCGGAGTTTGAAAGTTCTCCATATGTTTTAGGAAACTTTTCTGCCGCTTTTTTATTAAGTTCGAGATTCTTTTCGCCATTCTCATCCTTAAGATCAAAATCCATACAGATAAGATTAGCCATCGGTGAATCAGACAAAAGAACCCAGTGCGTTAGTTTTGTGTCAAGGTCCTTAAGATGCGTAACGCAATCGCTCCAACGTTTCTCTGGTCCGCCGTTTTTGCCTTCGTATTGTGCTGGGCAGTCAGATAAGAGAATATCCAACTTGGAGCTTTCCTTATCAAAGGTAAGCCACGACTCCTCAATAGCCGAAGAGCCTTCCTTCCCATGGGGGTTTTCAAACTTGCCTTTAATAAATCCAACATAAACGCTTCGTAATTGTTTTCCATCGATCCTTACCCTTTCTTCGAACTTCTCGAAATAGTTAAGAAGCTCGTTTCTAAATAATCTGTACGGCATCTTGAACGAATTAGCAAAGTCGCAGTATTCACCGTACATCTTCCAAGCGGTGGTAAGAGGTACCATATTTTCCGATTCGAAGAAATCGTAGTTGTGTTCCACGAAGTCGTAGAAATCGTTGGTTGCGCTCATCATGCGAAGTGGCACATAATCTTCGTAGTAATCCTCGCCTAGTTTCTCGTACACCTTAAGACAGTGCCACGCAATAGCCCCAAGCTCAAATTTCACCTGTGCTTTAAGCCTGTGATACTTCTTATACGGAAGCCTTTTACCGCTCGGATAAACATCAATGAGGCGCCTTAAGATGCCACTTTTTGCATCCGTGATCTTAACAGGATTATTTGTGCCCATGAAAAGGAATGCATTGAACTTCTGGCGATAGATTTTAGTGTATTTCGCGTTAACTTCCATGTACTCGTGAGATACAACAGAGTTTAATTTGGTGTTGTCCTCAATCCTGCTAAGATTACCATCCTGCTGAATTGCTACAAGAGGATTATCCTTGAAGCTCTCCAGAGCAAAAGCGTTGTTAGCACTGCCAAGATCCTTTGCCGTGAACGATGCGGTGTAGCCTTCCCTGCCGCCAAAAAGGTCTTCCACAATATCCAAGACAGTTCCTTTGCCGGTTCCTTTGTCGCCGTAGAGGACTATAAACTTTTGAATATGTTTCGAGTCTCCTTTTACGATAGATCCTATAGCCCACTCGATTTTTTCTTTCTCGGAAGGATTATCGTACAAAAACCCTACAAGTTCCTCATACGCTTCTATACTTCCTTCTTTAAGATCGTAAGGTAGCTTTTTGCTGGCATAATCTTCCTTCTTGACATCGGTGTTGGCAAATATAACTTTTTCGTCAAGCGGATGAAAGCAATCTCTCATCTGCTTTTGCACGAACTTATGCCATTTGTCAATCGATCCTGAGTCAGAATCCCCCATGTAAAGAGGAACAATCGTTACGTCCTGGCCACCTAATGAATTCGCGACTTTCCTGATCTCCGCGTCTACAATATCAATGACTGTCTGCTCGGATCTTGACCAAAGGTTAGCACTTTCATCCCACACGGCATAAAAGTCGCCACCCTTTATCATGAGATCTTTGGTGTTTAAGTTCACCCTAAACTTAGGAGCGATGGCTACTTCCACGCCGTCTTTTGTGTTTTTCTTTGTTGTTTTGATTTTAACAAAGTCAAGCATCCATCGGCTCACCACCTTCCTGAGTTACTGCATCTGAATTGTCCACGCTCACCTCCTCTTTTTCCTCTTTGCTTTCTTCCGGTGCCTGCACGCATCCTGTAGCAACAGCGATCGATCTCATATAAGGAACCAGCTGTCCGTTGATGTACCTGCTAAGAGCGGTAAACTGAGTATTCTGTGACTTGATTGCTTCACTGAGCAGTTTTTTGAGCGACTCGTTTTCCGCGCTAAGCTGCTTAATGCAGGACAAAAGCTCTTTATTAAGCGCCTGCTGCTCCTTAAGATCCTTCACAGAAGCTTTCTTTTTGAGGTTGTTGAAGTAGTTTGTCTTATACAGAGGTCTTTTCGGACCCATCGGCATTGTTGTTGTCACGTTTTCGCTCATTTTTGTAAGTTCCTTTCTTCTTTATAGTCGTCAAGAATATCCATAACCATGTCAAAGCAATTTCTAAACCCGTCGAACCACGCATCAAGCTGATCCTTGCAAAGATTTGGAACATAAATGGGATGCTCTTTTATGATTTTTTTAATTTCTTCAATCCCAATAGAAGTCATACTTTCTGCCTTTCTTCTTGAGTTTAATAGCCCTTTCTCTTGCTATCTGATCTTTCCTGAACCGATCAAGCTGATTGTCTTTTTCTATTTTTTCCTTGATGTCAGCCGCTTCTTTTTGATAGGACAAATATCTATTGCAGGAAGCGTGGCATTTAAGAACGCGATCCTCGCAGTTTTTGCAAGGAGCTCCTCTGCCGACAATCATGGTAAGGCTCCTTTCTATTTGCCATCGTCAACATTCGCATCGCCGACCGTTTCTTCTTCCTTGGTGTGCTTTTTCGCAAATTCATAAGCGCTTTTGCTGGCAACCGTAACCACCGCATCCATAAGAATATATCCAAACTTCGCAGCGCCGATAGCCATACCGATCGTAAAACCTTTGATGATAAGTCTCATAAGTTTCTCCTTTCATGTGTAATTTTCGACAAGGTACGCTCCCATTTGATCCCAGAGAGTTAAATTTCTTTGATCCTTCTTGTAAGTCTTAAGTGGAAACATGGAACCTTTGCCGTCAGGTGAATAGTCCCTGCTCATCCACTTGCCGATGATGTAACCGGCAGCTCGTTCATCGAACTCATCATCGTCATAGCGGTTAAGCCCTAAATTATCCACCATTTCCCAAAACCATCTGCCAAGATGATTATGCCCGGGCTCGCCCATAATGTTTTCTTCGACGCGAAGGGATAAAGCCACCATCATCTCAAATACGCAGCAAGGCTCTCCTTCCCTCTCACTTCGATATCCAGTTTCTTCAAAGTAGAGTCTCCTTAGATCTATTCCATCGGCAGCTCTGTTGGCGTCCAGTTTCGTTTTTGGTGTAGGGTTCCATCTGTATTCTATGTTGTACAAATATCCAATTAGTTGCTCATAGCATCTGTGTTGATCATCGCAGACAAGCTCCTTTAAGAAGCTTAAGTAGTCTTTCATCTATCTCCTTTCCGGGAAGATGCTATTCTCCAAAAGCCCCGAACACTTTAGAGATCATGAAGTCGCACCCTCTTTGATAGTTGCGAACGTAGATCGTCTTTTCATCCGAGTTTTTGAAGTCAAACTTAATGAGTGCGTCTCCGACATAGTCTTCAATCTCATCGACATACAAAAGATCCTCTTCTCCCATATCTGAAACGACTGTTAAAAAGTCGTTCTCCTGGTAGTAGTGAAGATCAATAGTATTAAAACCTGGCTGATCACCATACTCGTTAGCCTTAATAAGCTTTGGTGGTTTCACCTTGTTAGCCTCGCGCTCTTTGTTTAGCACCAGTCCCTGCGAATATGATTCTTCGTAGTCATCTTCAGGAGACTCTTTCTCGGCAGGATCGGTTGGGGCAGTAGCATCGTTGCTTGGTGTGAATATCTTGTCGTACTCCACATAGTCCGGTTTTTTGTATTCCATCCTTCCTCTTACGATAGAGTTTCCTGAAACGGACGGTTTAGCGTCTCCGTTTTCCTGTGTTTTGTTTTTAGGAGTTTCTTCTTTTTTGACATACGGAGCTACCTTAGGATTTTTCTCCTGATAGTAGCTATCCATTTCGTCAAATTCTCTTTCAAGAGATTTGATCTTCTTTTTGTAAAACAAAGAAGAAGCGACAAAACCGAGTGCCGCCCCTCCAACAAACGTAAGTGCATACTTTAATATGCTCATAGTATCCTCCTAAGAATGTACATGACTATGAACATGCCAATCACAAAGCTCACGACAAGCAATACGGCAGACATGATCATAGCCAGAAGTCTTATGATAACTGCAAATATAATAGCCGCAGCAATTAGGGTAATCATCTCTTCACCTTTCCTGCAAGAAGCTTCTCAAATCCAAGTCGTCCCTTGATCGGAATCGGATCAACATTGAAGTGAATATAATAGTTGGCTTCGTATCCGTCAGCGAATCGTCTGCTTGCTTCGTCGACGATGTGTTCAAGCCCGAAACTTACCATGTTTGACCCACCGTATTTTGCCATTTCAACCGGATCGCTATAGTAGATCCATCCGTAGTCCCACCCTTCAGCAACAGGCGGATACCCAAGGCAGTCAAGAGCCTCGTTTAGATACAAATACCCACGTCCTTCAAGGTGATGTGCCTGCAGGAACTTCTGCTTTCCATCAAGGAAGAACCGGTTTGCTGTGGGAGACTTAGACCAGTTAGGATTGTTTGCTCCAAAAAGAACGGTAAACGACTCGTAAACATCATCCGGCGTAAGTCTTACCACCTCGCCATTTTCGTTTGTCTCTACAACCATCTCATCCGGCGAGGGAGCTAAAAGTTTGTCGGCAGTACCCTCCCCGCATTTTTCGTCGATCTTTTCCTTAAGACGCTTGTTTTCCTTTAATTTAAGCAAATATCCAGCCGCAAGAGATGCATACTGGCCCTTAAGAACGTTCTGGCCCCTGCCAAAGCACACAAGAGATCCAATACCCATGATAGTCGGAAGAGCATATGCCGCAGCTACCTTCGCTCCTGTCTTTGCATAGACTCCGATGCGGTCAGCTTTTCTGTTTTCTTCCGGATACTCATCGTCGCTTTCCCCGTTATCGACCATATCAGCAGCTTTCTTCTGTTCTTCGAGAAGCTTGTTATGCTCCTCGATAATATCTTTGAATTTGAACGCCGCCTTGGATGCAGCGATGATCGTTCCAAGGAACAGGATCGTCCCGCCGACAAACCACAGTTCCGGCTCGTTTTCGAGCGCTTTGAATTTAAGATTGTTGCCAAATCTTTTTACATTATCCAAAAATCCCATGTTTTCTCCTTTCTTAATCAAGAGGAATTGGTGTAGGCAGGAATAACCGCCACCCTCTTAACGTCTGTTTAATATAAGCGTCGTCGAAGGACTTCCACCCCCACGACGAATCTGTAAATTCCATGTAATCCGTTGAGTCGTCATCAAACGCATCGTAAAGAGCTGAAACACTGATTTGCCCGTCCTCAGCAACTACCTGCTTAAGGTCATCGAGAAAATCTTTAGCATCGATTTGCTTCGCCCACACAAGATCCTCAAACTGCCATTTCTTCTTGCCAGGATTTGTGTCCTGAGCTGTCTTGGCGCTGTTTGGCTTAAGTGATTTGTAATATGCCGAGTAAGAAGCGTTGTCGCTCGTTCGAACGATCGAAGATCCGTTACGCTGTGGACGGTTTCTTCTCTCGCTGCCAAATATCCATTCGTCTATGATCCAATGTCCGGCGCCATTGACGAAATCTTTAACGTTCGGTACGATGTAAGTCGAATACAACCCCTTAATTACAGTCCTAAGATCCGTTTCGAAAATGTTAGCTATAAATGTTCTGAAAGGATCTGGCTTTATAGGAGCGTGTTTCGCCTTAAATCTAGGTTTGTTTTCTTCATGATCCATATCCAGTAGGTCCTCCTCTTAAGAGATAATGTGTATCAACCGGGTAACTCACGCCATCAGTCTCGTCACGTTTAGGCTTACAAAATGGACACTTTCCGTTAGGAAATCCGGCCATCAAAATCGAGCATGTGCATCTGTTCACATATTTACTGGGCGCAACCTTTGCAAAACAAGGCCTTGAGTCGTGACAGACCGCTTTAATCCTGAGCGCCATTAGTTATCTCCTTTCTTATTGAAATGCTCTTCGGCGCTATTTACAGCGCACGCCCACATAATAGTTGCAAAAACGCCAGCAATAAAGCCAAGCACAAACATCCACATAGCATCTCCTTTCCGAAAAAAAAATAAGCCCAGAGCCAATCTACTGATTGACCCCAGGCCGTTTGATTAGAATTCTTTTACCTCCATTCCGGAAGCTTCTGCAGCTTCCTTAAACAAATCCACCGGTTCCTCAGCCTTTGTCGTCGGGATTTCCGGGCGATCCCCAATCGACGGGAGACTCGCATAATTTTTACTCTTTGTCTTATCCAGGATGGTCAATGCTGCAACAGTGCCTGCTCCTGCCACAAAAGCCGCTTTGATTGCGGTCTTTCCGACATTCACAGCCAGCTTTCCAGCCTTAGCCATCTTCGGATGAGATTCAGGCATATTCTTAATGCCACCCCCGATCTTCTTAAAGATCGACTCCTTCTTTTCCTTTCCAACTTCCGTTGTTTCTCCGTTTTTGTTCATTTCGCTCATAATTTTCCTCCTTATGAAAGCAAATTTATCTTTTCACTATAGAATCGAAAAATCTTGCGCCTAGGACTTTTTCTTCTTTACAGGTGCTTCCTCATAGTCCGTCGGTTTTCTGGTTCCGTATCTCATAGGAATATCCAAGCAGTCCATGCAGGGCTGCTCAGATACCTTCTTATCAAAGTGAATACACTTCGGGCAGAACTTATGAAAGTCTACCTCGAATGTGTTCGCCTTATCAGCTACCACATCACCACCTCCCTTTCATATCGTACTTAAACGCTGGCTCGTTAGCGAACTCCATGACCGTATAGGGCTTATCAAGATCGTCCATCTCGGCGTAGAACCTTGGATCGGCAAACCCGTAGTCCACATTCCACCCCTGGTCCTTTCCAGCACCAACCGGCCCAAGACCAAGGTCAGAATATAATTCATTCGCGGTTAAGAACATCTCACTCATAAGCCGGTGATTGAAGTCGTTTATTGTGCTCTTAATATAATTGATGTCCGAGTAGAAGAATCTACCGGACCATGCATCATAGAATAGATCGTTGCCATGCCCGGTTGAGATTATCTGCGACGGGTCATTCACCGTGTCGTAGTAGACCTTGCTGGCCTGCTTTCCGAGCGTTTTCCTTTCAATTTTCTCAGCAGCTTCTTCTCCGAACTCCTCTTTAATGGCTTCCTTGTTTGCCGCCTTGTACTCTTCGTGTACGGTCTTTGAAAGAGTGTACAAGCTGGACAAAGAAGAGATCGTATCGGATGCTTTCTTGTGGTTAAGAATCGCGGCGCCGGAAGATACGATAAACGGAGCTGCAATCTTAACAGCAGACGGCGCAACAGCCTTTACCGTTTCAAATGTTCCGGCACCTTCGCTCTTTTTCTCCTCCAGGATTTTCTTGAACTTCGGACCTTCCTTGATAGCCTCGTAGATCGCCATAGCTTCAGCCCCGATCGTGATGATGGTCAGGATCGTTCTCTCGTGCTTACTGATAGCACTCCCAATACTTTTGATAACGCCTTTGAGTTTCATGTTGTTTCTCCTTTCTTGAAAGAAAAATATAATTATTTGTAAAACAAAAGACGCCCAAAGCAATTTGCTTCAAGCGTCTTTAGTCTCAACCAAGTACAGTCACTCGCTCAATTTTGAACTTCATGACCAGTTTCATAATGATCTTTTCCGTAAGCGACAACTCAGTGATTATCACGGGCAGTTTTGTTTCGCCGTCCACTCTGACATAATCGACAACTGCCGGTCTGTCTAAGCAGAACAGGAAATGCTGCACCTTAACAAGTTCATGAGCATCGTTTGGAAACACCATCGTTGCTTTCCGTTTCATGTTTTGTCCTCCTTATTAACTACTCCCGTAATTGGTTTCATTAAAGAGGTGAAAATTTCTGCGAAAAAAAAAAGAGCCCTTAATCAAAGGCTCCCATCACAACAAGCGACTCGCCAAGTTGGTTTGAATAATCAACTAATTCACTGCGTACCTCATATAACTTCCTGGAAAGCTCATCTCGCTTTTCAATCGGAATATTTTCGAAACCGTATATTCGCCCTTGAATAGTTTCAATCAAGTCTTCCGTTTCTGTCATATTATCGTACAGTGCAATTTCTTTACCAAAATCCATAGCGCAGTCCTCCTTTCTAATATAGGAGGTGATTTTTTTGCGCTTTATCAAAGGCCTCGATCAGCTTGCTATTAAGTTCTATACTTTCATTAAGCGTTTTAATAGTTGCTTCCCATTTGTCGAACGTGCTTTCCACTTGTCCGGTAAGCATCTTTAGAAAACTATTGTAGGCAGTGTGCATCTCGTTTACCTTATCTAACATGTCAAAAATTAAATAGCCGAGCGCGATAAACATTACGATCATGAGCAGTAGAAATATAATTATTGCTATTTTAAGTGCCATAAGCTCACCTCCCATCATTCCAAATAAGAGGCGTGCCGTCTGCGTTGACAAGCATTGTAAAGTTGCCGCTGTTGTAGCTTCCACATGACAAGGTATACATAACACCAGTTTCTCTGTCATACACAACTTTGAAAGAATCTGACATACCATTGTCCTCAACAACAATAAATCGGCTAATGCTTGTTTTATTGCGCGTTTCCAATGACGACTGATTTATCATGTTACTCTTACACCCGGTTAGCAACAGTCCCAACGTAATAATTACAAACATCCGTTTCTTCATACCAATCTCACCTCCCGGTCGAACCAAGACCGCCTCTGCCGACATCGTCCAGCTGATTTACCTGAACAAACTCAACTTTTCCCTGCACAGGAAATAATCTGAACTGACATATGCGAGTGCCTTTCTCTATAATTGTCGACTTTGTTGCAACAGCCGGAAACATCCATTCGTCGGTATCTCCGCTGTAAGAGTTATCGATGATTCCTACGCTCCCGGCCATCATGATGTGATAGTTTTTAAACGTTGAAGATCGCGGGACAATATGCGCTTCTGTATTTCTGGGAAGCCTCATAGCAACTCCAAGCGGAATCTCAGCATACGCGCCTTTCTCAAGCATCATGTTTTTTGCTGCTTTAAGATCAATCCATTCTCCAGGATGAGACGGAGCTAGCGGAATCGGGTATAATTCGTGGTCAAATATCTTTATTTCGATAGGACCGTAGATCTGTTTTTCGCTTACCATTAGCTCTCCTTTCCTAAAATTCCATAAAGCATTCGATAGGATAGTCCCACACTTCGATAAGAAGAACTGGCTCGTTAAGGAATTGACCCATCGGAAGCTGTCCGAGGTCGTCGCATGGGACAAGTTCGATGTTGATCTCTCCTATTGCGTCCGGACAGCAGCTGTCATCTACATGGTCTTCGGGAACCCAGCCCCTCTCCGATCCAAAATGCGTTGGCGTGATTCCAAGCTCCTCATAAAAGTCATTAAGCGATAAATACTCGCCGTCCTTAAATCGCCTGTTAAGGTTCTTTACCGCAGCTTCAACAGCTTCCGCAGATGATCTAAACCATCTGCCAGAATATCCCTCAAAACAAAGCAGATTCCCGTTTCCGGTAAGTTCGATTGAAGGATGCTTAGCGTATTCTTCTACCGCAGTTTCCTTAAGGGAGTCCCCTTTAATTTTCTTGATTGTCTCTTCCGGAAGTTCGCCGGTAACTTCCTTGTACTTGGCTTCGATTTTGTCTCTGTTTTTCGTTGCAAAGCTGGCTGCAGCGCTAAGAGCGGCAATCTCCTTAAGGCCAAGCTTTTCCGCCGTCACGATAAGAGCTGTGGTTGCAACTCCGGAAAGAATAGCCGGCCAGTATGTCTTAACCGTGGCCACCGGTTTGCTTCCCTTGCTTTTCTCTAAAATATCTTTGTATTTCGGAGCTCTGATTGCTGAAAGGACTCCGGTTAATGCAACTCCTACAATAGCAAAACCACTGCAAACTACAGTGGCCTTCGTTCGATCCATTCTAATTTTCATTTTCTTCCTCCTCCAAAAACTCCTCGTACTCTTTTTCAGTTGCGAATAAAATATAAGAGCTGAGTGATTGCACCCAGCCCATGTATCCGAACGGCAAATAGTATCCCTTTCGCATATTTACTCCTTAGGTTCCCAGTTATCTTTCAGGAAATGTGTGCAGCACTGGCACTTATATGAAACCGGACTGTATGCCGTGTAATACCTGCAGTTTTCGCAAACCTTTTCCACGCCGTCACCAGCCGTAATGGCGTTTGCCAGGTCTTTGTTAATTTTGTCCCAGTCATAATCCTTGGGTAATTTATCATCTACGGCAACTATTGACTTCTTAACAGCTTTCTGAATTGCAGCGTTCATACGCATATCCTCGGTTTTAAGTGCTATGATCGCCAGGTCAATAGCTGTATCCCAGTCCGATCCAGCGCCTTTCATTTCATATAATAATTTAATAGCTTCGTTGGTTGTCATTCCAAATCTCCTTTCATCTTGGGGTAGTGAACTTGACATTACCTGTTTAAGCGCCTCGATTGCCAGATCAATAGCTTCTTTATCCCGGTCTGATCCTGCGCATTTCATATACGACAGCAGTTTGATAGCTTCAACACTTGTCATTCCGGCTCTCCTTTTCGAATATCAGTTATAGCTCTAACTGCTTTCACCAATTCCAAAGCGTTTCCGCTTGTCATATTCTGCCAGACTACTCTGCGTATATCTTCAAGTTTCTGCAGCGCTATAATAGAATCAGCATATTGTGTTACTGAAATCGGGACGGTCGGTATTTCGATTCTTTGTTTCGCCTCATGCTCAAGCCATTGTTTCACTCTGAATATCGGCACAAGTTCTGTACCGTTTCCGTATATTTTGTATTGATCCATAAATTCATCAAAGGCGTTCATATCTCAACAGCCTCCTTAATCTTTTCGCGGTATTTGGGATCGACGATCTCAAGGATAAGCTTCTTAATATAGCTTT
>Ga0326512_10001187_pt1 | contig 20731 bp, 27 predicted proteins | sample 1_2617_0518_D_FD_203652 | JGI IMG/M metagenome (GOLD analysis project Ga0326512, IMG submission 203652) | Bovine rumen microbial communities from UC Davis, California, United States - 1_2617_0518 | ecosystem: Host-associated > Mammals > Digestive system > Stomach > Rumen | place: USA... | reverse complement strand
TAGATAAAATTCTAAAAATTACTATTTCCGATATAGTAAAACCTATCTTGAATATAAGAAGACTTAGTACAGAGGAATTAGGGGAAATTTATATTCTCCCCGAAAAACCCGAAATAGAAAAAAGTATACCATGGTTTATCAAGAGGAAAAATAAAGAGTTGGTTAATATAGACAGAATGAATAGTACTCATAAATCTGAAAGTAAATTAATTCTATTCAAGAGCGGTACTATTAAGAATCTACTGAACTCTTATGGATCTGAAGAATTTAAGACCTACGTAGATACTTTTACAGAAGAAGATATATCATACCTCCTCGCCTCTTATATTAAGAAACTGGGGATAGAGAATATAAACACAGACTTAAGAGATCTAAAAATTGGAGTAGTATATGACAAATAAACAAATAGGAGAAAATAGTAAATATCCACAAGAGGTAATCACTTGGAAACTAGGAGAAGTAGTACCAGAGTGGATAAGCGATAGAGCTAAGGTTACTGCATTGGAGGCAACCACTAATAATGTACAGATTGACCTTAGAAATACTAATACCGGGGGATATGAAATAATAGATGCTGACGGAATTAATACGTTAGTTAAATCTAATGGGAAAGAGGATATTATCTGCAGAGAAGCATTACATAAAACCTCTAAGATCTTTTCCTTATCCCCCATACAATTCAAATTAATATATGGAAAACGAAACATATAAAGAACTTCAGGAAAAAATAGATTCCATAGAAGCAGAATTATCTAAAGCGAAATTAGAATTAGAAAGTAGCAAGAAAGATGACCTAAAAGAAGAGATTAATACTCTAATTGATAGGATACAATCTTGCTACCCTGAATTGAAATTTCTTACTAAGTCTACTGAACAACTAGAAAACGTAAGAAATATTTTAATTAGACTACTGGATAATAATGACGCTAATGATTATAGTCTCGTAAAATCTTTCTTCTCAAAACTTAAAGAGGAAGTTGGTATAATAGAGACAAAAATATCTGAATTAAAACAAGGAATTAACTCATTCGATATGACAATTAAAGTAATATTGAACGAAAATGAGATTAATGGCAGGAATATACAAAAAACAGAAGAAGATAATATTGATTGACCCTACTAATCTAGATAATACATTACTTAATATCTTTGTTAAGTATGAAAAAGGTGAGGTGGAAAGTTTTTCTACAAGACATGGGAATGAAACTATAAAACCTCCACTTAAGATCTATATAGTTGGGTACGAGGATAGATATAATAGACAGAATATTATAACAAGATATAAGATCAGTGAATATAAAATAGATGATAGTTTTTTGGAAATTAAGCTATCTTCTTATATTGACAAGGTTGGTTATATTTTTGATGTAGATATTAATAAAATTCCTATTAGTCCTATTATAATAAAATGATACCCGAAACCATAGTAGGTATAATACTTGACGAAAAAACAATGGAGTTTACATTCGTTGTCATCCCAAATAAAGAACAGACCATACTATATTATTTTCATTACTTAATTTCTGATAAAGAGGTTACTAGTTACTGTCATGAAATTTTAGAAAAAGCATACGGTAAAGGATTATTCAAAGTAACCACTATTAAAAGATTATTTGAAGAAAAACAGATAAAAATTTGTCCAAGATTATATTATGTATTATCAGTGACAGAGGATACTTTTGGAATAAGTCAACTCTCTTCTACCTGGGAAACAGTAACCTATGTACATTTGCCAGAAGAAGAAATATCTACAAGTAACGATTATCTTATGGAAGCTGTATATGTAGGACGAGACGAAAATAATTGGTTAATTTACAAAGGGGGAATGAATAATGTCTCAAAAAAGCAAAGAAATAGAATTAAAATTGAAGATCACTTGCCCAGTATGTAAAAAACCGGGGGAGATAGTATTAAAAATTACAGAGAAACAAGACTTAATGTTTGAATATATACCTAGTCAAAAATACGCTGAATTCAAATGTAAAAATTGCCAGACTAAACTGTTCGGTAATTTCTATCCCCTTGAAAAAGACAGCGAAACTATTCTAGAAGAATTTAGAGATAGGCTTGAAAATGTAAGTTTGAATAATTCTGAAATAATAGGCAGGTATTTTCTAACTAAATATCAGGTTATTATGAGAAAAGAACCGGGAGATTGGATGAAAGAAATAGATAAAATAATCGACCGTCTGAAAACCCTTGAAAATCTTATTAATGAGGGAAATTAAAAACCCTCGAAAATCTTAATACTGTAGAATAATTTAAACCGAAATTAAATCGTGAAAAGTAGGAGAGAGTTATTCTATAGTATAAAAACCTGAAATTTATATTATGACACAAGATAACAAAATATGATAGTACGAAAAACTAATCAGGTGCAATCGTTAGCCAGAAGGTTTGTGAGGAAAGTGAGGTTGCGACAAACATACAACTGTACGAAATATAGCAGATGTCCTTCGCAATTAAAGTTAAAGTGTGAAACATAACTTCGCCTTCTGTATATACTATCACCATTAAACACAAATAACAATGATCATCCCATAACTCAGTTGGTAGAGTATAGCACTTTTAATGCTAGAGGCCTAGGTTCGAGTCCTAGTGGGATGACTAAATATGAGACACAAAACAACTAAAACAAATATATCGCGGGATGGAGCAGTTGGTAGCTCATGACGCTCATAACGTCAAGGTCGATGGTTCGAGTCCATCTCCCGCAACTTAAAATAATATATTAAAAAACTGACTTAGTTTATATGGGCCAGAACAACCTGAAGACAAAAAACTCTTTGGGAAAGAACCTGTTGGAATCAGGTAGGGAAGATTTAATATGTTATTGAAGCGTTGGTTGAGAAATCGTAAAACTTGATAACCAACAATAGTATGATGAAAATAATTAAATATATATATAATCCTGGTATAACTGCATAGTAATACTGGGAAATTTTCAACACAAAATAACAATGGCCGGTTCGTCTAGTTGGTTAGGACGCCAGGTTTTCATCCTGGAAATTCAAGAGTTCGAGTCTCTTACCGGCTACAATAAGTTACTCTATAATAAAGGGTAACTATTTTTTTTTATTCACTCGGACAAAAAAGAAAGAGAACCGTTTTATAGGTTCCCCCTCTTTAATTCGAGCTTGTTTATTCTTACTGTCACCCGTTTAATGGAATTCCTGTAATAATTCAAGCTCTTGTGATCTTTTAGCAATTTCTCGGCGTTGTTATTTCTAACATCACGCTTAATACTCTTTTCCAGCTTCTCAATTTTGTCTAAGTAGTAGAGAAGCTTTTCTCCTAGGTGCCGCTGCTCTTCTGTTTTTTCCTTCAGTTGCGTCCTTGTTCTTGGCACATATGCGGGTAAAACTCCCATTATGCCTGCCTTTTTCTTTTCCATAATATTCTGATTTACTTTAAAAAAAAAAATTAATCCCGGAATACGCTCTTTACGCTCCAGGATTTTTATCTCATATATAAGGCATTCGAAGGTTCCTAGGCGGTAAAAAGAAAAGGGGAGTATTTCATCCCCCCCCTACTTAGAAAAGTATTCAGAAAGCTTCTTTGTCATAATTTCTGTAATAATTGAAACTATTTTATTAAGTTCCTCATCAATGCATGTACCCTCTATTAGTTTTACACAATGTTTTGTATTTTCCACTGGAAGTATAGTCATGTTTTCTAGAGTTTCTTCACTTCCCCAACCAGATAAAATTATCAGGTTAGAAGAATATCCTATATTAAACCCTACTAATTTCCAGTTTGGACGTTCTTCGTTTAGAATTTTGTTAACTTTTATCGTCTGATTCAATATTTCATCACATATTTCATGTCGCCAAACTCCGTCTGTTTCTTCTACATCAATGAGACCAATTAAAGTTTCTCTATATCCACTCATTATGATATTAAGTCTTTCAAATACTTTTATTAAATCTTCTTTTTCATTCATAATTTATTCTCCTATAATTTAATTGTTAAACTTCAAATAATTAAATAGGAGATTATTACCCTTTATTCTCTTTAAGTAAATATCTCCTTTACATATATAAGGCTTTCAGACTAATTTCAAACGGTAAAAAGAAAAGGGGAGTATTTCATCCCCCTACTTAGAAAAGTATTCAGAAAGCTTCTTTGTCATAATTTCCGTGATAATGTACGGTATTCGCTCTATCTCGCCGTCGTCCCAGTCGAAGTGCCTGCGCATAATTTTCGCACAGTGTTCCGCGTTTTCAACAGGAAGTACAACTATGTTTTCTATAGTTTCTTTGTCTCCATCATATAATATTAATATTTGATTTGAAGAATAGCCTATTTTAAATCCTATTATTATAAAATCTTCCATGTTGTATACATTTCGATCTACTTTTACTAAGGTATTTAATGTGCTATCAAATAAATCCTCCGCTGCTTTGCGATTTTCTTCGATTTTAAGAAGGCTGTATAAAGTCTCTCTATACCCACTCATTATGATATTGAGTTCCTCAAATACTTTTGTTAATTCTCTATCACTCATAATTTATTCTCCTATAATTTAATTGTTAAACTTCAAAAAATTAAATAGGAGATTATTACCATTTATTCTCTTTAGGTAAATATCTCCTTTACATATATAAGGCATTCGAGGGTTATAGGACGGTAAGATCAGCATACTACCTATTTATCCTCCTTTCTTGATAAAATCTCATAACAGTGATTTCTTTTTCCAGAACTCTTATCTGTAATTTGCACATCTTTTACATTAAAATATTTTAAAATATCAATGGCTTTAGGGGTATCTGATATTCTTAATTCAGTATAAATTAATTTTAAATTAGTTTTTATATCAGATTTAGTATATAGATTCCCTACTAAAAATGTTGAATAAATTCTCTCTAATAGGTCCCCAGAGGAAGATTGTTTATGTTTTAATTTTGAATACTCTGCATCTAGTTCACACTTTCTGCAACTATACTTTAAAATAGTATCTCTCCCTAGTGTTAAATAATAATTTTTATAAATAATAGGAACAGACTCTAATATTGAAGTAAGTAAATTTTTATTCTCGGCGGAAATAGAACAAAGCAGCCTCATTTTATCTGTAAATCGTCCAAGTTTATTAAACCTCTCTAGAAATTTCTCTACTTCATCAGTATTTGCTAGATAGGTTATAGAGAGATTAGTGAAATCTTGTTTTGTAATATTAAATTTTTTCTCTATATATCCCCAAAATCTCCTAGAAGTACTAATATGCTCAGTTTCCGTAATCTCTAAAAAAGACTTATCTAATTCCTCAACAGCTGTATCTAAAGGTAAATTATCAGACTCTACCTTCTTTTTGTATATAATATCAAGAACTGATCTTATAAAACTAGACTCAATTCTAGTAGAGGGATCTAGTTCTATATCACGTAAATCAAATTCTAATGAGTCCTTAGTGGAATGATTCGTGAGATAATCTACAATCTCTTTGTTATACACAAACCACTCTTTACCATAATCAGAGTAATGAAATTGTTTAAACTTAACATGTAATTTCTTCTCCATCTCTTCCGTAGCTCCTGGGATAGTGAGTAATAATTTGAATTTAGGATTATGTGATTTATATTGAGCTAACCTCTTATTTAAACCATCATCATTTGTATATCCTATTTTCAATAAATCCAAAATTTCACTACTATCCTTGTCATAATATGTAGTTTCAATTAAGTATATCATAGTCCCTTCTTTTTTATAATTTCATAACAATGATCTCGTTTTTTTGTAATCTTATTTGTTACTAGACCGGGCTTGGCTTCAAAGTAGTCTAACAAATCTGTAGCTTTTGGCGCCCTATTAATACCTAAGTCATTATATATTTGTTTAAATAACTCTTTTATTTCTGCTTTTGTATATTTTTCTCCTACAGCAAAAGTGGCATATATTTTTTCAGAAATATCAATAGAATCTCCCAACAATAGATCACCATATTCCCTTTTTATATAAGTAATGTTATACCCTAATGATTTTAATCTAGTAGACCCAAGCTTAATATAGTAGTTTTTATAAGAAATTGGAATTTGTGTAAGAATAAAAGATCGCTGCTCTTCCGTTAGATCTGCTTCACATAAATATTTCATTTTCCCTCTAAAATCAGGTAAAGAATTGAATACTTTCAGAAAATTAATCACTACCTCTTTTACTTGATTGTCTATTAACTTACTCACTTGATTGAATACACTAAATCTATCCTTATAGTCTATTTGTTGAATATCATAAGCACGACGTTCAGAAACCATTACTAAGTTATTAAATACTGGTAATAAGTCCTTACCCGAATGCTTATTTACAGCAACATAGTCATATTTGTAATTTACTGACTTAGCATCCCGTTCGTATTTCTCGGCTAGATTATGCTTATCTCTATTTTCAGCATTCTCGTAAGATCTAAGTAAGCTTTTCGTAGTTTGTATCTTTCTCTGTAGCTCTCCTTCAAACATATCCTTACTTTTCTCATTCTTAGGAGTAATTGTCTTAAACAGTAAAGTAGCTCTATTCTTCCATGGGTTTTCGTTTAATCTCTGCCTCCCGAGTATTTGAGGTAAGTCAAGGGTAATATCTACTGCTAATGTTGTAATATTGGCATCACTTAGGATAAAACTTTGAGCATTTGTACTGTAAAAATCAGCTCCCAAGTATACTGTTCTAGTACAGAAAGTAAACATTTTATGATGTTCTCCTTTAAGTGGTACTGTGCCTATCTCCATCTTTAAAGATTTTTTTATCTTTTTAATATTCTCCGGTGTTCTTGCACAGAGGATATTTACTTCTTCAGGCAACAACTTAGCCTTCTTAATTATAGAAACAAGGTTATTTACAGAATTAACATAAATCACAGCTTCCTTAGATTGAACTACTCTTCCGTCTTCTAGTACAGCCTCTTCAAACTTGCCTGACTTGTAAGAATCTATTATTTCCATTGCCGCAGAAGTGACTGATTTAAGAGTTCTCACCTTCAATTCGGGCGAAGAGACCCTCAATGGATCTTCTGCTGACCAATCTAACTCATAATAAGGCAAATCTTTAAACTCATCTAACATATCAAGGTACTCATCAATCATAGGAGTTGCAGAAACAAAACATAGATTCTTATCTACCGATTCTAGGCATCTAATAAATTCCATCTCAGTATCGGACTTGAATCTAGAGTCAGTAAAAATGCTCTGGAATTCATCAACAACAGTATAAAATCTATCAAATATTCCCTGTTTCCTTAAGATTGATTGAAGTATTCTGTATGAATCATATGTCACCAATAATTTACAAGGTTTCCCATGACTTATACAATGATAGTAGTAACTCTCTACCTGTTGATATAAGTTTTGATAATTTTCCTCTAATAATTTCTGTCTCTCATCTTCTGTAAGTGTTGGGGTCTTTACTTCCCTACTAAGAGGAGAAGTTGATTTAGTAATATCCCTATCTACATTGAGAGAAACATCAAGACTGTTCCTTACAAATAATACATCATCTGGATGCTGTTGCTGTTTATTTTCTAATAGTACAATCCTAGGAGAGCAAAGGATAATATTCATACCATTAGTAATGCAAAATTCAGTAAAGCCACAACCAGGAATTTTTTTGTCTAGAATATAAGGGTCAGATAATAACTCAAATTCCTTCCATTCACTTATGTACCTAACACCTGCAGGTACATTAATTTTTTGTTTAATTTTTTCCATAACATTATTATTTTAAATTTATTTTCATATTTTATCGAGTAAGGAGCTTCCCCTCCTTACACATATCAGGCATTAAAGCCTTCCTGACTGCAAAATTTGTACCAGAATGTTAGAAGTTTTTTCCCCTCTTCTTTATATACAAAAATGGTACACTTCTCTTTATCATTTATATTAGGACTCCCTCCGGGAGTTCTTTGTCTCATTAATTCCCTCGCGCATTTTAAATTTTGCGCGAAAAGCCATAATGAGTAATTTTTGCCATTCCACTCCAATTTTTCCAGTTCCTTTGAAAAATTTCCGTTCCATTATATATTTCTTTCAATTCATTAGGGGAAACGCTCCCAAGTGCAAGGTTTTATTTTTCGTATCATTTCCACTCAGTTCCTTACTTATGACAATAATACGGAAAAAAAAATGAAAGTAGTTTATCAAGCAAGAGATGGTGTAACTTTCAATAAGAGAAAATGGTGTTTGGAATATGAGGACCTACTTGACAAGGCGGATAGGGCTATTTCAGGTATTAAATTTAGGTCCCCCGACGATTATTGGGTAACTAATCCGATTATTCAGCACGAGAAGAAGGGTATTTATAGAGCTTGGTCTGAGTTCTTAAAAGTAGTAAAGGAGCTTGTGGTATGGTCAGGGATGTACGTAGATTATCGTGATCCGTATAGTTATAATCCAGATCCCGTAAATAAAGAGGAGGTAATTCTATCGAAACTTGACAGGTCCATAAAAGAGCATAGAAATGTTTATCCGGCCACTCTATCGGGGACTTGGATTGGTTTTGATCAGATTAGAAGAAAATTTGAAGCCATAAATTTCGATACTGGTGAAGAGTATATTGGATCTTTTGGGACTTCTCTAGGTGGAAGAGATAGTTATTTAAGAATGGTTAAAGAGGAGCAAGAGTGTTATGCCAAGGATAAAGACGAATAATCTTTTTAACAAGAACCATATTACAGTTACTAAGACGGAGAATATTAATATCTCTGAGCCTTATGCAGAACTTACTTATGGTGGTAAGTTAGATACTGTATATTATTTTGATACTAGAGCAAGAAAGCCTCGTTATGAAAGGCGTCGTTTTGAGTCTCCATTAGGATTTTACTATTGGAAGAATGTTATGGTAGATTCTGGGGGTAATAAACCGAGTCATACTAAGTCTTTTTATACAAATGAGGTTTACTTATGTTTCAGGACGTATAAGTATAGGATTACTTATGTGCATACTAACGGGGAGAATAGAATTGGGCCTGATCTACGACAATGTTACTAAAAAGCCTAATGGGTTGTATAGTAAATCTCAGGTTATAATAGACAAGAAGACTAATGGAAACCTAGTGAAAGATGTACTTTTCAGAAAACCCGGTGAAATTCCTGCTGACTATAAGTGGGATGAGGGTGAATATGAAGGTTGGTTAATATACAGATGGGGTGATGGCTCTAATGCTATAAAACCTAAGGCGAAAGAGGAAACATTTGATACTGAAATATAATAGAAAATTTATAATTAATCAAAATGGTAATAAAGTATATTTATGTAGCAGACGATGAGACAGAATTTACAGATAAGCAAGATTGTCTGGATTATGAAGAGTTTTGTAAGAAGTTCATAGACATTCACCCTAAGCTTATGTCTTACGGTCCTAGGGAATTCTGGAAGGATGGAAAGTTAGTTCACATGTTTAGTAGTGTTGTTTCCCCTTCTGAAATTCCTGAGATCTGGGGAAAGTTCTTACAACTAACGCTCGAATTCATTGATAGATTTCTCCCATCCTCTAAAAAACTTGTAGAACGGATTACGGGTACTATTACTGAACCTACTTGGGAGAATTTCGGTAGGTATCCAATTAATGTTTTTAAAAATATAGATGATGAGGAGTACAAAGATTGGCCATGTGTTCTGATGGCGTATTATATAGTATCCTCACTAGATCCAAAGACAGGAGATTTATATTATAATCGTTTTTTCTATGGTAAAACTAATTAAGTATTTGTACGTATATTTTTGTGCAGTCTGGCTAGATTTTCAGTTACCGAGTCATAAAGATAAGTGGTGTGGTGGAATAGTCTGCCATTATAGTTGTAATCAATTAAGGTATTATCGTAATAGGTTGCAGAAATTACTTGAATATGGATATAATTTAAACATATTAGAGAATTTGCAAGAAAGGTTATACGATAATATTTATGATAATTTTGAATTTATTAATCAGTCATATTTAATGGAAGCAATTATGAAAAAAAGTATGTACGGAGTTTCTTGGGAGTTGGCTAAGAAAGAATTTAATCAGGTAAATTCCAGTATTAAGTCTATTAAGGAGGAAATCAAGATGCTTAGAATAGAGAAAGATTTAACTCCCCCTGAATCAGATCAAAGCCTCGAAGTCTGGAAAAAGATTAGCAGCCGGGATAATAAGCTGGAAAAATTACTTGATCGGAGGAGAGTGCTATACGTGGCTTGTGGATATTTTAAAAAAGGTTTGCGTGAATAGTAAAAAAAGAAAAGGTAGATTAATCTCTACCTTCTTTTTTTAACTCAATTTTTTTCTTCTCCTTATTCAATATATAGGCTTTCCGGCAATCAATACACGCAATGTTTTCTCCCGGTTGATAGTGGAAATTATCATCAAACCCTGCTAGTGTATGTCCGAAGACCTGATAAACGTCGCTTTTTATTCTTCCACCTTCCCTGTTTGCAAAGTAGGGATCATGGTCACTGTAGTAGTCAGCCCACATAGGACCACCACTTGGAGCAAATCCACCTCTACTTCTACCAACTACTGTTAGTGCTGCTCTTCCTTCTGATGTCTCTGATAGTTTATTTAACCAATTAGATAATTCGTCAGAGGGAATTGAATCTAAGTCGAAGTTATTCTGAGTAAACCATTCTTTCGTAAGGCCTGCATGTGTATATAAGAATATCTCATCATCGACCAAGTCAAAGTCAGATACCTTAAATAGTTCCATATTACAGCGAAAAGTATTATAGATAGTTTCTTCCTTTTCTCTACAATATCTACTACTAATCTCGGCCTCTTTCCAGATATAATGAGTATCGTGATTACCTAATAATAGTATTACACGATCTTTATTTTTCCTTTTAAACTCAAGAATATCCAAAAAATTGATAAATGCATCTTCTGGGGAAATATCCTCTTGGTACTCATACGGGTCTAAGTAATCACCGAAGAAAACTATTTTTCCTTCCCAATCTTTTACTGCTTCTTTCCAGAATGTTCTTCCGTGTATATCTGGAATAAGTAATGTATTATTTTCCATAATTATTTATTATTTTTAGTTATTCAATTATAAGGAAAAAGTGGTAGCTCTATAGTAAAAAATAAACTACAGGCTACCTTTATTATTTTTAGAGGATAAACGTTAAAGCAAGTCCAGTAATTGCACCTAATTCAGTAGCAGTTACGTCTTTTATATCAACAGTTCCTCCATTTTTTCTATCATAGTAGAAATCTTTCCATATCCCTACTAAAACAACAAGTGCAAATGACAAACCTCTACTTACCCAAGTATTAACTCCAAGTAAAGAGAACATTAGTCCGTAAAAAAGTTCAAATAATATTAATCCAACAATGAAGTGGAGTAATTTATCCTGTTTAATCTTAGACAAAAAATCAAGAATTTTTTTAAAAATATTTTTCATCTCCTGTACCTTTTTTAAATTCGTTTTTTGTTTGTTTGTAAATAGAATAGTGTGGATGAAGGGATATCTTTTTGAAATCTTTATCTATCCAAAATATTCCTTTCCACTTTCTATCAATTTTATCCCAAATCTTTTTTCTTTTCTCTATAGAATCGTAATGCCCTAGGAAGCCATAAAAAGAATTTAGTGTGCAAAAAAATTCTCGCGCATTTTCTGCTGTGGTTGGAAGAATATTAAATCTATGAATTCTTCTATATAGATTGCTTACTAATTCTTTTCCCGCATTTCCTAAATTCTTCTTAACACGGAATCCTATAAACTTAGTACCTTTCTCGTACCTTTGAGTGTAAATTTTATTAGGATGTAGGGTTAGGTGAAGGTTTTCTGATAAAAAATTTCTTATCTCCTCAATAGAGTCGACTATCTCTCCTTTTGTTTTTGTTATAATGAAAAAATCATCTACATATCGACCGTAGTACTTGAATTTATTTTTCATATAGTGGTCAAAGTCATTTAGATAGAAATTAGCAAAACACTGAGAAGTATGATTTCCAATTGGTAAACCACAATCTTGATTACAAGTAAATAGTGATTTGTTTTTAGGTAATGCATCCCACATTCTTATATCAGATTTTCTCACACAATTATTTTGTGGGCAGTGTAGAGTAACTTTTTTAACTAGGTCTAATAGAATTAATTTATCTTTCTTGTCGTACTCGTTTTCTATTAGGTTTTCTAGTTTATTCCACAAAATATTTTTATTAATTGACATAAAAAATCCTTGTATATCAAATTTCCCTATCCAACAATCTTCTGTATATTCATTACTACATAATTTTACTTGATCCAGCAATCTATTGACTCCATAAAGTACGCCCTTATCTTTCCTACAGCTATAACTATCTTCAATAAAAATGTTTTCAAATATAGGCTCTAGGCGTTGCATTATGACATGATGTATTACCCTATCTCTAAAATCAGCTGCGAATATTTCTCTAAGCTTTGGTCGAGTTATTACGAATGTTATACTTTTGCCGATTTTATATTTAAAATTATTTACATCTTGCCACAGTTTTACTAAATTTCTTTCATAGTTTATTTCAAACTTTAAAGCATTGACTGTATTTCTTTTTCTTCTTCTACAAACTTCATAAGAATGAAAGAAGTCTTCTATTGGGATAAAATTTTCTTTATCTTCCTTCGCTTTACCATTAGTCTGCATAGTGTTCGTTCAAGTTTTAATTCATATATCGCAATAAAAGCCCGTACACGGTTATTGGTATTTGTATTGGACTTATTGTTGTTGTTGACATTGCCGTTGTTGGTATTCACGTTCCTAGCATTCGTACTACTATACTCAGAACTACTCCAACACCAGTTGCCACTATTTCCTAGGATTCTATGACTAAAGAACGATCTCCAGTACCTAGGCCGCTATATGAATTATAATTAATTCTCTGCTCTCTCGCTTAACCTTAGCTAAGTCAATTCTCACAGCATAAACGCAATAATTCTACTGCTCAAAACTCTTTTTCCATGCAGTAGCCTGTTTACCAATAGATTCTGTAATTAGTGCAATATTCCCTGCTTGTTTATGACTTAAATTATTAGTTTCGTGAAGAATTCTAATAATAGTTTTTATAGTAGTAAATTTACAGATGAACTCTTCCATGTACTCAGTTCTCTTTTCCCTATTAGGAACTGAATTAGTTAATTGTACTAGGTCGAGTAGGTCAGTGCAATTATTTATTACTTTTTGAGCTAAAGTAAATCTAGCAAATCTAGGAATATCAGCACAATAAGATATCAATGTCTCTATTAATGTAACAACATCTTTATATATCGGTAATGTCTCACTGATCATTTTTATAGATATTAATTAGGAGTACCCCTGGCCCTCACTTGTTTCGTTCAGGCAGCAGGGATACTTGAATAGATAAAGTGCTAAATAGTTAAAGCGCAATAAAAGCCCGTACACGGTTACTGGTACTTGTACTGGACTTAATGTGGTTGCCGACATAGCCGTCGTTGGTATCCACGAACCTAGCATACGTACTACTATACTCAGAACTACTCCAACACCAGTGGCCATATGTACCAGAAGGCCATTGCCTATTTATACCACCTACACGAATAGCAGAGACATATTTTTCCAAAGCTATTAGTGATAGGTTAATCTCTTTTAATCTTACGGGGAGGTATGCCAATTCACCTACAGCAGGGAGGTACCAATCACCGGGGCTTGTTCCTATAGTTGAAAATCTTCTACAGCAATAAGCAGCAGGATAATTTCCAGCATTATAATTATTTGTGATTGTAGTACCTGACCAATCGGCAGTTTGTGCAGCCATGATAATGTCAGTATTACCTTTACCATCAAAGTCCCATAGGCAGTTGTTTTCTTCTTTTAGGTAAACTTTACTTCTACTACCATCAGATAGATATGGGGATGGTCCGTGAGTATCCGTAGAATACCAATGCGTACCGGGATCTACGGGATTTTCGATTGCAGTCCATGCGGGATCTGTACCCGGTAATCTAGTCCAACTGCTATACGATATTCCCTCATCATTTGGATCAGTTGCAGAGAAGTTGCCGTCTATTGTTACTATTCGATCTAAGTTTCTCAGTCCTAGATCTACACCGTTACCTCCCCAGTACATATATGTGCCCCCGTTTCCTCCAGTAGCAGTACTACCAGTATTAGGCGAGGAATAGGACATATTAACCAGCGACATTACCCTAGAGGTATTATCTGGTGTATGAGTGCTGGGAACAACAACAACACCTATAGGTACTAGAGTCCCGTCCTGATGATAACTTTCTACGTAGGAACTATAGCTAAGGAATCGAAATTTTTCATCAGCTTTGTCATAAACTGCTATATCTCCCGCAACAGTTTTCGGCAAAGATTCATAGAGTAGTTCATTTTCTACAAAGGTTACGCTAGGTTTTAGAATTTCTCCATTAGCTTTAGCAACATTATAGTCGGTTTTTGTTTCAAAACTTCTTAAGTACTTCATTCTATTTTATTTTAGAGTTCTCCTAAATATATCCCACATTCCACCAAGTTTGTGATTTTCTGGGATATCTATTTCTTTGTAATTGTCAATACAGTCAGCTACTTCGTTTCCTTCTTCATCTATACATTTTCCGAGAATTAATTTTTTCCCAAATAGTATTTTATAAAGGTTATGAACAAAGACTTTCCCTTCACTGGCTGTAATTATATTTTCCTCTTCTATCATTGTTTATAAAAGTATTAATAGGTTATAGTAGATAGTTAGAAAGCAAATCATTTCAATCCAAAAGAGTAATTTCATTTTGTCGAATAGTTGTTGCCAGGAAATATCTACTTTCTTCCCATTAATTATTAAAACTATTAAAGGGATTATCCATACGAGTAATATCTCTTTCAGTCCATAGAAAATTACCCATAATTGTGAAAATACTATAGCTAATATCGCACCAACGATATGTATAGTTCTTTCTGTGTCCTTAAATCGTGGTGCTGCTCCCACTAGTAATATCCCAAATATTCCAATAAAAGGTATTATCTGTGTTTCGCTTATTGTACTAGTATATTCCATTATAGGGGGAAGTAAAAGTCCGCCCACTACCCACATTATTATTGTGAATACGACCTTATAATACAGATAATAGTAAGAGTCTGAGATTGATTCGGGGATACCATATTTTACAAAGATACCTATTAAATATCCCACTAGTGTGCACAGGGATAATATTACTAGTGTTAACATAGCTATTATAGATTAAATGTTAATTTTTCTGGATAGCCTTCTGTATAATCATAGTTAGCTACTTCAGATACAGTTTCTAGTACGCTAACATTTTTCTTATGTTCGGCGGTTTTGTTGAAGCAGTCTAATGCATATATTTCTAGTGCCCCTAGCAATTGTATGGCTAAGTCGCATTCTAGGGTTATAGGTGTAGTTCCTAGCCAGAGCGTAGTTGTAGTGTATCCTGCTGTTTTCTGAATAGTAGTACTGTTCATTAAGCCGACACGTGTATCTTTATCAAGCCAAACTCTTTTATTATCTAAGTAGAAAGAGTTTACGTCAGAGCTAGTATCATAAGCTGTAATTTCTTCAGTAACTAGTTCTTTCATCAGGTCTAGTGCATTGACTGCTTCTTTATTGAATTTCCTAACTTCAACATATTTGCTTTCATATACGCTAACCTCAACTTCTTCTTCCCTCTCTACTACCTCGATTACCTCTTGTTTGACATCGTTACCATTTTCATCCTTAACGGTTATGGTCTTAGTCACTTCTTCTTTATGTGTTACAGTTTCAGTATGTCGTTCCTCTTCGTGTTCAAAGGTATCAAAGTAGATTCTCCAGTAATTATATGATCCGACAGTTCTAACTAACTGTAATTCCTCTTGAGGCTTAGATGAGATATCAATTTTATAGTTATGTATCATATTAGTATGTTATAATTAAATTTCCATTTTCGTCAATACTTAAGTCAACATCTAAGGTAACATTCCGCTGCATTTCTGTTATTCTACTATGCTCTGCTGCATTTTCGACTTCCATGTTTTGCATTTTATCGATTAAGTCGTTAACTGCTTTGCTTGTAGATGTTTCGTTTTCTTCTAAGATGGTTTGAAATCTAGATAGTGCTGCTGAGATTATTCTAGACATATCTTCAATATCAGCATCTTCTAGTTTATTCGAAATTTCATCAGCTATCTCGTTAATTTCCTCTTTTGCTTTACTTGCGATTTCGTTACACTCACTATAGATTTCGTTTTTTATAGCTTCAACGTTAATTTCGTCTCTCCCTACCTTACCTTGTTCTAGCTCGTGTAAAGTGTTTGAAGTAACAGTTTCAATCTCTGTTATTTTATTATCTAAATCTGATAACGATTGTGCAAGTATTCTGCAATCATCTTGAGAAAGATTACAGTAGAAGTAGTCCCCATGAGAATAGATAAACCGCTTATCTAAAACAAGAGCTAATGAAGAGTCCGATATAAAGTTATTATTTAGATCTTCAAGAAACGCAGCCTCTGTTTTATAAAAAAGGAACTTGTTCGGTATTAAATTTGTTGCTGCCATCTATTCTTTTTGATTTTATGATTAGGTAGGAAAGGCATAGTTTTTACGCTACGCCAATCCTATTTTTATAATTAATCTCCCTCGTACCAGTCGATTTCGTTACTTAGTACTGTTTGTAACTTTGTATAATCGTTTCCTAGATTTATCCAAAGATCTCCATTTTCACGTACTTCAAATGCATTGCTTCTATCAGTAGTACTTGTACCGTTACCTACAGTAAATAGGGTTTTAGCACTTTCTGTTGAGCCTGTAGTTGAAGAATTAAATTTACCAATAGCAACTTCACCCTGATTATTTGCAGTTACATTAGTTCCTTTAAGTATTGCAGAGTTTGTACCGGTTCCTGCAGCAAATTTAACATCACTACTATTTGCTTTATTATTTTGAAGACTCTGTACTGCGGCATCGTTTGTAGTCTTATAACTATTTAAGTCGCTCTCTATCTCTGCTTCTGCAGCTTCAGCACGTCTCTTCTCCGCTGCAATTTTACCAAACGCAGTATTACTAGAGTAGGTGTCACTTGTTGTACCTAATAGTGTAGCTGATGCAACATCACTTTCACCAATAGTATAAGTTATTGCGCCAGTAGATTGATCAGTTGATTCCGAGAGGGTAATGTGTGTTGTACCTGACGCTTTTGCCATTTTAGTTGCAGCAGCTTCAGCAGCTTCCTGTGCATCCTGTATCTCTTCACTGATTGCAGTAAATTTATCGGAAAGGGTTATATCTTGTCCCCCGGCGGTTGTTCCTACTACGGCGTCAGTTAGGTTAGCTCTAGTTACTGAAATTTGTCCATCATTTTGGCTAACTGATGTTACAAACTTACCCTTTACTGCACTGTCTGTTAAATCTAAGTTTCCTAATGCCGTAGATATATCACTACTTGCGCCAGCCTCTGTACCTAATTTAACAAGAACAGCAGCAGCGCCTTGTTTTGTAGTTTTAATTGACTGTACAAAGTATACGCCATTATTATTTCCATCATTTACTACAGAGAGGGTCAAACCTTCTACTGCGGAATCATTATAGTCATCTGCAAAAGCTTGTGCATCTGCTAAAGTATCAAATATTCTTTTACTTACTGCCGGAGCTTTACCTGTCATATTAAGAGTAAGACCCCAACCGTAATTTACTTGTGCTTCAAATCTCTTTTCTGCCATATTACATTTAATTTAAAGGGTTAATTAAGCCTTGGTTAAGGTTACGTTCTTAAATTCAACTACTGCTCCGTTAGTAATAGGATATACGTATACAGTATATTCGGTATTTATTGATCCAGTTGCAACACTTACTGTTCCACTAGAGCTAAAATTACTTAAAATATTAGCACCTACACCATTATTGATAGTTGCCAGCTTATATTTCTTAGGACAAGCGATTACAATAGATGTACCGTTTGAGGAAATTGCAGTAGCATTAACAATAGTAGTTGTACCATCTTTAGTAATATTTCCAGTCTTTGTGGTCAATGCTCGAACTGAGGCAGAGTTAAACTGGTCGTATGCGGTATTTGCAGAGTAGCCTAAGAAATACTTGTACACACCTGTGATAGAAACTTCTTTGCTATTTGAAGGTGTATTTGATACCTTATTAGAAATTGCTGCAATAGCTGTAGTTTTCTTCCCTGCATCTGTATTTCCAAGATTTGAACCAATGAATACAGAGTTAATACCATCAACAGAACCCGTAAAGCTAGCACCAGTTGCTGTAACTTTTATTTTATTAGTACCTTCAGCAATACAACCTAGCGTAGTAGCAGCCATGGCTTGAGTATTTACAGATGCCGGAACTGTTTTCTTATTAGTTACTGTATCTGCATTAAATCCAGTAAGAGTAGCAGACATACTATAACCACTTCCACTCGTTACTGCTGTTGACCAAGTTTTTGAAATGCTTGTTCCATCATTCTCTACTACATCATCGTCAGTTGCAGACCATCCATAAGTAAGACCACTAACTTGAGGTTTTACAGTACTTACAGTTGAGTTACCTACAGTTGCTGCAGTCATTCTAACAAGAGTACCTACTTCCACTGTACCTGAAGTATCCAACGTAACAGTAGGTGCACCTAAGCTTGCAGAAATAGAGCCTGTAGTATTAGATGGTGTAGGGTATAATTCCTTACAGAGGATATTTTGTAGAATGGTATAAATATCTGTTCCTGCAGGAATGACGTCGTTATTTGAATAATTTCCAGCACCCAGTACGGAAGTAAGACCAGCTACTTTAATATCTTTTTGTAGAACTGTATCGTTTGTTTTTATTTCACGTACTGCTAATTTCTTTGAACCCTCTACGTCTTCCATTACTAGGTAGTTAGAATTATCATTAGTAGAGCTAGCTAGTGCAACAGATACTACGTGATCTGAAACCTGTAGACCATCCGAAAATTCAGACTCGGTTAAGAACTTACCTACGTCTACACCTACCTCACTTTCAGTTCCATCAGAAAGGATATAAGTAAAGTTAAGTGTCTGGCCATCTAAAGAAACTGATTTTAAGTTTGAATCTTTATAGATCTTGATAGTTGATCCAGCTTGTGTACCATCTTCGTCAATTAATTTCCATGCCTCTTTTACATTAGTACCTAGAGCAGTTAATTCTGCCCCTGTTACTGCTGAAATTTCGTAAGTCTTTGCGTTCTGGGCTACTTCTTGAATTTTATCCTCAAGTTTACCAAGAGTATTATAATTAGCCGCTGCATCACCTAAGAGTTCACTTTTAGCATCTGCCACTGCTTTGGCAACTGATCCAGCCGTAGTAGCACCACCCTTAAGAGTATTAATGTCAGTAGTATGCCCTCCTACGGTTGTTTGTAATGTACTAAGCGCAGCAGCAGAAGCAATGTCACTCTCACTAACAGATACACCTGTTACTTTTCCGTCTTCTTCAGTTACTGTTACATTAACATGAGTTCCGTCTTCACTAGTAATCTCATTATCTAGATTTTGAATAGCTGCACCAATCTTAGTGTCGATAGAGTCACTGGTGTTTCTGATTGCAGTAGTGTTAGCATCAACTTCTTTAGCGATCTCAGCTATTGCTCCTTCTACGTTTGTTGCAGTTAATAGATTTTCAGCATCTGCAATATCTACAAACCCTGCATTAATATTTCCAGTACTTGCAGTTACAATACCGGAAGATTCTGAGATACTTGTAAAAGGCTGTTTGGCAGTTGAAGTAATATTTCCATTAAGACCAGAGATTGCACTAGCTCTATCGGTAACTTCTTTTTCTATAGCCGTTTTATTACTCCCTGCTAACGTTTCAACTGCCGTTAATCTTTGGTTAATAGCAGTCTCTAGGGTTTTAACTGCATGAGCAATAGACCCCTCTGTAGTATCGTCACCTTCAATTACTTCAACTTTGCCCTCAAGTACATCAATGGCATTTTGAAGTCCGCTCGCATCAAACTCACTACATTTCCAATATGTTCCGTGAGAATAAATCCACTGTATGTCATCAATAAGTACAATGGAACTACTAAGTATAAAACCAGCATCTAGATCAGCCTTAAATGCATCAAAGGTTTTATAATTTAAAAATTTGTTGTTAATTATAGCCGTTGCTGCCATATAATATATAATTTTTTAATTTAACCTTCGTACCAATCATATTCCTTAAACTTCTCAGTGACGGCACGATTCTTAATAGGATTATCAGACGTGTTAGATAATTCTGAATCTACGGTTAAGTTTATGGTTCCGTTCTCTTTCTGAACTTCCTTATTATTTACTTTTACCGTATGTATTATTCTCTCTTCCAGTTCTTTTAATTTTGCTGTAACAATTTTATTTTGAACTGGATTTATTGAGGTATCACTGAGCTCTGAATCGATAATTAGGATACTTATCTTATTCCAGGATTCATATCTATAGCTAAATATACAAACTTCACCTGGCATTACTTGAATATTACCAAAATTAGTATATTTTCCAGGTTCCATCGCTATATAAAATACACCAGATTGAGGTATTCCTGGATCTGTTTCTGTATTTGCTACTCCTAGAAACACAGAGCCTTGTGATACGTTTAAAGGTATAAGTTTTAATAATTTTGCTTCTGTCACGCCGTCCCCAATTACAAGAGAATCATATCCATTATTATTAGATGAGATTAAACAGATTTCTCCCTCTAAAAGTACTGCATTAAGCTGTAAGAGTTCATTTAGTGTACCTTTAAGTAATTTGATTCTTTGTATATCTGGCATACCTCTTCTAGTTTAATTGAAATATTATAACACTACCAAGAAGAATTTTTGATAGTTTGTTTGTATCGGGGTCTAA
>Ga0326512_10001186_pt1 | contig 20744 bp, 31 predicted proteins | sample 1_2617_0518_D_FD_203652 | JGI IMG/M metagenome (GOLD analysis project Ga0326512, IMG submission 203652) | Bovine rumen microbial communities from UC Davis, California, United States - 1_2617_0518 | ecosystem: Host-associated > Mammals > Digestive system > Stomach > Rumen | place: USA... | reverse complement strand
CTTTATATACTTCTACATTGAAGTTAGCAATAGCCTGTCTATGCTCATTCATTCCATGATTAAGGAAATGATTAAACAATGCTTTAGCATTTGTACCAAATGCTTTCTTAAGATCACTGTACCTATTGGAATAGAATATAGGATCAAATACATATCCATAATCTATATTAGAATTTACATATTTACCAAGTACAGGCTTTGTATTAACAGTTGTAGTTGTATTTGATGTTGCAGGTTTAGCGGTTACAGGCTTAACAACAGGCTTAGTAACAGGTTTTACTGTAGCAGGCTTTGTTGATACTGCAGGTTTAGCGGCTGTTGTAGTTCCTGTAACTAACTTACTATACTTCGGAACACCAAATCCTCTTATAGTTTTACCATTTACTTTAATCTTTCTGGTTTTTACAGCATCTGCATTATTACCTTCTATTACAGTGATAGTTGTACCAGAGATTCCAGCTACAATACCTACATGATCAGCATGTCCGGTATTATCACCTTTTCCATTATCCTGCCAATCGTAATATATAGTATCACCAATTGTAGGAGTATAATCATCTCTTTCCTGCCATGAATTTAACTTCTTCAATAAGTTTATCTGATTCTCACATGAGCATTCAAGACCCATGATAGAAGTAAACTTAATGCCAGTTCTATTCTCTGCTTCTATAAATAAAGCAGATACTGTAGTTGCACACCAAGCATCGGTCTTCTTAACTTTGTAGTTTCTAGCTAACGGAGTATGCTTATTATAGATATTTATAATATTCATATGACTTCCGTCAGATTCTTTAAATCCAGCTTTAAGCCACTCGTTAGCAATACCGACAACATAAGATCTAAGTTCTATTTCATTCATGTGTTTAATCCTCCTTATATTATAATAACTGGGAGTAATATTATTTATATTTATTTACAGCTGATAATAATCTCTTCGCAGATTTAACCCAAACCGGAAAAGCTTTAAGTATAAATTTCTTATATTTATCATCACCTAACAACTTATCATCTATAACTAACAAGCTATATATATAGAAAGCTAGAGTAGTTCCAAGGTCATCTACACTATTTAACAAATATGCTCCTTTGGTTCTTGTATATCCACCATCTTTTAAGCCATCAGTATCATTACTGGATATCATTTTCAATAATTCTAAAGCATCATTTTCATTTTTTATATAGAATCTCCATAACTCATCCATATTTCTTAATGCAGCTATAGGTTCTTCTAACTTTTCTTTACTATACGCCAGTTTATTAATAAGCCGTCTTTTAGAGTTTATTTCTTCCTTAATAGTCTTTTCTATCTTTTTAAAGGTTTTAATCTGTAAATCAAATTTAACATCTTCAGATTCATTCATTGCTATATAATCATATAAAACTTTATATGATTCTACTAAGATTTGTTCTCCAATTCTATCACTCATTATGTGTTTCCTCCTTTTTAGGATAATTACGTAACTTTAATTACTCTAATACTTAGAAAGTATTATATAGATGTAGAGCTACTATAATAACTATTTCAAATATATAATATAAATATATAAAGATATATAAATAACGAAAGGAGATATTTATTATGATAAAAGCATATTCAATGAAGGAAGCTATAGTAAACTCAAACAGATCTGAGAATGATATGTTTGAAACCATGGTAAAAAGAATAAATCTAGAGATAGAATTTGCTTCTAAGAAGCAGAAGAAAAGTATCAATTTCAAGCTGTATGATGAAGAAATGGCAATGAAGATATTAGAGTTCTATAGAAATGCTAATTATACTATGGCTATTGCAGATAAAAGAGAAGAAAGACCTTGTAAAGAGATAACCATAAGTTGGGCTAACTTCTATGTAGCTGAAGAAGATATGAATAAAACAGATGAAGAAATATTAGCTAAAGAAAAGTTTCAAATATACAATCTGACAAAAAAGATTGTATCGGAAGGGGTAAATGATGGGAAATAATAAATCTATATGTGCTAGTTGTTCATTAAGAACCATATGCAATTATAAGCCTGAATTCAGGAAATTTGAAATTTCCTGTTCATTCTGCTCTTTAGCATATGCAAAAGGTTTAGAAAGTGAATATAATAAAATCAAAGCAGGTATTATGGAGATATGCTGCCCAGCTCGTGTAGTATTTGAAGAAGAAGGAAAGGAGAAATGTAAATGAGTTATACTCCGGTAACTTTTGATCCAAATATACAATCTGCTAGAGAAGCATTGGCTACTTTAAAGAACTTCTGTGATAAACAGACATTTTGTGATACTTGTCCTTTATCTCATAAAGATAAAGATGGTGTTGATGTATGCTTTAATGTAGATAAAGGAGGATATTGGATATCTCCCAATATGTGGTAAGATATAAAAGGGATAGCTCATTATGAGCTATCCCATTATTTTTTTTGAATTGTATATTATAATTATGAGATAATAGATAATATCAGAAAGGAGAAACGTACATGAGTATATTTGATATGCTTACAATAGTTAATCAAAAGCCTTCCTGTATTGCCCACAACAATATTAGAGAAGAAGTTTACTCATGCTCTGTAGAAGAGCTTCAGAGATTGGTTAATTCTATTTGCTATAATAGAACAAAGTTCAATTATAACAGACAAGATATCAATAATCTCTTGAATAGATATTTCTATAAGAATAGTTTATAACTACTCTTATCTTTCGGATATTGCTAAATCTATATACATAGTATACACATTTATCTCTATTATCTCATTATATAGATGTGTATATTGTTATATAATACTAAAAATGGGATAGTTCATATGAACTATCCCAATATTTATTTTTTATCTCATCTTTCATTCTTAATAAGTTCTTTTCTTCTAGCAGATATGGTAGGTAATACAACTTCTTTACACCATTTGACAAATAATACACAATCCTTACTGGTTACACCACGTTTTATATAGTCATTGTATATACCTTTATAGTAATTTCTAGTTTCTTTACTATTCCCTTCTTTATTTATCTTATCTATACGCTCTCCAATATTAGTATACATATTTATAGCCATATTACAATCTCTTCTGAGATAATCTAAATCATCTATATTCTTACATTTATTGATATAATTCAAGTATTCATCATTCTTATGAGCTTTCAATATTGCAGTTCTTTTAGAAACACTTCCAGTGTTTAACCCATTTATCTTGAAGCCCATTAGTACTCTATTGATAAGTCCCTTCAGATAAGAATACTGTTGCTTCTTCTACATCTTCTTTAGGTTCTATGCCATCATATTTCATCAGCATCTTGTTTAGCATTAGATTATGCTCTTTCTCTTCTGCTATAATATGCTTTATATCCTCTATATCTTCTTGATCTGCACCTACTTGCTTCATTCTTGCTATAAGATTCTCATATCCAGCTATAGCATCCAATTCACCTCTATTATTAATCTCTATAAGTTCAGCTAATGACTTATATTTATCTTTAAACATTTTGTCTTCTTCATTTATACTTTGACTTAATACTTCAAAAGATTCTTGTAAGCTAAGGCTCATTATATTATCCTCCTTTATATAAGATAGATCTTATATAGATGTAAAACGAGATGGATCTATAATGACCCATCTCTTAATACACATTTATGATTATATATAATATATATGAGATAATAGATACAATATGTGTATCTAATTATAGAGATTCTTAATATCAAGTGTCAATGGGTCATATCCCAAATAAGCATATATGCAATTTAAGATATAAGATATTTTAAATCTAGATAATAAGAAGTATATTGTATCTATACAATATATGGCAGGTTATATCATATAGATTACTCTATTATCTCATATTTAAATGAATGTAATGGTATAAGTAAAATATAAAAGAAAAGGAGAACAAGTGAAGTATGGAAAAAGAGATAAGACTTAATATTTTAAAACATCTTCTTGATGAAAAGTATTGGAGCAAAGAGCATATCAAATACTATTCTGGTCATATGTATAGTAATTCATCTTATGAGACTTCAGACAGTTGTGGTAACTGTGATGGAGCAAAGTGTGATCATTGTAAGCTAATTGAATATGATGAGTTAGTATGTAATATTCCTTCTAATGAATTATATGATCTTCTGAAGAAGGAAGGTGCTCCGGATGATGTAGCTTCTTATTATGCTTATGATGATAAAAGCTTTTATAAAATCAAAATGACCGGATCTGATGGAAATACATATATGTTTGTATTTCCAAATGAAAGATATTTGAAAGTTGAATATCCGGAGGTTTATGCAAAAATGGTAAACGGAGAAGAAAATGAGAAATTCTAAACAAACCAATACTGATAGAATCTTGAATGAATTTTATATAATAGCCTCTACTGATAGTAGGGGCTATTCAGTATTCTTACGAAGTGAATACGAAGATATTATAGACAAATATGATTTAAACTGCTATGTTTATAAGTATAAAGAATATGTTAAAAAAGAGATGTTTCTATTATTCGATTATGATATAAACTATTCTAGAACTTTGCTTATTTATAATAGAAACGAAGCAGAAAAAATATTGGCTAGATTAAAGAAAGTTTATGATAAAAATGAAGATGTAGTAGCAGATTTTACAGAAATAGATAAGAATAATAAATATAAAGAATATAGCACATCTTATGATAATCTTCATATAGAAAAGATATCTATTTCTGTAAAGAGAATAGAGTAAAGTAAATACATTTAGAGCAGCTAGTAATGGCTGTTCTAAATGTACTAATATAAAAAGTGTTTTTTGAACATTTGTATAATCATAACTACTAGAATGGTAGTATATTATTATAAGGAGGAAATCGTAAAATGAGTGATAGAATTGGAGAACAAATCTTAGTAGAATCATATAAAGTTTTATATGATTATATAGCAATGAATGAGTCGGAAGATACAAAATTTGATTTACAGATTAAAACATTTCAAAAGATAGAAAAGACTCTTAGTGAGGAAGCAAAATCTAAACGTGCTACTTTTGAAAAATTAATGGGTAATCGTGAAAAGTTAGAAGATCCTATAGTTATATTAAATTCTATGGATGATTTGTATATGTTCTATTGGGAACATGAAAACGATGCTTTAGAATTATTAAAAATGATATCCAGTAATGATGTTGATGGTATGATAGATGCTGGATATGCAAAACGTCACGGATCATATTTGATAGATAACGTAAATGACATTGGAGCTCTTGCACCAAATATATATAGATTACCATATATAGATGATTATTATTTAAGTAGAGATAAGTATAAAGATAACTATAAGAAATTTATACTTAAAGCTTTTCCAGTTTGGGTTAAATCTGCAAAAAGATTATTATCTGCTGCAAATAAATATTCAAAATAATATTACTCCCAGTAGTCAATATGACTACTGGGATTTTTATAACTATTTGCAATATTGCTCTTTTCTGATTGTATATTATATCTATGAAGAAAGCAATCAAACTATAAGCTTTCGGAAAGGAGGAACAGCCTTGTGGATAAGGAGAATATGCTTTTTAAAATCTATAAGTCTGAGCGTTTAGATCAGCTCGCATTAGAGTGTAAATGTGAAGCTGAACCTGGATCGGTCGATGAAGCTGTACGTGAGCAGATTGCATCTAATTATGCATATCGTTGCTTAGAGCTTCACAAGAAGATCTTCAGCTAAATGCAAAGAAACAAAGCGGACCTCCACATCCGCTTTGTTTTTTTGATCACACTTTTATAATTATACTTTATTATAGAAGGGAGTGCTATTATGTCACTTACATTATCTGAAGCTTATAAAACATTATATGATGAAATAGATGTATCTAGTAGAGAAATGACTATAGAAGAAATGAATAAGGTTCTACTTGCTGAATCTGATAGTCAAGTTCTTAACGAAGTATATTTTGGTAAGTCTAAGAATTTATTAGAGATTGAGAGACTAGTAGGAGAGTTAAAATCAAAATATGATAACCAGTTTACATTAATTTCTCCTTATACTATAAACTCTGATCCCAAAATGATTCAGATAAATAGATTATTTGAGAAAGAGTTTGGATTCTCAGCTTTTCAGTTACAAGTTGATTCTTCCAATATTATAAATGCTTATACTATGCCAATTAGTATAAATTTTGATGTTTGGAATACAAGGAAGAATTTAGTATCTACAAGTTCAGGATTTAAATATAATCCAAAAGCTAATTACTCATGTATGGTTGTAGTATATTGCGGATTATTCTTCAATCCTAATTATACAGCTGAAGAAATTGTAGCTGTTATATTACATGAAGTTGGACATAATTTCTTTGCAGCTATAAATGGAAGACTGATGCTATATAGTACAGCATATCATATATTAGCTGTTGCTGCGCTTATATTAGCAAATGTTTATTATCCAAGTACAAAAAATATAACTAGAGCTTTACAAAATACTAATCTGATCAGAAATTTTATAATAAAATTTGATAGACTCATTAGAGAGAAGCTGCCATTTATTGCCCATATGTTTGATATATATGTAGGTATAATGAAATTAAAGAATGAAATTTTATCTTTTAAATTTAAAGTTTTTGATTTCTTTACATTGGGCTTTTTCCGCCTAAAAAATCTTCCATATAAAATTGCAAAAGAATTAAATCCGTTAAGCTTAGCAATTCTGCCAATGAAATTGCAAGACGAAAAAACTGCTGATAATTTTGCTACAATGTATGGATATGGTGCAGCTTCTGCATCTGTAGAACGTAAATTTGTTGAATCGGGTAATGAAAAAAGTATTGTTATTAATAATATGAAAAATATTCCTATAATCTCTCATCTTTATAATATGAATACTTATGCTATGCGTATTATTTTATCTCCATTTGATGAGCATCCTGGCGAATTAGCAAGAATACATGATCAGAGTGAGCTTCTTAAAAATGAATTAACAAAGAACGGCTTAGATCCCAAGATGCGTAAGATTATAATGGAAAATATAAAAGCTATTGAAATAGAAGAGAAGAAGTTAATAGATACTTCTAAAGGAATCAAAGATAGAGATTTCCTGGCTCATGCTTACAATAAGATTCTTTCTAAATATTTCAATAATAAAGACTTGAAAGAATTCTTAATTGGTGGAAATTCTAAAAATAGATTTAATGATTATGATAAAGCATTTGATTATGCTAAGATAGAATAAATCTCATTTTGATTATATATTATATACATGAAGTATAGATATAATGTATAAAAGGAGGTGAATATTACATGGAAGATAAGAATATTAATCTTCTTCTAAATCATTTGGATTTGGAGCAATTGACAAGATGTCCAGATGACTGTAGTAAAAGCTATGATGATCTTAAAGAGATCAAAGAGGCAGTAGAAAATAATAATACGAAACCTCTTGAGAATCTTTAAGATAAGCAAAAACATAAAAATAAAGTGGGCACAGTATTGTACTCACTTTATTTTTTATCACATTCTAATAATTCATACTATATCATATTATAAAGGAGGATATAATATAATGAGTCTTAGTTTACAAGAATCTTATGAAATATTAAGTGAATGTATAGTAAATGAATGGGGTGCTGAAGATGATTCAATGAATGTATCTGATGCTAAAAATTGGTATAGAAAGTTTATTTCTGGTATGAAAGATACTAAAAAAGATGATATTAAAACCATAGATGAAAAAATAGCAATATTAAAGAAATGTGTAAAGAATATGGAAGATGCTAAAAATGATACCGGTGAAGCAATAAAATATTCTTTGAAGGAATTTATTCCTTATAATTGGATTGTAAGACTTGCTATAAAGCATGATAATTATGTCCTTTCAGATCTTCTTGGTATTCCTATTCTTCCTCGACTTTTTCTTTATCCTAAAATGATGCAGAGTCAAATTGATATGACTAATAAAGCTATAGAATATCTCGAAGAGAAGAAGAAAGAGTTGAAGAAATTATAAGCTGAGTATAATACTGTACCCACTTTATTTTTGCTGTAAAAGTTATAACATAATGATAATTACAGGTAACTTGATAGATAGTCTATCGAGTAATAGTAAAATTTATATTCCAAAAAGGAGGAATAATATCATGGATATATCCACAAGCACATTTCTTGAGAGCTGCTACTATGAACTTGGCGATTGCATCGCTGATTATGAGGAGCAGTCAGTATTTGAAGCTAAGATAAACGATATGTTTACAATTGATCTTTCTGAGTGCGCTACTAGGGAAGCTCTTCAGGAGTCTTTCAGAGACGTAGTTACAAAGATCAAGAACGCTATCAAGGGTCTTATTGAAAAATTCGTAGCTTGGATTAAGAGAATGAAGAATAAGGCTATGGTTGGCGCAATCGGAGCTCTTTCAGCAGCTGGTGAGAAGATATTTGATGAGCTTAAGAAGAATAAGAAAGCTCAGGGTACTTCTCTTGATGAGAGCATTGTTATTGCTAACTGGGCTATCATCGGTAAGTACTACTATGTAGATGATTCAGATTTTTCTGAGACATTTAAGGGTGAAGAAGATCCTAAGAATAAGCTTTTTGACGCTATTAAGAACAATACTACACAGGGTGTAGATGCTAAGCAGATTCTTAAGCTTTCTAACGGAAAACAGATCCTTGAAGCTATGACTGTATACTACAAGGAGACTCCTAATATCACAGATAATAATGGCAAGTCTATCATGACAGCTGGAGAAGTTACTAACAAGCAGCTCTTCGGTGATGCTGTTAAGTCTGCTGAAGATGAAGTTAATGAGCTTAAGAAGCTTATCCGTGAAGCTGACAATGCTGGTAAGAACCTTGATGGTCTTAAGAATAAGCTTAAGAAGGCTAATGCTAAGTACACACTTTGCCTTAAGTACGTTTCTATTATGCTTACTTCTATGAAGCGTCTTAACAAAGCCGGTAGACAGGTTCTTAAGAGTGCAAAATAATTGATAGTTTAATAGTTTATATATGGCTCTGTAACATATGTTACAGAGCCATTTTAATGTGAATTTCAATAATATAATATATACATGTAATAGAGGTATGAGTTTATCTTTAGCTCATGTTTATTTTTAGTAAAGAAAGGAGATAAATATTATGGCAGCAAAGAAGAAAAACAAATTAACAGCAGCTTTAAGCAAAATCAATCCTTTTAAGCCTAAAGAGATTGATGATGAGATCTGCAGTATGCTTAATGAAGAAACCGATTTTGATCAGAAAATCAAAGAGAAAAATCTTCAGCTTCAGAAGATCAGCGGCGGTTATTATACAACTGTCGATTGTCATGCTTTAGGAAAAGATATCGGTTATGCTGAAAAAGCACCTGCTAGGAAGCATGTAAAGAAATCTGCTCCAATTGTTGGGTAACAGTAGTTTACTCAACAGCAAAAAACAAATCACTTAATCGTGGTTTGTTTTTTAGTACTAGTATTTTCTTTTTTGTAATATTGATTTCTCATAATCGTATAATATATCTATGAATAAATGAGGTAATAGCATCCACAGCCTCGTAAAATAACGAGTGGATAGTCGCGTGATACGGCTATAGCAGAAAAACATATCACTCCAACTGCTCGGTCGGATTGGTCAAGGAACCTCGAGCATTTTAAACAAAGTAGAATTTAATCTGCTTTGTTTTTTGATCCATACATTACATTTCTATTTTTTGTATAACAATACAGAAACGTGTAATTGGAGGGAATGGTATGAATGATCAGATAACGTTGATTATGTGTCATACATTAAATAGACATGATAAAGATGGACCAAATTTTATAAATAATTTAAATACTGAATGGAGCTCTACTAGTGACCCTATAAAGATTACATTTGTATCGGAATGGTATAATAGAGGAAAAGAAGTAGACAAATCAGAGTTAGCTGGTTTAGGAGGTCAAGGTCTTTGCAGAGAAGACTTTAATTTTCATAATATAAGTGAAAAATCTGATGATATTCTTGGCAGATTATCTAGTGAAGAATGCCGTATCGAATTTACTTTTTTTGCTAAGAATCGTGATAATATAACTTGGAAAAAAGATGTAATAGATGGTGAAGAAGTTACATCTATAACACTAAATGATGTTGATGATTATGACTGTTTAATAAATATCGAATATAAGCATAGATCAATGACAGGAACGTTATCAGAGTTTGATTCTACGGAAATAATACCTGCTTCTATAGTTGAAACGATATTACACACAGATTCTATTGATGAAGTTTTAAAAATTATAAAGGAGAATAAGAAAGATGTCTATTAAAACTATTAATGACCCCGTATCACATCCTAGTCACTATACAGATGGTAAGATAGAAGTTATAGATTATATAGAGGATAAGAAACTGGGATTTCATCTTGGTAATGCTGTAAAATATATATCTAGAGCTGGTAAGAAAGATCCTAATAAGTATATTGAAGATCTTAGGAAAGCTATATGGTATATAAACAGAGAGATAGAAAGAGAACTTAAATCTAGAGAAGAATCATATAAGTCTGATAGTATATGTATACCTTCATCTCCAATATCAGATACAGATGTTCGTGGACCAATACCTAATATTAATACTGGAGAAGAAAAAAATGAGCAATGAAAATTTAACAGAAAAAGAAAAAGAATTTCTAACTTTACTTTTCAAAATTGGTAGAGAAATCGTTGAATCAGATGGTGGAGTTTTCAATACATTCAGTGAAAACAGTTTTGATAGAAATGATTTATTTAATTTATCAGAAAAACTTGGAATAGAATATTATTGATATACCATGAGTAGAATGGAGCTGTATATATGACAGATGAAATGGATGATCAGTATAATAAAGATTTAGAATATTTAAGAAGTCTTTTAGATGAAGATGAACTTAAAGAAGTTTTGGATCTTGAAAAGAATCTTAAAGATGGTACTAAAATTATGCTTCAGACGATGTGTGAAGCATTTGGAAGTAACAATGATAAATGAATAAAGATATAAATCCCGTTACACTATATAGTGTAACGGGAGTATTTTATTGATCTAATTGATCAAGCTGATTATAGTCAAAGAATAATCCGTATTGTTTATCTTGTATCTTTTTGTTAGCTAACTCGCTTCTCAGAGCACGATATTTCATAGCTACAGCTTCCCAGTGCTGTCTCTCTGACTCTGAAATGTCTTCTCTCGCTAGATAGTCCTCAAGAATACCCAAACGAGTGTTTATACCCCTCATTAGAAGATATGCTTCATCTTGTTCTTTCACATTCTTTGCTTTCATAGTGAATTCATATAATTCATTCTCTAAAGCTCTTAATCCATTTTTTCTCATACTCTTGAATAAAGAAACTTCATTAAGTGAACTTACATGTTTCATATCAAAGAAATGATGAAGATCAATATCTTCTTTAAGAGGTATCTTTTCATCAATTCTATCTATAGAAGCAAGAGTTTTATCTATTTCAGATTTCTCTAATTTAGATGATGTGAAAGTTTTTGCATCTACAAGTGTATCATGAATATTCATACCATTGATAGGTATATTCTGATATAAGCTAAGCATCCACTGAAGTATAACTATTCTGGGTGATCTCATTGAATCTGCAACTATTACACTATCTAATGTATTCTTTGCAGCTAATATAGTCTCTTCTAAACTAAGAGCCTGTATAATGGGATTACTTGTAATATCTTCTTCCTCTGTTCTAAATATAATAGAAGAGAGTTTATATATTGTATCTTTTAATGCAAATATTATAAGCTGAGAATAATTTACAGAATCTCTTATAGATATTACATCATCTGATCCTACTAATGATAAATCTACTAATGCTCTTATAGCTTCAAATATACTAGGATTATCCATAGCATAAGATAATTCATATAATGTAACAGCTACAAGCTGATCTGCATCTAATATATCAAATATCTTAGAATCAAACTCAATCTGATACTTATTAAATTTCATCTCTTCATCTGTAGCTAAGATCTTAACTGCATCTACAGGAGTTATCCAAGGATTGATTCTAATACCAAAATATAATTTATCTGTATTCTCTGTATACAATACTTCTGTACAATCATTTTCATCAAATATCGCATTAAGAGCATTTTGTAAATCAGTTAACTGATTTACATTAGGCTTTATGATACTATCCTCTGCTTTAATATTCATAATATTGAGAAATACTGATCTAAGTTTTTCAACCTTTTCAGCTAAGAATGCTCCAGTCATTGCTTTGTCTCTCCTTTTCTTTTATAATAGTATGGAATTAAGCAATAAATGCTATATTATCAGAATGTTGTTTATTATAATCTTCTTAAAATATATATTATCCAACTCTCTAATAATGTTATCTTTTGTTGAGAAAGGAGATTTTATGAATAATACCAAAGAAGATCCTGCTACTAAGAATATAAAAGGAACACGTATTATAGACTTAACTGTAAGAAAGATAGAAAGATCTGTATGTATACAAGATAGTATAACTAAAGAATATAATTCTATAGTTAAAGTAGAAGGTGTAGATGGACTACTTAGAGGTAGATCCGAGATGATAATTATAAGTAAGAATATGAAATGTATATTTATAGCACCAGATAAAACATTTCTTTATAGAATACCAGGCGGAACATGGAATAAAGATGAAGATCATATAACTGCAGCTATAAGAGAAACACAAGAAGAAGCTCATATTAATACTAGAGACGTACGTTATGTAGGATCTTATATAGAATATAGAGATTATAAATATTGGAATAATAATCCTAAACATAAGAAAATACAGTTAGTTGGTTCATATACAGAAGTATATGCTGGTATTCAGGATAGTATATATACTAAGCCAGTTAGAGCTGAAGATCAAGATGATATAGCTTGGTTAGGTGGATTCTATAAGCTTGAAAAAGTATATAGTAAACTTATGCCTATACATAAACAAGCTGTAGATCTTATATTAAATAAAGGAGAGTAGAGAATGTGTTACACATTATATGAGAATGCATTTATAAATAATGATAATAATACAGAGCAAGCATTGGAGAGAATAACTAAGGAAAAAGAATACTTAGATTATATCAATAATCATATATTCAATGTACAGAAAGCTTATCTAATGTATTTTGTTCCTCTTCTATCTAAGACATCTATATCTCGATTAGTATCCGATGATGAATTAAAGAATGCTATAAGAGAAACAGCATTGAAAGTTAAAGTACACGATGCTTCTAAATTTAGTGATGCTGAATTCGATGGATATCGTATGAAGTATTATACTACTACATATGAAGCAGTAGATGAAGAATTCAAAGAATTAGCAGAAGAAAGATTTGAAGAATGTTGGAAGCATCATTATACTAATAATGATCATCATCCAAATTATTGGGTAAATCAAGAAACAGGTGTTCCTAGAGATATGAGTTTACCTGCAATTATAGAGATGATATGTGACTGGGAGTCGATGAGTATTATTGAGAATAGCAATACAGTGGAATGGTATAATAAATTTGCTACAGAAGAGAAAAAAGCTATGAGTGAAAATACTAGAAAGATTGTAGAAGATTTATTACTTAACGTATTACATGGCAATTCAGTAGAGAATTAAACATATATCCGTAGGTATAAATTACCTACGGATATTATATTGTATTTTTATTTGTTTATAGTTGTATATTATATCTATGAAGTAAAGTTATTCTATATGAAAGGAGTAAAGATATGAATGATGATATAATAAATAATATAGAAGCTTTAAAAACTTTGACGGAAGAAACAATCCAATCATCAAAAAGATTGGATATGATGTTAAGAATCTACTTGACAGACGAAGAGATTGAAGAGGTAGCCAATCTCAGAAAGAAGCAGCAAGAAAACATGCAAAGAATAATAGACATAAGTAATTATATCACTCATGGAAGTTCAGATAAGTCAGCAGAATATTCTATAGATATGGTAATGCTAGAAATGCACGCTAGTCGCACCATTATAGATAGTATAGAAAGCTCAATCATGAATATTTATGAAAAAGCTAAGCCTAGATTATTTGATATTTGATGTAAAGAAAGGAGCAAGATATGGATGATATAATAAATGCTATTAAATCTTTAAAACAAGAAATGGAAGAATCTATTCGAAACTCAAGAAGATGTGATGCACTTCTAAAAATCTTCTTGACTAGCGAAGAGATTGAAGAACTCTCAAAGCTCAGAGAAAAACAAGAAGAAAACATTCACAGAATGGTAGACATAATGAATTTTACCATTTGTGGAAGTTCTGATAAGCTGGTAGAAGATCCTGATTTCTATATGATAGCATTAGAAATGATTGCAAGCAGAAAAAATGTAGAAAATACAGAAGAAGATATTATGAAAATATACGCAACAGCTAAGGACAGATTAATGTAAAAAGAAAGGAGCAAAAGATATGGATGATTTAATAAATAGAGTCAAAGCTTTAAAATCGACAATAGAAGAAACAGTGCAATCATCAAGAAAATTGGATGTTCTAGCAATATTCTTCTTGACAGTCGAAGAGATTGAAGAAGTGTCAAAGCTCAGAGCAAAGCAAGAAGAAAATATTAACAGAATGACTGATATAATTAATTATATCATTACTGGCAAATCTGATAATCTGGAAGTAAAACCTGATATTGATATGGTACTATTAGAGATGGAGGCCAGCACCGCAGTTGTAGAAAATATAGAAAATCAAATATTAGATATTTATGAAGCAGCTGGTAATCGAGCACTGGAGAAATAAAGAAAGGAGCAAAAGATATGGGAGCATTTGTAAATGGCGACCTTGTAATGAGTCGCTATAAAAACAACAACAGAATATGGGAAGTCATAGACGACCAAGACGACCAAATCATGAAATTCTACGGTGATAATATCATGAAAATAAGATTAAGGGCTGGCAATCCCTGGATCAATTATCGTAGCGGCACCTACGATAGTATCAATCCAAAAACAGTATTCATTGGTGATTATATATACGTAAATCCACGCAATTGGAAACTGGTAGTAGAAAGAGAGGTACTCAACAATGTTGCTGCGATATAATAAAGACGAAGATGATTCATCAGTAATAGCAATCGACGATCACCAGACCGTCGGATTGCAATCATAAAAACAAAACTCCCCTGGGTCAATACAACCCAGGGGAATTAATATAAAACTTTATTTTTTACTTATTGTTTGCATAGTACTTATTCTTATGCTTCTTGCCACTGTTGGAATAATACTGATTCTGATTGTTTTGTTGATCTTTTGTCTGCTCACCCACTTTGGTAGCAGTCTCGGTAGAATCTTCTACAAGTGTATCAACTTTCACTTCAGAATCAGCATTATCAACAGCATTATCTGTAGTAACTGCATCTACTGTACTCTTCTCTTCATCTTGGACGACTGTGTTTAAAGTCCCATTATCTACATTTTGTACAGGAGCTGTTACTTTAGATTCTTCTTCTTTTATTGGTTCTGTTATAAGCTCAGTAACTTTTTCCGTTGCCACTGTATCTTTTGCTTCAGGTTTTTCAAAAACCTGTACAGAACCATGATCTTTAGACTTCTCAGCTTTTAAGAATCCAGCATAATCAGATTCCTCAATAAATTCTTTGTTATGTAAACGATCTAAGTTGGCTATTGTAACACGTACATTCTTATTTATATTTGCGAATCTACGATATACACTAGCACTCTTTAAGCAAACTTTTACATCTTCTTTAGTCAAGTATAAGCTCTTGGGAGATCTGATACAACTTACACCAGATAATCCTTTAATGATCTTATGAGGATTGACTGTATAAAGATAAGCCTCTTCTAATACTTCGCTCATAGCATTTAACTCCTTTACTTTTATTATATGGCATTATTAATCGATTTTACCACTGATAGCCATATCAATAAGTTCATCATCATCATACTGATAATCTAAATCAGGATCGGCACCTTCAGGTTCATTCTCAACAGCATCGATATCTTTATCATCTTCAGTTTCAGCTTCTGATGCAAGATTTGTCTCAGTGAAGAAAGAACCAAACATATCTTCAGCACTTTCCTTCTGGAAATCTCTATTTTTATCTGAACCTACAGGAACTACATTGGCATCGCCATCTTTCTGTACATCTGAATCTTTTACTGTATCGTTACCTAAATCATCTTTAATAGTATTGTTTAAAGAATCATTTGCTTCATCAACAAAACTACCAAATATATCAGCAAATTCTTCAGCTGTTACTTTGCACTCGCAAGGAGATTTACCACACTTAGGGCAAACATCTTCACCCTCGCTAAAGAGGAAAGAACTAAACATATCTTCAGCAGACTCACTAGCCTGAGCTACAGGCTTAGCATGTACACCTTCTACATCTGTTGTATCTATATCTGCTTTACCATTACGCTGAGCATAATCACAATCATCTTCTATAGTCTTATTATTCTCACCTAATACAGTATCTAAGAAGTCAGCATCTTCCTTAAGAGGAGAATCATCTGTTCCTTCTTCATCATGCTTCTTATCAGTCTTTCCTTCTCTCTGATCCTCATCATCAAGATCATCTATATTAGATTCCTCGAACATGCTCTCTATAATAGCATCAAATTCTTCGAGAGTAACCTTCTTATCATCTTCTATCTCATGATCTGCATCTTCTGTAAAGAATGAACCAAAGATATCATCTACAGCTTCTTTGCACTCCTGAGTATCTGCACTAGGATCATCTTCTGTATCCTCTACTCCTTCAGGATCTGAATCTTCACCAAAGAAAGACTCAAAAAGATCTTCTGCAGATTCTTTGCACTCATCTTTAGGTGCATCATCATCGTCATCTCTGTCTTCCTGATCCTTATTTATCTGAGCTATTGCAGCTTTAGAACCACTGTTTGAAGTTACAGCGTTCTCTTCTATATCCATATCTTCTGATTCTTCAAACAGACTAGCAATGAAATTTTCATCAACTGGAGCCTTTGGAACATCAGGAGTTTTGTCTTCTGTAAAGAATGAACCAAACATATCTACACTCTCCTTTGCTGTTGTAAAATCAAATGAAGAATCGTGAGCGTCAGATTCAGCAGAATTACCTTTGTAAGTTCCACCTTTACCATTTTCATCACTATCTTCTAACTTTCTTTCCTTTGATCCTTCTGCAGGATATTTATTAGAATCATCACCGTCTTTCTGGTACTCAGGCTCTGCAGTAGGTGCGAATTCGCCGGATGACTCAATCATGTAATCTATGATGGAATCATCTGAATCGTCAAATAAGATTTCGAATTCAAGATCTTTCTTATTGCAATCTGAAAATACGGAATCCATATTTTTTCTAGCGTCAAGACTATTCATTATAGTTTCCTCCTTAAAATGTATTTAGGAATTATATATAGAAATCGATCTTATATGGAAAAATCCATAATTTATTCATATGTTCAAACGTATATTGTTATTGTAAACTCATATAACTAGTAAGTAAATATATATTAAGTGCAAAGATATGCAAAGGTCGGTCATACTGCAGCAGGTGTTAACGGAGTTAATTGCCTAGCGCTTAAAATATATTGGTTTTTGTATATTAAGAGCACGTGGGTTCAAATCCCACTCTTTGCTACTTCATATATATAAACCCTCTGCCATTTGGGGTTCCTTGCTTTTCCTTTTCCAATAAGGCGATAGTCCTAGGTGTTTTTCACCTAGGACTATTGTCTGTCTCATTCTTTTTCGTTTATAGCACCTTTAAGCTCATCTCTATCAGATAATAATAATTCTATATAGTACTCTAATACCAATATAAGAAGAGGTACAGTATAGAATGTCTGTATAGCATTTCCGATATGTATATCCTCAATAGAATTTATTTCTGCTTCTGTGAGGTTTTCATTATAGAAATACTTGACTAATATATTTCTCCAAAGAGGTAAATCTTGATTCATCATGAGATCATTCTCATCAATAAGATTATGCTCAGCTATATCAAACAGTAACTGTTCATCTAAGCATTTACCTCTATATCCAACTGGAGGTAATATATATTTGGTTTCATAATATGATTCAAATCTGGAATCAAATATTGAACCATAATATTTAATCTCTTTCAGTTGAGTTTCATGTAATGAACTTAACAACTTATCTTTATTTCTTTTTTCAAATACTCTAAAGAAAGTTCTATCATAATCTATAGAGAAAGTTTTTACAGTTGGTATCTTATGATCAACGTATATATACGAATCTTCTCCATCATTAAGAATCTTATTTCTTATTAAGAATTCTATCATATAAGGATCATATACTCTAAACTCATATAAATCCATATAAGTAAATGTCTGTACTTTATCATTATAGAAAAGATCATTGAATAAACGTTTCAGATATACATCTGCTCCATCGATTAACCTAGCAATATCTAAATCTTCTTTTCTGACAACCTTAATGATATTAGTACCTTCTCGCTTTTCTATAAGCTTAAAGTTATCAGCAATGTTTTCTTCTATCATAGACTCATCATGATGCTCAAGTCTATAAGAAATCTTATAAGCATTAGATCCATTTGCTAATGTATCTACTTGTACATCTGTTACTATGAATAACCATTTAGCACTTTTGATATGCTCAATTACAAAGTAGTCACCTTCTAAAGGAATAATAGTATTAGGAAGTATATAGCATTCACCTGATATCTTATCAGCTTCTAAGCCATATTCTTCATTTTCCATATTAAGTTCTATCTTCTGTAGACCATATACAAGCATACCTTCTACTTTATTAAACTTAATCGGAGAATCAGGTCCTAATGTTTCATATGATAACTTAGAACCAGGATCAAGCATACTAAGATCTTTATTAATATTATAATAGGTTACTATAGTAGGCTTCTTATCATTTAATGTATAAAACGAATTATTTACAAGATCGGAATAAAAACTAGTTATATTTTCTACTGTATCATGATAAGTAGTTTCTAATATCTTTCCCACGATAATTACCTCCTTTTTAGATTAATATAGTGTGAATTTGTAAAAATAATACCCCATACTCATATGAGTATGGGGTAGTAAGTTTATTTATTGGCAGCTTTGCAGATAGATAATACAAAGTATCCTAATAGTGATCTATAGTAGTTATTAGCTGTAGCTAATCTAGATTTACGTTTTCTAAATAAAGGAGAGTTTTCATCTAGCCATCCATATATAATATCTTTAGCTTCATTAATCAACGGATTCTTAGAATGTGGTTTAGCCTTTAAGCTATATTCTATAAACTCTACAGAACCAACTCGTTTTCCTCTATTATTCTCCATAAAGTCACAGATCACTATATTGAGTAATCTTCTTATCTTGGGAAGATTATCCTTATTGGATAATAGACTTTCTACTATATCTTTTAACTCCATAGCTTTTACATTCTCATTCTTACACTTATTACAAATGTCTAAGCTAACCTTTTGAGAAGTTAATAGATTTATAGTGTTTTCAGTAATTCTACTAGCCATAGCAGCATCATTATCAGTAATTCTAAATTCATCTGGATTGAGACTATCAGTTTCTGAATTAAGATATAATTTGTTTTCATAAGCTTCATAATATAACGTAGCAATATTGAGTAAGAATGAAGACACTCTATCTCTTAACTGCTGTATATATCCCTTATAATCGTCATCATCATTGTCTTCTGCAACAATTTTGGTTTTATATTTCTCAATATATGTCTGAGCTAGTTTCTTCATTGCTCCAAATACAGATCCTTCTTTCTTAAGATCGTATTTATCAGTAAGCATTATATTAACTACATAATCCATTACTTCTTTAGACTTTCTAGGAGGAGCAACTTTCCAGAATTTACCATGTAAACTAGCATAGATCTTTCCATTGAATATCATATAGATAGTAGATAACTCTGCTTCTCTCTGCATTTTCTTTTTTAAGAAATATCTAATAGCGCAAATCATTACCTCTATAGATGGTTCTTTTACACAGCCAGGATTTATCGGAATATTCCAGAAGTAAGCATCTTGAATTATATCTATTACTTGTTTCTCAGTAATACCAAGTGAATTAAACAATGCATCTACATCTTTCTGATTGAAATAGATTCTATCATAAGGAGCTATTTCAAATAATTCATCATGCCTATCTGTGATAAATTTACCAATATTAGCAATCCACTTTTTAGAATTACTATCCAGAGCTTTTGCAACTACGGGATAGAGTTGTTTCTGCACTACATTTGTAAATTGTGCCATATCTCTATCCTCCTATCATTCTTCGTCTAAATTACCAAAATCTAAATCATCTAATCTAGAATTTATATCAGCAATATCATTTGAATTTTCGGTTATATCATTAGTATTCGCTGCAATAGCAGATGTATTTTCAGAAATAGCAGTACTATGAAGATTAACAAGATCTTGTACATCTGCTACATCTGAAGCCAAGTTATTTACAGTCGCTACAGCTACATCTACTTTATCACTCATAGTAGAAATTGCTGTATCTTGAGCATCAACTCTATCATTTAAACTAGAAACTGTAGTTCCAAGAGCTGATATATTACCAGCATTAGTAGCTATATCTGCAGCATTCTGAGCAGTTTCACCCTGTAAGGTTGATATATTACCATTGATAGAATCTATAGCTGTACCATGCTGACTTTCAGTAGCTTTCAAATTTGTAATATCATTTGTATTAGCAGCTATATTATTAGCATTTGTAGATATATTTGATGCATTGGTTGCTATATCTAATGTCTGCTGATCTGTAGTACTTTCCAGATTACCAATTCTGGTACTATAATCTGAAGAAGAACTCTTTAAAGTAGCTATATCTGCAG
>Ga0326512_10001185_pt1 | contig 20744 bp, 23 predicted proteins | sample 1_2617_0518_D_FD_203652 | JGI IMG/M metagenome (GOLD analysis project Ga0326512, IMG submission 203652) | Bovine rumen microbial communities from UC Davis, California, United States - 1_2617_0518 | ecosystem: Host-associated > Mammals > Digestive system > Stomach > Rumen | place: USA... | reverse complement strand
GAGGGGCTCGCAGAGAAGATCGCAGAGTTAAAAGGTGGAGAGAACACATCATTTATGTTTGCCGGAGATCCTGTACCGATTCAGGAAGATCCCGCTGCCGGAGTTGAAAACGCTACACCACAGGACGTGGGGGCGGGTGCATCCGCGGCGATGCAGAATCATTTTGTTGGATTTCAGCCGGGATCTGGTGAGGTAACTGGAAATGGTCAGCCGGACTTTTCCAAGATGACTTATTCCGAGATGGTTGCATATCAGCAGGCTCATCCTGATGTTCACTTTTCGTAATCTGTAACCAAAATCAAATCTTTACAAGGAGGTCACAAAGATGGCTAACACATTTTTTGATGCCAAAGCCTTCAATCCGGAGGCGTTTGGTAAGTACGTCGAGAGCATTCCGAACGTAAAGCGCTCGGAGCTCGCAAAAGCAGGCGCTGTTGGCGCTAACCAGAACGCACGTAACGCTCTGGCAACACAGACCGGTTCTCTGTATGCGAGAATCCCGTACACCGGTCGCATTTCTGCGGATACGTCCCAGAATAACGATGGTAACACAAACATCGTATCAAGCAAGCTCGGAACATTCGAGCAGGGATTCATCACAGCGTCCAGAATGGACAGCTGGACAGAGCGCGATTTCTCTGCGAACATTACATCCGGAAAGAATTTCATGGATGAGGTTGGAAAACAGATCGCTGATTACAAGCTGCAGGTTAAGCAGGTTATGCTCCTGAAGATGCTCTATGGTATCTTCAACATGAAAGAGGACTGGGGTAGTAACCCGGTTGCTAACGCAGCAGCACAGGAGTTCAAGGCAAAGCATACCTACGATATTACTGGCAAGGCTGGTATGGATGCGTATGTTGGAGCAGGAACGCTCAACAGCGCTATGCAGAAGGCTTGTGGCGATAACAAGGATATCTTCAAGATGACGATTATGCATTCTGAGGTTGCTACAAACCTTGAGAATCTTCGCCTTCTTCAGTATCTGACATATACCGATCCGGATGGCATCACCAGAACGCTCACGATCGGAAACTGGAATGGTCGCCTCGTTCTTGTTGACGATGATATGCCGGTTCAGTTCGTAGCAAGCACAGCCGGTGTTTACACTGTAACCATTGGAGGATCGAACGCATCCGAGGGTGACAAGTTCGTTATCGATGGTGATGAATACACTGTTGCAGCTGCGGACACCAAGACACCGACAGGCGTGGCTACATCGCTGGCTACCGCACTCGGAAGCAACACTCATTACACTGTAACCCGTGATGGTGCTGTTCTGACACTCACTGAAAAGAGTGGACAGTATGGTTATGGTCAGCCGGTTGTTTCTACTACATCCGAGGCTACTACGATCACAGCTGCAACCGGAACCGCTCCGACCGGCTACAATGCATATACCACATACGCACTCGGTCAGAATTCCATCAACTTGGATCCGATCGGTGATGTTACGCCGTATGAGATGTCTCGTGACGCTCGTACTCATGGTGGTGAGACATCCTTGTTCGTTCGTGATCGCTTTATCTGTGGTGCGTCTGGTATCTCGTTCGAGAAGCCGGGAACCATTACCGCAAGCGCATCGAACAACGATCTGGCTGATGGTGGCAACTGGATGATCGTTAACAACGGATCGATCGCTATCCCGCATAAGTCGATCGCGCTGGCTCAGATTATTTCCAAGGGCTGATAAATGCTTGAAAAAGTCATAGCACGGCTCGCGTCGTTCGGTTATGAGACGATTACGGCAAATGATACGGCGATGCTTGAATTTGAGATCGAGAAGGTCACATGGACAGTGAAAAACGACTGTAATGTTTCAGAGGTTCCGGAGGGGCTGATGGATATCGCGGTTGATATGGTATGTGGCCATTTCCTTCAGGCGAAGAAAACCACATCCCCGGGTGATCTGTCCGACCTGATCGATTTCGATTCTGCTGTCATCAAAGAGATTACGGCCGGTGATACGAAAACTGTCTGGGAGAATTCCGGGACAAAATCGAGCGAACAAAGATATGACGCCTTCTGTGACTATCTGATCAATTATGGACGCGATGAATTTTCGTGTTATAGGCGATTAAGGTGGTGATCGTATGAGAGCGGACGTTTTAGCGGCGAGAGAGCGAGCAAGAGCAGCTCAGGAGTCGTTGTATGGCGATGTTTGTACGATTTCAACCTACGAAGAGACGGAAGATCCGGAAACGGGTATGACGGATCTGGCTGAGGTTGTGGAGGTGGAAGATCAGCCGTGCAAATTATCCTTCGAAACGCTGCCGGTTGCGGGATCGAAAGACGATGGTAGTGTTTCGGCGCGACAGGTAGTGAAACTGTTCATTTCTCCGGACATAACTGTGAAAACGGATTCCAAGATCACAGTGACACGAATGGGGATTGAATACATTTACAAGCGTTCTGGCGAGGTCCATATCGATGAGGTCCATCAGGAGTTCACGCTTGAACCGTTTGAGGAGAAGGCGTAATATGGGCGCGGATGTAACACAACTGAAAGATTTTGAGAAGAAATTGGCAAAACTATCCAATGATCTGAAGGATGAGTATTTTGAAAAATGTGCGAAAGAGCTGGCTGCGAGGTTACTCGCGAAAGTGATCAAGCGTACACCGGTCGGAGTTTATCCACCATCATCCGGGAAGGTCGGCGGAACACTCAGAAGAGGTTGGACAAACGGAGCATCAGGTGCTGATTATGCAGCGCAACTGAATGTGGTGAAAAAAGGAAACACATACACCATCGAGATCGTAAACCCGGTCGAGTATGCGTCCTATGTGGAATACGGACACCGAACAGCCAACCACGAAGGGTGGGTTGAAGGTCAGTTCTTTTTGACGATTTCAGAGCAGGAAATCCAGAGGATCGCTCCGAAACTTTTAGCGAAACGATTGGATGAAATGATGGAGGAAATGCTAAAATGAGTGATTTGTTAACGACGTTCGACATCGTAAAGTCTATATCCAAAGCGCTCAAAGCAGCGTTTCCGGAAGCGAAGATCTACGGTGAAGAGGTTAAGCAAGGGTTAAAGCCGCCGACGTTCACGATCTTTTCTGTGAACACAGAGCAGCAGACCTATCCGAGCGAACGTTACTTGAGAATCAATCCGTTCGTTATTCATTATTTCCCGGTCAGCACAACAAAAACAAGGGCGGAGTGTGCAGAAGTAGCCGAACAGATGATGTGGACGCTACGATATATCGAGCTCGAGGGGAATGAGCCACCACTCAGGGGGACGAAGATGCACCACGAGTTCAGCGACGATGTTCTTCACTTTTTCGTCAATTATGATATTTTCCTGCGAAGAGTGGATACGACGGATCCGATGGAGAAACTGCACGAAGAACACTTGTTAAGGGAGGATTGAAATGGCTACAAAGAAAACAAGACCGGTCGAGGATGTTAAGCCTACGCCGGCAGAACCAACATATCCAAAGTCAGCTTTATTGGAAGCTGACAGATGGAAAGATCGTAAGGACCTGCTTAACGCCCTTCTGGACGATGGTAAGGTTTACACGATAAATCAGGTCGATCAGATGATTGGCGATTATTTTAACAAGGAGGTATAAACATGGCTTTAGGCGGTGGAACATGGGTAACACAGAACAAAAAGTTGCCCGGAACATACGAGAATTTTGTTTCTCTTCCGAACGCCTCGGCTACTCTTTCTGACCGTGGTATCGTTTCGATGCCGATCGAGCTCAACTGGGGCCCGGACGGGATGATCGAGTTGGAGGTTGAGGATTTCCAGAAGCATTCTCTCAACATCCTTGGCTATGCTTACGATGCGGATGAGCTGAAACCGCTTCGCGATTTGTTCATTTATGCGAAGAAGGCGTTTCTGTATCGTCTGAACGGTAAGGGAGTCAAGGCTGATAACACCTACGCTACGGCAAAATTCGCCGGAACGCGCGGGAATAACATCAAGATTGGAATCGCTGCCAATGTGGACGATCCTACTAAGTGGGATGTGACCACATACATCGGAACGGTTGCTATTGATGTTCAGACGGTGGCTGCTGCATCTTCTCTCAAAGCGAATGATTTCGTCGCTTGGAAAGATGGTATCTCACTCGCAGCGCAGGCTCCGCTTGCGATGAGCGGTGGTACGAATAGCACGGTCACAGGAGCAGACCATCAGGCATATTTGGATGCTGCGGAAGGGTTCGCGTTCAACACGATGGGCGTTGAAACTACGGACAATACAACCAAGCGCCTGTATGCGTCCTATCAGAAGCGTATGCGTAACGATGTTGGAAAGAAATTCCAGCTTGTTCTTTATCGCTATGCTGCGGATGATATCGGTGTGATTAATGTCAAGAACATGGTTACGGACGGTAAGACCACAGGAACCACATACACGTCCGCCGGCGTCTATACGGTTACGATCGATGGAACGCTTGCCGCTGACGATGTGATCGTGGTCAATGGCGTTTCTACTACGCTCGATGCTACATCAGCTGCATCTGCTACGGCAGCGGCTGAAGCGGTTGTTTCGAGCCTTGGAACGATGGCCGAGTATTCAATCGCGCAGAGTGCAGGAGTGATCACGTTCACAGAGAAGGATGATTACTTTGGAACGGGTGCTCCGACAGCATCCATCACATCAACGGCCGGAACCGTGGCTGTCGCTACTGTGACTGCTCCGGGAACGTCAACCGGCGATGTGTACCCGAATGAGGCGAAAGGCGTATTCTTCACGACAGGCCTTGAGGGTGGATGTGCGGTAAATGCGTCTTGTCAGAACCGTAGATATTCCGGAGAATACACGATCGAAACGCCGTACACCCAGACGCAGCTTGCAGCAGCACTTGACGCTGGTGAGTTTGTATATCATTCGGTGAATGGAGAGGTGCGTGTTCTTGATGACATCAATTCGTTCGTATCTGTTACGGATGAGCAGGGCGATGTGTTCAAGGATAACCAGTGCATCCGTGTTATCGATCAGTTGGCGAATGATGACGCTGTTATCTTCGCGAATAAGTATCTTGGAGTTGTCCCGAACGATAATGCAGGTCGTATCTCGCTGTGGACTGATCTGGTTAAACTCCGTAAGGAGCTCCAGCGGATCCGCGCGATCGAGAATTTTAGTGACGACGATCTGACGTGTCAGAGGGGCGATGATAAGAAGAGCGTCCTCGTTATTGAGGAGGTTCAGCCTGTTGCTGCGATGTCCAAGTTGTACGTTAGTACGACGATTGCTTAAGGAGGTGATCAAATGTCTGATGCCACAGTTATGAGAGCCAAGGACACTCTTCAGGGCTCGTCGGCTGAGTGCTATGCGACTATCAATGATAAGCGCTACAACTTTATGCAGATGATCTCTCTGGAAGCCAAGGCCACAAAGACCAAGACTCAGGTTCCGATTCTTGGTAAGACCGGTAAGGGTAACAAGGCGACCGGTTGGGCGGGTACGTTTACCGGACGTGCTCACTACAATACGTCAATCTTCAGAAAGATGATGAAAGAGTTCAAGGACACCGGAAACGACGTGTATTTCGATATGGAAATCACGAATAAGGACAAGTCGTCCGCTGCCGGTGATCAGTCCGTAGTTCTTTACGATTGCAACCTTGATGAGACTCTCATCGCCAAGTTTGATGCTGATGGCGAGTATCTGGATGAGGATGTGAGCGGTACATTCGAAGATTTCTCGATGCCGAAAGAATTCGAGGATCTCAACGGTTTTACCGTGAACGTGTAATCAACACGCAATCAATGTGGCGGGATGAGATACTCCCGCCACATATTTTTTAACGAAAAATAGGAGGAAAATAAAATGAGTAGTGAATTGAGTTTTTTTCTGAAGGGAAACAAAAAGGAAAAGAAAAACGGATTCTTCCCGGCCACCAAATCTTTATGTGACGAAAAAGGCGAGCCGCTTATGTGGGAGATCAGACCTATCACAACAAAGGAAAACGAGATTCTTCGTGATGAATGCACAGAACAGAGAGTCATCAACGGGATGGGCGCTACTGTAGAGGTGAACATCCGTAAATATATCGCTCGAATGATGTGTGAGTGCATCGTGTTTCCGGATCTTAACTCCAAAGAGCTTCAGGATTCCTACGGTGTGAAAAAGCCTGAGGATCTGATTCAGGAGATGATCGATGATCCGGGAGAATATAATGCATTCGCCACGTTCATTCAGGAGTATAACGGGTTTGATGAGCCTGTTGATTTGAAAGATGAAGCAAAAAACTAATTGAGGGAGAGGACTGGGAGACGGCATACGCCTACTATTGTCTCCATGAGCTCCACTGGACTCCCTCACAATTTGTAAATCTCCCGCTCAGGGAGAAAATGTTTGTGGCAGCGGCCATTGATTACAAGATTGACAAAGATATCCAAGAACAAAAGAGGATGGAAGCAGAAACGAAGCACAGGAGGTGAGACGGATGGCATCGATTAAGTCGTCACTCGAATTGATCGACAAAGTATCGAAACCACTCGACAGCATAAATAGCCGGTTAAATCTGACAATCAAGGATTTTGGAAACGCCGGGAATGCTGCTGACAGAATGTCAACCAAAGCTGGTTCTGCTATGACCAGAACGAGTAGCATCGCATCGAGATTTGGGCAGACGCTCGGATCCATTCCGTCCCAGCTCCAAAGTGTGAGTTATGCGATGCAGAGCCTTCATACAAGGTCAAATTCATTATTCAGGACGCTGACGGGCGTGGCAATCGCGCAGAAAGCGTTTGGAATGATCACGTCGCAGGTAAGTTCTTCGCTTGAGAGAATGGATACGCTCAACAATTTTCCGAAGGTTATGTCGAATCTCGGCATTTCTACGGACGAATCGAGTGCATCCGTAAATACATTGAGTGAGCGTTTGAAGGGATTGCCTACTACGCTTCAGGATGGTGCGGCGGCGGTTCAGCGATTCACAAGTTCCAATGGTAATGTGCAGGCGTCAACAGAAATGTTCTTGGCGCTCAATAATGCGATTCTCGCCGGCGGTGCTGATATGAACACACAGAGATCTGCTCTCGAACAGTTATCCCAGTCATACGCCAAGGGTAAGCCGGATATGATGGAATGGAGATCTGCGATGACAGCTATGCCGGCGCAGATGAAACAAGTCGCGAAAGCGATGGGATATATGTCAGCCGATGACCTTGGAGTAGCACTTCGGAACGGTAAAGCGTCGATGGACGACTTTATGAACACGATGGTTAAGATGAACAAGACATCTGTCGCAGGGTTCAGGTCGTTGGAGGAGCAGGCCAGAAATGCGACCGGAGGATTTTCAACTACCATCGCCAATCTGAAATCAGCTGTAACACGTGGCGTGGCAGGTATGATTGAAGAGACGAACAGAGCACTCGAATCATCAGGGCTTCCGACGATTCAGAAGATGATCACAAGCATCGGTAGCACTCTCGAGAGTGTCCTGAAGGGTATCGGCAAAGTGTTCGGAAAAATCGTAGCGTGGATCGCAGAAAATAAAGAAGAGATCCTCGGATGGATCAAAACCATCGTGTCTGTCGGTATTGCGTGGTCTGTTGTGTCCGGCGTGATAACCACTATCATCGGTTTGGTTCAGTTCTTATCGACTGTCGTTTCGATATTCGGAGGTGTATTCTCCGCCGTGTTTGGAGTGGCGGCCATCGCTGGTATAGTAGCATTATCAAATCAGATTGCTGGCGTGATTGATTGGATTGGGGATCTGAACGAAAAGACCGGGGACGTTGGAAAAACGATAGAGGTCGTTTTCGCGTATGTGAAGGTTGTTATCGAAAAGGTGAAAAGTTGGTTTACAGTTGCGATAAACACCATCACAATAGCGTGGAATACAATGTGTCTCGGAATGAGCACGATGATCAACGGTGTAGCGTCTGTTGTGCTCAATATGGTTGGTATCATTCAGTCGGCGTTTGACTGGATTCATAACGAGCTTTCTATCTGGGATGATTTTGCTGATGAATTATCTCCAGAGATGCAGCAGAAACTCGGGATCAACGGAGATACGTTCCGCTGGAAGGGTGGATCACAAACACTTGCGGATGCTGATGCACTGGCGAAGCAGATTGAGAATGACGCGGCGAGCACTGCGAAGAAAAATGATGAGTTGATGAAACAGATCAAAAATTCTGACAGCGGTGTAACAAAAGCGAAAGCGAACGCGAAAGCGCTTGAGGATAGATATACAAGGAACCTTGGAAATGATCGCGGAAAGTCCGGGAAGGATAAGACGACAAAAACCAAGACGACTACATCCGCAATCGCAACGAATACAGATAAGACTGCGAAGAACACAGCGAAGATTTCCAAGCAGCTCGCACTGAATGGTGAAACTCTCAAATATATTAAGGATTTCGCTACACAGAAGGCGATCAACCGTTATACATCGTCAACGATCAAGGTTAATATGACGAATCACAACAATATCGCTAGCAACATGAACATTGACGGCGTGGTTAAGAAACTGAAATCGAAGCTCGAGACAGAGCTTGCGTCTACTGCGGAAGGAGTTCATGCGTAATGGCTTATTTATTATATCTTGAGAACGTCCAGCACAGTTTTACATCCGGTAAGACGCAGGGTGTGAGTGTTGAAAATGTTCTTCTACCGATTACTCCCGGCAAGTGTGAGATTACGGTGAATGGAAGGAACGAGACAGTTGATCTCATTAATGAGGGTGAAGTCAACATCTTGAAATCCCCGGGGTTGTCAGATATCTCGATCCCGGAGTTAATCCTTCCGATGCACGATTATCCATTCGTGAACAAGATCAACGGTGTATCATCGTTTCATTCGCCAGATTTCTATCTTGAGAAATTTCAGTGGTTAAAGACGGAAAAACAAAAATTTGATTTTCACCTGATCCGGACCACTCCGGATGGACAAAGTGTCAGCTGGGACACAAAAATGAAAGTGTCTCTTGAAGATTATAACATCGTAGAGGATGCGGAAGATTATGGCGATGATGTAGTCGTATCGTTGGAGTTGAAAGAATACCGTAACTGGGGAGCCAAAAAACTCAAGGTCACAAAAAAGAACACAGCTACTACGACATCAACGAAAAAACCGAAACCGAAGAAAAAGAACATCAAAAAATATACGGTTAAGGCGAAGGACACACTGAAAAAGATCGCGAAAAAGTATCTTGGGAATTCCAATTCGGATGATCTGATCTATAAGAGAAACAAGAAAGTGATCGAGAAGGCTGCCAAAAAGCACGGCCGGAAATCATCCAGCAAGGGAAAATACCTTTACGCTGGGACAGTTTTATCCATCAATCTGAAGGATAAAGCAAAAGGTGGCGGTAAAGAGGACGTTGATTACGGCGGAGGCGGAGGTGGTCGATAATGGCCAAGGATATAGTTGATGTGGCGATCGGTGAGATCGGCTACAAGGAAGGCAAGAACAACGACACCAAGTATGGAAAGTGGATGGGGCAAAATAACGCACCTTGGTGTCACGAATTTGTTTCTTGGTGTGCTTATAAAGCCGGAGAGTCCGCTGCTGTTCCAAAAACCGCATCGACGGACACTGGGATGGCGTGGTTTAAGAAGAAGGGGCTTTTCAAATATAAGGGTAAATATACTCCGAAGCGTGGAGATATTGTTTATTTTAAGACTGGACGCTCTCACGTCGGGATCGTCGAAAAGGTTTCCGGATCCACCCTTCATACAGTGGAAGGAAACTCCGGGGACAGTGTGAAGCGCAGAACATACCCGCTATCGAACGGAACGATCACTGGCTACGGTGTTCCAAGTTATAAAAGTTCAGGATCATCAAACAAGAAAGATTCGAAGAATGAGCTTAAAGAGCTGCGGAAGATTCTCAAAAAGAAAAGCACTGGGAACGTCAAATCGTATAAAGGGGAAGCCGTATATAGTGAGAATAACTATTCCACGGAAATTCTTCTTCAGGTGCAGAATGGAAAGAATCTGTTTGAGGTTCCTGTTAAGGGGGAATTACAACTTGTTCAGGAGCGAAAAGGAACGCCGGGGAGACTGACTTTCACGGCTATGTATAATAAAGATTTTAAGATCGTCGAAGGGAATGCTGTCACACTTACAGTCGGAAAAGCCAAAATGTTTTTTGGGTTTATCTTCACCAGAAAAGTATCGAAGGATGGTTGGGTGGAATACACGGCGTATGACCAGCTGAGGTATCTTAAGAATAAAGATACGCGTGTTATTAAGAAAAAACGCGCGGACCAGATCATCAAGAAGATCGCACAGGATTTCTCATTGAAAACAGGGACGCTCGCGAACACCGGTTACACGATGAGTATGGTCGAAGATAACGCCACATTGTTTGATATCATTCAGGACGCGCTGGATAATACAGTGATGCAGAAGGGAACGCTTTATGTTCTTTATGATAAGGTTGGAAAACTCACTCTCTCGAAGGTGTCCAGCTTGAAAGTCAACGCTTGTCTTATCGATCAGGAGACCGGGGAAGATTTCACATATCAGACCACCATAGACAATGAGGTGTATAACCAGATTAAACTGATCTATGAGAACAAGAAAACTGGTAAATATGATGTATATATGGCGAAAGATTCAAAAAACATCAACAAGTGGGGCGTTCTTCAGTTTCTTGATAAGATTGACTCGCCGGACGTCGGAAAACTCAAGGCCAAGTGCTTGTTAAAATGCTATGACAGTGTTGCCAAAACACTGTCAATCGATGGGGTGATCGGAAATACGAAAGTTTTCGCCGGTTGTATGGTCCCGGTCAATCTGAAAATACATAATCTGGATGTTGCCAGTTATATGATCGTCGAGAAGGTGACACACCGAATTTCGAACGGTAAATATGTGATGGATCTTGATGTTTCTGGCAGCGGGTTCAGTTAAGGAGGATGAGATGGCAGATTCAAGTCTCATACAGGTCATTCAGCGCATCGTCAAACAGACAGTGGAAGCAGAAAAGCCTTGCGATTATATAGTCGGACTTGTAACGGCGGTGGATCCGCTGGAAATCAAAATATCCAACAATTTAACGATCGATGAAGAGTTTGTTGATGTTTGTGAAAATCTGACGGACAGGGAGATCGAGATTGATATAACGACAGAGACAGAGCCGTATCCGTCGGAAACACCAAACCACAAGCACGACATCAAACTCACGAAGAAGAAAATCACGATCCATAACGCGCTGAAGGTAAACGATAAAGTGGCGATGCTCAGGAGATCGCGCGGACAAAAGTTTTTGATTATAGATAAGGTGGTGAGCGGGGAATGATACCGAATCAGGAAAACTACGATGAAGAAATGGAAGAAGATTACAATCCGGATTTCGTGATGGAGCAGGAACCGTCTCTCACGTATGCGATGCATATCGAAGAGCCGGAGATGCTTGATGAGGTTAAAAACTCATTCGTAGGAAAAGTGGACGAAGAAGATGCTGTCCTTCAGGCCGCGATGAAGATACTCCAAACGGAGCGCGGAGATTATGAAATATACTCCGACGATTACGGTGTCGAATTGGACGATCTGCGCGGTCTTGAAATGATCTACTGTATGGCGGAGGTTCCGCATCGAATCAAAGACGCACTGATTACGGACGACCGGATCGATGATGTTCAAGATTTCAAGGTTGAAAGATGCGCTGACAGACGGGCGCTACACGTCCAGTTTACTATAATCACGGCAGATGTAGAGATTCCTGCAGAAACGGAGGTTGAAATCTGATGTTTGAAAATAAAACGTATGAGGTAATAATGGACGATCTTTTAAGTCCGGTCAGCGATGATTATGACAAACGCGAGGGCTCCATTATCTGGGACGCTTTATCTCCGACGGCGCTGCAGCTGGAAGAGTTTTATTCGTGGCTGGATGTTGTTCTGAACGAAATGTTCGCAGACACAGCATCCTATACCTATCTGATAAAAAGAGCGTCAGAGCGCGGAATGCTCCCGTATGAGGAGACATACGCGATAGTTAAGATGGTAGCCACACCATCGACCGTTCAGATTGCTCTGGGTGATAAATTCAATCTCGGTGATCTGAACTACACGGTCACATCCATTCTAAACACGCCCGGAGAATATCAGATGACCTGCGACACACCGGGGACAGCTGCCAATCAGCAGCTTGGAGCGCTGATCCCGATAGAGACGGAAAACGATATGAACGATCTTGAATCTGCGGAGATTACGGAAATTCTGATTCCCGGCGAAGATGATGAGGACGTGGAAGATTTCAGAAATCGTTATTATTCATCATTCCAGTCTGAGGCGTTTGGTGGAAACGTGGCTGACTATGTGGAAAAGGTCGGAAAAATCGACGGCGTTGGCGGTGTAAAGGTGTTCAGACGTTGGAGAAACGGTTATGATCCGTCCGGGTTTGTACCTTCTACGGCCGTCACGACTTGGTATGAAGGAATTATTGACACTCTTCCGGCAGCGGTCAAGACGTGGCTCACAGCCGTCTATACGGCAGCGCTTAATAAGTATCTGACAGTCGGAGGAACGGTCGAGATTATGATCATCAATTCTGACTGGGGTGTACCTTCACAAGTTTTGATTGATACGGTTCAAAAGCTTGTGGATCCGGCAGAATCATCCGGTAACGGTGTCGGGATCGCTCCGATCGGTCACGTGGTTACTGTATCAAGTGTCGAAGAATCCACGATTGATGTGACACTGATTGACGTGGAATATGACTCAGGATACTCGTTTGCCACGCTTAAGACTGTAATCGAGGAGTCCATCGATGCTTTTTTCACAGATCTAGCGAAGAGTTGGGCATCCAGTAGTGAAATTGTCGTGAGAATATCACAGCTCACGTCTACTCTTCTGGATATCGAAGGAATTGTTGACATTCCATCAATGGAGTTGAACGGAGAAGCAGATAATGTCACTCTGGCAGAAGGTCAGATCCCGAAACGAGGTGAGGTTGTTGGCTGATGTTGATGTAAAAACTAAGCTACCAGATAGAGAAAACTTATACGACTATCTCCCGATGTTTGTTAAGTCCTTCGGAGAAATGCGTGAGATTTTCAGAAACGTGGACTCGGAAATGGACGAAATCCAAACAGATATTGAGTTTTTGTTCGATAACGCGTTCATTGATTCAGCTGATGAGTATGGAATATCGGAGTATGAAAAGGTTCTCGGAATTCTTCCTGCTGATGGCGAAGATCTGGAGATTCGAAGAGCCCGCGTAAAAATTCGATGGAACGATTATCTTCCATATACCAAGTGGACGCTCCGGGACAAACTCGATACGATCTGTGGCGTCGGAATGTATCAGTTGATTGAGGACTATGAAAACTACTATGTGTCAGTCAGGACGCAGATCACATCCGACACGGTGCTTGATGAGGTTCAGCTCTTACTCGAGAAGATTCTCCCTGCGGAGATGGAGTTTAGTGTCGGTCAGATGTTCAATACACACGGAAAGCTCAAGCGGTACACGCACGGCGAGCTTCACGCATACACGCACAAACAATTAAAGGAGGATCTTGATCTATGAACAAAACAACGAATTATGAATTCAACCTTCCGGAAGATGACGATTTTTATGACGTCGAGCAACAGAACGAAAACTGGACGGAAGCGGACGGTGTTATCAAGAATATTGATGACAGCGTGACAGAACACACCGGAAAATCCGTCACAGACACGAATGGCGTCCACGATCTGCGTGTGAAGGATAAGAAGGTCCAATATTTCGACGGAAACGATTGGAAAACGGTGTCCGGTGGCGGATCAGTGAAGATTGGAGACGTATCAGGAGCTGCGATCGCCAGAACAGGACTCAATGTGTCGATCACTTGGTCAGATCCTGAGGATGTGGTTGTTGAAGGTGTTACGCTCGCGGAATGGGGCGGAACAAAGCTGGTGAAGAAGATTGGATCAGCACCGGCATCCGAGGATGATGGGACGCTGGTTGTTGACAACACTGTGAGAAACCAGTACGCATCGAGCGGATATGCCGATACACTCGCTGAATATGATGTGACTGTTTATTATCGTTTCTTCCCAAGAACGACCGGCGATGAGGTAACAAACGGAACATCCATCTCTGTCACTCCGAGAGCGACGCAGGTGATGAGTGTCGTTATCGATCAGACAAATTCTAACCCGGAGACGTGCTGCGTATATACAGATGACGCGAGTGGGTTTAGCCCGAAAGCGGAAGATATTGTTGATTTCATAGGAGCCTATCCGGTTCTTATGAAAAATGGTGTCGAGGTAGGAAAACTCAAGAAAACAGACTTTTCCAAATTTGAGGACGGGACGAGTGCAGATATTACGTCCGGATCCGCTGGCGATGTGATGATCGCGTTTCCGTGTCGCGGTTACAAAATCAGCACTGACGCAAACAACAAGATCACAGTATCTATCACAGATGAGATGGACAAGACCGGATTCTCATATAAGGCGTTCAAGCGCGGTAGCACACTCAAGGAAACACTGTACGTCGGAGCGTATGAGGGATATGAATCATCGTCCAAGCTCCGGTCACTGTCCGGAAAAACTCCGACAGGAAACAAACTCTTTGGGGCGTTTCGAACACTCGCGCAAGCTAACGGATCCGGGTATGATATGCTGGCGTATTATCCGCTCGTTTATCTGCAGTGTTGTATGGTGCTCTATTGTAAGTCTTTGGACGTACAAACGTCGATTGGTTACGGATATGTTGACTCGAGTAACACAGGACCGCATACAACCGGAGGAACGAATACAAACGGAATGTTCTACGGAACAACGGCCAACAAGACAAGTCAGTGCAAGGCGTTTGGGTTGGAAGATTTCTGGGGATCCATTCGTGACTGGATTGACGGGCTTGTTTGTGACTCTTCCAGAAACGTCCTTACGGCCACGCAGAATTTCAACGACACCGGCTCCGGTTATGATAATGTTGGATCAGGTGGGGCGTCAAACGTCAGCGGCTGGATATCCAAAGTGTACGGAGACAACGATATGGCGTTTCTTATTAAGGAATCAAGCGGCAGCGGGACTACGTTTTTCGCGGATGATGGTGCTCTGTATGCGGGGTCTGTCGGTGCCTTCGGCGGTAGTTGGAATGTTGATCTGCTTGCGGGCGCGTTCTGTCTTAGTGTGGATTATACGGCCGCCTCGGGTTCGTATGCGTATGTCGGCGCTCGCTTGATGTACCTGTAAACAGTGATTCCGGAGATCTTCTCCGATCACATAAATTTTAGGATGAAGATATCGCGCAGATATACTCGCAGGAGGGTGTAGTGAACGCAGACAGATAAAAGTTATCTTCCAATTCCAGTCAGGTTTTCACAGATAATGGTAATCTGAATGCAGGGTATGTCAGTACCTTCAGCAGTAATTGGAATAATGATCTGAATGCAGGCACGTTCTATCTTAATGTGAATTATACAGCCACCTCGAATTCGAATGCGAATATCGGCACTCACTTAATGTTTTCGGATGTTTCGTTCGGTCACGGACGTTCATCATACAAGGTTTATCGTGTATCTTCATCCTTGGCTCTTGCCAAAACATAAAAATACCATAAGTTGTGTTAGTAGTCTCGGAAGAGATCGAACGCTCGACAAAGGAAAACATCATGAAAAGGTATGGCTTTATTTTTGAAAAAATCGTCACGATGGAAAATTTAAGAGAAGCGCATCTCCGGGCCCGTGAGGACAAGCATTTTTACAAAGAGGTAAAAATGGTCGATTCGGATCCGGATTTTTATCTGGAAGAGATACGGAAAATGCTCACAGATGAAACATACGAGGTTAGTCCCTATGAGGTGTCTACGATCAATGATAAGGGGAAAGAGAGACAGTTGATGAAACTACCATATTTTCCGGATCGTATCATCCAGTGGGCGATTATGCTGCAGATCGAAAAGATTTTCCTTGAGGTTATGTGCGATCACGTTTGCGCTTCCATACCTAATAGGGGTATCAAACACGCCGGCAATCTCACAAAGAGATATGTGAGAAAATCCAAGTATTGTCTGAAGATGGATGTGAAAAAGTTTTATCCGAGCATCAATCACGCAATCTTGAAATGCCTGCTCCGGAGAAAAATAAAGGATCCTGCGCTTTTACGGCTACTCGATAAAATCGTCGATTCTTATCCGGGAGAGGCCGGAGTTCCGATCGGCTCCTATCTCTCACAGTATCTCGCAAATTTTTATCTGGCGTGGTTTGATCACTGGCTCAGGGAAGAAAAGGGTGTTTCGATGATGGTCAGATATATGGACGATATCACGATATTCTCGAACGACAAGGAATATCTGCACCGGCTCAATCGTGAGATTCAGGAACACTTGGCTGATCAGTACAGACTGACGATCAAGGGAAATTGGCAGGTGTTTCCCGTCGAGATCAGGGGCGTAGATTTCGTTGGATATCGTTTTTTCCCAAAGTATATTCTCCTGCGAAAGAAAACGTGCAAACGGTTTAAGGCTCTGTTCAATCAAATTCTTTATAAGCAGGAGCATAAGCAGATGATCAACTATCATCAGTTTTGCGCGGCCAATTCCTATATTGGCTGGCTGATGTGGTGTGATTCTTGGAGATTGTTTCACAAGTACGTGTTTCCTATAATCGATTCGCTGATCGCGTACTATTATAAGGTGATAAACACGGATGTCCGTGGATATTATAGAAAAATCATACGAAAGAGAGGAAGGTGCAGCGCATGGTAAAGATTTTAGGCGTAAGAGGTTCTGCAGCTCAGGCCGAGCCACTTGTGGTTGGAAAAGACACGGTTTATGTGCATACCAACATTGAGCGGATCGTTGACAGTGAGATGGATGAGTACCAGTACGATGAGATTCAGTATGAAAAGGACGAATACATCGAACAGATGAGCGCGAGTCTGGAAGAAACACAGGAAGCGGTTGACTATCTGCTGATGGGAGGTGGAGAATAATGGCTGCATATCTGGCGCGAAGAATCAAGATGGGGAAACTCGATTACGATGAGGTGATCGCAAAATACCCACAGTTTAAGGATGAGATTGACGAAATCCTCGGGAGGAATGAGTGATGGAATTCATAAACGGTGTAAAGCGTAAACAACAGAATCCCACTAACTGGCAATTCTCCGATCATCCAGCGTGTATGGCGGAGCAGCTCCCGGTCAAAAAGTCTCTAAAAAGTAAGTTTCCGCCGGTATATACACAGATCTATGGGAGTTGCACAGCGAACGCGGTGGTAGCGTGTGATGCATTCTACTATCATACGAATAAATGGCGTCCGTCGGCCACATTTACCTATCATCAAGCGAGAGTTTTGTGCGGATGTGGGAAAAGCAAGAAGGACGACGGGGCGACAGTTGAGACGGCTCTCGATGCCGTAAGAAAGTATGGCGTGTGCGATTCGGCTGTTTGGAAGAACGAAGAACCGTTTTATAAGAAACCATCGGAAGAAGCCTACAAAAACGGTCTCAAGGGACACGAATTGACAAAGTATTATCAGGTCAAGTCGTTAACACAGATCAAAAAGGCAATCAGTAAGGGTTACCCGGTAGCGATCGCTGTCGCTTGGGCGTTTTCAAATTATGATGAGAATTTCGTTATGAATTCACCGACCGATGAAGAGATTAAAGAGTGTGAGTCAGGCCACGCGATCGTCGTGGTTGGATATGACGATGAGAAGAAACTTGTTGAGATCCGGAACAGCTGGAGCGAACAATGGGCGAATGGTGGCTATGCGTTTATCGATTACGCTACACTAAAACGTGTAATATGGTTCAGCGATAGTTATGCGGTAATTAAATAAGGGAGTAGAATAATGTGGGAATCAGTAGAACGGCTGGTCAATTCCGGCAAGGCGTGGTTCGTCCTTATAATCATTTTTTTAATATGTTTAGCGGTAAAACTCGGATACATGAAGGTCAAGACCGACAAGATATTGATCGGAAAGACAGGCAGCGAAAAAATGCGTCTGGTTATGCTCAAACAGTCGGAGTATGCATATTATAAATGCATGGCATTTGAAAAGCAGATACCACGATTTGAGGGATACGACGAAAAACTTGGTAAACTTATAGCCGAAAAAACCTATGACCAAGTCCTCGGTTGGATCATAGCCAATCACATAGTTACAGAGCCGTATTATATATCCAATAAACAGGAGATTATCTGGAATATCGTTGTCAATGAGACGGTAGATAAACGGATGCGGACAGAGAGATTTCGGGAAAAGGTCGATGAGAATGTGGAACAGATCATCAAGCAGCTTGTCTCTATCAGAGACGAAGAATAGGAGGTCGAACGATGAACAAGGAATGGTGGATAGAAACTGGAGAACGTGCGATAAAAGGTGCAGCTGAAGCGTGTCTAGCGTACATTGGGACGGGAGCGGTCGTTCTGTCTGATGTAAACTGGATCGCAGCTGGATCCGCGTTCATTATGGGTGGAATCGTGTCTGTACTGTTCAGACTTGCAAATATCAAGATCAAGGGAGGGGAATGATATGGCACAAACTACACAGGAACCACTCGGGAAAGTCGAACAGATGCTCGTGGATATGATCAACGGCGAGCCGATAGTCGAAGCTCCTGAGAACAGGATCGAAGGGCTACTCATGGAGCTCGCTGAAGCTATCGAGCAGGGTGGTGGAGGTGGCACCACAAACTATAATATGCTGACCAACAAGCCAAAAATCAATAACATTGAGTTGTCTGGCAACAAGACAGCCGCACAACTTGGTCTACAGGGCGAACTGTCATGGGATGAAACACCAACAGAGGGTAGCTCGAACCCCGTTAAAAGTGGCGGAATATTTGATGAGCTTGCTAAAAAGGTCACAGCAGAAGAAGGAAAGGGGTTATCGAGTAACGATTATACGAATGGTGACAAGGACATCGTCGATGGAGTGACCACGGCTTTAAACGGCAAGGTGGATAAGGAGACAGGAAAATCTCTTATTGACCTTACAACGGTTGTAGATGGTGCGTCCTATGATAGCACAAATCACTTGATTCTGTTTAAGAACGGCACCACCACTTTGTTTAGTTTAGACGCGGCGGCTTTTGTCAAAGATGGCATGGTTGATACGGTAACGATTACGGGTGGAAATCTTGTAATCACATTCAATACAGATGCAGGAAAACAGGCAATCTCTATTCCGCTTACGGACATCTTTGATCCTGCAAATTACTACGATAAGGATGATGTTGACGGATTTCTTGCAGATAAGGCTGACAAGGTGGCAAGCGCAACCAACGGCAACTTCGCAGGACTTGACGCAAACGGCAACCTTACCGATAGTGGAAAGAAAGCAAGTGATTTCGCAACCCCTGAAAATGTTCAAGACTCGATTAACACAAGCGCAGACCTGTTGAAAGACACTGTAGGATGGACAGGGAAGAATTTATTGCCTTATCCATATAAAGACGATGCACGTACACACAATGGAGTGACCTATGTATACAATTCCGATAATACAATAACAGCAAATGGAGAAGCAACTTCAACTTCTTGGAGAACTTTAACAGAAAACTTTTCGTTTTTGGAACTTGGGAAAAAATATCGTCTTTCTGGTTGCCCGACAGGTGGAAGTTCGAACTCTTACCTTGTTCAGCTGACATATAATAATGGTGCTGAGAAATATATACAGGACTATGGTGATGGTATAGATTTTACCTATACAGGAGATTTTATCAGATTGCAGGTAATAGTAAAGGAAAATTATACTGCAAACAACCTTGTATTCAAACCCATGATTCGTCGTGCAGATATTACTGATAATACCTACGAACCCTTCCACGAATCTGTAGAAACCATGTATGAGGAAGAGGTACATGGAGTGAATCTGTTACCGCCCAATATTGTGCATTTAACAACGAGAGGTAGCGGAATAGGTACATTACAGTTAGAAACCAATAATAACGCCATATCGTTTGTAGCTGACTTGGATAGCAATACTGATTACATTCTGTCAAGGGTTGGTGGGAATAGATTTAGAGTTGGTCTAACAAATACTATGCCAGCCCATGTTACTACAGTTGATGTGATTTATGACAGTATGAATGCCTATACACTTACATTTAATAGTGGGGCATATAAATATCTTTATGTGTTAATGGATTATCAAGGTGGTGGAACAGTTGATTCTATCAAACCCATGCTCCGCAAAGCTGACATAGAGGACAGCACCTATCGCCCCTACAATTCGCAGGCTATACAGAATCAGCTTAATGCACAGGGAGTGCTGGGAGCGAAGAATCTGTTTAATCAGGTATATAAAACTGTCACTCAAAGGGGGGTGACGTTTACTGCGAACAGTGATGGTACAGTAACTGCAAGTGGAACTGCAACTGGTGGTAATGCAGCTATATCGGAATGGGATAAGCGTCTAACCCTCCCAAAAGGGAGATATATATGGAGCGGATGCCCTACCGGCGGAAGCGGTTCCACCTTTGCGAGTATGATTCAAGATACATCCGCAGACCCCGTGCAGTCAATGTTTGATTATGGTAACGGAGTAGAGTTTGAGGTGACAGACGAAACTCATCTATATGCTTTTTATTTGGGTTGGGTAAGAGAAGGAGCAACAGTAAACAATGTCATTTTCAAACCCATGCTCCGTCTTGCATCCGATCCCGATGATACCTATCAATCATATGCTATGACTAATAGGGAGCTGACGGAGTTTGCAATCAATAAAATGGGCAGGCAGTTACCTCTTGTCAATCTCGGAACTGAATACACCGCAGAACTGAAACAGGACATCGCTTCGGGCAAGTTTGAAAAAGCGGTTGTCGGTGGCTATCTGACCATCAATAGTCACGTGTACTATCTGGCACATCCGGACTACTGGCTCC
>Ga0326512_10001184_pt1 | contig 20752 bp, 32 predicted proteins | sample 1_2617_0518_D_FD_203652 | JGI IMG/M metagenome (GOLD analysis project Ga0326512, IMG submission 203652) | Bovine rumen microbial communities from UC Davis, California, United States - 1_2617_0518 | ecosystem: Host-associated > Mammals > Digestive system > Stomach > Rumen | place: USA... | reverse complement strand
GTTTTTTGCGATGATGGAGGAAGGTTTTTCAATTTCTTCTGATGCTATTCGCTGGGAAAGAAAAAACATTGTTGATTCTTGGGCGTTGACAAGCATCTGTTATTCTAAAAAACATAATTTATTTGTTATAACTGATGATAGGTTTCGTTCTTTTTATTATGGAAGTGATTTGGAAAATTGGACTAAGGTTGAAGCAGATTTGTCCTCTAATGGTAGTTTATCAAAAGTAATTTATTCTGACAAAAAAGAATTATTTTTTGCGTTGGGAAAAGATGAAATTGAAATAGAAGATTATGAACCGGAAAACCGTCCATATATTTTTATTAGTTCAAATGGAACATCTTGGACTAAACATATGGTTTTAGACCAGAATGTTTATCCTACAGATATAGCTTGTTCTGATGATTTACTCGTGGTAATAGGTTATTATCAAGAGCGCTTTTCTGAAGATAGAATTAAAAAAATATATGTAAGTAAAGACGGAACAAGCCTTGAAGAAATAAATGTTGATAGTTTGAATATTCCGGATTGGGAATATTATAGCGTCACTTATGTTGATAATTTATTTGTAATTCTAGGTGATAGAGGAACCATTCTTATGAGTATTGATGGATTTAATTGGACTAAAATTCAAAGTGGATTTTCTTCAGCGTTGCATAGTATTGCATACAGCGATAAAGGCAAATGCTTCCTCATTGGTGGTGACGCAAGCGTTATTTTGAAATCAGAATTCGCTCCTGAAAATGTTATAAATAAACTTTCTTCAGATTCTGATATGACTTTTAATTTAGAGCCGGGAAATAATGAAATCACGCTTTATAATATTTCACAGAAAATAAATGCGTCATTAACCTATCGTCAAAAATATCTAGGAGTTTAATAATGCTTTTATCCATAATTTGTGTTATAATTTTCACGACAATTTGGTGTATAATTTTCGATAAATTAACGAGGTAGAAAATGAGCTATAAAGAAAAACCCATTTTAAAATTATACAAATATAACGGCACTTCTTTTATCCTGCAGGCAATTATTGATGATTATATGGAGTTTTCTTTTGAGGATAACCTCTATTCTGCAGGTGCTTTTACTATTTCAATTAATTACAATATCCCTAACGCTCTTTTATTCCAGCGTGGGCTTTTTGTCGCTTTTGGCGACGGGAAACGCTTCGGGGAAATAATTAATATAACAGACGCTATCGGCTCTGACGGCAAAGGAAGCCAGATTAGAACTATAACCGGGTATGACTCTAGATATATATTCAAGAGAAGAATTATTAAAAACTTGAATAATGTAGAAAACTGGGCTATGACCGCTAAAGGTGAACTCTGCATGAGAAACCTTATCGCTGACCAGTGCGGCTCTAACGCAGAGGTAAAAAGACAGTTACCTGTAATAAATGATATTCCAGCCGCCGCTGACGCTATCGGTAAAGAATATTCAGTATCGGAGTCGTTCAGTAATTTATATGAGGTTTTATGCACGATTGCGACCCAGTCAGAAATCGGCTGGCGATTAGATTTTGACGGTGAAAAATTAAAACTTGTATGCTTTAATGGGGTTGACCGTCATAATTCTGTAAGGTTTGACACAAATTATGAGTCGCTATCTCAAGGGCAGTTTACTGACAGCGCAGACAGTTACGCTAACAGCGTTTATGTAGGCGGAAAAGGGCAGGGCGATGATAGGGATATTTACGAGGGTGAAGCGCTCACAGATGGAAATGCCCCGGAAGGCTTAGACCGCTTTGAAGCGTGGGACAATCAGTCAAGCATGACAACAAGTGCAGAATATGAAGCAGAAGCTCTAAGCATATTAACTCAGTACGGGCAGACCTTGCAGGTGTCTGGAGAGGGCCTTGCTAAGTCGCCTTATATTTACGGTGAAGAGTACGAAGTCGGGGATATAATTACTATCGCATTCAGCGGTAAGTCAGCCGTAGTTCAGATATTAAGCGTTACTGAACACTGGGCTTTTAATTCTTACGACATTAATTTTTCTTTTGGTAAACCTCAGCCTGACTTAAATAATCAGCTGCAGCTTATCTTGAAGCAGATACAGAAGGCAAGCAACAAGTCAAACTCTACTGACAGCGTGAGGTGGTACACGATCCCGACAGACACAGAAATGCCTTCAAGCGATGTTACATACAACACTATAGGTTTTATCGGTGATTGTGGAGCAGGTGCGACATTTAAGTTATATCTTGATAACGAAAAGACCGGAAGCAAAACTTATCACATATATTTCAAGCAGTTAGGCGGAACAGGTAAATTAACCTTGACCACAGGAAAAGCGGGTGCGACCGATTTGGTTATGGAAATCGGAACTTATGTTGCGATAATCTATGTAGATGAAAATGGAAATATATCAAGCCAGGGAATGACCGCAACTAATACGATTCAGACGGGTAACAATCAGCCTGCGACTTCTAGCGGAGTTGCACAGGTAATTAGTGATGAAGCAAATTCAAGAAATACCGCTATAAGTCAAGCAATTAATGCGGAAGTAGATAATAGAAATACTGCCATAAATAACGCTATAAATAACTTGGACGCGAATGAAGTTGGTGGCAGTGGAAAATATATTGAAAGCATATCTGAAAATAACGGTGTTATTTCAGCAACAGAAAAAAGTCTTGGTGATATGACTCCTGTAGATACTGTTGCTAGAGGAAATACTCATTCAGTAACTTCAAATGGTGTTTACAATGCTTTGAATAGTTCTTTAAGTTGGTTATTATGTTCAGAATGGACTAAAAAAATACAACTTTGTTCTTATATAACACCTGCACAGATGGCAGGAATGGTTGCAAGTAGTCCAACTTGGACTCTATCTTATGGAAAAAATTATTTGCAAATGGTGGTTGTAACTTGGGACGATTATAATATTCATAATGCACCAGCAGGATCAGGTGGAATATTTATACCGAGTTATAGTTCAAATGGTGGTACATTGATTCTTATAAATTATCGTGCAAATAGGTTTTATTTTAATGTGTGGATAGATTCAGAAAGATGGAGTGGTTGGCATTATGTTGATTTGACAAGTATAGTTTTTAAATGACAAATCCACATATTATTTGTATTTGCAGTCATATTGAAAAGTAATAAACTACCGTATTGATAATTGTTCTGGCCTACACCTGTTCTATGAGGAATGTAAATAAAATTATACCAAGTATTTCCATCAGGCCCATCTAATATTTGCTGACTTCCACAACAAGCAACTGCATTTTGATTAGCGGTTAAGTAAGTTTCCATTTCTGAAAGATAATGGTTCATACTTATGTTTGCGATGTAAGGAATATTCGTATAATAAGCTCAAATTAGACAATTTTCTCTCAATAGTTTATAATAGCCCCTATGTGGGAAACAATTTCAAATATATTAACCAGCGGAAACGCTGTATTTATTCTTGTCACAATTCTACTTCTTGTCGTTGTACTGGCTATCCTCGGCAAGAAAGGATTGTTTTCTTTTGACCTTAAAGGTATAAAAATGGGTTCTTCAGAAAATGAGCGGACAATTATCAGACAGCAGTCAGAGTGGGCGAAGCTCTACTGTGACTCAATGGAGCCCAGGCTTCCTCACCCGGAAGGTTATGACATATGGAGAAGTAAATATATCTTAGAATGTGTATATGATGAGATAATGACATGGATAACATACAATCATATAACCTTAAATGAAAGTTATGTTGAAATAAAGCAGAATAAACTTGTTTTTTTGATAAACAGCCTTACAATTAAAGACGAGTATCATACAGAAGAGTTTAACGACATGGTACGAAAAGAAACAAAGTTTATCATAGAAAAATTAGTGCAGATAAGGGAACTGTACACAAAATAATTTTACAGGGGTTATTATATGACACATCCACGACATAACAATAGCAGGGGAATAAATCTATGACACATCCACAAACACTTGCAGAAGAATTATCAAGGGAACTTGAAGATAAAAAACTTTTAAGCGTGGCTAAATGGGGATGCTGCGCTTTTGTCCTTTTGTGGTGCTTAGGAATTGAGCCAGAAGACGACATGAAGGCAATTTTAACAGTAATTAATATGATTAAAAAAGGCGTCATTGATGAAGAATGCACTGTAGACTGGTTTAAGTCAGTGAAATATCTTACGGGGCGCCCGCTTAAAAAAGTAGATTTTATTCAAACAAAAATAATCAAAAACATAAAAAAAAGAACTCCTGTACGCTATGACTATAACGGAGTGTCGCACTGGGTAGGGGTAGAAAATGGAGAAATCGCTTTTAACCCATTGAAAGAGTCTGTCTGCGTGAACATGGGTCGCCCTGCAACAAGAAGGGAATTATACATAGACGGTGTTAATTAATTTTATATAATCGGTGGTATATTTAGGAGGTTTATTTATTATGCCAGAAGCAAAAATTATCAGTAAGATTTTTAAGATTGTATCAGCTGTGGGGATTGCTGCCTGTGCTATCCTTAAATGGGTTGGAGTAATGCCTGGAGCAACCATTTCAGAAATATGCGCTGTATGGTCTGTTATCTATGGACTGGGCGCAGGAACTATCGACATTAATTTAATGCTTGAGAAGTTCTCAAAAAACAAGGAATAAAAATGTCGCTTAATATTATTTTGCTGATTATAATTATCGTGTCATTATCTATCGTTGTAATGCTTGCCGATATTCTTGTAAAAAAGAACGAAAAAATAAAAGGTTTAGAGCATGATAAAAACATGATGCAGGTAAATATGGAGTTATTACTTAAATACTCTGATATTATAAATAAACTTGCAAAAGAAAAAGAGGAACTGTATGAAAAAATATATACGGCAAGCCCTGATGAACTTGAAGCGATTATTACCAGCCTTGTTGCTTGTAATAATAACCGGGTGCGCAACGACAAATAAGGTTAATTTTTATTATCCGCCATGCCCGGAACGAAAAGAGCTTAATATTCCTGAACATCCTGATACAAGAGATTATGCAATAATAATTGCATATTATGAGTATCTTGTGGAAGAATGGGAAACATGGGCGCAAGTAGTTAAGGAATATAATAAGTAATAATAATATTATATTCGATAGGGCATTAAAATAGGGGCTACAGCCTATGACGGCTTAAAAATAGCCCCTATTTTTATTTGGTCGATAAATTATACTAAAATTAAAATAAAGCCCGTCAGAATCAATCCTAGCCCCATATTTAGGGGTATATTTAATATACACCCACTATATATAGCGTTAAATATTAATTATCCTATTTACCGCCTCGCCTTCATCAATTATCAGAGCGTGGCCATAACGGTCTATTACTCCGCTCTGCATGGCAAGTTTATATATTATATTATATTTCTTTTCATCAAAATTATTATCAAGTTTTACATAATTTTCTAAATTAAGTATTAAATTATTGCCCTGATTAGTAACCTGGTAATAACTTATATGTACCCATTTTTTTATGTCTTCTTCCGTGATATTTGCAGGGAGTAGTTTTTTAGGCGCTGGTGTGGGCGCTGGGGTGGACTCATTCTTATTGTCGATAGAAGTCGCAACTACAAGCTGCGTTCCTAAGAATACTAAAAACCATACAATAAGCGGGATAATTTTTTTATGTTTGATCGCATTAGGAATAGCCATAAATATATCATCGCTTGAAAGGCTTGTCCGCTCTGCTTTCTGCTCTGTGTTTTTTAATCTTGCGTTATATTCATCCTCTAATTTATTTAAGCGTGACTGCTCAAACTCTATCTGTTTATTCAGCTCTGCAAGAGTGTCCCTTTTATTGGCTTCATAATATTGCTTATGCAGGTCTTCTATCTTTAATTCTGTCTTTTCTATATTGCCCCGTAAGCGTGTCAGCTCTGAGTCATTTATGACCGCTTCCTGAACTGTAACCGTTTCAGTAGTTGTCGCAAGTGTAAAGCTCCAGTCTGCAAAAACTACAACAGAAACGAAAATAATATAACTTATATACTGTCTTTTAGCCCAGGAGCGTGGAACGAAAATAACAATCATTATAGCAAGAGCGACAAAAGCAATTCTTGATAAAATGTCCGGCGCTAAGATGCTGAAAGAAACAATGTTCATTACTAAATCGACAATAAGCGGAATAATAATTCCTAAGAAGTCGATAATATTATTTAATTTTTTAGGCAGCTTCATTTTTAAATTTTCTCCTTAATTATATCCACCGTATCGCTTTTTGTTGCGTGCCAGATTTCAGATATTCCACCATGCTCAAGTACGAAATTATGCCACTTAATTTGTCCGGGCTTTAATCTGTCATTTACAGTTTTTTCTTCTATGCTTGTAAATACGGCTACAGTTTTTCCTACCATGTCAGCCGTTATTTTAACCTCTGTAAATCCTATTCTGTCACCGCCTTTCATGTCATCGGCCCTTTCTGGTGTACGGGGCTCGGGGATGCCAAAACGGATAAACTGACCATGTGGAGTAGTGGCCGTGCCTCTGTTATTCCTGAATGTATAGGGATAATTACTCCAGACAAGCTCATCAAGTTCTTTAATTTTCATATATAACCTTAAACTTTAATTTTTTTGCTATTAATAATTCAAGCCGTGCGCCTCTGCTTGATCTCCAGCCTTTAAGCATATAGATAGTATCACATTGTAAAAGCTTTATTATATCCTGCCTCATGTAATATTCCCAGCTCATACCTTCAGGAATATTTTTAACCGGGTTAATCGGTGTATAGCCCTGCCTTAAAAGTTTTTCTTCTGCAGCATTAAATCGCTGGTAGAAGTCTTTTGTTCCCGTTATTTTTCCGCTTATGTATGTAAACATTATTTAAGTAAAACTCCATTAAATACTTTCTTGATTAAATGAACCTGTAAAGGAATTGGCGCATTATGCTTCTGGATGTTCCTTATTTCCTGCCATGTATAATGCGTCTTATCCTCTGTGTATAGTTCAAGTCCGCCGTTATTATCTTTTCTAAAGGCAAAGTCTTGATTAAGCGCCTCAGAGTGTCCGTAAGTCCAGCCCGGTTTATGTTCTTCCATAATTAAATCCCATAAATTAAAAGAGCAATAAAAATATTCATAAGGCAAAAAATAATCGCCATTATAATTGCACCTATAACAGTTAAATCATCATTGTTTTTTTTCATCTGGAACATACCTCTTAATTGTAATAGGTGTAGAAAGAAAATCAAGCGCAAGGGGTAGAAGACACAAGTGCTTGAAGCCTAAAACCGGAACGGCAAAAACACGAACCAAAAACACATCCCAGCCGATAGCAACGGCAATAACGGAAAATAGATATTCAATAATTAAAATAAGAATTATTTTAAGCATATAAATTACTCCTCATCTGTAAAAAAAAAATATATTTTAAGTGGGAAAATTACTCCTCATCTGTAATATAAGTTATAAAAATAAAACCGCAGGAAGTGCATCTTCTCCTGTAGATAGCAAGCCCCGGCTTTATACTGGTATGCAATAATTTATTTTTTGTTGCATAACATTTTGGGCAGTAGGTCATTTTATTATTCCTCCTAAAACCAGTGTGGAATAACTTTCTTTACAGTAACCACTTCAAAAAATCTGAAAAAATCTTCCTCGTACAAACAGTTTGATTTCATTTTCTCAAACAGTTCATAACTCGGACACCTCTTGCCGTGTTCAATATCATGTAAACAGGTAGCAGATACTCCAAGCTGTTTAGCAGTATTTCTTAATGTTCCTTTTCTGTAACAACTTAAACTCATTCATCCTCCTCCTTCCAAAATTGCTTTGCTCTCCACATTTCATCCGCAATTCCTATATTGTTCTCATAATCAATTCTACCCTGAATAATGAAATACAAACCTCTTATTATTTCTTCTGCTTTATGTATAGTTTCTTTCAGTTCTGCATTTTCTGTTTCAAGACTTGCGATTCTTCTGCTGTCTCGGCATTGTCCGTAGGCTTCAAAGTGTTCAACTACTTGAACTTTCTTAGCCTGTTCAAGTTCTTTTTCAAGTGCCTTAATTTCCTGTTCCTTTTCTAGCAATAATTTATTCTGGTTATCAATTATCTGACTGTACATTTACTCCTCCTTCAAAAAGTCTATTGCCCTCTGTCTTGCGTATTCATCAGAATTATCTAACAGGGCTTGTATGATTGTTTTGGCATAGGTGAGTTTGTCTGTTGTATCTTCAAGTGCAATATCAACATCAATTCTTGCCTTTCGTTCGTCTGAAAAGAGTTTGTAATTTTCAAGAGATTGTTCAAGTCTTACATCTGCAAGATGTTGTTTTTGTTCTACTTGCTTTTTAAGTTCTTCGTTTTCTTTTTCAAGGTCGATATTATGCTTTTCTCTAGGCTCTGCTGCTGAAAGATAACCGTGAATAAACGCTCTAAAATCTGGGTGTAATTGCGGATAACTGCCTGTTTTATATTTTGCTAATGCTTCTTTTTCGAGTTCTTCTTTAGTCATTTTCTTTTATCTCCTTTGGAAGTTCGATTTCTTTCCAAGCGATAACATTACTTTGCCAAACACCATTCTTTCTATCATCTTCAAAATACCAAATACCGTCTTTAATCCATCCTGTAATTGGATTAAATCTACAGGCATAGAAAGACATTCTGTCCCTACGGTTTCTTCTATTGCATATTTAATTCCTTCTTTCTCAAACATAGTTACTCCTTTGCAATTTCTGATTCTGCGTCTATTCCTGTTATCTCTTTAAATACTTCATTATCCCAATTTGGTAACTTCAATAACTGTTTGTGTTCTTTTTTGCTTGCTTTATCCCAAGCCAATCTCCACGCTTCTTTATATTCAAGAGTTTTCAAAAAGCCACCACAAGTTTCAATTTCTTGTTTATGTTTCACTTTTTCTTCTTCTGTAGCAGTGTCGTGAGATACCCATACAGTTAAGTTAAAATAGCACCATAAAGGAATGTCGATTTCTTCTCTTTTTAAATTTGTATCTTTATTAAACATTCTTATATTCGGCTCATTAGAATTGAAAAAGCCACTGTTCCAATCGCCACTGTTCCAATCGCCACTGTTCCTATTGCCACTGTTCCTATTGCCACTGTTCAAATTGCCACTGTTCCAATCGCCACTGTTCCTATTGCCACTGTTCCTATTGCCACTGTTCAAATTGCCACTGTTCCAATCGCCACTGTTCCAATCGCCACTGTTCCTATTGCCACTGTTCAAATTGCCACTGTTCCAATCGCCACTGTTCCAATCGCCACTGTTCAAATTGCCACTGTTCCAATCGCCACTGTTCCAATCGCCACTGTTCCAATCGCCACTGTTCCAATCGCCACTGTTCCTATTGCCACTGTTCCTATTGCCACTGTTCCTATTGCCACTGTTCCAATCGCCACTGTTAATAAGTTCTAACTTTTCTTCTTCTTCAATCTCTCTAAGAATTGTAAGTGAGTTAGTTCCATACTTATCACCACTTCTTACATAATCACCTGCAATTACTTCAAACAGTCTGCTTTCAGAAAGTTTATAATTACTTTCTTTTTCAATTGCAAAAAGTTCTCTGCAAAAATGAAATACTTTATCTGTACAACATTCTAATTCTTCTTTCGGTGTGTCTTTTGTGTAAGTTTTTCCAACTTCAAACTTAAAGCCTCTGCAACAACCGTCTTTATCTGTAGCCTTATATCCTATCATCCCTTACTCCTTACTGCTCAACTACTAATATGTCATAGCGATAGCCATAACCAGTATCTGTAATCTTCATTAGTTCATTGTGCTTTAAGATTTCTTCTGCTAACTGTCGAACTACATCTTTCTTATAATCAGCTTTGATAACTTCTGGATTGTAAGTCTGGTCTATCCACATCATTTCTCTAAAACAGGATAACTGACGGACTTTAGAAGTTTTTGAGTTTGCTCTGGCAAAAGCGTCTGCTACCTGTCTGAGTTTATAAGACTTGATTTCTGTTTCAAGTTCTCGCTGCAATTTCTTGTACTTATTTCTCTTTGCTTTTCTGTTCATTCTTCCACCTCAATATTGAAATATTTCAAATTGCTATTATTATACACGATGGGCAGCTCTCATCTATGATATAATAGTTTTTAATCTCTTTATGTGTTAATTGGCATTCATCCTTAAATGCTCCTTCTGTTTTATAAAAACACGGGCAATCTTCACATTTTGTAGGTTTTTCAAACTCTGCGATTACTGTCATATTGTGTTACCTCCGTTCTTTCCAAACCAGCCTTCACCGCTACCCGTTGCGCAACCGGTCCACTCGTACACTCTGCGCACTGGAGAGCCGCAGTCAGGGCATTTCTGTCCTTCTTTCTTGTAGCTATATTCCTTCATGGGAATATCAATATATACATCTTTCTTACATTTCAGGCAGTAAAACTTATAGTCCATTAGTTAAGCCCCTCCAGGTATTTATCCCTTGCGATTACAGCTTCTTCTACCGTGTCATAATAATCTATTGTTTCTCCCTTGTAGCGGAAGCGGTAACGGTTAGCAATAATATCAATATACCGTGGGAGCATTTTATTTTTTACAAGCTCATTTTTATTCTTGATAATTTTTGTACCGTTCGACATTAGGACTTCTGCACTGTCACCGTCAACAGCAATAAGTTTTCCAAACTGCCATTCCCGGAACTTTACCTCATCCCCGACAATTAACCGATTATTCATTTCTTTATACTCCTATTTTTAAGCGGGCAATATTACCCGCCGGTTATCCTATATTTTATTTTAAGCGGGCCATATAGCCCGCCGTTTTTTATTTTACAATCATTTCCGGACTGATGTTTGCTTCAATTTCTTTAAGAACTTCAAGCGCCCTGTTCCAGTATTTCTCATTCTGCTCTGCGTTCTTGTCGTTTTTAAGCCAGTTCAAAAGCCCCTCTGCGCTCTGTTTCTTATCTTCTGCAACAAGATTAAACTCTAAGTATTTACCGATTTTTCTTTGTACGGTTTCAGCGTTTAGCGCTGAAGCAGGTGCAGGCTCTTCTGGAACTACTTCAAACTGTAACGGCTCTGCCATTGGTTCTTCCTGTAGCCCTGTATAACCGTAAATATCTGACACATCATTGTCAGTCTTACGGCTCAAGCCTGCAAGCCTTGCTGCGTGTTCGCTCTTGATCGCAAACTCAGAGCGCAAGATTTTACCGATAATAAAATAGCCTGCTTTAAGCTGTTCAAGATTGTATCCTGTCTGAAGCCCGCAGAGGGTGCGAATAACAATATTTCTTGCTTTTATGCTTGCTTTTGCTTCTGCAAACTTCATTTCTGACGCAAGGTGAGCAAGGCGCTTAGCTTGACTGTCATACTTACAAGCCTGCTGCTTGTTAAAAGCGGTGTAAAGTTTAGTGCCGTTGCTGGACTCTGTTACATCCTTATAGTTATTCGTTGCAGATTCTTCTTTAGTCCATAATTCATTACAGCGCTCAAAAACATTGTAAAGAACGATAGCAGGGTCAGAAATGCGCTCTGTTCCATCTTCCTGTAATACAGAGCCCTGTTTGAATACTTCATATCCTACCGGGTAATTAACAAGCTGAGGAGGTGCAGAATAATTAAGGGTTATTCTGTTCCAGTCGATAAGCTGGATAATCTGCTTTTGAGTTCCATTATCAAGGCCCGATACACCACGAGCGTCTGCAATACGGCTAAGTAAATTAACTGTAGGCATATACATAACTTTTGGATAAGTTGCTACAACGCTCCAGTCCTCGTTTGAGTTCTTGCCGTCAGGAACGGAAAAAGGAACACTCACAATCGTTGCAGAATAAACTTCAGGAAGAGCCTCAAGAGCTTCAAGGCTTACCAATACTGACGGGTCACCGGCTTTAGCGCTTTTAATGCGCTTCATAATTTCTTTGTTACAATTAATCATATATCCCCCTAGAAATAAAAGGCGGTATTTATATACCGCCCCTCTTAAATTAGTTTAATTCTTTTACCATGAAGAAATGGCTTTTTGAAGTCTTGCAGTAAGCAGCATAAACTTCCGGATTGTCTTTCTTGAAGCTTGTAGTGTCGAAGCGTGACTGTTCACGATCTCCACAAGTTACAGAATAACCGCCAAGATGGAAGCAGCCTTCTCCCAGTTCTTCCTCGATTGAAGCTTCATATTCTTTTACCTGTGCGGTAAGTGCTTCAATCTGTGCTTTAAGTTCTGCTCTGGCTTTTACGAGGTTAAGAGCTTTCTCGTTTTCAATGTTTGTCATTTTATCTCCTTGTCTAGGGGTTCTCCCCCTGACAAGTATTAATATACTATCAAAATTAATTATTGTCAATATCTTTTTTATAAAAAATTAATATCCCGTTTTCTTTAGTATTTTCCTCCAGATAAACCATGCGCCCTGTGGGTTTAAGCCTAACTCACGCCCGATAGCGATAGCCTGTTTTTGATTGTGTGCCCTTCTTGCAATCTCCCTTATTGCCGTCTGCTGGTCTGTAGGCTTTAATTCCTTCATGCTTTTAAGATTTACTAATATTCCGCTTCTCTCTATTATCTGCCGGGCATAGCCTGCAGTGGTAAACTGATAGTTACAGTGCGGACAGTTAGACGCTAAGCGGGGAATAGGCCTCATACAGTTAGGGCAGCGCTTTAAGGTTGATTTCTCCTGCACCTTCTTTTTTGCCGTTTTTGGCTCAAGGCTCCAATCCCTCTCATCATCCGGAAGCCCGTGTCTTGAATAGTTGGAAGAAAAATCAAGTATAATCGCTTTTTTCTTCCCCCCTGCTTCTATTGCTGCAAGTCGCCCTTCTTTGGTGCTTAGGTCGTAGCCGTCTGCATATTTTGCACGGAGTACACGGCCCCAGTGTTGCATCTGAACTACAAGGCTCTGAGTAGGTCTTGCATCCAGCATTACTTCAAGCCCTTTTACATCAACTCCTTCACCTATCAAGTCGCAAGAGCTTATTAATCGCTGCTCTCCAGTACGGCAGGAATTAAGTATATCTTGCAGATTATAAGTCATTTTTGAATGAAGGGCTTTCATGTCATAGCCTTTTTCAATAAAACGCTTTGCGATATTTTCACTGTCTTCAATAGATGTACCAAAAGCAATCCCTATTTTGCCGTCTGCATATTTCTGATAATTTTCTACCAATGAGCCAATGCGCCCTGTGGATGCCTTTAAGCGTTCGTCAAGTTCCTTCTTGTTGTAATCGCCCATAACTCTATGTATTCCGCTGGTGTCTAAGTCTTGAGGAACAAAATAGTCATAGTCGCTTAAATAGCCATTATCAATAAACCAGCGCACACCAGGGCTTAAAATCATTTCGTCATAAATATCACCAAGTGGAGTTCCATCAGGGCGCTCTGGAGTTGCCGTCATTCCTGCTAATTTAACATGAGGCCATAAATCAATTATTTTTTTGAATGTTGCACTAGTTGAATGATGCGCTTCTTCAAATAATACGGCATAGGGCTCATCAATAAGGTGCGCCCTGTTCATAAGGCTTTGAGCTGATATTACCTGCACTTTGTAGCGCAGCGTAGGCGCTCCTGGTGCTATAATTCCATGCGGAAGTCCTATTTCTGTAAGGTGGTCAGAAAATTGTCTTAAAAGACTTTTTGAAGAGGTAACAAAATAAATTGGTTTCCCTTCATTTCTTACTGACTCTATCCAGTCGCACATGATAACAGACTTACCGCTTCCGGTGGGTGCTTGTATTAATAATCTTGAGCCACCGTGAGAAAAATAATCATCCATTTTGTCACGGATTTTTTGTTGATAGTCAAATAATGTGTACACGCTTTTTATCTCCTTTCATTAATTTATTAATTGAGTCTTCAACTCCCTTAAATGCTTCTATATGTTCCTTTAGTTCTGCCTCGCTTAATTTCCGGGGCTCTCGTTTTAATACAGGTTTATTTTCCGTCACTTTTAAAATCCTCACACGCTTCATCAAACGGCTCTTTGTCTGTGAATAAGTCCTGAATAAGGCAGAAGCCTCTCCCCTGTTTTAAAGCTTCCTCATGTTCATAACGGCCGGATCTTGTGTTTTCTTCTACATACCACTGACATTCACTACAAGTCATAATCTTCCCCTACATGATTTTTATAATTTTCTTTTGCTTTTTTATACCAGGGTTTAGTCGTTTTACACCCGTCTTTTTTCTTTCTGTAGCTCTTGTGGCTTGTAAGGTGGTATGTTTCGCAATATTCGCATAAATAAGCCCTCTGAGGGATATATTTTCCCTTCTTCCCTCTGTGAGCTGCCGCAAGAACATTTCCCGCCTCTTTTCTGCTATAACATATCTTACCAGTTACGCTACAAGTTTCCATTCTCTTTTATTTTCCTCTCTACAACTATTCTTATCTTTTCGCCATAGCGCTCTTCTATCGCTTCCAGTGCTTCCTTGTCAGGTAGTTTCCCGTCTACCGTCATAATAGAAAAACGCTCAAAAGCGCTTTCAAAAATACTGTAATAATCTGCCATAAATATATCCTTAAAATGGAGTCTGCTCTGATTTCTTTTCAGGCTTTATCCATACATTTTTAAGCTTGCCGTTTTCCATTTTTGCGACAAGTGTCAGCCCGCAATCTGCCATAGCCTTTAAGCATGATTTTTGGGTTATTCTCATCCTGTACCCACGCTCAAAAGCAAGTCGTTCTACATCTGCCTGCAGAAGCTCTGCACCTTCCGGGGCTGGCGCCATCTGTGCAACGCTGTCGCCCCACATCCACATATTAATAACTTTACAGCAAGCCTCATAATCAGAATAAGTAATTAATGCTTCTTCTGTAAGTTCTTCCATGAACTTTGCAAGTTCAGGGCTAAACTCTACCATTTTTCTTACCTGCTTTGTTGTCATTTTCTGTGTTATTCTGTTGTAATAACTGTGTAACTCCCTTATAAGGCGCTGACCTTCTTCTGATGACATAAAGTTTTTGTCTATGTCTTTAAGTTTTACAGGGCACCAGCGGCGGTTTCCTGTTTCATCGCTTAAATACTGCCTAGGGTTACTTGTTCCAATATAAGAACAGGTGAGCGGTGTCTGGTATTGCTGTTCGACATACTTAATATCTACCATAGCGGTTGTTTTTGAAATGAACGATTTTACCTGCCCTACATCATCCGGGTTTTTCATAATCTTCATTTCTCCGATTTCTACAAGCAATTTACCACGGATTTTTTTAAATGTGTCCGCATCGCCAAACTTGCCTTTAAGCCCAGAGCCTAAGTCGGTATAGAAGTTATCATCAAGCGCAATATATCGGGCAAGAGTAGTCTTACCAATGCCCTGTCCCCCGGCAAGAATAGGGACTATATCATTCTCCATAAGTCCATAATAAGAGCCATCTTCATGTCGCCTTGTCCCGTTAATGTGACCGTGCATTTTAAGAAAAAACTTATGCCATAATTCTTTATAACATTCATAGGCTAAAAGTTCCCGTTTTTCATACTCTTCTATCGGCTCATTCTGGTATCGGGTTATATCAAACTTAAATATCTGCATGAACTTATCAAGGCAATCTTCTGTGCTATTAGGATATAATTTTGCAAGGGTATCCATATAATCTACAACCTGATTATATTTTCTTCCCTTAAGCTCTATGGCTCGCTCTATTTTTTTTAGGGCTGACTCTGTAAGGCTTGACTGTGGTATTTCAAGCTCATCGGCTCTATGTTCAACGGCGCCAAGCCATTCAGATTTTGAGTCATAAGCCGTTTTTTTAAGTCCTGTTGTATAGTCCTGCATTATTGAATTAAGTAACTGACGGTCATTTTCTACCCATAGACCTATCCAGTTATCCCTTAAAACAGTTTTAGTAATTATTGTCCCTGTCTGACGGTTTACCCCAGAAGGCTTTTCTTCAATAATTAAATCACGCAAAAAAAACTTTTCTTCTTCCGTTATTGGTGTAAATCTTATAGGACTAAGACAAGGCGCAAGATGTTCTTCTTCAGGAAGTTTGTTTTTTGCAACGGTAGGTAATTTCTTACCGCTTAAAATATGACTTTCTAATTTCTCTGCATCCCAGCCTTCATTTACAGCGTCTGCAAGGTCCCAGCCCTGCTCTACATCGTGAGGCGGATATACAAGATTAATTTTAGTGTCAGGTAAGATTTTTTTAATTCGTTCAATTGCCTGTCTTCCCGGTGTGTCAGCATCGAACGAAAAATAAACTTCCCGCCCCGTAAGTGGTGCAAGATCAGACAAGCCCACAGAAGGCGCTCCGCCATACCAGCCCACTACCGCCCATGTAGTAAGTATATCTTTTAAGACTCCTGCAACTTTCTGACCTTCTACAAGAAGGACTCTTGCATTAGGTTTCTCTTCAAGAGAGCGGGCGTTATAAAGCGGATAGTGCATCCCTCTAAGAGCTTTGCACCTCCATTCATAATTTTTCGCATTACTAAATAATGTATAAGGATAATCTACTTTGCCGTCTGATTTTTTAATCCTCACTACCCACATAACAGGAAGCCACTCATCGCCTTTTTTAACTTCCAATGGCCAGCGGGCTATTTCATTATGCTGATAAGGTAGTTCCGGGGCATTTTTAATCGGGTGAGATAATTGTCGCCATTCTTCTTTTTTATCTTCTTTGCCGTATGCGCCAGGAAAATAAGATGAGTCGTATTTATCAAGGATTTCTTTTGCTGCTTCATAATTAGATAAACCGTTTAATTTAGCGTACAAAGTAACGGCATCTTTACCCACCATTGTATCGTCTGCATAATCATTAAATGCGCCTGTTGTAAGGTTGATTTTAAAACTTCCTTTATGGGTATCATGTCTTAATGGATTTGTGGCGCTCCACTGGCCGTTTTCTTCTTCACCGTCTGGAAGCCAAGACTTTATGTAATTAAGAGCGATTTCTGCAGCTCTTTCGTATATGTTCACGCTCTGTTCCTCCCTCTATAAATAAAGGCGCTCGTCTGTCCGAGCCGTCAAGCGTCTTTCCGCTTTGTCAACATTTATTCAGGGGTTCAAAATGTTCTGATTAAAAAGGAATGTCTTCTGGATAGTCTGACGCTGGAGCCGGTGCGGCAGCTGGAGCCGGTGCAGGAGCAGCAGGTGCGCTCTGTGCCTGGGTGTCAAGTTCAGGAAGCCATTTACCATTAATATCTGTAACGGTGAAATTAATTTTAGTATATTTCTGTCCGTCTTTCTCCCACCTGTCCTGTTTGAAATTGCCTCGGCATAGCACGGAAACGCCTTTCCCCAAGCGTTTAAGCCAGTAATCTGGTTTTTCTGTCCAGAAGTTCATGTCATAATAATTAGGCGCACCGTCTACCCAGTTACCGTTAGCGTCTTTTGTGCGCTGATTTTCTGCAATAGAGAACTTAATCACGGTTCTCTGTCCTACAAGTTTAGTTTCAGGTTCTCTTACAAGGTTTCCTTCAACAATAAAAAAATTGCTCATAAATACAAGCCTCCTATATCTATTAATTATATTACTTTTATTTATTTTGTCAATAAATTGTTAATGTTTATTTTATTAAAAATAAAATTATCAATGTCTGGGCTATGGCTGACTACAAGCATATCCTTCTCGCCCTGCATGGAGTAGAACGCTGCTCTATTATCTTTGTCGATAAAGGCATCCTGCTCATCAGATATAATCGGGTAAAAATTAATATTAGCATTATTCTTCCGTATGTCAAGAAGTGAATTATTATAGGCAGCAAGAATAAAGGATTTTTCACCTACAGAAAAATTCTTAAAGCTCTTTATTTCTCCCGTCTGAGTGTCTAATATCTTTATATCGAACTTATCAACGATTGATTTTTTACCTTCCTTCTGGGTTTCTGTCATTACAATATATCTATTATTGCGGTAAGGCTTTAAATATTCTGTTGCTTTTGAGTCGATAATATTTAAGACCGCTTCAAGCTCCATGGCAGGGATTTTTGACGGCGCTAATATATCGGCGCAATATTCCCAGTCTTTAAGGGCTTCAGCGCCTGCTTCTGTTTCTGCCTTTATTTTTTCTGCCTCACTTAAATTATTTTTTGCCTGCATTAAATTAGCGTTAGTATCTGCCCAGAGTTTATAACTGTCTTTTTCTTCATTCTCCGCAAATATCGCATCTATGTTAATTTTTGACACTTCTGCTTCGTCTGCGCTGGTGTCTATGACATTAACGCTTATAGCTTCTTCCATGTCACTTAATATTTTTAATTCTGCTTCTATTGCAGATATTTTCTCACCTGCATTTTTAAGCTCGTTTATTTTTGCTTCTATCGGTGCCTTATCTTCCGGGGCATTTATATAGACAGGCTTAACGATATTCATATATTTTTTATATTCTGCCCGGAGCCCCGTAAGGTCTGGCTCTGCAAGATCAAGCGCATTTATTTTTGCGGTTAGTTCGTCTATTTTTGCCTTGTTGTTCTCGCAAATATATCCGCAGTTAGGGCACGGCTTATTATAGACAGATATTTCCCGCTCATAACTTGCCTTTAGTTCTAAGTTATGATTAAAAGCAGCCTTTAATTTTTCCACTTCTGCCATAATCTTTGATTTTTCTTTTTCAGCTTCTGTATAGGTTAACAGGTCTGACTGATATTTTTTATATTTTTCTTCTTCTGCCTGGATTAAGTTCAAGCGGGCTGTTAGTGCAGGAAGTTCTCTTGTCCCTTCTTCAAGCGCTTTTTTCTCCTGATGTTTATTGCAGATTTTAATTTGCAGCGCTTTTTTCTCTTCTATTTTTTTCTCCTGCTCTGCCTGCTCTGTTTTTTTAACGGCAAGAGCTTCAGATGCTTTCTTTAATTTTTCCTTAATTGCATTATTTCTATTTTTTGCGTCTTCATAATTTAATTTATATTCTGTCTCTAATTTAGTAAGCCCCGGAATATTTTCAGCGCCGTTCATTAGGACATTTATTTTTATTTCTTTTTCTTTGAGGCTATTCGATAATATTTTTGCTTTATTTAAGCAATATTCTCTTTCTTCTTCCCGGTTAATGCCTGCTATGTCCTGAACTATATCCCTTATAGTGGTCTGACTTGCCGTCATAAGCCCGGACTCAGTTTTCCCCTGTAAAGGCTGCACATAAAAGCTCGTAGTAATGTAGTTATCCAGTGAGCCATACTGAGCCTCGCACCATTCAAGGCAGGAGTCAAAATTAGTCTTCTCCAGCGCTGGCTTTCCTTCAACAGTAACAGAACATTCAACTTTATTTTTTGAGATATTAATTAATAATTCGTGGCGCTCTCCGTTTTTAGTTATCTTCTTAAATATTTTTCCTTCTCCGTCAAAAAAATCCTTGATCGCAGAAGTGCGCCCTGACTCGGTGTCTTTACCCACAAGGCAAGGGTAAGGAGTACAGAACGCAAGGACTGAAGACTTTCCGCTTCCGTTTTCTCCTGTAACTTGTGTAAGTCCAGAGATATTATTTAAGTCTATGTGCATTTTTGCGCCGTGGAATAAAACAGAGCCCTCGACTGTTACCTCTTCAACCCTTATATATCGGCTCAGTTTGTCGCCTTTGGTTTTAGATTTTTCTGCTTCTTCAAGACATTTAATCTGTGAGGCGGTAATATTTTTATCAAAAATACGGGCGATTTCTGGGAGCGGTTTATTTTCTATATCCTTAATTTCTACACGGCGCTCTTTCTTTTCTGTTTCCGGAAGCGTCATCCTTGACCATTCGTGAGCGCCGTTTAATGCAGGGTTTAATTTTAGGTTTCCGTCATACTCAAGCCAATATGCAATATTAGAATCATATTTATCTAAAGGCTTATATATTTTTTTTCGTTCCGGTGTACCGTATGGGATGCGGTCTATTTTAATAGTTTTTATATCTTCAAAAGTCACTAAATTAAAGCACGGCAAAAAGCCTGTTGAGTTCCAGTTCCATGCAGGGCTTCCACCATATCCACCGTTAATTTTCTCAAACTCTATATACTGGTGGATGTGTCCTGCACTTGTTCTGTTAATTTCAGCTTCTTTTATCCATTCAGTTTTAATTATAATATCGGAGCGTTTAAGCGCTTCGTTATTATCTGCAAGGCGGTCAACGGCATCTGATATATTACCGTGGATAACTAACACTGAAGGAACATAAGGAAGCCGGGACCTCTCTGCTGCAATTTTTTCAGTTATGATTTTTTTTAGACTTTCTGTACAAAAATTATTTACATCAGAAGGGCTAAGCTCCGGGTGCTTTGCTAATACTGTTTTCTTGTTAATTTCGTCAAGTCCGTAAATTAAAATATCTGGAGTTAATTTATTGTCTGTAGGAATAATAGTGCCATTTAAAAAGCCGTACTCTATAGCAGGCTCCAGGAGTACAAAACCGACTGACTCAATTAAAGCCCGGTACATAGAGCGGATTTCATGCCCCTGAGTTCCACAAACTCCGCAGCATGGCTTTTTTATTTCTTTGAATAAATCAATAAGAGTGTTTAAATCGTCGTTTGCATAAATTGGCAGGTCAAAAAGATCGCCTGCAAAAATTAAAAAATCTACATCAGCGCTGGCTTTAATTATATTATTAAATGCACTGATACATTCTTCTTTTCGACTAGGATTATAGTGAAAGTCAGCCACTTCAAGATATTTAATCATTTTTGAACCCCTATAAAAACAATTATAACCCGGAATTAATTTCCGGGCTACTATACATTTATTTAATTATTGACTTAATGTCTGTGATACTTTCATCTGCCATAGTTGCGCACATATCGGCTATTACCATAATATCGGCTGTAATGTCACAAGAATAATCGCCGCTTGCGATAACTGTCATAATGCAGGATATTTTCTTTAAGTTATCCCTTATATCAAGCAATTTAATTACTTTGTCCTCTTCCATATCCAGCCCCCTATTTTAAATTTCTTGCTTT
>Ga0326512_10001183_pt1 | contig 20755 bp, 53 predicted proteins | sample 1_2617_0518_D_FD_203652 | JGI IMG/M metagenome (GOLD analysis project Ga0326512, IMG submission 203652) | Bovine rumen microbial communities from UC Davis, California, United States - 1_2617_0518 | ecosystem: Host-associated > Mammals > Digestive system > Stomach > Rumen | place: USA... | reverse complement strand
CACGCAAGGAAGATGGGCCGCAAGGAGCGCAGGGAGCGAATGAGCGACGTGTCGGGAAAGATGCCGCGCGGGACAAGGCGCATGTGCTACCGAAAGCACAGGTTCCACTCCGAGCTCGACGCAAGGCTCAAGGCCATGGAGATAGAACAGCGCAGGAGCGTGCGTCTCCGCGTCTACAGGTGCCCACTGTGCGGAGGGTGGCACCTCAGCTCCCAAAAGAGTGGTTAAAATCGCTGGTAAATGCAGAAAAATTGAGCAGAAAATCGTTTAAGTAACAATCATATGGCATAATGATTGGTTGTCGGCCAATCAGTCATGGGAGGCGCGTTGAAGGTACGCGAAGTGCTTGACGCCGCACGCGATGCAGCTTTGGAAATCAGGCGCATTGAGGAGGAGGCGGAGATTCGCCGTCAGTCGATTGGCGTGCAGGGCCACAGCAGCTTCGAGTTCCATTCAAAGACCGGCATTCTCGACCCTTCGCGCAAGATTGACGAGCTTTTGGACTGGCAGTCCGAAATGGTAAGTGAGTCTGTCTTTCTAAAGCCCATAGACGAGGGCTGGGAAATCGTCCGTGGCATGCAGAAGATCACAGATGACTTCACGGTGGAAATCATCACTAGATACTTCTTGCAGGCGGAGTCGTGGCACGAAATCATCGTCGGAAACAGTGCGACTGGCGTGGCATCGATGTCGGAGCGCAGGGAGTCTTGGCGCGAACTCAGCTATAGCGACCAATTGAAGCTCCTGACCGAGTCTGTGGACAGCACCATAGAATCGCTTGAGGAAATCGGCATAGCGCACCTCAAGGAGATGGGTCAGCTATGAGCAATTGCTCAACGTCGAGGACATGGAAATCGTTTCTGAACTCCATGAGCCACAACCAGCTTCGCAAGGTCATAAACGAGCTGGTGACCATCATCGACTCGACCAGGCCGACATCCACCGAAGCGTGCTGTGAGTACATCATGCTGCTCCATGGCATCGCCCTTCCCATGCCAGAAACGGATGATGAAAATGACCGTGTTTAGTGACACACCAGCAGAAATCGCCGCAGACGCACGAGACTCAGCCAAGATGGGCGAGATGAAGTACGCTCACTACCTCGATGACGAGGCAATGGCGGTTTTGGAGACGCTTAGCGTCGAGGAGAAGGCGTACCTCTGGGCGTACCTTGACGAGATGGTGCCACGAGAGGTGGGCAAGGCGCTTCTTGACGAGATGGAGAAGCGCATCATGGATGACGATGGCAAGAGGTGGCGCGGCATAGCAGGTCGAAAGACCGAGTTCGTGGCTAAGCCATTCGAGCACGCCGAAAAGTCCATCTCTGCGCATTCCGTGTTCGGAAAATCGTTAGTACAGCGACAGTTTGGAGCGCGATGATCGACTACAAGTTTGACGTCCTTGCCCGTGAGATTGATGGCTTCAATGGCCTGATGGTCGGTGACGCCGTCATACCCGTCACGCAGCACCGCATAGCACCTGGCGGCTACCAGTACGACACTTGGAAGCGACTCGACAACGGACTCCACGTTGACGTGCGCACGAAGTACCGCAACCACTTCATGACGTGCACTGTGAACGGCGAGGACATGGACGAGATTGCTCGCAAGATTGACGAGGTGTGCGAGGGGGTGCGCAGTGGCACAAACTCGTGAGAACAGGGGCATGGAGCCCATAGACGTCCTTCCGGAGTGCTTCCAGAACGCCGACGATGTGGACAAGCTGGACTACCTCTTTGACAAGGCTGCTTCGTACAGCCATTGGACGAACGAGGAGGTTGCTTGGACGATATGCAAGGTGCTCCACCTCATATGCGGTGACTAGAATCGCTAGAAATGGTACAATTGTTCTAGGCTCATAGCTCAAAAGGAGAGCAGCGGTCTCCAAAACCGAAGACGAGGGAGCGTTACCTTCTGGGCCTGCCATTGGAGTGTAGCTCAACGGTAGAGCAGCGCACTGTTAATGCGACGGTTGCAGGTTCGAGTCCTGCCATTCCAGCCATATCGCGGATTGGAGCAGTCTGGCAGCTCGCTAGGTTCATACCCTAGAGGTCGCGGGTTCGAGTCCCGCATCCGCCACCAGAAAGCGAACCCCCGATGCCTCTCAGCGATGCAAACTTTCGGGGGTGTTTTCTTTTGGGCAGTCAGTCGAAAAATCGTTGCCAATTTCACGCCTGACCGACCAAATCGCATGGCGAAGGCCCCCGACTGCCCGAAGATGGGTGGTCGGGGGCTTTTTTGTGTGATCCGAATTGCGAAAAGCATGGGTAAATAGTCGTCCCAACCCAAAATGGCACCTTATTTGGCCTCTCAGCAAGCCGTTTACCTGCGGGTTTGTAAATCTTCCGGTACGAGCATTCGCATGACGTTCAACGCTTCCTGCACACTGCTGCCGACGCCCATGTGCGTCAAAAACTCAGTCCTGTTGATGCTCATTTCGCATTTCCTCTCTCAAAATCGATGTAAGTCTGGCTTGACTGGATGTAGAGCGCGAAATCGTTGGTTGGCTGGCTCTTCGTAGGCGATTTACCTTCTCCGACGAGCTTGAAACCTGTCATTCTGGCTTCATCTTTGCTGTCGCTGTATATTGGCACTGGTTTTGGCATGAGAACGGCCTAACAACCAGCTATTGCGGCAAAATATGACCCAGACCAGCCGCTAATCGTCTTGGAATCGTCCTTGCGAGCCCTTTTTACTGGCTTCTTCTTCGAGACGCGCTTCGTGGGCTGCTTTTTGGGCCTTATTTGGGTCTCGACGGCCTGTTTTGGCACCGAAACCGCTTCCACGTGTCCACTCCAAGGCACGTTGGCGAAAATGCCGTCCAAGTCGGGCGATTTTTGCAGCGAAATCGTATCCAAGAACATCGGGACGTCTTTGACAACCTCGAATGCGGCACATCCGAGCTTCAAGGCGTACTCCTTGGCATCGTGGTACGTTCCACGCATCTTGTAGTCCATGAGCGACATGTTTATGTTGATGGAGCCGCAAGTTCCCTCGTCTATGAAGCAGTATTCGTCTTTCGGCACCTCATATACGTAGTTTCCGCCACGTCCCTTGGCGCAGAAGTACAAATCGTTGCCAACGCGCATGATCGGGGCCTTTCGGAAGAGGTTTGCGCCATTCCGAGCACTCGGTATGCCAGAATCGTCTACTGCGTGGAGAAACTTGGCGTCAGGGCATCCGGTGCAGGCAAGAAGCTCCCTGTACTCCGATTCGGTGAGCTTTCGATAGGGGTTCATCTCATTTCCTCTCCATGATATAGCTGTACTCAAAGTATTTGTCCGCATACTGCTTGTATGGGAGCGGATTGCACCTAAGACTGCCAATCGTCTGCTCCTTGACGTACATTCGGCCAGAATCGTCTCGATAAATGCGTCGGCTTGCCATCTGGCCCCACTTGTTCTCGCCAACCAGGTTCAGGTTCGTCGCAGTCATGTCACATCTCCCATGGGTCGTTTTCGTATGCTTCTCTCAGCGTCGTGATTGCCTTGACATCGCTCTCAAAAGAAAGCGGGTCGCTCATTCCGAGAGACCCGCCCAAATCGATGTAGTAGAAACTGTTTTCCCTGTAGATGGGGAATCCGTAGTCCCCATCCACCACAATGGCTATCTTTGTCATGCCGAAACCTCCCTGATGACGAATCGAGGGCCTGTATAGCCCTCGTTTAGCTTCTTCTCTGTCTTCTTGGCTTCCTCTGGGGTGCCATACACGTACTTGACGTGCTGATAGCGCCTGTCGTGCCACTCAAGCAGCTCGTAAGTCATCTTCGTCTCCCTCATCTCAGTAGTAGAACCTAATGGGCTTGCTCACGTTGCACTTTACCGAGCCAACGGTTGTCGGCGTGATGCTCGCTTTGACAAACTCCCTGTTGCCGGTCACGTTGCCGTGGGAGTCGTGATGACCATTACGAATCACCCAGACGCCGCTCTGCTTGCAGAAATCGTCACGGTTCAACCTGCTGGTGAACTTCCCGTACCAGCTACCGTCGTTTTCGGTGACAACGAGTGCATACCAATACCTCTGTGCCATCGTTAGTCCTCCTTCCACCAGATAGCCTCGTTGACAAACCATTCATCGTCTCCAATTGGGCAGTTGTCCTCATAGATGCTGTATTCCGCTTCGATCTGCGCAAGCTCAGGGTAGAGCGCATGCAGGGAGTAGGCGATTGCACCGAAACGCCTGACGCTCAGCACCTCATAACAGCGACGGGCTTCATCAAGCGTCTCGAACTCGAACTCCATGCAGTAGTCGAGGTAGTCCCAGTGTCCGTCAGGGAACTCGCCAGAAATCGTCACGAATGCGGTGAACATCACTCATCATCCCCAAAGAACTCGTAAAGCAGGTCATTGTCAAACCCATATGGATGCTCGGTGTCAAAGATGTAGAAGCGGCACGTGTCACGCATGCTCTCGGTGCCACAGAACGCCTGATTGCCATAGATATAGGAGTACCTACTATCCCAACCCATCTCGGTAATTCGCTTCGTCAACTCCTTGCGCATCTCATCCTGTGCTTCCCTCTTGGAGTCGTATGCACCAAGACTAAAGATCGCCTCACGTGTTCCATCGGTGAGACGGGTGAAAATCAGTACGAACATGTCAAATCCTTTCTAAATGAAGTACTCGTTGATTGTGGTGTCGATGAGGTCGCAGATGACGTCTTCAATCTTCTCGTTGACCATGTCAACAATCGCCGTCACGTCTGTAGGGGACAGGTCGAGTCGCGGATACTCTGACGCAATCAAGTCACCGTCGAGATCGAGACGGTAAAGAGGGTAGTATCGCTTCTCGCCATTGTCGTTTGTGTACGGTGACAGCGAGCCAGTCTTCTCAAAGCTAATAAACATCTACTCTTTCCTTTCCATCAGTTAAATTCATCCAAACTGGTAGAACTTAAATATTGGCGGCAACGAACTCGTCGCGCTTGCGCATCGCTTCCCTGAAAGCCTGCCACGGCGATCCGTAATCATGCCCACAGATGCAGTCATACCAGTCACCGGTCTCGGTCTCGTAAACCTCCCACTCGAAGTTCCAACAATTAAGAGGGTCGAAACCCTCTGGATGCGGATCAAAGAGCACATCATCGGATGCCCAGATGACGAGCGACTTGTCATCGCTCATATAGCAGGGGAGCGTGTCAACGCACTCGTAGAATCGACGGGCATACTCGGTGTCAACGATGCTGAGGTCAGTGAACTTGTTCACTTCCGTGATGTTGCCATACTTGAAATCGTTGTCACTCATGGCTGTCTCCTTCTTACCAGCTCACGTACATGGAATAGAACTCATGGCGGTTGTCACGCTCAACGACCACGTCGAACCCGTTGTCGCGAAGCTCGTCAATGATGAACTCGATGCCAGTGATGCTGTCAAACTCGCTGCACTCGAAGTACGTTCCACGGTGGCCTGTGTCAGCTTCACTAGCAATGCAGCAGTTAATATAGTCGGCGAGTTTATCGAAAGACTCTTTTCCGATTCCATTGATGTATTCCTTTGCGTACCTGTAAGCTTCATTCGCAGTAACCATCGTTAGTCCTCCATCAGCTTGTTGATGTATGCCTGCGCCTCTTTCAGCGTGCCGAACGACATCAAATCCCAGTCCGCCCAGTTGCACTCGAACACGCACTCTGCGACAATGCGCTCCCAATGGTCCCCATAGATGCGCTTAACGTCGGCCAAATCGTCGTAGCCATACTGCTGGACGTTGTCAAGGATGTCATCCTCGTAGTCGGAGAGTTTGAACTCGCCGCCACCTGCGTACCAAATTTCACGCTCATCGTATGCCGAGAAGTCAACAATCTGATACATCTCGTAGGTGTCATCGACATAGTGGTTTTCAATCATGCGCTGCCACTGGAAATCGTCCGTCTGAATCCACTCAGTCATGTCTAGTCCTCCTTGAGGTATAGAATCTGGCACCACTGCTCATCGTCGCAGTGCTCGGTGTCCTCGTCGTTGTCGTGGACATAGTAGCTAATGTCAATCTCGTCGTACTGCGGGTACCTTGTATGGGCGTATACCGACATTGCGTACTTTCCTGCGGAGTCGACCGCTTCCCCAGCACGGTATGCCTGATGCTCGCTGAGGTTGTCGAGATAGAAGATTGGGTTGCCACCGTAAAGCAAGTCGCGCCCCGGCTCGCCGTTCACGATGCCCCACAACTCGATGAAAACGTAATAGCTGTTATCCATTGTTATTCCTCCTAGAAATCGTTAGTCCTGCTCAGGCGCAGTGAGAATGAACGTAACCGCTTCGTCAATAGCGCGAAGGCTCATGAACAAGTCCTTCCAGTTAGTTGCGGGAACATACAACGGAGCGGCGTTGCCATACGTGTCCATGAACGTGACAATCTTTGTGTTGTCATCATCGAGTGAAGTGACTGCGCACACCAAGACGTTGTGGTCAACCACAACCCCAAGCGTGTCGCTGAGATGCTTTGCCTGCTCGATTGCCTTCTGCTTGTAATCGTGTGCCATCGTTGTTCCTCTCTAAGTCGTTACTTACTTGCCAGACGGGTTGCCAATGCCGATATAGAGCCTGTCATTCATGGCGCAGATGGTGAGGACTTCCTCGTTTCCAATGAATCCACGCTGATCCGTGTCAAGGTTGACTTCCCGTGCATATCCCTTGCAGAGGAGACGCATGTAGTCGGACTCGGTCGTGTCGTAGAACGCAACCTTCTCGTCGGTTTCAAATGCGAGCGTAAGAATATCTTTGACAATCATTGTTTGTCTCCTTCTGAAATCGTTAGTTGTTAGCAAGCTGCATCACGGGGAAGTTTGCGTAGTAGTCGTAGCTGGCGTAGACGTCGCCAAGGTCATCCGTCTCATCAAAAACAAGCACGTCATCGTCGGTGACGCTGTTCCACCCGCAGAACTTGCACCACTTCTTAACGGCGGGGATGTCAAACGCGGCCTTGGGAAGCTCGGTCGCGTCCTTACCGTGCGTGTCGAAAGCCATGATCCATCCACCCTCGCACTCACACTCGAATGCCACGATGCGATAGCCGAGCGCACGATAAGTGTTGACCATGCTCTCGAACTTGCCCCACGCAACTTCGTCTGCCAGACGAACGACGCGACGGGCAAGCTCCTTCGCCTCATCACTCAAGTCCTCGTGGAGAATCGCCTGATTGTAGTCGTAGCAAAGCTCTTTCAGGTCAATATCGCCATTGCGAAGGCTGTCAGTGATGCACTCAAGCGCATTCTCAGGGGTGTCGTAGGCGTCAATCAAATCGTAGTAGCCAATCATCTCGTAGGCCACAATCGCCTGTGCCAGCTCGTCGTACTTGTCCATCTTTATCTCCTGTCGCTGTAATAAGGAGGGGAGCCTGTAGCTCCCCTTAAAAATCGTTACGTCCTACGCTTTAATGGGTGCGTAGTAGTCCTGCTCGTAGTCGAGGTAGCTCCAGTACTCCCGCTGATGCTTCATTGCGGCATCCAGGACGCTGTCCGGAAGCGAGCTTACATACTCAATGTCCTTGTAGTCGATTGGGAATGTCGGATCATCGTCGGCGTACTCCTCGACCTCAATCCATGCCGTGTTGTACACGATGGTGTCGAGCCCACGCTTGGTACGGACAATCTCGTAGTCGCTGTCCCAAGAGCTGACAACCTTGCTGAGGAATGCATGAGCATCCTCAAGGTTGTCAAACTCCTCTGGAATGAGTTCGGCGTTCTCGTTCTCGCGCATCTCCTCGTAGCACTCGCCGCGCTGTGCGAGCATGACCCTGCACTCGTAGACGTTGTACTGCTTCATCTCTGTCTCCTTCCTAGATGAGTGCCAGAAACTCACGCGCCGTAATCGTCGGCGTGTCAAATCGTTGTGCCTGAACAATCTTGTTGCGACCTGCGTTGTGTCCAATAACAAGCAGCGAGGTCTTTCCGCTGACGTTCTTTGTCGTGCGTGCGCCGTGCTTCTCCGCTTCCGTCTCTGCCTGACGTCCCTTGAAGCCAAGAACGATGCCAGTGATGCACACCGCCAAGCCCCTGAGAGACGATGGGCAGTGATGGTTGAGAGACTTCAACGCATCGTGGATGGGCTCTCCATCGTGGGTGTACTCGGTCATTTCAAAAGCTCCTTTCAAATCGTTACGGTTATCCGCTCAAGTGGCTCACCGTTATCAAACGTGCCATCCCAGATGGCAACATCGAACTCTTCAATGTCGAGATGCGTGTAGTTCTTCTTGATGAAATCGTCAACGTCTGAGTCAAAGAAGCGGAATGCATCTCCAGGGTCAGTGAAATAGAACTGAGCCACGTTAAGCCACTTGCCGTCAGTCCTGTATCCGCCAATGCCTACTACGTGCAAATCCTCTTCTTGTTCGCAAAGCAAGTCATAATAGGAATATGCTCCGTACTTCACGAGCGTCTCTGCCAGCTCGCCATACTTGTCCACTGCACTTCTCCTTTCAAATCGTTTGCCAGTGCAAAGCAAACGGCCCACTCTTTCAAGTGGGTCGTCGTGCCGTGCGCTGTCACTGCGAATCGTTGACTACGATTCAGCGCTCTGTATTTCGATGAGGTATTCTGCCGTGTCGTAAATGTAGTCATCTATGGCACAGTCAATGGCATCCCAAAACTTGTCGTACCAATCGCTCATGCAGAACCAGTTGGTAAAGTCACTGACTCCCAAGTCATCTTCCGAGCTTGCGTGCTCAATCACCTTTTCAAGGAGTTTCATGCAGTCGCTATCAGTGGCTTCGGCACCAAGAAGGGGGCCAATGACCTCAAAATCACTGCCATATGCTTCTCGATCGCGAATGTAATCACCATCTACGACGGTTCTGTAAATCATCTCGCTCATGTCTCTTCTCCTAAATCCCAAGGTACTGCTCGTATGCTGTCTGTGCGTCTTCCCAGTCGGGGTACTCGTCGTAGAAGTTGGGAATGGTGTTCCCAATCCCAAGCTTATCGATAGCATCGTTGATGCGCTGCTCACGCTCAGCCCAGCGAGTCCACCAAGCTGCCTCCTCGCCGTCAAGCTCGAAGTCAACGCCCTCTTCGCCGGACATGAGGTTGCCACAGCCAGCAATGACGTCGAACAGGAAGTCTGCTCCCGACTTCCTGTTGATGAGTTCGATCTCGACAAGCTCGCCAGTGTCGGTGTTGCGAATGATAGTCATAGTCGCTACTCTCCCATCTCGTACTCGTTCTGCATCGTTGCCCCAAGCAGATACTCAAATCCATTGCCAAATGCATTGCCGATGTCATCCGGATTGCACTCGATAATGTAAGCCATCAGGTCGGTGATGCTTTCGCTTCCAAAGCCATGGTCAACGAGGTAGCTCACGGCATTGTCTGCCGCATAGTCCCAACACTCCCACGTGCAATAGCCGCTCCCATACCACAGCTCAGGGTCATTCTTCTCAAGGACTGTCTTATACAGCCGCTCGAACACCTTCTTGCCCTCGTTTGCGTCGAACATGGTCACTCCTTTCTGTCGTGTGAAATCGTTACTCGTTGAAGAACTCGCCAACCTCGCAGTCATCACCTGCTGTTAGAACTTCGCCAATGTCGTACTCGTCGCCCCAGTCAACTGCGTTGTTGTCGATTCGGTCTTGGAATGACCAGTCGTACTTCGCCAGGTTTTCCCCAATACGCCGCGCTTCGTCCTCGTCTTCGGCCTCGATGGTGTACCAGCAGTCATAGGTGTGAGTGCGGACGAAATTGATGTTGAACTTTGCCATGATGTTCTCCTTGTCGCTGTAATAAGTAGGGGAGCGTATTGCTCCCCTTCAAAATCGTTAGGTTGTCTGGACTAGATAACGTCGTAAGGCTTGCTTGTCCAGTCAGGCGCGAGACAAACGAGTGCAATGGTCTCTATTGCCATGAATGAATCGCCCTCGTTCACGTCGAAATAGTACGAAATGTGCTCGAAGTCACCGAGAAGGTTGTCCGCCCAGTGCGACAGCTCGTCCGTAGGGCTAAAGTCAGTCGCGTTCCAGTATCTTGATAGATCATCAGGCGTGATGGGCACGAAATCGATGCTCTGATCCACTGGCTTGTTACCGCAATACCAGTCGTTGTACTCGACAACCAGACCGAGGGACGGGCTGTAGAGCACGAGATGTTCACGCAAATCGTTGAAGAACTGTTTGACCTTCGGGTTATTGGGTCGGTACCAGTTGGTGACGTACTGCTCAAGGTCATCTATTGTCTTGACATTGCTCTCTTCCATCGTGATTCCTCTCAGAAATCGTTACTTCCAGTAGTTAAGCTCGTGGTCAAGCTCATCAATGCACTCTTGAAGGTCGAGCCCATGCTCATTGCAAGCCCCACTGCAAGCGGTGTACGCAACGTCGATTGCCTTGCTTGCAAGAATTGCCTTCGAGTTGTCAACAAACTCGTCAGGCTCGGTGTACTCGAAGAACTCGCTAAGCACTCGCAAGGCTTCAATGATGTCGCATGGGTCGGCGGCGTCTATGAACATGTCCATGTAGCGGACTCCCATGTGGAAGTTGTAACGGCCCATCTCGTTGTCAGTCATTGCAGAACTCCTTTCGTGCTACTCGTCAACGTTGAGTGGATGGTAGTTGTGAACGAGGTGCGTCGCATCTTCGCAGTAGAAGTCGCGACCGATGTAGATAGCGACGTTATTGAGGTACCAATCGGGGTCGTCACCTACGCCCATCTCAGTCTCAATCGTGTTGATGGCATCCTCAATCGTATCGTCCGTGACCTCGACCTCGTAGAACTCCTCGACCTTGATGCGAATCGTGTGTGCCATAGTTAACACTCCAAATCGTTACTCTAAATTCATCCCGAAGCAACGCAGGTTGCTTACGTTCTCAGCCAGGTCAATCCAAGTGCCGCCACGCATCCCGTAAGAATGGCACGTCGGCCCCCAGAACATCTCGGAATCGACCACCTTGCCCTTGCGGTAATCGCTAATGCCAGTGACATTGAAAATGGTGAGCCGCTTCGTCTTTCCATCCGTATACATGTCAAAGTCCCACTCGCCACCATACCTTTTGACGAGCATCTTTATGATTTCGCGAGCGTCATAGGCGATAGACTTCTTGTAGAACTGTGTATCCATGTCATGCCGCATTGCCCTGTCTCCTTTTCTCTACGCAACCTTGTCGTGTCGCTGATCCCAAGGAATGAACTCGATTGAGTCGTTGAACTCGCACCACTCGTCGTAGTCACCGTCCGTGCCGAGGTACATGTCCGTAATCAGGTCACGCAGCAGCCAGTCAAGGTCGCTGAAATCAGGCTCGCCGCTAATGTCGAACAAGAGGGCGTCGCTGTCATAGTCACTCGGCTCGTCGTAGTAGAAATACTCGACAATCCAGCGAACCACGCCCATCTGCTCGTCGGCATCGCGAGAGATGTAGAATCGTTCGGTGTCACTGACAGCTACGAGGTACAGCGGTGGGTGTGTGACCTCGTAGGCCAGGTTGAAGTCCTTCTCAGGCATTGCTTTCTCCTTACTTCCAAGACCATCCAGTTGGATGCTTCTCTTTCAACTTGCGACGCAGCTCGTTCCACGAGTCGGCTTCGACTGTCTGCGAGTAATCGGTCATATCGCAGACTCCCGCATATGCCGAGCTTGCATAGTGGTAAGTTGCTAGGACGGTTCCGTTGCCGCAGCAGTAAATCGTGTAGCAAGCTTGACCGTTATCACGCTCAAACACGTTTCTAAGGTCGTAGCCCATTTCTTTCTCCTTTCCAAATCGTCGGCCCAAATGCCGCTCATAAAGGGCGCTCGTTTCCAAGCGCCCAATGTGAGAAGCGTTCGTTATGCTGCGTATGAATCGCTAGTTGCCGTTGTCCCGACCATGTTCTCGAAGTCCTCGGACTCCTGCTCCTCAAGCTGCATTTCTTCCACCTGCTCGTACCACTCGTCGTAGCCAAGGTTCGTGTCGTGAAGCTCGCCAGTGTAGTCAACCAATCCACTTGCGATTGCGTCGCTTCCAATGAAGCCCCAGCAGCTATCCTCTTCAAGGGTCTCGTGGTCGGTCATCACGTAGCCATAGGTGCAACCCTCGGCCCACTCGCTGTAGTACTCGACCTCGTCTGCAAGGCAGCGGTTGACGCGCTTCCTGACGTCATTGTCCAAATCGTCGGTCATAAACCACTTCTTCACCTTGTCCTTGGTGACGAAGATGAGTCCCGCATAGCCTGCGTCGAATTGGCTGTCGGGGAACTGCGACGGCGATCCGACTCTATAGACGATGCCGCTGTGGATATACGCCGAGACGGGAAGTGCATAGTGGCCGAGCTCGTTGAGCTTTGCAATGAACCACGAGAGCGGGTTGGGGTAGCGCTTCATCGTAGGGCGCTTAGGCTCGACAGGAAAGGCGAACGGGTCGCAATCCATCCAGTCGAAGAAATTCTGGTCAACCCAGTTCTTGTCCATCATGCGGTGAACGGTGTTCAGGCTCTTGTTGACCTCGATGCGGTGACGCACCTCATCGCATGCATTCTTGTACTCTACGCGCTTGCGGTTGTACTCGGCGATAAGCGGCTCGTTATCGCGAGCGACCGCTGCGTTCGCCTGTTCCCACTCGTCCTCAAGATTGAACTGGGCAAAGAGGTCCTCAACCTCGTATGGGGCATCGTCAGGCGAGCCATAGCTGCGAAGCCAGGTGTAGAACGTTCCGAGATTGTCGTATTCGCGAGGGCTTTCGCAATCCCAGTCGTGCTTAATCTCGACCCAATCGCCACGGTCGTTCAGGAAGGTGTCACCATCGCAAATCCAGATGTGATTGCTGTTCTTTGCCTTGGGTGCGAACTCGTAAACTGCCATTTCCTTACCTCCAAATCGTTGTCTCCCTGTGCGAATGCACATCAGTAGGGCCATTCGCATCGCTGCAAATGGCCCTCGGTGATGGGTATTTGTCCGGGAATCGCTAACGTCCGTATGTCACACTCTCGCAGTCGTTCTCAGTGTCGAAGATGTACCACTCGAAGACGAAGCCCTCTCCGTCGTAGCCACGACCGGCCCAATGGCTTGAGTCCTCGATATAGTCCGTGTCGAAGTCGAAGCCGCGCCACCTCGTATATGTGGACGTCACCTCCGAAATGCGATCAGCCATCTCCTTCTGTGCTTCGGCAAGCGTGTCGTACTTACCGATGAAATGGACAGGCTCGAAGCATCCGTCCGTGCAAAGCTCGATAATGATGTGCATAGTTATCTCCTTCGTCTCAAATCGCTACGAGTACACGTTGATGTGCATGCACTCGTAGATGGACTCTCCAACCACGTCCTCATGAACCATCTCGCACCAGTGATCCCAGACCTTGAAGTCGAACATCCAGTAATAGGAGTCCAGGTCGTTCCAGTAGATAGGCTTGCGAAGCGACTCCTCCGCAATCTTGCGCATCTCATCATGCGTCAGGCCGGAATCGCTGTTGTCGTGAACCATGATGAACATGTCCGAATCAAACTCGACCCAACCCTCGTCGCTTGCGCGGATTCCTTTGATGTGGAACCCGTAGTTGCCGTGCTTGCCGTCCATGTGGTACCTCCAAATCGCTAATGCTTAATCGAAACCGTGCCACGCCTGTTGTCCTTGAGAGCAACCTTGAAGCCGCCATAGAACATGTCGGCTACGGCACGCTCTGCAAATCCGATGTGGTCAGTGGTGTATGCAAGCGCCCAATCACTTTTGCCAACCTCACAAACCCAAACCTCGTACATCAAAATCCCCTCTCTAATAGAAAAGGCGGCTAAATCGCCGCCCTTTGATACCTATATACAGAGACAACTAGCAGACGTCGCAATAGACGTCCTTCGCATCAATGGAGTTGACGAGCCAGTTGCCGAGCGCCAAAAGGTACTCGTACTCGTCGCTCCAAGTGCCGAGCGGACAGCAGCCGATATAGTCGGCGCGATCAGGGAATCGCAGGGAAATGTCATCGACGTTCTGATACACGTCGATGCTCGTCGTGCGCCCATCGACCTTGTTCTCAAGCAGAACGAGGTTAGGAAAGCAGTAGTCGGTATCGCCGATAACCACATCGACAGCCGCATAGCTCTCGGACTGGTAGCCGAGTTCGTCGCACATCGGGACGAGGGACACAAAAATGCTTGCATGACTCATGTTACGCCACCCTTTCAGGTCGATACTTTTCGGGCTTGTACATCTCGTCGAGCCCAAGAAATGACTCCATCACGGGCCAAGAATCGTTCGTGACGTAGAATGCGTCCTGCCCGATCCTCACCGACACGGGAAAGCCGTCCGAGCAGATGATTTCCGCATCGGGAAGCCCGTACTTCTTCTGGTACTTTGGGTGACACGTCCAAATCGTGCCGTCAAGTGGCACCATGGCCGCGAAATCGCCCATACGGTCTGGGTTCTTGAGCGTTCCCGTGAAATAGAACCTGCCGTCCTTGTAGTAGACGTTGCGGTAGAACTCGACAAGGACGTAGCGTGTGTTGCCGTGAAGCTCGCCGTCCTTCTTCATTCGACCAATCAAGTCCTCGCTTGCCCATCGCCAGCCAGAATCGTAGGTGTACCAAGTCGTTAGATAGCGCTCGCCGCCGACCTTGCGCGGCTGTCCACAACGCTTCTCTGGGTTGTACTTGTCCCCGACGCGCAGGCGCAGCGGGTCTTTCTTGCTCATGCTTCCTCCTTCCAAGGAACCAAAATGCCCACAAGAAAGGGCACCCACGAGGAATCGCAGGTGCCCAATGTTGAAAGCGTTGTTGGCTCGTTGTTACTCGTCCACGTGCCAAATCCAAAGGCCGTTGCCTATGGGATAGAGGTGTTGGCCGTCTATGTCCTTGCCGTAGTATCGTTCCTCGATGCAGTCAACGCGAATGAAGTACGCATCATCGTCGCTGTCGTACTCGATTGTCTCGCCCTCGTCGATGAGGTCGAGCGTCTGCTGAATCAGTGGAACATCGTCGGCAGCAAACCACGGACACGCCCAGCCATTCCAGTGCTCGTCGGGGTCAATGAGTGCCGGAATGCTCACGTAGTTGTCAATCGACACGTGAACCTTTTCCATTTCTGCTCCTTAAATCAGTTGGGGCCACTCGAAAGCGGCCCCAAAATCGTTAGTCCTTCTCAGGCGGGTCTATGATGATCTCCTCGCCAGACTTTCTGTTGCGCAACAGCAGTTCGTAATCAAGTTCGTCGCCAAGTTCGGTCAGAAGTTTGATGTTCGGCGTCCTCTTGTTTGCGATATACGCCGACAAATAGCCACGACTCCTTCCAAGTGACTCTGAAATCTCAATCGTTGACCGTCCACTCGCCTTTACGATGCTCGGAACAATGCTCTCTGGTTCCATGGTGCCTCCCTTCGTCTAACAAGGAGTATACCAGCAAATCGCTAGGCGACATAGCGCATTGAGCCAGAGGTCGTATAAGGATCATCCTCCATGCAGCCCTCGGCCATAAAATAAAATGCCAGCGTCCAAAGCTCGCGAGTGCGCTGCTCGGAAATCTCGTAGTTGTGCCCACGGTCGATGAGGCTCTTGAATCCCTCGCCGTAGTAGAGGTAATCGCAGCAGTTCTCGTAAACGAGCTCTTCCGTGTGGTTCAGCTCCATGACGAACGGCTCGGCCTGCTCCCAGCACGTAACGTCGGAAATCGTAGCAGCGGGATGCACTTGGCGTCCGTACCACTTCTCGAATCGCTCAAGAAGGATGCCAGCGCACTCCCATGCGTACTCTTCCTCGTCCTCGCAGCAGAGGATGGTAATGCCGTAGTCATCGAACGTCTTGCGGCAGTACTCGTCCTCGTACTCAAGTTCCGCTCGGCCCCACCAGTCATGGGTAACGGTGAAGTTGTCGCAGGTGTACGGCTTCTCGCTTTCCGCACTCGCGCAGAGCCAGAAGAACATTGTCTCCATGTCGGGAACATCAATCTTTTCGACCATTCCAATTCTCCTTTCAAATCGCTGGAATGCCCAACATAAAGGGCGCTCGCAAATCGCAAGCGCCCAATGTGTAAGGCGTTTCAGAAGCTAGTGAGATGCAAAGAATGCGTCGTGCTTCGGGCTTCCCCAAGGGTAGAAGTTCAAAAGCCTTCCGTAAGGGTCGGGAATCGCATAGCGGTCGCCGTAATCGTCAACATTTGCGAGCGCACGGGCCTCCTTGGCTGTGATTGCCGCGAGGATTGGGCGCGGATGGCAATTGTAGTCGTAGGGGCCACCGTGCTTTACGAAATAGTCACGGTAACCGCGAGTCTCAAAGTAATAGACTTCGGTTTTCTCTGGCATGCCATAAGCGGCTGGCTCCGTGCGGGATGCGTAGTAAAGCATTTTCAATCCTCCAAATCGCTATCGATACGTGAGCCTGTGAATGGGCTCGTTGCAAAGCCTGTTGAGGCCCTTGCGAATGCCAGCGTTGTAGAAGTCATCGTCGGAATCGGCAGTCAGAAGCTCTGCAAGCTCGTTGTTGATGATCCTGCATGCCGTATCTTTGGTTACGAGCCCCGTCTCTGCCATAAGAAGCGCGAAGCACTCGCGATACGATGCAACTCGCCCCCAGCACCCAGCGTAGTTCTCTGCCATGAGTTCTTGTCTGCGAGTCGGGTACTCGCGAAATGCAAGGTTCTTTCGCTCCTCGTGCTTGCGCAGGCTCCGGCGCTCCTCGTAGAGCACACGGAAAATGACCTTGCCAGAATCGCTGGAAATCACCTCGCCAAATGCGATGATTCCAGGAATGATGTACTCATCCATAAGGCGCTTCTTGCTTGCGTTGGTGTAGTAGTTGTTAGGCACGTTCACTCCTTCCACTAGAAATCGCTGTGCGAACAAATACGCACGAGAAAGGACACCTACGGAATCGCAGGTGTCCAATCCTGTGGGTATTCGCTAGTTGAGAGCTAGCTGAGAATCTGCTCAAGGAACGTCGCAAGCGGTGCCCATATGCCGCCAACGTTTGTCTCCATACCACACACGAAATCGAAGATCGGCCCCATGATGGAGCCGAAGAGCTGCACAAGTGCGTTGCCGCCCAGCGCGAACATCAAGTCGTAGAACATCTCTTTCCCCTTTCGACGGAATCGCCGTGCAAATGCACGTCAGTTGAGCGGTTCCATTGCTGGAATCGCCCAACGGGATGCATTCGGGGGAATCGCTAGAAGGTAGGCAGCTTCTCAAGCTCTGCCTTTGTCATGTAATTGAATCCGTGCTGTCGCGCAAACTCGCGCATGTGGCGTGCGGTGGTCGCGGACTCTGGTTGGCCCTCGCGACGAGTGAGTTCGCCATGCTCGAATCGCATAACGAGGGTGTCGTAGCTGTAAAGAGACTCCACGCCTGCAAATCGCTTGACTCGCGCCTTTCCATAGAAGCTGTCGCGGGAATCGTACCGTGCGGGAAGCTCCCACTCATCATCGGGAATCACTGTCTCACGGACGCGATAGAGGACGTTCCAAATCGCTTCGAGCTGTTCGTACACCTCGCCGAGGGTGCCACGTCCTGCGACGTTGCTCTGCCCCGTGCTAGGGAAAACCCAGTTGAGTCGATGCCCACCATAGGCAGAATCGATGCAGAGTTTTCTGTCGGTAACGCCAAGATCGACAAGAATGTCGTTGCAGCAGTCGAGTTCGTTCCTAACTTGTGCCATCGTCGTTCGGGACATGTTTACCTCCTAAATCGAAGTTTCCAAAAAGAGCCCGAATCGCTAGGCAATTCGGGCTTTCGCTGGAAACTACACGGCCCCGTCGCTCGTAGGAAAGCAACGGGTCCGCTGGTGGGGTATCCACGAACGGTACGGCTCCTACACCGTCCGAACGGGGATTGAAAATCGTCAAGGGGGATGCATCATCGCTCCTTTGGTAGAAATCGGATATCTAGATGTGGTCGATGTAGACCATATCTGGCATTCGATGGGAGTCCTCGCCCTCATGCTCGAAAATCGCTAAGGCCGCACGTCCGGCCTCGAATGCGTCGATGGGGGACTCGTAGAGACTGGAAAGAATCTCTACGTACCCAAAATCGCTAGGAATCAGCAGACGGAAACCCCATGCGGAGTCCCCGTCAAGAATCGCCGTCTCGTCTGCCGAAACGATGAGAGAATCGTCTGGCGTTGCGTAGACATACGTGGAATAGCTGAAACCGCCACAATCGGCGTCGGTATGGAATCGCCGCCATTGGTCGAACGTGTAGCGGTTCAGTTCAGAAAAATCGCTAGGAATCATACTTCCTCCAATCTGTCGCTGTTATAAATCGCTGGAATGCCAGACCCCAGCGCCGTCGAAATCGAAGCAGCGCGGGGGTCTTGATGGGCTAACCAAAGCCCAGCGGAAAGAAGGCCCCACGAAATCGCAGGGCCTTCAATTCGACGGGTTTTGTTCAGTCGTAGAAATCGCTAGGAAAATCGCCGTTCTCAATCGCTGCAAGCTCCTCGTCTGTGGGCTCGAGGTCGTAAATCTCATCGTAAGTAGTCATAGAAATCGCTACCTTTCTTCATGCCAGACGTAAATCGTGAATGCGACAATCGCGAGGACAAATGCCACGTGGTAGGGAAGCACGTGGTACAAAAACCAATCGTTGTTCATGAGATCGAGCATGTAGAAAAATCGCTCAAGCATAGATACCTCCTAGAAATCCTTAGAACCATAGCAATGGGTGAAATGCCCATCAGAAAAGGCACCCACTCGCGCAGGTGCCTAATATGGCGGGTATTCCAAATCGCCTTAAAATCGAATCGCGTAGACGTTCACACGTGGGTCATGCTCTCCAGAGAAATCGCGCATAACCCGTTCGCTCAACTTCCAAACGTCGTTGCCAATGGCATAGGATCTACCGATGTTCGTGCTGGTTGTCACGTCATGCCAGAATGCTTTGCCGTCGCTGTACATGTTCACGAATCCAACCAAACGCCGATTGTCGGACTTAGTGAAAACCGCTAGTTGCTTGCGGCAGTCCTGGCGCTTTGCCCTTTTGAGGATCACAGATTCCTTACGACGTCTGCATGCGTCTGTTTTGAGCATGTGGTTCAATCCCATGTTGTTACACGTCGAATCGGTACTCTTGAATTTGTAACCCATAGGCTCGAACATGATTTTCACCCCCTGGATTTTGGGTAATAAAAATGCCCCCTCTTACGAGGGGGCATTTCTTGCCGTTCGTGCCTAGTGAATGTGACGCTTGGAGCCAACCGCCGTGACATCGACACCCGCGCACACCTCAACACGAACCTGAAGGCGTGCCACGTCCGCCGCGCTGTAATCGATACCCATGTCGTGCATCCCATACCGCGCGATATACCACGCGATACGGTTCGCGACAAACTCTTGTAGGTAGGACTTGCGTCCATACGTGCGCGGTACAAAGTAACCGCGCTTGTCGGTCTTGTAGTACCCGTGCGAACCGTCCTCAAGGGTAACCATAGTGAAACGGCCGTTTTTCTTGTCGGTGTCGGTTGCCGTCTTGAACTCTTGCGGGTAGGCGCGAACCATATCCGCGTTGTTGTTGCGCTGTGCACCCATCTCAAGCAGTGCAGGATGTATGAGCTGTGCGGGCATGTTATCGGTATCCCACGCCATCCACCAAACGACGTTCTTTTGCGTGACGTTCTTGCCGTCCACCTTGCCGCGCGAGGTCTGAATGATACGGATAGCCAAACCCTCATAACGTGCGCTCATTTCTAACACCTTTCTACTAATGCGCTAAACCTTTTGTCTAGCGACTACATGCGCAACGGGTAACGCGACGGTTTTACCCGTCTACCCGCTGCACTGTATCCGCTAGCTTTTGGCATGGTAGCCGCGCGGTTTTGCTTGCCGCGCGGGTAGGTCAACCCTCTTACGTTTCGCGTCTGCTACTTCAAGTACACCCGCATAACTTCGCGCTGTGACTCTTTTGGACGTGACGTTACCCGCCTACCTTGCCGCCTACCCTCAAATACCGTAGGCTTGTAGTGCTATTACGTCCGATAACTTAGGGCCTAACCTCTCCACCCGTTGCAAGTTGCTAACCCGTTTAATTACCCGTCGGATACCCTCTAGATGCTTAAACGCTCCTACGCTTGCACATGTGAACAGATACGAGCCGTTCGTCTACCAGATGCATGTCAACCAACCGCTAGCGGTTGAATCCAACCAACCCGAACACCTCAACACGTTTCACGTGCAAACGGGTTTCTCTAGTCGCTTGCGGGTATCCGCTAGACTTGCCGTTACCTTGCGGGTAACGCTTGCCGCTTGCCGTTTGTGCCTTGCGTCACTAAGTACGCTTGCCGCGCCTATCTGCTCAACCGCGCTATAGCGCGGGAACGTAGGCGGGTTAGGCCGTGAGAGGTATTTGGTTTGAAAGGTACACCCGCGCGGCTACCCGCGCGTCAATAGGTATATTACGCGCGTTAGACTTATAACGCAAGTAAGATTTCAAACTTTTTTGGGCAATTTTGAGGGATCACAAATCAGCGACCTGGTAAACACTTGTGTACAAACTATTAGGGCACAAACTAAAGTGTCTACCAGGTTTGTGATCCTAGCTTATGAGGGTAGGTGTGTGGGCGCGTTTGGTGAGGTAGGGCAACGCTTACAGCGCATGTATATATGCGTGTGCGTATAGTGTCTCGCACGTTATGAGCAACATATATATAGGTTGTCACCCGTTACCCGTCACCCGTCTGCATGCACGCATACATATATATAGGTTGTCACCCGCTCCACCCGCTCCACGTCTCCACCCGCTCCACGTCTCCACCCGCTCCACGTCTCCACCCGCTCCACGTCTCCACCCGCTCCACCCGTCACCCGCTCCACCCGTCACCCGCTCCACCCGCTCCACCCGTCACCCGCTCCACCCGTCACCCGCTCCACCCGCTCCACCCGTCACCCGCTCCAC
>Ga0326512_10001180_pt1 | contig 20787 bp, 23 predicted proteins | sample 1_2617_0518_D_FD_203652 | JGI IMG/M metagenome (GOLD analysis project Ga0326512, IMG submission 203652) | Bovine rumen microbial communities from UC Davis, California, United States - 1_2617_0518 | ecosystem: Host-associated > Mammals > Digestive system > Stomach > Rumen | place: USA... | reverse complement strand
CCGTCCACTGTACTGCAAGATAGGTGGCAACACCATGCATGTAGTCGTTCTCCCTGTTAAATGAGTCTTCGAAGGGAATGACATGGTTACCAGTATCTTCCAATGAACTATGAGCTATAATCTTCCCAGTTTCCGTTTCAACGACATACACAATAGCCCTTTTACATTCATCTGTAAGCATTCTGTAATGGGTAACACTATCAACATACTCTTGAATGCTTTGCTCTTGGTAAACGATTGGGATGTCTCCTGTTGCTATGTCATCATTATCAGAATCACCGCAGAGTGTTTTCAGCCTTTGTTTCTCCAAATCATCAATCTGAATGCCTTCCCTTGTATAATAATCCAGTAACCACTTTGCGCCCTTCCTGCCCAAAAAACCATACTCGTCGGCTTTCAGGTAATATCTTGCAGCCTGTTCTGGGTCATACACACTATCGCATACCTCTCCCGCATACATCTCTGCCAAGAACTTGTAAGCGAAAGGATGCTGTTCTGCCATGCGGATCAACCCTGGTGCATCAAAAGGTTTCCTGTTGTTGTACAAAAATGCAGGAGACATGTGCAATATCAATTCGCCGAAGGAACTGCCCTGATCAGCCCCATACCGAATAGTTTCAAGACCTCCAAGGGTATCGCCCTCCTCAATTAGCATGGCTCCTCTGATAACGTAACCTTCAGGTTTCCCATCTGCAATTAGTGCGGAGGCAGTACTCTTTACCTTGTCCATGTTTTTACTTTTGAGCTCACCCATTGTGTTAAACAGCCGCTTATAGCCATCTTCTTCTGGTAATGCCATCAAATATTTATCAACGCGCAAGTTCTTGTTATATTGCTCTGCCATTGATAGCATGGCCGTCATACCAATAAAGTCAGCCTTTACGCCCACACCGGTACGATAGAAGTCTGCCAACTTCTGATAGGCATTGGCATCACCCCAACGTGCCTTCTCCAAGTAGTATTGATACTCATTCCCATCTTGATTTACTGGTGTCTGATTCATACTCGGATTCGTTTCTGTCAGCTGATCAGAGCAACTTGCTAACATCAACACACATAACCCAACTGTAAATAATTTCTTCATATTCTTTCCTGATTTATATGTTTTATCGCTTCTTCTTTATGCCCAACCTGACAGGCTTGATACTCAAACATGGAAGGGTTCTATAAAGTAACCATCTGAGTCAATCAAACCACTCATATAAGTATCAGGTTCCACACCAAAGCCGTCCTCATCTCCAAAGTCTTGCTCTACGCACTCTTCAAGATAAAGGTTCCCTTCTTCTGTAATTCTAGCTTCAATGGAAAGAAACTTTCGTTTTTTCGCTTCCCAAATAGCATCATAATTACGCAGTTTACCAAATAGTTCTGGTGTTACTTTTAATTCTATCCATACAAATTCTCCATGAGCCTTTTTCACCCTTTCATAGAGTGCCTCCCAAGTTCCATGCCTTGGGATGGCTTGTATTCTCTTTTCTTCCATATTGCAATGTTTTATATCCATTTGTTTATCCAAACTGCCCACTTGGGTTCTATTTCTTTCTTAAACTGTTTTATACTTTTGTCGATCCCTGCATATCGGTAAATGTTCATTTCTGAATAATTAGTACCGCCTCTTCTCTTTCCTTTCGCTACTTCATACAATATATATCTCTGGTAAATATGAAGGACTTCTTCTGGAATAGCAAGATTATACTCCCTACAACGGTCAATAGCCCAACAGGTGGCATAATACTCTTGCTCAGCCCTTTTCATACCCTGCATTGTCGTCTCGATATGACCGACCTCATGAAATAGGTCAAAGGTACAGCGCATGGAGTTCTTTGGCTTCCACTTACAAACTTTTCTTTCATCAATATGTGCATGCATCCTCATTCTGCAAGTTGAATGCTCATCTATTATAATATGATACCTGAGTATCAAATCCTTCTGTATCTCCAACAAGTTCTGTTTCATCATCGCTTTGTTTATTGCCTTTGCCCTTCTCTGCTATGTTTTTCAAAAACATATCCGCGTTCTACATTGTAATAAACGCTATCTCGCTTCTCCGTCATGCATAGGGCGAAAGGACTATAAAGTCCATCGGGTACTATGATGGTGAATTTACACGGAATTGTTGTGCGATAGCGGTCACGTATACCGACCATCATTTTCTGCTTACCATTCACATTTTCCATCCGTCGGATATACATATACCCTTTCTTCGTCCCCGGACTTACATAGTTGACAGATCGGGCACCCTCCATACTCTGATATATATTATACCCAATTGAAAGTCCTGGCAATACTATTGACATCAACACGGAAGCAAATAGTGCAGCAACAACCTTCTTCGTCTTAATCATCATCCACATACATACAGCCATAACAACTACAGCACTCACCAACAAGTATGCTACTCGTTCATCATCAATTTGATACTGCGCCTTATCATAGACATACAACCCAATGGCTAATATGACATATTCCAGCCAATTCACATTTCGTCCTACATACCTGTTTAAGCAGTAGAATGCCACCAAAGGCAGTGTCATCATGGCATAGAACGAAAGTATTTCATCCATTTGGTAGCCAATCAGCATTGCAATAAAAGCCAAAGTGCATGTCGTAACAAACAACTTTCCAGCACTATCTTTGAACACTGCAAATCCAATCAAATCGTACCACCGATATTCATTCTTCTTCAGTCTTTGACTGATTGTAAGAACCGCGTATGCCACGATTGGCATCAGCCATGCCCAATAGATGACACACTTCACGAGCATTTCCATTGCTACATATCTCTGACAGACATGTTCATCCCCTGTATGCTGGGTATTCAAAACTATACTTGGGTATTCACTCATTCTTATGATGGTATTCTCGAAAGTACCAGACAACGCTGCGAAGCCAAATAACAGGGTGAATGCCACTATTGGTAAAAAGCTCATTTTCTCTTTACGGTACAACAAGAACGTACTGTTAAACCGCAATAGCAGCGTAGCATCCAGAATCAGAAAGCCCCATTCATTATCATAAGCCACGGTATGTATTATGCATACCATCAGTATCGTCAACACCAACAGATCTAACACATAGAATCCTTTACGTAATGTATCCATCGTCATTTCTCCTTATTCGTTGTTCACACCTTATTCCTTCGGCATAGCGATAGTTACCAATTGGTTGTTTATCTCTGCCACACCTATCACTCCTTTTGAATCGTCTTCTTCCCACCCGAAATAGGAATAGTATTCTCCTTCAATTTCTTTTCGGAATGAAAACCAAAGGTCTTTGTATTCAATTCGTGTTACATTCACATACTTAGATATGTCATAGATGCCACATTTCCCTCCTTTCCATACTATACCATAGCGGTCAATAGGTGAACTAGCAGTTAAACTGTCACATTCATCTAAAGGTATTTGAGCAACCGGAAGGGTGAAATCCACATGCCCGTCAGTCTGGGGAGAGTCTAATTCTATTTCCCCGTTAGCTCGATATATTATACCTGTTTCCAAGTCAATTGAATCTACTCTTTCTATTTCCTGTGCTACACTTTTGGTACACAGAACCGATAATAATACAAACAAAATCTTTCTCATAATAGCTTTATTTATCCTTATAAACATAGAGATAGGATAAAACACAAATATCTCTCAGTTTTCTGCTTATCTCCTGCTTAATATCCTCCTCTACTTATCCGCTTAATAATCTCCTTCCTTTCTTTGAATACCTCTATTGGTATAGGCTCTAATCCTTCCAGTTCTATATAAAGGTCATAGAATGTGTTTAGGACATGGAATATTTTCCCTGCATCATGTCCTTTCTCTTTGAGGTAGCCAACAAGGATAGGAGGCTCTTTTCCTCTATCGGCTCCATAAAACACCCAATAGGTGCATAGGGCGATATCCGTTCGATGCAACCCCATGGCACAAGAGATGAAAAAATCCCCTCGGTCAATCAACTTGCAGAACACCTCATAGTCCTGAACCATATTGGCGATAACATCTCTTCCTTTATGTACGGGATAATGGAAATAGTTTATGCCATGTGACAAGCTATCATCCTTGTAACGATCACCTTTATAGTCTTGCCGAAGATCTATCACTTGTTTTACACCTGCTTCTACCAATGCCTTCCAAGCGTAACTCTGATGACGCGAAGACATCGTTCTTCCCCTTATACCACCATAGACAAAAGCAGTATCAGGTATGTGAGCTTTAATGATTCTCTCTTTATCCATTATTCAACCGTTTTGCAATTTGTTCAGCTTCTTTTCTCATTACTTCCAATTCCTTATTATCGCTTACATATCGGAATTTTACTAAAACATGCCCGTTCCTATCAATGAAACCATGGATATTGATTTCCACATCAGGTGTCATGCCATAGCCGTCATCATCCATATAATATCGCCCATCGGGATTTAGTTGCCAGTCAACTTGCGCTACTCCGTTTCTGAACTCTCTGATGAAAGAAGGGAAGTGAAATGACAAATACTATGCCATCATAATGGCGTTCTCTGGCAATTTTTTTAATGACTTCCAATCAATATCATCTTCAGTTATTGTGAGAAGGTTTTCCCAATCATCAATAAATTCAAAGGCGGTTTTCTTATTGTGGTCTATCTCAAACCAAGGTTTATACCAACCTTGCATATTTTTGTGTAAGACTGCCATACCCTCACCTAAGTCCCAAGTCCGATACACTTCGGTTTTGTAAGTTTCAGTTTGCAAGATTGCATAGTATTTTTCTGCTATGCTCATATCACCCGCCATCTTACCTAATTTCTTGTATATACTCATATATTCAACCACATCCTTTTGCCTCGTATTCTTCCTTTATCTCATTGTATAACATGGCAAGTCCATCTGATGCGTCTGACTGGATAAGTCGAATTGTTCTTCCCGATAGAGTTTCTGGTAATTCCACTCTCTCCTTGTCAATAACAATTAGCCTGCATCCACCTTTTGTTTTCGACAGCAAATCAACAGCAGGATAGACTTTAAGAGAGGATCCAACAACAACAAAGTAATCTGCTTCTTTTGTTGCATTAACTGCGGATTTCCAAATATTTTTGTCTAGTTCTTCTCCGAAGAATATTACATAAGGTCGAATCTGAGATCCATCTTCAGCCTTATCACCGATATGAATATCCGGACTATCTTTATCAATGCATATAGGTATACGCGGGTGAGCTGTACTACAATTCTTAAGTGCCTCTCCATGCAAATGAATGACGTTGTACGAACCTGCTCTTTGATGAAAATCGTCACCGTTTTGTGTTATTACTGTAACATTGACATAATCCTGTATCTGGGAAATCAAGAAATGTGCCTTGTTTGGTTCAAGTTCCAATATCATTCTTCTGATAGGGTTAAAGAAGTCCAATACCTTTTTTCGTCTTTCAACACAATCCGAGCGACGGCCGCAGTACCATGAGCCCTTACTTGCTACTGCCTCTGCATCTATATCGTTCCAAATGCCTCCTTCACCTCTGAACGTCGGTAGTCCACTGGCAGCAGAACAGCCTGCTCCAGTAAAAAACACCCAGTTCTTGCAGTTTCGTTTTAAGATGGGAGTATTTCTATGATTGGATAACAATACCACCTCTTGAAATATTCAATTCATTATTTCTAATCTGAAAGCTATTTGCGATGGACAATGGCAGCATATATGCATTGTTCCCGCCCTGCCACACAATTTTTGCCAAGTCCATTCCGGTGAAGAGAAATGTATCTTCAATGATTTTTTTCCGCATACGGGGCAAACAGTACTTGATTCATATACACGCTCTGGGTATCTGGAAATACTGTCTACGACATCATCCCAGGGGAAAAACACCTTCCTTGCAGAGTCAGGAAGAGCTGTTGTGTTAAGTTTCGCTTTCAACTCTTTTTTTATCAGTTCGACCTCTTCCTTAGGCACTACTGCTGTAGAATTTTCTCTATCCATATGCATATATCTAATTAGTGAGTAACAATAGACTATCGATAGCAAAATTAAACAAATTAAGCCAACTATCAAAGATTTTCTACAGAATTAACATCTCATCTTTCTACTCTATTAGTTCATACTGTATATAATCTGGAAACCACCTATCAAGAATGTCATCTACCTTTTTCTCAATTTCAGGCGTTATATGTTTCTTTACTTTGGATATGGCTATTCCTGCCGAACCTATCTCGTCTATCCATCCGATTATTGGTAATCGTTTGGCATCAAGGATATCTATAGGAAGCACCAAGTAGGAGAGTGTTGAGAGGATAAGCAGCTTGTCTGCTTTCGGTGTTTCTTTGCTAGTCATAACAAAGAACAAAATCAACAGTGGTCGTGTACTTACACGTCCTGCTTTCACAGTAAAAGTGCTGATCCTGTCCCAAAGGACATCATAATTGATAATTTTCTGTTTCATATTTTTTACCACCATACTTGTTTTTCGTACTTAATTCCTTTTTCATCACACCAATTACAGATCTTTGTATTGGCAGAGTCTTTAAACTGCTTGAAACGTTCAAAGATCGCCTTTACCATATCTTTCCCATTATGGGTACCAGTGCGCAGCATCAGTTTCTTGGTGTTTTCTTCATCCCAATAGTAGTTCGCCTCTACCTCTCCACGACGATTCCTTTCATAGTCCATATCTGTACCCCAGTAGTATTTGTTCATACCACATCTTCCATCTTCAAAGATAAAATAGAGTGCAATTCCTTCTTTTCCCTTATCAGCGCAGAAGGTGACCTCATAATGCTCATGCGGCTTCTTATAGCCATAATACTTCTTATGTCCCATATTCTTTCAATTGTTACTTCCTGGATAAAAACATCTTTCAATCTGGGCTTCGAACACCTCAGTCACATGGTTGGAAAAATCCTTACTCAAACTATAGTCTTTCAGTTCTTCCATAGTGTGGAATGCCGTTATGAACATTGTTTTGGCAACCTCGTCGTTAAATTCACTATCGGAGATTTCGATACCGATGCCAAGAGAGTATGTCGCAGGTTCCAGTTCCATTCTCATCAGGGTAAACCCCATGCTTTTTATCTGGGAGTTCTCGTCAACGAAGTTCAACTTCGCAGTGACAAACTTATCAAAGGGCAATAGGGCTTCAGCAGCCTTCTCAATATTCTGATTGCCCAGGCTTTTCGCGACAAATTCAAGATAATTTTTCTTGTTCTTGTTGAAAGCATCCTTTGTCTTCTGACACTGGATCATTGTATTACTATTTTGGTTAGTATCCATAATCGTCGTTAATTGTCAAAATTGCGGTAACTCACTTTCCCTGCAATCAGGTTGTTGAGAGCCTGTTTTATTTGAAATTCAAGGTCTTCTTTTCCCATATAGAAGAATTCGGAGGCAGCAATGATAACATCGTTAATAGTGTAGAACTTAATCTGTTTCAGCTTCTCATTCAGCTTATGGCAGCGCATAACCACCTCCGAAAAATTTTCTTCAGTTACTTCATCGAAGTTGGGAAGAAGGACTGACACGAATGTCTCGTCATCAGGATTAGTACATATGTGAATTGCATTCATCTGATAGCGGATAACAATGTGTTCACCATCATCTTCCAGAACCTTGTACTTCCATGATTCGATAATCTCTTTTATTAAATTATATGTCTTGTTCATTCTTTATTCCTCCATCTTATTCGTCATCTTCATTCAGCTCTTCAAAATCATCACCCTCTATTTTCCGGAGGAAAACAGCGGTAGTAGCACGGAGCAGGAGCAGGCAATGCTCAATAATCTCTTCCAAATCATTCTCACCGAACAAACGATGTTCATAGAATACCCATACCCGATTAGTAAATACGCAAGATTTGCTATACTTTACACTCATGTTGGTGTCGTTGACTACATCCAGAACCAAGTTACGATTTTCATCTGTTACGTCAAATATGTTTGGTGCAGCAAATCTGAGAAAATCTCCATCATCATCGTCTGGCATGAAGAGTATATTCAGTCCTTCATACTTAAATAGGTATCCGAAATCAGGTACTTCGTCAACTTCAAACCCTATAACTTCCAGTTTTTCCAATACTTCTGTCTTGTTCATAGTCACTATATTTTATCACTGTTCTACAATATCTAAAGATGCGCACTTTGTTGCTTTCTCTTAGTTTTATGCAAGAAAACCTATGTGCCGCCTTTCACTGCCGTTCTTTCTGATGAACTCATCTCTCATCTTCTCATAATGACGCATTTCGTTCTGGCTAACGCTCGGCGTGGTCTGGCAGATTACTTCCTCCAACATCTTCTGACTGATTTTTACTACGCTATTGTTTTCGTTCTTGATACTTGCTTCAAAGGATTTACGTGCAGTTTCCTTGACCATATAGGAGATGTCGCTTGAAGTATAGCCTTCTGTCATCTTGGAGAGTGACACTACATCTATTCCTTCTTCATGGGGCCTTTTTTCAAGCTCTAACTCGAAAAGCTGCCGACGGCATTCTGAATCTGGCAGTCCAATATAAATGACCTCATCTATACGTCCCTTCCTAATAATAGCCCGATCTATTCGCTCCAGACAGTTTGTGGTTCCAACAACAAAGACATTTTTCTCCACACAATTGTTCAATTGGGTCAGCCATTCCGCAACTTCCTCGTTGACATGATCATTACCTTTCGGGGTATCTCTCCTACTGCAAACTGCCTCCATTTCGTCAATAAGAAGGATGCATCCTCGTTTGTTCTCTTTGGCCATCCCCTCAGCTTTCAGAAATAGATCTTTGATGATACTAACAGAACCATGAAGCCATATGGAGCCAATATCTGATGGCTTTACCGCACAATAAGCCATACCCGTTTCCTCTGCCAATCTTTCTGTTATAAAAGTCTTCCCTGTTCCTGGGGCACCGAAGAAAAGGAGATTTGAAGGCATGATTCCAAATGCTTTAGCAAGCTCTGGGTGTGATACTACTTCCACAAAATCACGGATTAACCGTTTCTTGACCTCTTCCATACCAGCAACAGCCTTAAACCCTGCTCCTGTTTTTACATCGATTTTGGCATCAAACCCCGGTGTTTCTGGTGATTGTACTAGTTCGTTCATTTCCATCTTCTTGTCCTTTCTCTTTTCTGTCTCAAAGATATTTCTCTTCTTCCCTGAAAAACAACTGAATCTCTTAGGCTTTTCCATGCCCATATAGTTCATTAACGCCTCTCCAAGTTCAACAACGTCTTTATATCTATCTGAAGCCTTTTTATTGGTAGCCTTAGTCAGTATTGACTTCAACCCATCAGCAACATCAAATTTGGGTCTGCTCGCTCTTACGACTTTAAGGATTTTGTCTTTTGCCATCGACTCATTGATGTCGTATGGATATACGCCTTGTAGCATATAAGCTAGAAGCATCCCCACAGAATACACATCAGATGCCGGAGAGAAGCGCCCCAAAAAACTCTCTGGGGCACGGAAGCAGTGGTTTAATGTTTCAGTATCGAAGTCCGGGTTTCCATTGCATGACTCGGAAGCATGATCCATCCCAGAGATATGGGCTGTATATGTACCTTCTGAAGTCTTTGAGAGCAATATGGTGTCCGGGCAGATGTTGTAATGCCCTCCGCCTTTCGTGTAATAAAGAAGTTCTTTCAACCCGATGAGGAGGTGATACACTATTTTTAATGCATCCTTTTCTTCCAGCTCTTTTGAACTAACAACTTCTCTTAGAGTCTTATAGTCAAAGAACAATGTGCTCATAAAAGGCATTGAGCGGTCTTCATAGGTAGCAGCTCCTGTTCCCACATGCTGAGGAAACACTTCATTAGTCATATTATAGGTTATTCTGAACTCTTTGACAGTGTCTCCCTGAAGACACTTCGGGAGCTTCTCAGGATCATATACCGTGAGAAATACTTCAGTGCCTTCCCAGTCCATTGCCTTATATACCTGACGGTAACTGCAATCACCACCACTAATTAGCTCAGATGGGATATAGTCTGCAAACGACTTATTCAATTCAATCATCATATATACCTCCTTCTTTATCCGTTTTGTTTCCACCACTTCTTGAAAGCTCTTCTGAACTTCTTGTTGATACGAGAGTAATGTTGGTCAACCCAATGCCTGTCTTTGTGCATTTCCTCTGCCAACTGTGCTGGCGGTACTTTTTCAACGAAACGCTGTCGCCAAAGATATCGCTCTTCGTCTGTCCATTTGAGCTTCTGAGAAAAGTCATAGATGAAATCTACTATTTTCTCCTTTACTTCTTCATCGCTCAACTGAAGTCCCAGCACGTCACAAAAAGGATTCTCGTTGATACGGTCTTTGTACCACTCTGCCACATCCATGACAAACTCCGATGAAACCATGATGACATTGGCGGACTTATCATGTAAGACATCCTCTTCAAAGTAGTGCGTTGTACGGAGCAAGGCATCCTTCAGCTGATGCTCTCCCTGCTTCCTCATTTTTTTGTATTCGTCCACAGACAAGCCCAAATCCTCCACTATTTTTGCTTCAGGCAACCTATCCACGTACACCGCCGTAAGCACTTCATAGTATTTGGTATGCTTCATCAGTTCATCAATGACAAGTTTGCATTTCCCCACAGACTGAGAGAGCATGGTCAATCGGGTATTGCCAACAGTCCTTGCTCTATTCTCAGAAAGAATATGCTCTTTCTCCAGCCACTCAATAACGGCATTCCACGCAACTCGTCTCAACCAAGCAAAGAACGTAGATTGTTTGTCGTAAGTGTCAAGCGGAGCCCATGTCCCTTCAGCCCAAAGTGCTTCATACACAATGGTACTATATGAATCCTCCGACATGAACACTCCATAGATCTTTTTTAGATCCCAGATGTGCTTACTCCGGAAACGTGCAATATTACACTTATCCTTCTTATCGCCATAAAAGAACTCCTGGCAATATTTAGGGCTTGTTTTTATTCCTTCCCTAATCTTGTCGCCCTCTGCATCTATGTTCGCAATTCTTTCTTGGGTATCAAATCCATTGTATTTTTTCTCGTCCATATTCGTCTACTTTTAGGGACATTGCTGTCGGTTCTACTTCTGTTTCCTGTTGCAAAAGTAGACGAAAAAAGGCACCTAAGCGGTGCCTTGTACATGTACACGAGGTTAATGTTTCATAAGCTCAGAAGTCTCTCATCTACTAATATATTCTTTTTAAGAATATATAGATGTGACTGGGCATCGGAAATGACAAATGGTGTTTTAGACTCGTCAAAATAGGCACATGCCTTACCAACCGCCCTGATAATATCTCCATAGCTATGTCGCAATAGTTCCTGTTCAGAATTTCCTTTTCCCAAAAGGGTCTTGAACTGTTCTTCTCCACCATCATAGCCATAGCATTCTTCAAAAAGCCTTTTGAATAGTTCTCCATACTGGCTTATGTCCAAAGCGTTGACGGTTGGCGACTTTATGACATCCATGAGATAGATTAAATATATGAGCAGTGCACTGCGCCGTCCGAAACGAACCTGAATAGACACTCCACCTTTTTCGAAGAATACACGAAAACGGCCATTTGCAGGTTTCCCGTTTTCAATACGGCCAACATATCTTACCTGTACTTTAATTTTTGACTGTTCTGCCAACTTCATGGGTGAAACCTTGTCAGAAAACGCACCAAGACCTTCGTCTGGAAGAGTTAGAAGATACTGCAATATATCCTCATTGGATGCACTTCCAAGCATCAACTTCACACGTGCCAGCTTTTCTTCTTTGTTTATGTTATCCTTGATGTCATGGATGTCATTGATGAATCCTTTTTGTATCTCAATTTGCTTTTGGTGGGTATATTTCACGTCTTTCCCTAAAGCGTTCTTCACAAGCGATTTGCTCACGGCCATACCGAAAGTAGGGTGCATGCCCACACTGGCTTGGCTAACAGCCAAACGCTTCAAGAAGTCAGGCGACTCCCAGAAAGATCTTGTTTTAATGACGAAAGAATCGGCATCATCCATTGCGTCTTTCAGCATTAATTCAACTGCACTATTCTTGGTAATCCTCTCAGACGTGTAAATCATCAGTGGAAGATGTGTAAAAAGATCCGGCTCTTCCGTATGGTTTACAAGATATTGCTGTTCTATCTTACCTGGAGTATAGAGTGGAAGTATAAAGTTTATCTTGTCCTCTATCATCGCCTTATGAAACTTGGCATTGTAATCTAATGGAGTATCTTTACTCAACACCTCCAATTTGTAATTATTAAGCAGTTGATCATCGTCCATTCTCTCCATTAGTCTATCAAACACATCCTTTGCTTTTCCTGCAAAAGCTTCGTCAGTTGATGATATAAGATACAGATGGCAATCCTTAAGCAAATGCATTTTTTTCTTTTCTGTTATGAGCTTACCTACAGTGGGAGCCTCCAATAGACCGTTATCTATGATATTCATTATTCGTCCTCCTTCTTCTTTATATTTTCAAGATAATATTGCTTTAACAGGTTTGTATCAGGCAAAGACTCATAGTCTACAGGTTTCATTTCTGAAGATGACTCATCTTTGTCATCCTCAATGTTCACTTTTCTCCAAGAGTTCTTCATCTCTGTATAGTGGTCATAAACAAACATCGGAAGTCCATTTAGGACATCTTTAGCCTCTTTAAGCTGACCGTTTTCTTTTAATTTCATTGCATAATCACGTCCAAACTCTACGATGGCAGCCCTTAGTGAGCCATCAGGATGTGACATGCTGGCAGGCAATTGACGCAGGATGTATTTAAATTTACCTGTTGCCACATCAGGCCCCATCACAGAGAAAGCTCCTACAAACATATCTGCTCCTAACTCTTGTACCCATAGCTCATTCTCGAAGAGCATAAACCGAATGTTGAAAAGCAGTTGATGTGAGATCTCATGTACGAGAGATAGCCGCAAGGTATCCATATTGTTGATACCCGCCTTCTTCATCATCTGGAAATTATAATATAACTCGCATTCCTTAGCATCATCAGCAGTCATTATTTCCAAGATGGTTGAACATTTATCGCACAAACTTGGTGTGGGTATTCCAAAGAATGCCGCAACCTCATCAATCACAAAAACGACATCTGAGTCTGCCACAACCTCCAAATCCTTGAAGAATACATCAAAGATGTTGGCGTTATGCCGTCGCAAATGTGCAAACCACTTTTGCATGTCTTCAAATTGGTGGGTAGAAGATTCGTATTTTTGTTCCATAGTGACTATTTTTGCTTCAAAGACTAAAATGAAAGAAACATATACTTTTCCCTTTCAACATAAAATGCAATAGGGGGAAAATCATCTTTGCTAAACATAGACTCAATACGCTCAAAGACCCCTTCTTCCTCAATATTTAAATTTAGAAAAGGCCTAATTAATTTTTCTGCATACTCTTTAGAATGACACATCATATAACAGCGATACCGCTCCTGATAATAAGGATCCCAATGGGAAGGTTGTAAGATGCCAGTTCTTTCCAATATATATGGTGTCGCATCTTCTTCTTGGCAATGGCAGTTTTCCCTTATCCCATCAATCCCATCAAAAACATGACCTTTATAGGACAATGCACAAGTATAGGGTATTTTAAGCATTTTGTTTGTCCTTACATGAGGCAAAACAAAAGAATGGATATCATGAATTCCATCCGCCTCAATTCTCTGTAACATGACATCTCGACCTCCTGATTCTAGCGAAGCTGCAAAATCTTCAATCCTCTGTTTCACATCTGCAGGAAAATGCTGAAGAGTATCCCAAATAGAATCTACATGCTCAATAAGCACGTCTTCTACATACTTCCCCTCCATTGATGTCCAAAGAAAAAGCGAATGACCTTCTTTACAGACATCTCTGTCGCACGCAAGTGAAATAGAGTATTTTGTACCATCACTACTCATATTGTCATATGACGACATTCGGAATGGAGCTTTTACTGTTTGAAGTCCTTCCAAATCTACCGTCATTATCGCATCATCTATAAGATAGTCGGCTATTGAATAATCTTTTTGTTTGCCTTTTCCCATACCATCTGACATTTATACCTCTTTATCCTCAAAGAGGAAACAATTGTATCTCCTCTTGCACTTATTCAGAAATATATCTTCTCATCCTCTCAATGAGATTATAAATCTCTTTCTCATCTTTCTTAACATACGATAGCATTTCCTGATAATGTTTTCCATATTCATTAAGAAGGTCGTTCATCGTAACTGGGCGAGATTCGTTGCGAATCTGTTGTGCAATCTTTAAACCATGTCTAATAAAATTGGCACGAAGATAACCCTTAGGGTGACTTTTTGATCCTTGTGTTTTTTCCAGCCCTTCAATTACATTATTAATTTGGGACATTCCAAATAATCCAGCTCTACATGCCATTAGGAAGTCTGCAGCCAACTCATTTTGCCAACTTCCATTATAAGGGCCCTCAAATCTAACTCCCTGAAGGTATCTGTGAGCCATCTCATGGCTCATAATAATCGAAAATGCTTCCGCAGTTCCAACATGCAACTGGGCTAGTTCATTCATGTTATAGTAGAGGAGATCATCCCCAAAACTTGTGGGGTCAATGTTCACAAACATAGTCCTGCCAAATTTGAAATTTGACAAATCCTGCACAAAAGCAGGAAAGGGAATACCAAAGAAATCGCATGCAGAACTGATAGCATCCTTGATTTCATCTTCTGTCAAGCCTTTTAAAGCCCTTAAATCTACTCTTCTGAGAAATCCATCCATTGTTGGACGAGGAAGGAAATTGTCATATTCACTCATAATTTCAATTTTTAGATGTCAACTATATCTTCTTCTGTAATCAATGCCAATTCTTTCGGGTCAGAACTGTTGCTGCATGCAACTCTATCTGACCATCTTTGAATGATAACTTCAAACAAGTTTCTCACATATCTTGCATTGCCAAACCTTGCATCCTTATTTGCTACTTTCTCTTCAAGTATAGCCTTCACCTTCCTAAAGGCATCGGGAGTGATATTGTACTGTTCTTTGTTTAATATGTGAACAAAAATTTGTTTTAACTCATCTGCTGTATAATCTGCAAAATGGATATAGCGATTAAAACGAGACTCCAAACCAGGATTGGAGTTTATAAATTGTTTGATCTCTTTAGTGTAACCTGCCAATATAACTATTAAGCGATGACGGTTGTCTTCCATTCGCTTTAACAAGGTAGAGATTGCTTCTGGACCGAAATCACCGTCACCCCCCTGAACCAGGGTGTATGCTTCGTCGATGAATAAAACACCATCTAAGGCTTCATCGATTTTTTTATTGGTTTTTACAGCTGTCTGCCCCGTGTATTCTGCTACTAAATCTGATCTGTCACACTCAACTAAATGCCCCTTCTTCAGCACTCCCATCTCTTTATATATGCCAGCAACTATCCGTGCTACAGTTGTTTTGCCTGTTCCTGGATTTCCAGTAAAAACACAATGATATGATACGCGGGAGGACTTCAATCCAGCTTCCTCTCTAAGCTTTTGAGCTTTGACAAAGTTCCTCAGCGAATCTATATCCTTCTTTACTTGTTCTAATCCAATTAAAGATTGGAGTTCTTGCATATAATCCACCTTGGTTTCCACAGATTGTGTTGGTTTTGGAGTGTTATCTTCAAGCTTGTTAATGTCATTGGGAACAAATACTCCTCTTGTATTAATTGGAACGCCATTAACACTAATGTTAGTACCTTGATTCTGCTCGTTGGGATTGATTCCACTTGAAATCGGACTTAACAGTATTCCAAGTTCGTTTGCAACATCTTCTGCCCACAAGCATCCTCGTTGAGCAGCAACGTTCAACCAGGACTTGGCCACATCGTCATTCTTGATTATATTGACTCCTTTATGTGCCATTATTGCTATTACAACCATCGCAAAAACATTTCCAGAATTTGCCACTTCAGTAAGTTGCTTAAAAGTGTCTGGTTGAATAGGGTGGTCGAAGAGTCTTTTCGGCATATTGCTATTATTCATTGTGGCCAACCAATCTCTTGCTAATAGGCAATTCCCTCTATTGGCTATTGCCAACTTGTTGTAACCCTCTAACAAGTTAGTACTACCGACTTTACCTTCGCGAATTAGTGCACCTGCTACAACACAAGCAAACATATCGCCCTGTTGCTCCGCAGCCCATATTTGATTTACAGATTCTTGTCTCATATTATCGACTGTTATTATAACATACTTTGTAATTGTTGCAATTCATGTTGAGCATTTATCAATTGCCTTTGAAAAGCATGCAGCATTTCCACTTGCGACATATATGCCATGCGAGCTGATACATCTAGCCCTTTTAGTTGCATCATTCTCATGTCCATGTCTGCCTTTGCAATTCTCCCTTCCAAATCACTAATCGTTTGCTGTAATGCAACGATTTTTCTTTTTTTACTAAGTTCAGAATTAGGTAACGGTTGTGCCCCATACACCTCCTGCGCCAAAGTTGAACCCGAACGAATCGGCACATAGCATTTTTGACATATACCTGTTCCATTACATGTTTGACAGGTATCAACAGTATGAGTATGTTGATTTCTTATTACTCCACTTCCATTACAATTATAACAGCGGTGACTACCGTGACAGTCTGGGCATTCCCCTCTTGCATAAATCTTCAGATTCAAGTCCCAGCGCTGTTCAACCTTATCACCTTTCCCTAGAATACAGAAATAGTCACCTTGGCACCAATCCCAACGACACCTGTCATAATTGAATATCAATGATTCGTTTGGTTTCAATTTTAGCTGTCGCCGGACCTGAGTAGGTTGCTGCCCTGTACTATCAATAATTGCACAGTCAAACGTTTCCGTTTTAAACATGTTTTTGCAAGTCAGAGTAAAAGATATGGCTCTTTTTCCTCCTTGATGCAATGAATTATACCATTCAAATGAACCTCTAAAACTCATTCCATTCCCCTATTTATATCCATTACCAATACCTGTTGGAGGCTCACCCATCCCACTTTTGCGGATGGGGATATTGCATTTCTGGCATATTCCAGTGCCTCCACAATATTTACACGTTTGAATTCCTTCCATATAATGAGAGGGATTGAACGACAAAGCTTGACCATGACAATACTTACAAACATGAGTGCCGTGGCAATCTGGACATTCCCCTGGCCCATATTCTTTTAGGTTTAGTTCCCATTTCTGGACAATATTTCCTTTCTTATCAAGAATGGCAAAGAAATCGTGGTTGCACCACTGCCAGTTTACTGTATCGAAGTTAAAAAGATATGAACGTCCAGCCTCAAACTTCTGTCTGCGCCAATACCAGGGGGTAGGGTTATTGGGGTAGCTTATCATACAATCTACCGTTTCACTCCCAAACCATTTTGTACACTTCAACACAAACGAATAGAAGTTGAAACCATTCATTCGTGTGGATGTATATAATTCGAATTTCCCTTTGAAGTTACTCATATTCGTTCATCTTCAGGCTTCATTATAGTAAATTCTGATACAGACTTAGCCCATTCTGCAAGTGTATCATCTACCTTCTGCTTAATCTCTGGGGTTACAGATTTCTTTATACGCTTGTACGCCAGATACAGTGCTGTTGCATTGTCAAGATAGCCCAATGCCCCATAGTCTTCTTTAGGAAGGAAATCGTTGGGGAGGAGTTGGTATGCCAGTGCAGAGCCTATTATCAGCTTGTTGAATTTGGACGTACTATCACTCATCATGACAAAATATAGTTCTAACATCATGCGTGTTGTCTCCATACCACTTATAACTGCTTGTTTCTTAATATACTCCAAGCCCTGCTCAGCATTGGTTATTAGTTTGTCATAATCAATGTTCTTAAAAAAATTAGCTATTTCTGCTATTGGATTATCGTTCTGCATATTTGAAATTATATAGACAATGTTAAATTTTAATGTTTGACTTTTATACAATAAGATAATGCTATATTCTTTGGTCTTGTTTCCGTGTCAACTTTATTATTCATAGAACTATAGTTTGAATCTATAGGATTACCTATTAGCTCCTTATCTCCGTCAATTAATATTTTATGGGAGTGTTTTCCTTCAATGACCGAACCGTCTTTTGTCCAAAAATCAGAACCGATTCGACCATAGCGACTTTCTTGTCTATTTGCATATGGGACAGGAATAAGTTGCTCATGATTGTTAGCAGAGTTAATTGAAGGATCACGAACGTTGAATTTTCCCCAATACAAATCATGGTCATGTTGTCCATCCAATTCCACCTTAATTATGTCCAAGTGAAAAACATGAGAATGTCCTTGTAAAGCATCTTCTTGATCAGATCCAAACTTACGGTTCCTTTCATCCCAGCCTCTCACAAACTTAGAACGTAAATCAGGTATCTTAAATTTTGTTTTTCCTTTTTCTCCAAATGTCACACCAATAACACTATATAATTCTGGATACTCTTCTTTTTTCAAAGCCTGTCCATTGCATAAAAGCCACCCTTGAGGTATACTTTCAAAAGCAAAAGCTTGAATTGTCCCGATAGGACATAATTCATCTTTTAATCTGATAAGTTCCTTCCTAAAGTCACGTGTTAGTTCAATATATGCACGATTACCTTTTTCAAAGATGCTTCGGACAAGACGGAAATTACTTTCTGCTTCTAAATTATGCCTGTCCCAAGATTTACCTATTCTCTCAAAATGATTTCGTATGGAGTCAAGGTATTTTAAAAAAATTTCATCATCATCGTCAGCTATGGAGCACCAATACCATATAAGGTTGACCAGTGGATATTCGTCAACTTCTCCTAATGAAAGGGGCTCGTATATTTGTAATAAATCCAAATCAGATTTAGCCACCTCAACATTCTGTTTGTTATTTGGAGACCATTTCGTGATATTTGTACAGTTCAGTATAAAATAATAAGGGAGATTGTATCTCTGGAGCAACTGCAGAGTGTTAGCATAAAAAGATGACGAATTTGATAGTTCCTTAACATCAGTTGCCAAAAGTATAGCAAAGTCAAGTTCTTTCAAAGCCAAAGCCATTGTTGTATTATCTTTGGTATTATATCCTGTACCTGGCAAATCAACTAATGTAAAGGCTTTTAATAGTGAATTATTAAGATAAACGTTAATTTTATATATTGAATCGTTATTATCGTATTTTATAACATCTGATATTTCTATTGTATGCCAACCATCTGGATCAAGACACTCTGCGTATTCGTCATCAGAAAAAGAATAAGACACGGCTGTATGTGTAGTAGCACTTCCGGTACCCACTTTTGAGACAAATCTTTTCAACAAACAATTAATTAATAATGATTTGCCAGACTGATGAAGTCCAATAATTCCAATTTTAGTCTTACGCATAATCTATGTGTTGATTACAGAATTCAACATAATCATAAATATAATCATTAATGTCTATGATTTCTTTTAATGATGCAAAACATTTTATTTCTTTTTCTTCTTCAGGTGTAGAAAGGGCAACATCATGTTCGTCGTTCATGCGTTTTTTGTTAATACATAAACCTGACTCATATTCAGTTAGTATTTTCTTTATCTCGTTTTTTATCAAGGCATTTAATTTATCTTTCAATCCCTGTTCAGATAACTTTTTCTTGATTTTTGGTGCCTGACTTTTAATGAATCTAGTCTCCATCCAGTCATCACCTGTAACTGCATAGTATCCACCTCCAAGAATTGCAGCTGCACCTGCTACTGCCCACCCCAAAGGATTTGATGTTACAGCCAAAGCTATAGACAAAATCGTAGGTGTCAGAAGGGCAAGAATTCCTGCTGTAATTGCTGCTATTTCATTTAATATTGGTCCCATTAATGGTACAGAACCAGTTGAGAAGTCCTTTACGTCGTTCTCTGAGACACCTATTGTAAGCTTCGAAGTATCTTTGGACACCTCATAATATATATTTCTAGCAGAAAGGAAATCATCGTCATTTGCAAACAAGTTTTTCCATAGAGAATCAAGTTCTACTTCTATGAGTTTAATTTCTGAAATAAAAGGATCTGAAAATACTTGATTTTGACCATTTAGTAACAGGTCGTTCCAATGTTCTTTTATCCTATCAGTAATAAATTTTTCAAGCAGCTTGTTGACTTCTGGAGTAATCAAGTCCTTTATTCTTGATTTGTTTCTTCCACACCTAGCTATTTTCCATTTTAAGCTATAAATTTTGCTACAGATGGAAACAATCATTAAATCTATAGAGTCTTCAGGAAAAATTGTTGCATATGCGATTTTTGAAAGCCTATTATGCAGTGATGGCGTTCCATCAATAACTTCGAAAAAATGTTTTTTGATAATTGGCTTTGCGGATTCGCTAAATTCTGAAGCGATACAAAAACGATTCTCCCATTCATTTTCTAGATTAATTTTATCAACAAGATACGGCTTCACATATTGTAAAATTAAACTTTTTCTAATTGATTCAAGCTCATTATACAATTTGTGGATTCCTTCAGATACGATAAGTGAATAGACCATATTATTCTCAATAAACGCCAATAGTTTTTTTAGGACGTTTGACATCTTACTCCTGTCAATAACATCTTTAGCCATTGGCATCTTGTCACTATCACAATGAAGGAGGGTGCGCTTGTATAGGTATATACAATAATCCCATGCCTCCATGAAATTATTAAAGTTCATAGAAACATTTTCTTCTGGATTTTCTTCTTCAGTAGCATTCTGACAAGACAAAATAAAATTATTTTTTTCATCATCGGATAACTTATTATTGTCAAAGGAATCTTTAATACTACCTAAATACGCTAATCTAGCATCGACTTTGTACAATTCCATTGCGGGTCCAAACATTTCTTTTATTACTTCTCGATTTGTTTCATAAAACCTTTTTTGGTCGATAAACGAACGATTATTTACAAGAAATAGTTTGCG
>Ga0326512_10001177_pt1 | contig 20821 bp, 15 predicted proteins | sample 1_2617_0518_D_FD_203652 | JGI IMG/M metagenome (GOLD analysis project Ga0326512, IMG submission 203652) | Bovine rumen microbial communities from UC Davis, California, United States - 1_2617_0518 | ecosystem: Host-associated > Mammals > Digestive system > Stomach > Rumen | place: USA... | reverse complement strand
TTATCTTCCTTTTGTGTGCTATCACCATGTCTGCGCAGAATTTCACCGACCACCTAAAGAGTAAAGTGGCGGGGCAAGGCACAGTGACGGTACACCAAGACTCCATCATCGATGACATGGTGAATGGGAAAAAGCAATATTCCCCTGAGAAGAAAGAGTCTCCTAAAGACTTGCCAGGCATACAGAAAGGGAAGAAGACCCGCGCACGCGGCTACCGTATCCAAGTCTATTGGGGAGGAAGCACAACGGCCGACGAGACCAATGCCCGCCGCGCTGGTGCCCGTGTCACTACCGTTTTCCCTGAGCTACAAGCCTACACTAATTTCGGTTCCCCCAATTGGCATTGCCGTGTAGGCGACTTTGCCACCCGAGAGGAGGCCGTCGAATACCTTGACAAGCTTCGTGATGCGCGCCTTGCCCAAGGAGCCATCATTGTCAAGAGCGAGGTGTTCATCTACCAATAACTACTACAAGAACGAAATGAACAAAGAAGAACAGATAGAGATTCTCAAGACCTCCTGCTTACAAACTCTTGAGGCTATAGGCGAAGATTCACAACGCGAAGGTCTGGCGAAAACGCCAGAGCGTGTGGCACGAACCCTTCTTGACCTCACGAAGGGCTACACGATGGATCCCATTGCTACGTTGAAGTCCGCCATGTTCCAGGAAGACTACAACCAGATGGTAGTCGTAAAAGACATTGAGTTCTATTCCTTGTGCGAGCACCACATCCTGCCTTTCTTCGGAAAGGTGCATGTGGCTTACATTCCCAATGGCCATATTGTTGGACTAAGCAAGATTCCGCGCATGGTTGACATATTTTCTCACCGCTTGCAAGTGCAGGAGCACCTCACCAAGCAGATTTGCGAGTGCCTTCAGCAGGCTCTCAACCCGCTTGGCGCCATTGTTGTGATAGAAGCACAGCACTTGTGTGTCCAGATGCGTGGTATTGAAAAGCAAGGTTCTACCACACAAACCATGTACTATACAGGCGTTTTCGAAAACATCGAGAAGCGCAAAGAATTCTTAAGCCTAGTTAGGAATTAAGAGCTAAGGAATGAGGGATTTCCATGCGTCCAGCAAGGGTGTCCCGTTCCTATCCACCAATTCCTTAATTGATATGATACCACAATCCACCATCGACCGTATTATCGACGCCGCCAACATTGTTGATGTCGTTTCCGATTACGTCACGCTTCGCCGTGCTGGTGCAAGCTACAAAGGATTGTGTCCATTCCACGACGACAAAACTCCCTCATTCTCTGTCTCTCCGGCCCGTGGTGTATGCAAATGCTTCAGCTGTGGCAAGGGCGGCAACTCTGTCCATTTCATCATGGAGATGGAACAGATGAGTTATGTCGAAGCACTGAAACATTTGGCCAAGAAATACGGCATCCCCGTCGAAGAGGAAGAGATGACCGATGAACAGCGGCAGAAGATGAACGAGCGTGAAAGCATGTTCGCTGTCAACGAATGGGCCGCCAAGTATTTCAGCCAAACCATGATGAATGCCCAAGACGGACGCGCCATCGGACTTGCGTACTTCCGCAGCCGTGGTTTTCGCGATGATATCATTGCCAAGTTCCGTCTCGGTTTCTGCCTCGACAGCCCCGATGCCATGTCGAAAGAGGCGAAGGCAAAGGGCTATAACGAGAAATACCTCATTGACACAGGCTTATGCGTTAAAAGGGACAACGGCACCATCTATGACCGCTTTCGCGGACGCGCCATGTTCCCATGGATAGCTGTCAATGGGAAAGTCGTTGCTTTTGGTGGTCGTGTGCTTGATGCACGCACCAAGGGGGTCAACCAAAAGTATGTCAATTCACCCGACTCCATCATCTATCACAAAGCCAACGAACTTTACGGAATCTTTCAGGCCAAGAAGCAGATAGCCAAGGAAGATATGGTTTATATGGTGGAAGGCTACACCGATGTGCTGGCCATGCACCAGTGTGGCATCGAGAACGTAGTGGCCAACTCGGGCACTGCGCTGAATGAAGCACAAATCCACCTGCTCCACCGCTTCACCAACAACATCACCCTCCTTTATGACGGTGACGAGGCTGGTATCCATGCAGCCACACGCTCCACTGATATGCTCCTTGCCGAGGGCATGAACGTGAAGATACTCCTCTTGCCCGATGGCGATGACCCTGATAGTTTCTCACGCAAGCATAATGCGCAGGAGTTCAAAGAATATGTGGCTGCTCACCAGACCGACTTCATTCTCTTCAAGACCAATCTCCTGCTGAAGGATGCACAGCGCGACCCCATCAAGCGCGCCCAGCTCACCGAGGACATCGTGAAGAGCATTGCTGTCATTCCCGACGAAATCATCCGCTCCACCTATGTGCACGAGTGCGCAGAAATCCTCAACATGGACGAAGCCATTCTCATGCGAGGCGCCAACAAGAACCGTGCAGCCATCCTTGAGAATCTGAAGAAAGAGGCACAGCGCGAGCGTGAACGCCAGGCACGACTGCTGGAGCAATCCGCTGCCACAAGTGACACTCCTGCGACCACGGCTGCTATGCCCCCACTGCCGAGCGACATACCCGACGACATACCGCCGATGGAGGCAATGCCACCCGTGGAAGAAGCGCCAGCCATTGCCACGCCGCTTGCCACCAAGCAAGGTTTGGCAGAGCAACGCTTCTATGGGCTTGAGCGCTTGATTCTCACCCTTGTCACCAGATATGGAGAGCAGCTCATTGACGGGCAGGACGCTGAGGGCAATCCTACACAGACTCCATTGGCCACCTTCGTGCAGGGTGACCTCAACTACGATGGCATCCAGCTCCGCTCACCTCTCTATGCCAAGATGCTCTCGCTGGCCAGTCAGCACGCCAGCGATCCTGGCTTCGTGGCTAGCAAGTTCCTGATGAACAACCAAGATGAGGAAGTAAGCCGTGAAGCCGTTGACCTCATCAGCGACCGCTATCAGCTGAGCAGCGGTAACCAAATGACCCAAACAGAAGATGAGCTGAAGGTCACCTACCTCTCTCGCCTGCTTCTTGACTACAAGAATGCCATTATTGAAGAGGAACTCCGGCGGTGCAGCTCCGACCTTACCCGTCCAGAGGTAAAGAACGACGTCAACCGCCTGATGGACACCATACGCCAAATTAAAGAACTGAGCGAAACCCAACGGCAACTCGCCAAGCTACTAGGCGACCGAGTCGTTGTCAAATAAACACATCATGAAACAATCTACAATCTTTTACCTAACTCTGCTACTCGTGCCTGCATTGATACCTACAAAAGGTTGGGCACAGAATCCACCACTTGTTTATCCCGTAGAGCACACTGGCAAGCACTTTGCCAAGCCTGTGATGCCCGAACCTGACCAACTGCCCGTCATCCACGAATTGCCTGATGCATTAGAAGGCGTGGCCAGTTTTTCCGATTGGGAAAAACGCCGCAGCGACATCAGCCACATGATTCAGCACTATGGTATCGGCACCAAGCCATCCGTTGAGGCCCAGCAAGTCAAAGCTCACATGGAAGAAGACACTCTGGTAGTTGATGTAACCGTAAACGGACAGACGCTCACCCTGCGTTCCGAGATACGCTACCCAAAGGTGGGCCAGCCACCCTATGCCCTCATGATTGGCACGAGCATGATTTCGCTGCCTCGGCAACTTTTTGAGGAGCGTCCTATTGCCACCATGACCTTCCACGAGAAGCAAGTCAACGACTACGGCCAGTTTGGCAAGCACCACGAACGCGGCGAGCACCCCTTCGACCGCCTCTACCCCCAATTAACAGCCAATGGCGCATACAGCGAATGGGCCTGGGGCCTCAGCCGCCTCATCGACGGCCTTCAGCAGCTCGGTCCCGAAGTGACCAAGATTGACACCCAGCACATTGGCGTGACGGGATGCTCCTATGCCGGCAAGATGGCACTCTACTGCGGCGCCTTCGACGAGCGTGTTGCTCTCACCATTGCCCAGGAGCCGGGCGGCGGCGGCGCTGCGGCATGGCGCAAGTCGCACGAATCGACCGAGAAAGTGGAGGACATTGACAAAACGGACTACCACTGGTTCATGGAGAGCCAACGCGACAATTTCCGCGGCGACTCCGTCTATCGCCTCCCCTATGACCAGCACGAACTCTGCGCGATGGTCTGCCCTCGTGCGCTGCTCCTGCTTGGCAACCCCGACTATGTATGGCTTTCCGACCGCGCCATGCTCCCTTCGGCCGAAGCAGCCAAGAAGGTATGGGAGCGTTTCGGCATCGGCAACCGCATGGGCTGGAGCATCGTAGGCGGACACGGACACTGCCAACTGCCCGAGCGTCAATGGCCTGAGGTACAAGCATTCATAGACCGTTTCCTCTTGGACCGTCCTGCTGACACCTCCAACATCCAAATAGCAGAATTCTAAGTTTTGACTTTCTCATACACCCATATCTCCGATTGCGCGTCCTTCACATCAAATGTGGAGGACGTTCTTTTTGTCCACACCACTCTACTCCACAGGCAGAGTTGGAATTCTTCCGTTCAGGAAGTCGTTCACAAGTTAGGAACAATTATTCATAAGTTTGGAATAATTATTCGCAAGTTATGAATAATTGTTCATAACCTATGAATAACCAAGATGCATCGCCGAGAATTAGCCTATACCTCACTGAATCCGCTGCATTCATGCCCTTCCAAGAGAAAAAAGAAGGTTTGTTTTGTTCTTCATCCAAATTATGCTACCTTTGCAATGCGATGAACATCCTCAGCCAAGACATCAAATACCTGCAAGGTGTGGGACCCAACCGCGCCTTGCTCCTCGCCAACGAACTGGGCATCACCACCGTTGGCGACCTCTTGGCATATTATCCTTATAAATATGTGGACCGCAGCCGCATCTACCGAATCTGCGAGATAGACGGCAACATGCCCTACGTGCAGCTCTGCGGACAGATATTCTCCTTCGACTCGATGGGCGAAGGACGCAACAAGCGACTCATCGCGCACTTTTCCGACGGATCGGGCGCCATTGACCTGGTGTGGTTCCAAGGCATCAAGTATGCCGCCAAAAGCTATGACTGCTGCAAGCCTTACATCGTCTTCGGCAAGCCTACCGTATTCAACGGGCACATCCAAATAGCTCATCCGGAAATAGAACCAGCTCCAGAATACCTGAAAGCCCAAGCACGCACAACGGGAGACCTGTTTGAAGGAAACAGTCCGAACGCCAACCTGCACGAAAAGGAGATTGATGCACAACCCACCGTGTTCAAAGGCTTATGCCCATCCTACAACACCTCCGAGAAGATGAAACGCAGCGGACTGAACTCCGCTGCTATGGCGAAACTCACCGCCAATATGTTCAAGCTGCTCAAGGAGCCACTGGCCGAGACGCTTCCCCCATACATCGCGCAGCAGCACCACCTCATGTCTTATGACGACGCGGTGCGCAACATACACTACCCTTCATCACCCGAAGCCCTTCGGCATGCACAGCTGCGACTCAAGTTTGAAGAACTCTTCTACGTGCAGCTCAACATTCTGCGCTATGTGAAAGACCGCCAACTGAGGTATCGCGGCATCATGTTCAGCACCATCGGAGAACATTTCAACGGATTCTTCTTCAACCACTTGCCTTTCGAGTTAACCAATGCCCAGAAGCGAGTCATCAAAGAAATACGGGCTGACATGAAATCGGGACGACAGATGAACCGGCTTCTGCAAGGCGACGTGGGAAGCGGCAAAACGCTGGTGGCACTCATGGTGGCACTCATCGCCATCGACAATGGCTACCAGGTCTGCATCATGGCGCCCACAGAGATACTGGCAGAGCAGCATCTTGACACCCTGCGCGAGTTCTTGGGCGACCTTCCCATCAGGGTTGAACTGCTCACCGGCACAGTGAAAGGAAAGAAGCGAACCGCTGTGCTCGAAGGGCTGGTAAGGGGCGAAATCCACATTCTCGTGGGCACCCATGCAGTCATCGAGGACAATGTGCTCTTCCATAAGCTGGGGCTCGTAGTAATTGACGAGCAGCACCGCTTCGGCGTGGCACAGCGCGCAAAGCTATGGATGAAAAACAGCGTGCCGCCTCATGTCCTCGTCATGACCGCCACCCCTATTCCCCGCACCCTCGCCATGACTCTCTACGGCGATCTCGATGTCTCAGTCATTGACGAGCTGCCACCTGGCCGAAAGCCCATTCGCACCGTCCATATGTTCGATGCCCACCGCCCTCGCATCTACCAGCTCATGAACCGCGAGCTACAGCTAGGACGGCAAATCTACATCGTCTATCCACTCATCAAGGAAACAGAAAAGATGGACCTAAAAGACCTTGAGGCAGGGTTTGAGGAAATCAGCAAAGCCTTCCCCGGCTACAAGGTGAGCAAGGTGCATGGCAAGATGAAGCCTGCCGATAAAGATGCAGAAATGCAACGTTTCGCCAACCACGAAACTCACATCCTCGTCTCTACCACCGTCATCGAAGTAGGCGTCAACGTGCCCAATGCATCGGTCATGATTATCGAGAATGCCGAACGCTTCGGACTCAGTCAGCTTCACCAGCTGCGAGGACGTGTGGGCCGAGGAGCCGACCAGAGCTACTGCGTGCTCGTCACCAAGTTCGAAATAGGCGAGACCACACGCAAGCGCATCCAAGTGATGGTGGACACAACCGATGGCTTCGAAATAGCCGAGCAAGACCTCAAACTGCGAGGCCCAGGCGACCTTGAAGGCACGCAGCAGTCGGGCATGGCATTCGATCTCAAGATAGCCAACCTCGCCCGGGACGGCCAAATCCTCACCATTGCCCGAGACACAGCCCAAGCAGTCATCGCCTCCGACCCCGAAGAACGCAACCCACAAAACGATATCCTCTGGCGAAGGCTGCGTGAACTGCGGAAAAGCAACATCAACTGGGGCGCTATCAGCTGACATCTGAGAACAGACACCAGAAAATGAATGTCATCCTAATCATTGCCGCCTAGAAAACCCACAAGCATCCAAAACCATACAACCGATGAAGAACAGAACAATACGATTCATAACCATCTGCCTCACCTTATTGTGCACTACTACAATCTTCGGCCAGGAGAGTGAAGAAACGGGCACGCTTACAGCATTAGACTCCCTAAAGGCTCTGAATGACTCCATCGTCAATGAGCTGCGCAGTCAGGTGCAGGAACTGAAACTGCGAGGCATCATGATGCAAGAGCAGCTGGAACGAACCGGCAAGAACGCCAAGGAAGACTCGCTGCGACAGGCAGCCCGCAAAGCGCGCGTAGATTCACTGCGCAACGTCACCACAGGCGCCCCCCTCATTATCGATGGAGACACCCTTCTGGTCATCTACGCCCGCAAAGGAGGCATGCTGCCCCAAGCCCGTGTAGCTGCAGCAAAAAGCAAGATTAATGACGTGGGCAAACGTCTGACAATGTTTGTGGATTCCATCTATGTGTTTGACAGCGAAGTCTCCTCCGACGTGATGGTGGGTGAAGACGTCATCCTAAGCGTCACCGACCTGGATGCCCTATGGATGGGCACCGAACGTCTCGCCCTGGCCGAACAATACCGCAATATCATCAGCAAGAAAGTGCATGAGCTGCACGACACCTACGGATTGCAACAAAAACTACAAAGCATAGGATGGGTGGCACTCATCATCGCTGTAATGGTGCTTCTCATCTGGGGCATCATCTGGCTCTTCCGTCTCTGGAAATTCAGCATCACACGCAAATTGCTACGCACCATCAAGTCTGTCAGCATCAAGAACTATCCGCTACTTGACACGCACCGCCTCGGCATCGCCATCGTATTCGTATTAAACCTGGTCCGGCTACTATTCATCTTTCTCGTGCTGCTCATCGCAGTGCCGCTCATGTTCTCCATTTTCCCCGAGACCAAAACTTTCACCTACACCGTCTTCAGCTTCGTTTGGAACCCACTCACAGACATCTTCAAGTCCATTGTAGCCTATCTGCCCAAACTCTTCAAGATAGCAGTCATCATCTTCTGCTTCCACTATCTGCTGAAGCTCATACGCTATTTCGCCAACGAAATTGCCGCAGGAAGACTCAAAATCAACGGATTCTACACCGACTGGGCCATGCCCACCTACACCATACTGCGCATCTTACTCTACTCCTTCATGCTCGTCATGATATGGCCGCTATTGCCAAGCTCAGACTCAGAGATTTTCCAAGGCGTTTCTGTCTTCATCGGCGTAGTCGTGTCATTAGGCTCCACCTCCGTGGTGGGCAACGTGATGGCAGGACTTGTAATGACCTACATGCGTCCTTTCCATATCGGCGACTTCATCCGCTTTGGAGACACCGACGGCGAAGTCATCGAGAAAAGCATGCTTGTCACCCGAATACGCACACGCAAGAACGAAATCATCACTATCCCCAACTCTAACCTGCTAGGAGCACAGACGTCCAACTTCACCTCGTCCGCCCACCGCTATGGCGTCATCGTCCATACAAAAATCACCATCGGATATGACGAGCCCTGGAAGAAGATTGAACAGCTCCTGCTCAACGCTGCCGATGCCACCGATGGCATCAAGCGCACCCCAAAACCGTTCGTGCGCATCACATCACTTGACGACTTCTATGTGGAATATGAAATCAATGGATACACAGAACGTACAAAGTCCATCCCTGTCATCTATTCCACGCTTCACCAAAACATCCTTGACTGTTTCCACACAGCAGGCGTGGAAATCATGTCGCCTCACATCGAAGCCTTACGCCACGACTTACCCATACAGATTCCCCAAGAAGACCTACAACAAAAAGAGCCATAAGCCCCCCTTTTGACGAAAATAACCAAATCGGAATCTATCTCAACAGAAAACCTGTTGAACGGAGTGAATTGAGCAAAGTTGCCTGTCTGGTGGAGCAGCCCAGCCCCAAAGATGCCTGTTATAATAAAATAGAGTGAGCCCCAAAAGTGTTTTACGCAACTCTCGGGGCTCACTTCATTTGCCGTTTGAAGGCTTTATCTCACTTCCTTCCGTTGAAATGCTTCTCCAAACGCTTATATTCTTTCTTGGTCAATCGCATGAAACTACCATGCTGAGGAGCGGTGACACCCTCTATATCTACTGGATCATGAAAACCCTTTAGGTATTCGTCAGCCTGACAAATACGGTAGTGCCGAGGACGGTCGCTGTACTGAATGTAGGCCACACGCCAGCCTTTCTCTCCCACAATCTGAAAGGCGCTGCTGCCCTCACACTTCTTTTTGCCTTCAAAACTGACAAAGTCATGTTCGTCTGGCTCAGGCCAGGGACCTGTCAGTTTATCAGCCTTCGTCTGGAAGATACCCGGATGTCCGCCTTCCTTCTTGATAAGCATATGATACTTGTTATCACTCTCCAGATAATTGATGTCAGCATCAATGGTAGCATAGCCCCAATCAAAGAGCACACGCGGCTTGGTCAACTTCGTGAAACTCTTGTCGGCATAACTATACACCATGCGGTCATACGTGTCGCTCTCGTTGAAGCTCCAAATGGAATAGTAGATAAAGTAACCGCCCTTCTCACCGTTCGCCCACACATAATCTGGATCCCAAAAGACTTGTGGAGCCCATACACGGTTGATCTTGCTCCAGTCGGCAATAATGTCAGGGCTCTCAGGGTCGCAGAAGATAGCGTTGCCTTTACGGAAGTCGAAAGTCGTAGAAGTCCAATGGATAAGGTCATCGCTCTTAAGCAAATCGATGCCATAATTATACCATTCATGGCTCTTCGCAACACACATATCTGTCGTCACCATCAAATAGCCTTTTCCCGAATCGGACTTGCGACATACATAAGCATCACGCTGACCACCTTCAATGCCAGCCAATTGCGAAGCGTCCATCACAGCCTTGCCCTCATTGAGGTCATGGTAATGAAGCCCATCACGACTGAGTGCATAAGCAGTAAATTCACCCTTGTCACTCATATGGCAATAGAGATAACCATATGTACCCTTCTGCAAGTTTTGGGCAGAGAGACTCAAAGTAGAAAGCCCCATAAGGAGGCTTGCCAATAATGTTCGTGCTTGTATCATACAAATGTTTCGTTTGGGTTAGTGGCTACAAAGATAAAGATTCTTTGCCATATCCCAAACGAAACATGCTGTTTTCTCAGAAGGAAAAAGATAGATTAATTTATCTTTGCCTTATTTTCACTAGCTGCTACCCCCTCTGGTTGTACCGTCGGATTCTGTGTAGAGCTGTAAGTTGTTTCCAGTTTATTTCTGTTCCATACACCTACCACCTGTCTTCCTGATGCGGTGCGGTAGATTCCATATCCATGGCGAAGACCTTCATGGAAGTGTCCTACATAGACAGCGCCATTAGCAGTGATGTAGGTACCCTCGCCCTCAAATTCAGAATTGACGAACTGACCTTGATAGCAAGAGCCATTGGCAAACATGTAGCGACCCTCACCTTCTTTTTCGCCATTTACCCAATTGCCGGCATACACATCACCGTTAGCATAGCGATAAGTGCCCTGACCATTGCGCTGGTTATTCTCATAGTGTCCTGCATACATATCACCATTGGCTGCATGGAAGATGCCTTCACCTGAGCGCACGTCAGCAGTCCACTCGCCTTCATAAATATCTCCGTTTCCCCAACGAAGCACACCGCGACCTTCGCGCTTTCCGTCGCGCCACATACCTTCGTATACATTGTTCGATTCAGCATAATATGCTGCTCCATCCATGCTCTGCTTGCCACCACGGAAATAACCTTGATAGATATCTCCAGCAGACCATCTATAAATGCCATAACCGTCCATCTTCCCGTCTTTCAACTCTCCCTCATACATATCTCCATTAGCCCATATACATATATTACGACCTTGGTCTAAAACCTTCTTCGTCTTATTGTGCATAGGATCTTGAGGCTTCGGAAGCGGAGGGTTCTCAGCTAAAACAAAGCTTGAAGCGATAAGCCATGTTAACAAATATGTACAGATTCTTTGCATACTAGTAGGTTGATTAGTTATACACAGAGAGTTAGATTTTGCCCTTTTGTTTCGAATAGCATCGCAAATGTATAGAGTTTTCGTTCTCCAACAAAATAAAAAGATACAAAAAATGCCTTCAAACTATAAAAAACAGACATTTTGACCAAATAATGTAACGATTTTCGGTGTTTTTTCTATAAATAGAGAACAAAACAGCCTCTACAACAACGCAGAAGCGATAGCAAGGTCAAAAGGTGTTGTGATTTTGATATTTTCGCGATTTCCGGACACAAGAGTGACGCGATGCCCGAATTTCTCCACCACAGAGGCATCATCGGTAAAGACTTCTGCAACAGTCTGAAGTGAACCCTCTAAATACTTCGCCAAACAGGGCTGATTATAAGCGGCACGCAGCAAGGATGCGGAAAAAACTTGAGGGGTTTGCACAAGACGATATTCAGAACGAGGTACCGTTTTTGAATCCTTATCGCTAACGATATAACGAATTGTCTCCACAACATTAATGACAGGAACAGCAGCTTCTGTACGAGCGGCTGCTTCATATGTGGCCTGAATTGTTTCAAAGGAAACAAAAGGGCGCACGCCGTCATGAACACCAACAAGGGTTGCAGCCGGCGATACTTTTGCGAGGCCATTCTTGACGGAATGGAAACGGGTTTCACCGCCATTGGCTAATGTGTAAGGCTGTGAGAAGTTATACTTTTCGCAAAGTTTTCGCCAATAGCCTTGCTGGCTCTCGGGCAGAACTAACACAACCTGAATTGTTGCGTCAAACTGGAGAAAACGGTCTATGGTGCGCATCAGAACCGGTTTCCCACCTATGGGCAAAAATTGCTTGGGGATATCCCCACCCATGCGAAGTCCCTTGCCTCCTGCTACTATAATGACGGCGTTCATTTTCTTTATTATACTATAAATATCAATCGTCTCACGCGTTCATGCCTCCAGAAATGCGGCTAAAGTCCCCTTAAATGATGTACAAGTTCCTTAGGGGAAACTCATGCCCCTTTGAACTACAGACAAGTCAATAGGGGAAAACAGTCATTCTGGTTGGGAATTATTGAGGACTCAACTATTAGCATCAGCTGTAGAGTGCAAATGCCAGCAGATAAGCTAATGCCAATGACCAACAATAAACCAATCAACAACATCTATTAATTGGCAACTGTCAAACATTAACTGACATTCGTCAACTATAATAAATCAGCTATCAGCCAAAAGCTATCAGCTGTCAACTAAACATCATGCCTTGCCTCAGCTGATCGGCCACCTCCTTGCCACAGAAATGCTCCACGAGCATGTATCCAAGTGGAAGGGCAGCAGCAGGACCTTTGCCTGTGAACATGAGTCCATCGTGCTCTATGAGGTCGGCTGTGTAATTGGCACCAATGAGATACTGCTCAAAGCCTGGATAACAAGTCATGCGCTTGCCTTGGGCAAGGCCTAAGTTACCAAACACCATTGGAGCAGCGCAGATTGCTGAGAGGGCTTTTCCTGCAGCATGATGATCAAGAATGACCTGACAAAGTTCCTGATGAGCATTGAGATTTGCTGCACCAGGCATGCCACCAGGAAGGAACAGGAGGTCGGCATCTGTATAGTCGTTGTCGGCAAACATGGAATCGGCAACAACGTCTATGCCATGAGCACCTGTAACGGTGAGTTGATCGGTGATAGACACTGTCTTGGCAGAAAGCCCTGCACGACGGAGTACGTCAATGGGGGCAATTGCTTCCACTTCTTCGAAGCCTGTGGCGAGAAATGCGTATATCATATTCTTATTTCAGTTTAAATCGGTATGTGATTGTTCCGTCCTCATCTTTATCGCCTGTCGAGAAGCGAGATTGCTTGGCGGCAGCAATAGCAGCATTTTTGAGAGCAGAGGAAGATGTGGTACTACTTCTCACGCTAGCACTAATGACGGAACCTGATGCGCTAACCTTAATGGCTACAAGCACGGTACCTTCACTGTTAGGGTCTGCATAGTTAGGTTTTGCTAGATAGACGACAGTACGATTGCCCACTTGTGCCGATGGACCTGTGCCAATACCTCCCACTCCTGTGGTAGCTCCCATATTGCTATTGCCTGTAGGTGAACCCTGTGCGCCATTGCCTGTAGTGTTGCCACTACTGCCCTTGTTTCCAGCATTGCCAAATGCGCCAGCCACACGGTTGTTAGCAGCGGCAGCGGCTTTGCGGTCTGCTTCGGCCTTCTTGCGAGCCTCTTCCTCGGCTTTCTTTCGAGCCGCTTCTTCGGCAGCTTTTTTACGAGCGGCCTCTTCTGCTGCACGTTTCTTGGCTGCTTCCTCTGCGGTTTTGCGCTTGGCTGCGGCTTCAGCCTTAATGCGGGCTTCCTCGGCAGCTTTCTTTTTCGCTTCTTCAGCCGCCTTCTTCTTAGCCTCTTCAGCGGCTATAGATTTCTCCTGTTCCTGTGTGATGAGCGGTTTTGCTGCAGATTGGGGTTTGGGGGCAGGAGTTGGCTTGGGGGCCGATACTGGCTTCGGTGTTGGCGGAGGAGCCAATGGAACTTCTTCCACAGCGGTCTCATCCGTCAGGTTTTCTTCTCCTTCGGGAGAGGCTTCTTCTGCAGGCAAACCGCCTAAGTCTTCACCAACTGCATCCTCAACCATGCCGAGGAGCACGGGCACACCATCCTCTTTCTCATTGTTGGGCTGAGCCTTTGAGAGAGAGAGAAGGGCAAGCAGACCGACGATGAGCGCATGCACCAGAACGGTAGAGAGCCCGGCCTTAATATTTTTCTTCTTGTTATCAGTCATTTTGAGAAGGTGGTCGAGTGGCGAGCACCATCTTGAAATGGTTCTCGTTGGCTATGCTCAATATCTCAACAATATTCTTGTAGGGCACTGCTTCGTCGGCATAGAGGGAGACGAAGAGTTCTGTAGAGTCATTGACCTGTGCGCCAAGCACTTTTGGCAGTTCCTCCAGCGTGACGGGCTCTTCCTGTTCGTTGCCTGCGGCTGCGTAGAGATTGAGATCTTTGTCAATCACCACACGCGCTGTTGCCTTCACTGTCGTTTGCTTCTTGCCCTGAGGCAGAAGCACCTTGATGGCATTGGGCGACACCATCGTGCTCGTAATCATGAAGAAGATGAGCAGCAGGAAGATGATATCGGTCATCGACGCCATATTGAACGTCGGGCTGACCTTTGTTCTTCTCTTGAACATAGGCTTATTCTCCTTCGCTTACAATATCCATGAATGTAAGAGACTTGGCTTCAATCTCGTTCACGACTCCGTCTATCTTGGCCACAAGATAGTTGTAGCCGAACAAGGCGATGATGCCGACAGCAAGGCCGCCCACGGTGGTAATCATAGCCTGATAAATACCGCCTGAGAGGAGACTGATGTCGATGTTTCCACCGGCGTTGCTCATCTGCCAGAAGGCTTCGACCATGCCGATAACGGTGCCAAGGAAGCCAATCATCGGCGCACCGCCTGCAATGGTAGCGAGAACAGGAAGACGCTTTTCCATCGTGGCAATTTCAAGATTGCCGGTATTCTCGATGGCTGTCTGAATCTCTGCAGCAGGCTTGCCCATACGAGAGATGCCACGCTCAATCATGCGGGCTGCAGCCGTGTTGGTGTTGCGGCAGAAGTTGATGGCAGACTTCACATCGTTGTTTTTGAGATAGTCGCGAATGCGGTCCATGAAGAGCTTGTCGTCTTTGCCGGCACTGCGGATGGCCAGGAAACGCTCTACGAATATGTACACTGCGATGATTGAGAGGATGGCCAGCACAATCATGATCCAGCCACCTTTTGATGCGAGCTCAAGGATGCTCAATTCTTCCATAATGCGTCAAGTTTTGGTGTAAATTATCAATTAGAAGTTACGTTTTATACGGTTCGCACGGCTTTTTATGAATGATGAACAAGGTTTTATAAATTATAATCTATACCTTTGCGAACGATTCACTTGCAAAAATACGACATTTATGTCATATCCGACAAATAAAAAATCATAAATATGACTAAAAAGCTCAAGTTTGCCCTTTTCGGTAATGTGTATCAAGAGCGCAAGAGTGCTGCGGTGCAGAAATTCTTCGCCATTGCCTCCGAACGGAAAGCGGAGATTGCTATGCCAGAGCTATTTCACCAGTTTCTGACCAACAACCTGAAGATTAGCGTCCCAGCGTGTGAAATTATCAAGGACAACCAGTTTGAGGCTGACTACGTAGTATGCATGGGAGGCGACGGAACGTTTCTGGACGTGGCTAGTCGTGTGGCAGACAAGGAGATACCCATCGTGGGCATCAATACAGGACGTCTGGGCTTTTTAGCCAGTTTCTCGCCCGACCACATCGAGGCCACGATTGCCGACCTTTATGAGGGCAACTTCGACGTGGAGCAGCACAGCGTGCTGAACATATCGTGCGACGAGATGGAGCTGAAGGACTATCCTTTTGCGCTGAACGAGATTGCCATCCTGAAGCACGACATCTCGTCAATGATAACCATCCACACCAACATTAACGATGAGTACCTCACAACCTATCAGGCAGACGGGCTCATCATCGGCACGCCAACAGGCAGCACGGCCTATTCGCTTAGTGTGGGAGGCCCCATCATTGTGCCACAGAGCGACACCATATGCCTTACACCAGTGGCACCTCACAGCCTGAACATGCGCCCCATCGTGCTGTGCGACAACAGCGAGATTTCTCTGCGCGTGGAAAGCCGCAGCCACAGTTTCCTCATCTCGCTTGATGGACGTAGCCAAAGCTATCCGGACAACATCCACCTGCGCATCCGAAAAGCACCCTACTGCGTGAAAGTTGTCACGCGGCAAGGACAGAGCTTCTTCTCCACCTTGCGGAAGAAGATGATGTGGGGAGCAGACAACAGAGGATAAGGCCTCAGTCATACCCCAAAACAGACCCCACAAAATATGAGATTCCCGAAACACTCTTAAACAGGGGCTTCTGCAAGCACAAAATCGGTGTGAGTCACACCGCCACCCACGGTCTGAGTCACACCGGCACCATCGGTCTGAGTCACACCGCCTGAGAGGTGCAGGAAGCGAGACAAAAACAAAGGCTGAATTTGGCATATTCTAGCACACCCTAAGGAGTGCACCACGACAGCAGCAGAAGAACTGAGACATAGCAGAATGAAAAACAACAAGACGAAATATTCGGTGAAAGAAATCATGGCCTGGCTGTGGAAACACCACAAGCGCTGCCGCCTGCAAGCCATCCTGAACATGCTCATCGGTCTTGCACTGGTGGGGCTGGGACTACTGAGCGTGGACACCATCCGCTCGCTCACCGACATCGCCACCCATGCCAAGGGGGGCAGCATTCTTTGGATGGCGGCTCTGCTGGCCATCATCTTCCTGTCGGAAATGCTGCTGCACATCGCAATTACATGGGTGAGTGCCGTGTTGGGCGTGAGGACACAGAACCTCATGCAGCAGTTTTTCTTCCGCCGGCTCATCAAGGGACGTTGGCAAGGCATCGAGAAATACCACAGCGGTGATGTGCTGAACCGTCTCTTCAGCGACGTGGACGACATCGTGGAACTGATGACAGACATCCTGCCCACCACCGTCATCGTCATTGCCCAGTTTGTGGCCTCGTTCATCTACCTCTACATCATGGACCCAACACTAGCCGTCATCGTGATTGTCATTTCTCCCATCTTTGTGCTGCTCTCAAGATTCTACTTCAAGCGCATGCGCTGCATCGTACGCACCATCAAGGACAGCAACTCAGCCATACAAGCCATCATCCAAGAGAGCATTCAGCACAAGATGGTCATTAAGGTTCTGGGCCAGGAAAACATGATGGTGGAACGTTTGGAACAACGTCAACAACTCCTGCGCCAACAAATTAAGACACGCGCACGCTTCTCCATCCTCTCCAAGACACTGGTCAATATCGGCTTTGCCGGAGCCTTCCTCACCGCCTTGGTATGGGGACTCTTCCAACTGCAGGAAGGGCTCATCACGGTGGGCGTTCTCATGGCATTCACCCAGTTAATCAACCGAATCCAGCGCCCCATGCTTGATGTGGCCAGACTGCTGCCCATCTTTGTGAACAGCATCGCCTCGTGCGAACGACTGATGGAACTAGAGGCACTCCCTTTGGAAAAGGAAGAAGAGCCCATTCACATGACGGGCAAGATGGGCATCCGCTTTGACAATGTCACCTACCACTACACAGAGGATGGACGCTCCATCATCAAAAACTTCTCACACGACTTCCAACCAGGTTCATTCACAGCTATCCTGGGCGAGACAGGAGCAGGCAAGACCACGCTTATCCGCATGATGCTCGCCCTGATTGAGCCAACAAAAGGAAAGGTGGAAGCGTATGCCGATGACAGACATCCACTGTCCCCCGCTCTGCGCCCCAACTTCTCATACATTCCGCAGGGGAACACGCTCTTTTCTGGCACCATCCGCGAGAACCTGCAAATGGGTAACCCTGGCGCCAACGAAGAAGATATGCGGCAAGCGCTCGAATGGGCAATGGCAGACTTTGTGTTCAGCCTGCCACAAGGACTAGACACTCGATGCGCGGAACAGGGAGGAGGACTCTCGGAAGGGCAAGCCCAACGCATCGCCATCGCCCGCGCCCTGCTCCACCCTTGTCACGTGCTCCTGCTGGATGAGGCAACATCGGCCCTTGACCCCGAGACAGAAAAAATGCTGCTCGAGAATCTCAAGCAGCATTTCAATAATAGCACAATTATTTTTGTTACCCACCGAATGGCGGTTGTGGACTTCACAACAGATGTCCTCACGATGGAACGGCCATAACACCACAGCTATCGTCCCCCCGACGTTCTCAAGCCAACACAACAACTCCTTCCTTCTTCATGCCATCAATCTTAATGGTAAGAGGCTTCTCGAACCGCACATGGCGCACATGGGCAGTCTCTTCAACAGCCGGCATCGCATTGAGAAGGGACTGGCAATAAATGCCATCACCAATAAAGTCGTTGATAGTGAAGTACCCAACACCCATGCTAGTAAGATTCTGGAAGAAGTGCGTACCTTGGCTCGGGTCAACCCTAAAGTTGCTGAGACCCGCCTCCACTATGACTTTAGCAGCAGAAATGTTGGGCCACTTGACAGGAATGCCCAGCCATGAATCGCTAGAGCCCCATCGACCCGGCCCTACCAGCACATAGTTCTCACCTCGCTGTAAGAAACCACGGTTGATGCGTTCAATCTCGTCCGCAATAACAGGATTGTTAGCCGCACTATATTCATCGGTCTTGACATAAACCACATCGTAAATGTCGTTGACGATGCCGTGCCCGATAGCATTATGGCTTCGCAACAAGCACACATCATCAGCAATGAGAGTGATATCTTCATCCAACTGCATCTGATTGTCCACCATCGGACGAATCTGCAACAGGTAGAACTCGCCGCTACGGTCTTCATTCAGGTTGACCGCAAATTCTATCTCGACAGGGCGAGCCATCTCCTTCTGGCCATAGTAAAGCACCTTCTGCAGCAACTCAGGAAGTGGAAACACACCATTCTGCAATACTCCTGAAAAAGATATGATCTTACGGTTCTTGCCTTCATAGTAACCATCGTAAATGCACTGGTCGTAAGGATCAAACGTGGAAACAATCCACTTCAAGGAACCGTCATGATCAGCATCCCGAACCGTAACAGTCTTGAGGTTGAAGGCATCATCGACCTGGAAATTCATCATGCCATCAGCTCCCTCACTTGCATCCAAGTCCAACGCATAGAACTTAGTCTGAGTCTCACGAAGTGCTATCTCCATCTCACTGGTTTGCAAAACCTTGTCTGGATGATACGGACAAACACGCAGACAAAGGCCACCATCTACAATGTACTTGCCTAATCCCAATGCCAGTTCCACAACACCCTCATCAGCCTTCTCATCACCAAGAGGATAGTAGTTGATGCTACGGCCCACACCAGAAATAGTCGGATAGAAGCCATGCTCATACTTCTGGCCTACCACCTCTTGCAAAATGACAGCCATCTTCTCTTGGTCAATCACATTAGACGTAGCAACCATATAGTCCTTCGAAGCACGATAAAACACGCTGGCATAGACACTCTTGATGGCATTGGAAAGCATTTCCAGACGCACATACTTGTCGCTGGCACGCGGAATCATGTAAGTAGAATATATGCCAGCAAAGGGCTGATAGTGACTATCTTCCAACAACGAAGAAGAACGGATAGCTACCGGACCATTGACCACATCCATGAAGGACATGAGATCGTCTGCCAATTCCTCCGGCAAACGTCCATGCAGGAAATGCTGCAGAATCTCCTCGTCAGGAATATCAGAAAGCGCCACCTCATAAAGCGAGTTGGTTTCCATGAAACGGTCAAAGATGTCAGTACAGAGCACCACCGTCTTCGGAATCTGCACAGAAGCATTCTCATAGGCATTTAGGTCTATACGCCGCTTGATGATGTTATCAAGAAAAGCCAAACCTCTACCTTTTCCTCCCAAGGAACCTTCACCAATGCGAGCAAACTGGCTATAACTATCGAAACGGTCACGATGGAAAATGGCTACCACACCCCTATTCTTCATCTTACGGTAGCTGACAATAGCATCGAAGATATACTGCCGATGGGCATCCACATCATTCTCTACTTTCCATGTAATCTTCTTCAAAAACTCCGCCACAGGGAATATGGCGCGGGAAGCCAGCCAACGAGAAACATTGTTGTGACGCAAATGATAACCGAGCGAATCTGCAGGCAAAGTAAAAATATTGTCCTGCAACTCCTTCAGATTGTGCACACGCGCTACTTCCTGCATCGTGTCGGGATTGCGGAATATGAAGTCACCAAAACCAAAATGCTTGGTGAGCACGTCTTTAATATCTTGATTAATCTTCTTGGAATTCTTGTCGATAAAAGCAGCTTTGCACTGGTCTGCATATGGCTTCTTATCGACCTCGCTCGAATCGAGCACCAGAGGGACATACTCATCCACCTCGCGTATGGCACTAAGCAATTTGAAACCAGCCAGTTCATCCTTCTCTTTGCTATCGGCCAACATCGGGAAACGACAATCACTAATGACGCCCAACACATTGTCGCTAAACTTGGAATAAAGAGCCCACGCCTCTTCGTAGGAACGAGCCAACACAATCTTGGAACGTCCACGCATACGCAACATTTCCAATTGAGAGTTAAGCGCTTCGGTAGCAAACTCCAAACTCTGCTGAAGAACAAACTGATAAAGATTGGGCAACAAGGAAGAATAAAAACGGATGCTGTCCTCCACCACCAGTATCATTTGTACACCTGCAGCAAGATCGTTCGCCAAGTTCATCTTATCCTCAATCAGTTTGATGATAGAAAGCAGCAACTCAGTATTCCCTAACCAACAGAAAACATACTCAAAAGCACTCAAATCCTCGTTTTCCATACGGCGAGTAATACCATGTGAAAAGGGAGTCAGCACTACGATAGGCACTGTGGGAAACTCATTCTTAATGCCACGAGCAATATCAAACACATCATTATTTGCCGTGCCTGGCATACAGATGATAAGGTCAAACTGAGTTTTATCCACCAAGCCAGCAGCCTGCTCCTGCGAAGCAGCACGGAAGAAACGAGGCGGATAGCGCAATCCCAGCTTAGCATATTCATCAAAGATTTTCTCATCCACACGCCCATCATCCTCCAACATGAAAGCATCATAAGGATTAGCAATGATAAGGACATTGAACACACGGCGCTGCATTAAATCTACGAATTTGGTTTCGCGAAGCGTCGGATATTTAGTATCTGTATAGGCCATATTCAAGCGGTCTTTAAATAAAAATCAATAACCAATTAACATATAGGTAGCATCATTAGGGAAAGATTAGCAACACCGCAT
>Ga0326512_10001176_pt1 | contig 20860 bp, 21 predicted proteins | sample 1_2617_0518_D_FD_203652 | JGI IMG/M metagenome (GOLD analysis project Ga0326512, IMG submission 203652) | Bovine rumen microbial communities from UC Davis, California, United States - 1_2617_0518 | ecosystem: Host-associated > Mammals > Digestive system > Stomach > Rumen | place: USA... | reverse complement strand
ACAAAATCAATGGTTGAGAAAAAATCATTCTTTGGTTCTAAATATATGAAAATTCCTCAATATATTGTATTAGAAACATTTGTTCCTTGTGAAGAATTTGATATGAGATATACTGAATATCAAAACTATGAATATACTGATGGACATTATATGCATAATGAAAAAGAAACTTCTATTGAATTTTATGTATTCTTGAAGAAAAGACTTACTGAATATTTCACTGACCAAATTAAAGAATACTTCAAAAAGCACATATTACCAGAATATTCATACAACAATGTAGAGTCAATAGATGATGACGTTAAATCATATATAGAAAATAACTTGTTAAAACTTTATAAACGTGACACAGTATATTTCTTTACAAAGCACACAAGAGAAAATATTCCATACGTATATAAAACATCAATGCTTCCAAACCAACTCAAATTAGAAGCAGGCTTAGAAATAAACAATGTTGTTTCTATAAAAGATTTGAATAATAATCCATTCGATTTCTTGCTTACGTTCAATAAGAAAAGTGGATACTCAGAATATTTCGGAATTTCAATACTTTTAACCAAAAAATAAATAAACAAATAAGGTATAAATGGCTATTACATTAAAAAATATAACTGCTGCAGATACTATATCTTCAATGGTTGACAAAATAAACTTCAATTTTGACCAACTTTTGTTGAATGGTGGAGGTATAGAAGGTCCAAGAGGTATTGAAGGATACCCTGGCATGCAAGGTGTACAAGGTGAAAAAGGTAACACTGGTTTGCGCGGTGAAAAAGGTGAAAGAGGTGTTCACTTTCATTTACTAAACAGATACGGAAGTGATGAAAGTGCAATCGAATATGCGCTTGAACATGGTTTAGATGAAACAGATCCAGAAGGAGATGAATACAAGGACGGAGATATGATTATTGCTCTTATTCCTGTATCAAGTAATGGAGACGCAAATTTCACAGATAGTATATGGAGAGTAGAAGAAAGACAAGATAACTTTTATCCTGTAAACACAAATGTTATATTCTCGCAAACAACATTCTTTGAAGAAATTATTGTAGGACAAACTAACAATAAGTTACTTCGTACAAGATATGATGACTCTAATAATAAAAGAGGACTTGTATTGAACGACTACAATCATAGAATTATTGACGGAAGCGGTTCTGAAACTGCAACCATCACAGATTCTATGATAGAAGACATAATAGACAATAATATAGTTCTCGTATACACTGAAGCTTTATCACAAAACAATTCTGAAGGCTCACCAAACTGCGGTATTGTATTTTACAAAAATACTCCTATTATTTCTGGAACAACTCCTCCTGAAATAGGAGATTTTCCAAGAATAAACTATATAATTTCTCCAAACTCTGTAACAGACCATATAAATTATTTTAATATAGCAGCTCCTCAGCAAGGATTGCATTTAACTGCCAAAAACGACATTCTCGTAAACTCAATAGAAGGAAATATCACAATTAAAGCAACAGATGCATCTTCAAAAATTTCTATTGAACGCAGTAATAAAAAAATCATTGTTTCCAAAAAAGAAGGTGGTATAAATGAATTGCATCTTATTGGTGATGAAATATTTATAGAAAAAGAAAATGTTTCAACAGAGCAATGGCTTAAGATAAGAAACAAAAACTATACAGATTCTGATTCTTGCGAAATTGAATTGTGCAAGAATGGAACATATATATCTTTTGAGAACTTATTTAGTATAGGTTATCCTGGATTAGAAACAAAAGACGGTTCTCCAAGTGAAGATGAATACTTCAACCAATCAAGAATACTTCTTACAAATGGTGTAAATGCTCCGCACATTGACATAATTTCACCTGAAATATACATTGGAAGAGATCCTAGATGGGACGAATACGCTGATAACTATGGAATATCAATACTTAAAAATGAAATAAAAGAAACAGCTCAAAATACATTTGAAGAAGAAGACACAAACGGACAGTATTCGTATCTTGATAAAGTAAAAATAGCATTAGATACACAAACTGGACATAAATCAAATGTTTTGTTGGAAACAACTTATCCAGGAGTAACAAAAATATCAAATGTTTCTGAAAAGTATCTTGATTGTATTATAAATTATGTTGAATCTGATGATTTTTATACATACAATCACGATGACCCATATTACGGCTATCACGTAACAGATTCTTACAATCTTGGTACATCTCCTATGATGGATGGCATAATAAAGAACGGCAGATACAATCGTGCAAATATGAACTGCTATCAAAATATGAGTATCAGAAACATAAATAATATGGGAGCTGTACACGCAGGAAGTCTTGTATTTACTGGAAGATATGGTGGAACTAACGATAAGATACAAGATAAACTTGCATATGACTTTATAAGAGTAGGAAATGTTGTTTATTGTACATTCCACGGTGAAATCAATACAAATAAAATTTGTGCAAGAAATTCTTCAACTCCTAATATCACAAAACAAGATTTATATAAACACTGGGGAGATACTTCTCAACAAAGTATGAATAGAACTTATGGCGAATCATTCTTCAAGTCAAATGTAAATTTGCTTGTAAACTGGCCAACTTCAAATTCTATTTCAAGCAGACTTCCTAATTACATGTCACTATCTAAAGAATCTAATATCTTTGATACAGATTTGTTTTCAGTAAATACGTCAACTAATGGTTTATCTAAAAAATCATCATATCAAGCTTCAAAAGTAGTTCTTCCTACTTTACTTACTGTATCATTAAATAGACTATATCTCAATTTATATCCGCCTGTTATTAAAGTTACTAAATCTGGAAATACATTTAGTACAAATATATCTGATTTCAATGGACACATGGTATATTCAAGCGGCGGTTCAATATATCATAAAGAACTTGTTTACTATGATGATGTTGAAAATACTTCTTCAAATTTGTTGAAAATTCCTGCTATAACAGTAAAAGACATGACAAATTCTACATCAGCATCTAAATTAACAGATTCTGACTCCTCTGGTATATTTACACTTGCAGGTTCTACTTCAACAAATATTGTTGAAATATCTGGATATTTCTCATATGTTCTTAACTGTAAATCAGACAATTTGCATTCTAACAAAAGTGGTCTTGTATTAGGAAGTGAAGCTACTATTGTTGATGTTAAAACTTATACATCTGGAAGATCAGTTTATGTTCCGCAAAACACAATAATAGACACGCCAGTTTCTGCCGATTATACTCCCGAAAGAACAGAAGTTGTTAGTACTATTGATTTTAATGAAAACTAATTTCGTTTACAAAAAAGAGTAAAATAACATTATAGATGACTTCATCAAAATATATACAGTTAACAGACAAGATATTAATGGAATATGAATATTTCAATGTTGCTGAGTCAACATCTGATGAAAGAAAAGAATTTCAAATTCCAATAACAGGAAATGTCTATTCAAATGTGAATGGATTTAAATATCTTGTGTGTGATACTCTTACAAAAAACAGAGCAAATAATCTTAAGCAAAAAGTTAATGACTTTAGTGTAAGCAACAATTTTTATTGTTTAGCTTCATATAAGCCAAAGAAATATGTAAGTAGAGACGGTGGTGACAAAGATATTTATGTAACAGCAGAACAATACATATTGAATAACTTACAAGACTATACTCAAGAACAAGTATCTTGGGGCAAAGTAAACTGTGACAAAGTAAAAATATATTTTGCATCATCTTATACTGAAAATATTGACGGAAGATATACAATAACAATTTCATCGAAAGACAAAAACGGACAACCATTTATATTTGCAAACTATATTCTTGATGAATTTGAAAATATACCTACTCCATTTCTTATTGGTGAAAGACTATATACAAGAGTTATTGAATTTTATATTCCTTCTGCATACGAAAACAGAGCAGATTTTAATTTGTCTTTGCCTGCAAAGATTGACATAAATATATCAAACATCTTCAAGGAAACTGAGTCAAGTTACAATAACAAAAAAATAAATGTTCTTTCACTTGTTGACCAAGCAAATATATCAATAGCATCTGTTGACCAATATGCTACAGTATTTGCAAGTATTGAAGAAGTTGATGATTATTTCAAACTTGAAGGTGCTACAAAAAATACGTGGAAAACATTTAGTGATTTTATATCAGATCTTCCAGGAACTGCTGATGACTATATTTTGATGCATGATATTACTGTAAATGAACTTGTTACAAATACTGTCGAAGGAGAACCTGATTGGAAAATAACAACTCATAATGTAATAACACAAACAGAAGATTTTGATGAACCTACTTTATTTAGACCAGTTATTAGAAATTCAAATTGCATTGCATGTGTTCTTGACTATACATTAAGAATATATTGTAACTCTAACAATACACAGATAATAAAAAGAGCAACTTATCAAAATTTCAATTTCTCAAAATACGGCAAAAAACTTTTGAAAATAAACCTCGGCGTTATTCCACCTCAACTGAACGTTTATAACAAAATTGATGACAAAAAAGTTAGTGACTTAACACTTGTAAATAATAACAACAATAGTATAAATATTTCTCAAGAAAAGATATTTAAAACATCATATATCACTTCTTTCAGAGATAGAATGAATATAAAAGCATCTATTGCTCCAGTAAAAATTGATGATATAACAGAATGACAAAAGAAGCTTTCATAAAAGGGCAATCCATTATTAAGAAACCTGTTGAAATAAACAAAGGCTTAATTGTAGAAAGAAACACTAAACGAATAACAAATCTTTCTAAAAACGAAAAGATTTATGCTCAAGGTGACGGATTGATGAAAATTGCTCCGTTTGATAACTATTATCTTTTTACAATATATTCAGAATTAAATCTTGAAGATATTCCTGTAGATATTCATAATATGGGTTCTTTCTTTTTGACATTCAAAGATAAAGAAAGCGAAGTAAGAATTGAAAACTACAAAAATACAAAAGATATAGATCCGACAAATGGACAAATTCTTTTTAGAATATCTCAAGAAGATGCAGAAAAGATATTGTCAATGGACACAAAAGTCTTTTATTTGACTTCTATGCTATATGATGATAGATCTAAATCAGATGAAACTGTCTTGTATTCTGGAAAATTTGCTGAGTATAATGATGCTAATACTTCTTTTTTAACTGATGAAATTTCAAATCTTAACAAAGAATTGGAAAATGTCAAAAAAGAAAAACTTGAAAATGAAACATTACTCCAGAAGAAAATAGATGAACTATCTGATACTTTGGTGAAATTAAGATCAGAGTATTCATCTCTTCAAGATAATCTCAAAGTATATAAAGATGCATATACTGAACTTTCTAAAGGTATGCAAGATTATCAATCAGAAGTAGAAAAAAGGATAAACAAATTAGAAATAGAAGCAGTAGATGCAAAATTAAGAGAACAAAAATTACTTGAAGAAGCTAAAAAATACGAAAAAGATAAAATAAAACTTAATACAGCTATAAAAGCTCTTGCAAAACCTATAACAGGTATTAAATTAGCTACTCCAGTATACGATAACAAAATAGAAAAATCATCATCTGAAGTATCAGAAACTATTAAATTAACAGTGCAGGAAGAAAAATTAAAAATTGCAAACATAGCTGTAAAAACAGGTATTGTAAATATATATGAATTTATGTATACCAAAAAAGCTGATTTAGATACTCAGATTGAAAATGATGCATATGATAACATTTCATACTTGTATGATATATTAAAAAAATCAATAGACGAAAACAGCTACAACAACATATATTGTTATATTGTATATTCAGAGAATGATCATGGAAATCTTATGAAAAAATACAATGTAAATTCTAACTGTATATTGGTAGTTAAAGATGACGCTATACTTGAGAAATTTGACGTAAATTTGCAAGATTATATCATAGTAAACATTCCATTTATGAAATCAAAAGATGCACAAATACTTGAAAAGTCCTCGACTATTCTCGCAGGCGTTGAAAGAATCATAAAAGAAAACAACAACTAAATATGTTTTTAAGCTCAAGTGATAATCAATTTAAGTTTCTATTTCCGAAAATAATGTTTCCGGACGAACTTCTTATTAAATATAAACCATACGTTGAAAGAATTCCAGGAGCTTTAATAACAGATCCTGTTGAGATATTCAATTACGCAATACAATCTCTTACATTGCCTGAAATGAATTTTGAGCCAATAGAGCAACAAGATCATCCAGGAAACACAAGAAGATATAGAGCAAACATACAAGAAACTGAATTATATGAAAAAACCATAACCATAACTTGTCAAACACTTACTGGTTTTGTAAATTATTTTATGGCTATTGATTTATTCAAACATTATTACGATTTTCAGAATGAAGAAACACATCTTCCTTGTTCATTTGACGTAAATATAACTGATAGTGAAAGTCATATTGTTTCAACTCTTCATTTTGAGGACATACTATTTACAGGAATATCTGGAATAGAATTTAATTTTTCGTCAAATACTGTAGATTTTAAAACGTTTGACTTAACTTTTGCATACAATAGACTTGAAATATTATTGAATTATAAATGAAAACTTTTAATGAATATTTAGAAAACAAAACAGATGTCATTAAAGATATCAATGAATCTTTGCAAACAGAAGAACTTACAGAAGAACAACAAGCTGTAATAGATTCCGTTGTAGAAAGAATAGCTGAAACTGCCAAAACAGGTGAAGATCTTGAAAAAGTAATGGAAGAAATTGTAAATGAAGGACTTCTTGGAAGTATTGTAGGTGGTTTAGTTGGTGTTTCTCTTGGATCAGCTGTTATGAAAGCTGTTGCTAAAGTTCTTGGAGTTGAAAAAGGAATTTTATACGATTTGCTTACATCAAGAGTATGCTGTGCTGCTATTGGCGTTGTTATGGGCAATCGTATTGGAAATAAATCTTAAACAAAAATAAAACTATGAAAGAAGAAGAATTGCTTGTGGGAATAGATTTCTCACTTAATAGTCCGTCTATTACTATTAAATATGTATTTGAAAATGAAGAGCATTACCAATTTTGTTCATTTTTCAATACAGACGGAAGAGAATGGTTAATGAAAGATATAAAAGCATTCAAAAATCACAAAGCTCTCAATAATAATACTGATGTGTATATGATGCCGTATGAAAGAAAAATTACTGCATCTGATTATACAGAAAAGGAATCTCAGAAAATAGCTGATGCTCAACAACTTTCTCAACTTATTGTCAATTATATAAAAGCATTCATAAATGAAACTAATTTAAAGTTGACAAATATAAAAGTTGCTATTGAAGGTTTTTCTTATGGTTCAAAAGGAGCTGCTTATAATGATTTAATAATGTATAATTCTTTTTTGAGAAAAGAACTATTGACGTTAACTACAGCAGACAATATATTTGTATTTTCTCCTAAACATGCTAAAAAGCTTGCTGGTAATGGTAATGCAGACAAGATTTATATGATAAATGCTTTTGTTGAAAATAAGCTTAAAGATAGTCTGATAGAGAAGACAGATTTATTTAAATATTGTTCTTCTTTAGATATGAAAAATCTTAAGCCTGTAGACGACTTAATAGACTCTTATTTTATTTTGAATTGTCTTTTATGAAGAGCTCTTTCTCAGTTTTCTCTCTTTCTTTAAAATTCTGGAGCACTACAAATTTTATGATTATTATCTAGTTCTTAGCTAGTTTAGTACCTTTTTTCTGAAAAGTTCCAGATAATTTTATAATACAGCTCTTTAAAAAGGATTAAAATCTGATTAAAATTTTTTTGTTAAAAAATGTTAAAATTTTTAATCAAAATATAATTTATTGAAAATGAAACTTCTTGGAAATCGTTTTTTAGTAAAAAAAGATAAAAATAATTATACAGGAAAAATAATTTTGTTAGAAAATGAGTTTGATATGAGACCATTTTCAGGAGAAATTGTCTTAATAGGAAATCAAGTCAAAAACAATAATTATAATATTAAAGATAGAATAATTTTTACTGAATTTGGTTACGAAGTTACAGATATGATGCAAGATTTTGATAGTGAAAATATTTATGTATTTGTTGAAGAAAAAAATATCTGTGGAAAAATTCTGAATAAACAAGATTAAATTTCTGAATATATATTCTATACAATGGTTTGAATGTAATTGAATGTGTATTACATGTTTTTAAAATAAGTTAAATGTTTTATTATGAGTAAAATGGATGATTTAAATGTTTTCAATGTTAGTATTGAAGATTTGACAAAAGATGACAAACCGCAGGGCAATGCGAACTTGTATTCACCAAGTTACGATAAGGCTAAGGACGGTGTCTATAAATCAAAAATTAGATTCTTGCCGAACGTATTTAACCCTCGTGAGACAATGATGAGAAAGTACGTTTATTTCTTAAAGGATCTTAACACTGACCAAGGATTTTATGTTGATTCTCCTTCTACAATCAATGAAAAATGTATTATTCAGGATACTTTCTTTAAGTTGAGAAACAGCAATTCTGCTGCTGATAAGGAATTGTCTGAGAATTTGAAGAGAAAAGAATTTTGGTATTCAGCTGTTCAGATTATTCAGGACAAACAGTTCCCAGAACTTGAAGGTAAGGTTATGATTTTCCGTTATGGTTTCAAGATCAAACAGAAAATCGATGAGCAGCTTAAACCTGTTGTAGAGGATGATGAACCAAATAACCCATTCGATTTGTTTGATGGTAAGGTATTTAACCTTGTTATCTGCAAGAAAGATGGTTTTGCTAATTACGATAGTTCAAAATTTGCAAGCAGTGGAAGTGCAATCGTTATTGACGGCAACGAAATGTCAGATGATGACGATGACAGAGAGACTATTGTTGAATATTTGAAAGAGAACACTCCTGATTTCAATGAGTTTAAGTTCAAACCTTGGGATGAGGATATGAAGAAGAAAGTTCTTAAAACTTTGTGTCAATATGGTTCAGCTGGTGCTGATATCAAAAAGCTTATGAAGCAGAATGATGAAGAGGAAGAGGAAGAGGCACCAAAACCTAAGAAAAAGAAAGTTGTTGAAGACGACGATGAGGAAGAGACTCCAAAATCTAAAAAGCCTAGAATTATAGAGGAAGATGAAGATGAGGAACCTACACCTAAGAAGAAAAAGAAAGTTGTTGAAGATGACGACGAAGATGAGGAGTTCAAACCAAAGAAAAAGAAACAAGTAGTAGAGGAAGATGATGAGGAAGAGGAACCAAAGCCTAAGAAAAAGAAGAAAGTAGAAGAGGATGAAGACGAGGATGAGGAACCTGCTTCAAAGAAAAACAAAAAGAAATCTTCTGATGACGATGACGATGATGACTTTGATGAATTCTTAAAGGACATAGATAATTTGTAATTTTGATTTTTGATTTTAGGAAAGCCTCCATTTTTTGGAGGCTTTTGTGTTTGATAAATAATAAAAATAAATTACAATGATTAAAAACTTTGATGAATTTTTGAACGAGTCAAATATACAAGATCTTAAAGATGAAATTCGTGATGATATTAGAAATAAATTGGTAAAGGTTCGTAAATCCAATAAGTTAGATGATAAGTCATTAGATTTAATGTATTTTTCTGTTGATAAAAAAGAAGAAGTAGAATGGATACAATTTTACGTTGATGAAGAATTTTTACACAATGCAAATGTTATTCAAGATTTGAAAAAAATAGGAAAAGAGTATGGCTGTGCAAAAGAAGAAATTGATGATGTAAAATCAAGTATATGGTTGAATAGATAAATGCATACTTTAAATATACTGCCTCCTTTATGGAGGCTTTTTTTGTTTAAACTTTTTCATATTTAATATTATAAAATTTAGGTACATCAAAAATCTTAATTATGTGTGAACTTGATAGCAATTTAAAGGCGTCAATTACAGAAAAAATACAAACAATTCTTAATAAACAATTTAAGAATGAACCTGCAAAAAGAAGAATAAAAAGTAATCCAAAGTATTTGCAGTTTGCTTGTCCTGTTTGTGGTGATTCTGCAAAGGACTTCAATAAAAAACGTGGAATGCTTTATTGGAATGATTTGTATTTTCATTGTTTTAATTGTGGAGAACACATGTCATTAAATTCTTTATTGAAATTTTATGATATGTCGTTTGAAGGAATGGACAAGATTACAATTACAAATTATATTAATGATAATCATGTTCTTAATGTAAATACTGATGCAATGGATTTTTATCTTTTTGAAAAGATAGAAAAACTTGCAATACCTTTTGAACAATTTTCTGTATATTTCAATGCAGAACGAATAAATGAACATACTTATCGTGCATATCCTTATTTGAAATCAAGATTATTACATAAAAAGTTGAATGAGTTTGCATATAACAAACGAACTTGTGAGTTGTATATTTTGAATTTTGCAAGAAATGGAAATATTATAGGTTTTCAAATAAGAAATTTGAAAGAAGGAAAATCAAGATATCTTACATATACGCTTGAACGTATGTATGAAAGAATGGGACTTGAAATACCAGAAGTAGATGGTGAAAAGATAACAGAGGATGAGTTGATGAGTCTCAATAAGATAAGTAGTATTTTTGGTATTTTGAATGTAAATCTTGCAAATGATTTTACAATATTTGAAGGACCGATAGATTCGTTCTTTATGAAGAATTCAATTGGTATTTGTGGAGTAAAGAAAAAAGTTGCAGATTTTGAAAGTTTACCTACTGCGAGATACTTTTTTGACAACGATAGTGCAGGAAAAACAACAATGATAGATAAATTGAAAGGTGGAGCAAGGGTATTTATGTGGGAGAAGTTTTGTAACGATTATCATATTTCCGCAAAGAAAGTTAAGGATTTGAATGATCTTATAAAATATGAATATGTCAAGAAAACAGGCTGCTTAAAAGAACTTAATAACTATTTTACAAACAATCATCTTGACATAATGTATGTATAAAAATAAAAGTTACGTGAAAGAATACGAGGAATTTATACAAGATTATGAAGATTCTCAAAAGCATATAAAACTTTTGGTAGATATTGATGATACTTCAAATCTTGAATATGATTCTCAAGAAATAGAACTTGGTGATATAAAGAAAGCTGAAAAATTTGTACCAAAAGTTCAGGAAATTAAAAAGTTAAATAGAAAGAAAAAAGATACAATATTCTAATGGCAGAAGAAACTAAGAAATACGATGATGAGCAAGCAAAAGATAAGTTAGCTGCTATTGAAGAAAGACTTGCAAATGAACGCAAGGAATGGAAGGAAAAGATTCATGATTTGATTAAAATGATTAAAGGTACTTCCACTCTTGCTGAAGCTCAAGTATTTATGTTATCTTATAGACAATTATTTGTTGAAAAGATAACTGAGTTGAGAGCTTTGCATATGAAGAAACAAAAGTCTATTGATACTTTTTATAAAGATCAGTATAGAGAGTATACAATAAATTACGATATCAAACTTACTCCTGCTGAGAAAAATCAGTTTATCAAAGCAGATTTGGGTAATTTGCGTATGCAAGCTGAATTGTTAGAAAATCAAATGAATTTCTATCAAGAAAGTATCAAGACTATGGATACGATGAGTTTTTCAATAAACAATCGTATAAAATTAGCCGAGGCGCAACTTGTTTAATGAATTTAGTTTTATCAGAGAATAAGAAATTTTTAATCATAGAATCATGCACTGAAGCTGAATATAAACAATTAAAACTATCTCTTACAAAGAAGATAGATGGTTGGAGGTTTCATCCGCTCGTCAAAAAAGGCGTGTGGGATGGAACCATTTGCTTTGTTAAAGGCAATAGAATTCCTTCTGGCTTGTGGAAAGAAGTAAGAGATATTTGTAACGAATATAACTTTGAATATAATGTTACAGGAGTAACTAGACTATTCAATAAACATATTGACCAAGAAGAATTTACTCTTTGGTGCGATGATTTTTTTGCAGATTTACCATTTAAGCCAAGATATTATCAAATTGATGCGGCTTATAAAATATTGAAATATCGCAGATGTCTTGCTGAACTTGCAACTTCAGCAGGTAAAACACTTATTTCTTATATTGTAATGGCTTATTTATTGAAAGAGTTACAATATGAGAAGATATTGATGATAGTTCCCAATGTTAGTTTGGTATTGCAATCAAGTGGCGATTTTGAAGAATATAATAACGACAAACTGAATTTGAAAATACAACAAGTTTATTCCGGAGCAAAAATAAAGAAGGAATCTAATATTGTTGTAGGAACATTTCAATCACTTGTAAAAATGGATCAAGAATTTTATGACCAATTTGATGTTGTATTTGTTGATGAAACTCACAAAGCCAATTCAAATTCAATTCAAAAGATTCTTGATAAGTTGTGGCATTGTGATTACAGATTTGGTTTGTCTGGAACTATTGCTAAAAAAGAAACACTGAGCAGATTAAGTTTGATGTCTTCTTTAGGTCCGCTCGTTGTTCAAGTTAAAGCAAGCTTGTTGCAAGAGGAAGGTTATATTGCAAATTGTCATGTAACTCAAATTATGTTGAATTATGCAACAGATTCACAAAGAGAAGCATTTTCAAATTTGCACAAAAAGGCTTTTGATAGACAAAAAATATTCGGATTAGAACAAAGATTTATCAATGAATCGGAAAAAAGACTCGATTGGCTTTGTGATTATATTGACAATTTAGCAACTAAAAATACACTTGTTCTTTTTCATAGAATTGAATATGGAGAAAAAATATACGATATATTGAGAAATAAAAAGCACAATAAAGTATATTTTATTGACGGTTCAACAAAAGCTGATTTTAGAGAAGAATATAGAAAAAGAATGGAAGAAAACAATGATGTAATTTTAGTTGCATCATACGGTACATTGTCAACTGGTGTATCTATAAAGGCCATCTATAATATCGTATTTGTTGAGAGTTTTAAATCAGATATTATTATTAAACAATCTATAGGTAGAGGACTTAGAAAGAACGAGAACAAGGATTCTGTTGAAATTTATGATATTGTAGACGATATAAGATGTAATGAAGAAGGACATAAATGGCAAAATTATATATACCGTCACGGCATTGAAAGAAGAAGGATTTACGAGGAAGAAAACTTTCCTTATGATATAAAAATTATTAACTTGAATAAATAATAAAAATAAAGAATTATAATGAAGAAAATTGAAGCATTTGATAGTTTTAAGAAAGTTAATGAAAGTAAACTTACAAATGAAGAATTGCTTGACTTCGTACACAAATTAGGCTATAATTCACTTGACGATATTAAGAAAGAAAAATCAAAACTTGCAAAATTGGAAGCTTTGTTTAATGAACTTAATATGGACAACGGACAGCCTGCAAAAAAAGTAGATGAGGACGGCATAACTTCTGGTTCAGGTATTGGTTCAGCAGCAGGAAGTGCAGCAGGTACTGATACAACTTCAGCATCAGGAAGTGCAGCAGGTACTGATACAACATCTGCAACAGGTTCTGATACAGGTTCAGCTGCAGGTACTGATACAACTTCAGCAGCAGGTACTGATACAACAACCAGCACAACCGATGATACAACAACCAATACAGAAGCTAAACCAAAATCAATGCACATCAAGTCATTTGCTGAATTTTGTGGTGAAGTAGAGGAAGACAAAGAAGCTAAAACAAATTCAGACACAATGAATGAATCTGAAATCAAATCAGATGAACAATTCAAAGAATACGCAATGAATATTTTGAAGAAAGCTCATCCTGATGATTTCAATGAAGAAGAAGCTAACAAAACAATAGAAGACCTTCTTAAAGATCATAATGGTGACTATGGCGCAGCAATAGGCGCATTGAACAACGGTCTTTCAAAATAAGTAATTTATTATGATGTTGAATTATGATGAATTTTTAGCAGAAAGTGCTATTACTTCAGACGAACAGTTTGAAAAATATGCAATGGATAGACTAAAGAAAAAGCATCCAAATAATTTTGATGAAAATATTGCAAAGAAAGTTATTGATGATTTGAAAAAGAAATATGAAGGTAACTACGGAGCAATGGTTGGTGCTTTAAGATAATATTAATAATGATTATTAAATGCAGTTCATAAAGCTTTTTGAAGAATATGTAAATTTCATCAAAGCTCAATTAATATTAGAAGGCGGAGCCGGAGGTCACATGTTATATCCTTTTGAGTTAGGAAATGTTACTTCCGGCTCTGATCTTATTGATATATTCAATAAATCTATTGAGTCGTTGAGAAATTCTCCTGCCGCAGTAAAACTTGACGGCATAAATGTATCTATCCGTTTGATTGATTTGGACGGACAGAAAACTTTTGTTATAGACAGAGGTTCAAACAAAGTTTTGGATGCAGAAGGAGTTACAATAGACAAATTGAAAGATAGATTTGGTGAAGGTCATGGAATGATTGAAATAGGTACAAAAGTACTTAATATTTTTAATAATGCAATAGGACAAACAAAGCCTCTTTTGAAAAAGTTAGGTCTTTGGGATGATCCAAATAAACTTTTCAATATTGAATATATTGAAAATGGAATAAATGTAACTGAATATAGCTCAAATTATATTGCTATTCATAACATAAGACAAATTGAACGTAAAAACAACAGAACTGCAACATTTGAAGTTTCATACGATGAGAAATCTCTTCTTGAGTATGTAAACAAATTAAATGAAGTTTCTACAAAATACGGATTTAATATTGTAGGTTCAGTTCCTGCTATATTAAAAGGAAATCCAAATATTTCAAAAGTACTTGGGCAATCAATAAAAATAAAAGCAGGCGAAAAAACGATTGAAGGAACATTAAGTCAACTTCTTTCAAACTTGCAAATTCCAGACAATTCTGTTTCAAATATTAAAACAACTGATGGTAAGAGAATCAGCCCATTGAATAAGAGTCTTGCTAATGACGTAATATTCAATGAAGTTCCTCTTGATGAAGTTGTTGTAAACGAATCTGACTTTGATACATGTATAGCAGGTATCATTGTCAATACATTTGTTATTTTGGCAGGTGACGAAATTTTGAGAAATATGTCATCTTCAATAGGTGATATGTCAAAACAAGAAGGTGTAATTATAAGAGATCCAAATGTTTCTCAAATTCCATTCAAAATCGTTGGAAGTTTTATTTTGCGTTCTCTTAAATCAAGATTCAAAAAAGGTGGCAACAAATTAAATGAGTCTTTGATAACTGAAGGTGGTCATGCCTTAGCAAATTGTGTTCCAATTAAAGGTGATGATGCAAGAGAAATTGTAAATGAATTAACTGAATTGTTCAAAAAACAAGGAATATCAGTAGAGCCAATTGGAAGTTCTGTAAAGAAAACTGCAAATCAATTTTGTGGTGATATTGATATGGCTACTGCTTATTCTTGGGATAAACACAATGATATAGTATCTTTGTTATCAAAAAATGGTTATGATTATAATATTTCTGACGGTTTTAAGATAATCAATTTTGCATATCCTTATAACGATGCTTTTGCTCAGGTTGACTTGATGTTCACAGACAATATGACATTGACTAAATTTAATTATTGGTCACCAGATTTTACAAAAGAAGAGTCAAACTATAAAGGTCTTGCAAGAACTATTTTGATGATGATTCTTGTTCGTGCAGTTCCTGTTGATGAAGAACCTGAATATTTCAGCGATGAAGAATATGATGGTAAATATAAAGATGTCATCAAGAAAAGATATAGATATATTTACGATTTAGCTCTCGGCGTTAAAAAAGTTCTTGAAGATTTTACAGGAAAAACAAAACCTCTTTCAAAAGCTAAAAAAGTAAAAGAATATGAAAAGATTATAGCAAACACTCCAGAAGATGTAATGAAATTTATATTTGGAGAAAACTATGATCCTGCAGATTTTGTAAGTTTTGAAAGTCTTTGGAAAGCTGCTCACACAAAAATTCCTAATATCAATATTGATTTTGTTGAGCAAGAAATGAAGAAAATTGCAAACGAACAATGTCTTGATATAAAAGAATTGAATTAATGGTACAAAGTTATTCAACATATAAAAAGAAACTAATTTGCGAAAGTTTTGATGATTTGAAGAAAAGTACAGATTTTTCTCCAGAGCAGAAAGAAACACTAGACAAAATAGCAAGTATAGTAAATAAGCATCGTGAAGAAAAACGTTCCGCACTCGGCGTTTTAGATTCTTTTATTGACAAATACGATACATGCACTTGTGTAATAACAGGTGGGTTAAATGGACCGGGAAAATGGGAGAATTATTTAGAAGATATATCTAAACTTGTTAAAGATTTTGAAGAAAACGGTATACATGTTTGGATGATTGAGGGCGAGAATGATTGTTTGGATGATGTATTTACTTTTAACTTTGGAATAAAAAAGAAAAAAGACAATGGTTAAGAATTTTGATGAATTTATAACTGAAAATATAAATAACTGGTTTACTGCAGATGAATTAGCAGATATTGAAAAGTATAATGCTAGACGAGAAGAGGCTCGCAGAAAAATACAGATTATTGATACTTATCATTATTTTATTTTTTATATGGTAAAATATACTTATAATGATACAGAATGCTGGGCTTATAATATAAGTAATGTTTTTTTGTACAATAAGTACATATCATCTGAGCTTGGATATAAAAATGAGGACGATTTTAAGAAATTTATATATTCTTGTTTTAGAAAAGAAAAACCAAGCATATTAAAGTATTATCAAGAAAATTTTGGAAAAGATGTTGATATTATATCAAGTGAAAAATGGATTTTAAAACCATATCAAAGTGATCCATTTAACGATTGGAGCAGCTTGAAGCCGTGGATGAAAAATGCATTTGATAATAGACAAATAAACAAAAGATACGATAACAGATATCCAAATGATATAGACAACGGATATAAAAAATATGAGGAAAACTTTTTCAAAACGGAAAGACAGTTTAGAGAAGATTTCAATAAAATATCTGATGAATCTAGAACAAATCCATTGTTGATTAAATATAATGGTTATATATTAACAGATAATACAGTAAAAGGTCTTAGACAACGTGCATCTAGATCATATAGAAGATAATAAAAAAGATAAAACAATATGAATTTGTATAGTTTTGATGAATTTGTAAACGAGTCAATGGTGACATTGAAACGTAAATATACTGACAATCATCCTGCTTGGAAGACATACGGAAATCTTAACAAGAGAAATTCTGTATTGAAAGCCATTGTTGATAAAAAAGGCTCTCTTACTGAAGAAGAGATCAACGGATTTTTCGGCAATAAACATAATAGCAGCAGATGGTTCAAATACAATAAAAAGTATATTTCTATCGAGGAAGATAAAGATGGTAACAAGATTTACAAATTGACAAAACATGGTCAACGTCTTTATGATACTTTGAATCCTAAAACAAATGATGTTTCCGAAGAAGAAAAGATGGTTAAAGAGGCTTTGTCTGTAAGCTACAATGAACCAGGCCAAAAGAAAGTCAACATTTTTGTTGGTAGATTTCAGCCATTTACTTTAGGTCATGTTAAAGTATTTGAACAAATGAACAAGGAAAATGGTTTACCTTGTGTTGTTCTTCTTGTTAGAGGTAAAAAAGTAGATAAAGAAAAATCTCCTTTCGATGAAGATATTCAAATTTCATTGTTTGAAGAACTTAAAAAAGAGTATTCTTTCTTAGAAGCAATATTTGTAATACCTACAGCTGCTATAGATGTAATTTTCAATACATTGCGTCCAGCATATGAACCTGTTCTTTGGGGTTATGGCACAGATAGAAAGAAAGCTTATGATTATCAAATTGAAAATTCAAAATATAGAGAAGCATTGAATGTTCTTGATGATTTTCATGGTTTTGAAATCAAACGTTCAGATGAAGACATATCTGCTTCAAAAGTAAGACAAGCACTTCTTCTCGATGATGAGAATTTGTATAAATCATTGGTTCCAAAATCAATGTACAATCAATTTGAAGTTCTTAAAAACATAATCAATTCAATATGAAAAATTTGAAATCATTAAATGATTTTATTGCTGAAGATGTAAGTATGTCAGTTAATGTAAATCCAAATATGAATGTTCAAGGAATGGGAGACGTAACAATGACAAGTGGAGATTTAGGCGCTGTTGAAAAGGACGATGACATTGAAAAACACAAGAAAAAACGAAAAAAATTAAGGTATATAAAAGATATGCCAAATTATTTTGTAAACGAAATAAAATGATGGAATGCCGCAACTTGCGGCATTTTTTATTAAATAAATATAATAAATTTATATAGAATAAAAATGTCCATTAAGAATTACACATCTCAGACGAATTCACACGAGGGATATACAATAGAAGAATTAAGAAGACTTTTTGGAGATGGAAAACAGATAACATCTGAAAATCTGATAAAACTTATAAATCAGTGTTTCAATTATGAGCTTGTTTCTGGAAATGGAATAAGAATAATTGAATTGAAAAACAACGATTATAGAAACAATACCACAAAGACTTATAAGCTTGAATGCACTTGTAAAGGTGGTGGAGGTGGCAGCGGTAGCGGTGCTGATATTGATACTGACAAAGGTATTACTTTTGATACAGATGGAAGTACTGTTATTGCTGATTTGTACGATTATGAAGAAAGCGGAAATCCTGACCAAGAAGGCGTATTTCCTGTAAGTTTGTCAGAGGACGGAAAACTTATTGTAGATATGACAACATCAGATATAAATATAGAACCACGTAGAGCATTTACTTACCATATTTTTGAAAATAAAATATTGCAAAATGTTTTCTGGTTTGATGTGAGCATTGAAGGTTCAAAACTTTATGTATATAAAATAGAAACATGGATTGAAGATAATGGACAAATTGTTGATAAAGAAACGTATGATGATGTAAACAATCCACAAGTAATAGAAGATCTTAATAGCTTAAAAACAGCAAGATTATACAAGAATTGTTCCGCAAAAATAAATGAGGCAAACGTAAATGCTGCTGTTACAAGAACTGGAAAGATAAAAGTGTATTACAAAATCAAAAATACACTTTATGATGAAACTAAAAGTACTTGGGTGAAATTTATGCACCAAATATATTATGGTTATACTTGCGACTATAATGCTACTGATGCTTCACATATTGCACCTGAGAGATATGAAGAAGATCCAAATAGAACAACGCAACCTTGTTTCAAAGTATATTCAAAATTTGACAATGATTACGATAATGGCAATCATTTAACAGGAAAAAGACTTGGTCTTGAACTTAAGAAGTCAGGAAATGAGTATGATTTGATAATTCCAAATACGGAGAAAGATCCTCAAGGTACAATAAAATATGTTTTGGGTTATTATGATATGAGTTCTTCTCAAGAAGGAAAACACACATTATCATATTTGCCAACAAGTAAAACATTTCATATGACTGGTCTTGCAAGTCACGGAGAAGAATCTGTTTTTGTTTCTTTCTTCATTCCAAAATCAATGACAGAAATAACAAACATGACTTCATCTATAGACGAAGGTCAGCCTTGGCCTATTTTGAATGGTATGTTGGTTGAACACGCATTAGTCAATGATTATACATATCATAACAACAATTCACAATATATTGAAGGGGTAGAATACATTGTCTATACTCAAAAAAGTTCATTTATAACAGAGGTTACTAGCAATATAGATATTGAATGCACCGTCTCAACATTATAATAAATATTTTAATAAATCAAATATAATAAATGTCTACAAAGTTACAACAGAATTTAGAATTACTTACACAAGATCCTAACTTTACAAGGGATGTTGTAGCAACAACATATATATGTACAGATTATAAACCACACGTTCATGTAACAAAAGTTCCAGTTGGCGATGAACCTATGATTCGTTCTGTGGAATACAACAGTTACGACGATGGTCATATTGTATATTTTCCAAATATTTTGAAAGATCATGAAGATCCTACAAAAGGCGGAACTTATTTTAGATGGAATGCAAGATTAAATGTATCTTGTTTGTATCTCAAAGGACAAGATGATGCCCCTATAGATGGATACGATGAAAAAACAACATTGGATGCAAATTGGAATGTTGTAGCTATTCCTATTAATCCTGATTGGAATTTGGGTTCTTGGGAGAAAATAGATCTTGAAGGCAAAATAGGTCCAGTTGGTCCTCAAGGTGAACCTGGCGAACAAGGAAGTGTTGGTCCTGCAGGTCCTCAAGGTTTACAAGGAGATAGAGGTCCGCAAGGTGAGCAAGGTGAACAAGGTATACAAGGTCCACAAGGTGAGGCTGCTATAGTATATATAGGTACTCAGGGATATATGGGTACCACGGGTATTCAAGGTGATAAGGGTACACAAGGTTTTGAAGGTTTAAGAGGTACACAAGGTGACCAGGGAACACAAGGTCCACAAGGTCCTCAAGGCGGTCAAGGCGAACAAGGTCCTCAAGGTCCTCAAGGTCCACAAGGTCCTCAAGGCGGTCAAGGCGAACAAGGTCCACAAGGTCCTCAAGGAAGTAGAGGTCCACAAGGCGAGCAAGGAAATGTTGGCGAACAAGGTCCTCAAGGCGATCAAGGTGATAGAGGTCCGCAAGGAGAAAAAGGTTCTGAAGGTGAACAAGGTGAACAAGGTCCTAAAGGAGATATAGGTCCTCAAGGTGAACAAGGTGAAACGGGTGATAAAGGTCCTCAAGGTGAACAAGGCGAACAAGGACCTCAAGGTGATCGCGGTACACAAGGCGAACAAGGCGACCGTGGTACGCAGGGTGACCAAGGTACACAAGGTACCCAAGGTTTTGAAGGTACAAAGGGTGACCAAGGTAACCAAGGTACACAAGGCGAACAAGGCGACCGTGGTACACAGGGTGACCAAGGTACACAAGGTAC
>Ga0326512_10001175_pt1 | contig 20867 bp, 24 predicted proteins | sample 1_2617_0518_D_FD_203652 | JGI IMG/M metagenome (GOLD analysis project Ga0326512, IMG submission 203652) | Bovine rumen microbial communities from UC Davis, California, United States - 1_2617_0518 | ecosystem: Host-associated > Mammals > Digestive system > Stomach > Rumen | place: USA... | reverse complement strand
CATAATGCCTTTTCAAGGCACCTGCCACATATTACGATGAGTCCAATTAACCCTTCTAACATGAGTATATTTTATCAAGCCATGGCCGATCGCGAGGATGAAAGTGTTCAGCCTCTGTGCATCAGCGAAAGGTTTGCAGTTAATTGGATCAGTAATATTATGGCAAGTAAAAGATTCAAGAAGAATCACCTGGCTCTTGACAAGGATAATAAACTCGTCGGGTGGGAGAGCACCTGGCACCGCGAAGAGGACGGCCCCTTCTTTAAGGTTTACCTCGCAGGGGTTGACGAGCTGCATGCTGTGAAGGGGGCTCTTGATGTCCTCGTTGAGCTTTGCAAACAGATGGACAGAGCAGCAGACGGCTCTCTCATTCGCATCACACGATTTGATCGTGAAGCTATCAGCAAGAAATGCAACATTACCGAGGGACATTTCAAAAACATTATCACTGCCTTAGTTAAACGTAATGTATTGAAAAGAATTGCAAATCAGATCTATACAATGAACCCTACCATCATAGCGAAGGGCTATCCTGAAGAGGTTCTGAAGCTGCGCAAGGAATGGGGCTATTCGAATGATGACTTCGAGACGGTCAAGCCGTTCGTATTCCGTGATGACCAGACGAACCTCGTGAACGAGATTGTCCTGGCCATGGCTGACAAAATTACCGCGAACAATGAAAACCTGAGTGCTGAGATGCAGGAGAAGTTCCAGAAAATACTGACAGACGCACTTGTTGAAGCCGGCTATGATATGCATAAGACGCCTGATTTCACTGTCGTGAAGTAGTTCTGATTCCTGATTCTTGAAACAAAAAAGCCCTGGAAAATCTCCGGGGCTTATTTTTTTACGCTGGAATGCTCCTGTAGGCTCTCAGGTGCCTGTCATGTATATCTGTACTCAGAACACTGAAATCATCGAAATACGCGAATTCAGACGCAAAGGAAGGGCATTCAGACACCACACATCCCCGCGGCCGTCAGGCCGGCGGGAAGGACTCAACCCCCGCGGTCGGCGGGGGTGCACGCGTCCGCGGCGCATAGTCGCCGCAGCGGGCAGAGGCAGACGCCAGTCCTGTGCACGGGGCCGATCCAGTCGCGCGGGATCTGCTCCCCGCGAGCACCGGCACGATTTCTCACGGGTTCAAGACTCTTTGCGCCTGCGGCGCGGTGGACCGGGAAGTGCAGGCTCATGGTCCTGCACGAGCACCGGCCGGATCCCGTACAAAAACAAAAATCAGAGAAGAGTATATGCCGTGAGTAGGGCGGCGGAACGCCCGATTCGGACAGCCGAGGCACTGGCGGCGCAGCGCGGGAGATCAGGAGCCCGCAAGTCATCACGCTGCACCGTACGCCAGGAGCCCGCAAGTCATCACGGGATCAACGGACTGATACTCTGCACGGTAAGGCGGTCGACAGCTGTGGGCAACGCGGTGCCGTCCCGCGGCTGTCCACAACTGTTGACCGGCAGCCGGCAGGGAGTACAGAGCTCGCACTTTGTGCGGGTCCTGTGCTTCCGGCCTCGACGGCCCTATCCTTTACTCTTTGCCAGTACGGCAAATGCGGGTCCTGAGCTCTCGCAGCCTGCGAGCACGCCGGTGCTGAGTGCTGGCCGACTTCTCCCGGCTATGAGCACTCGGCAGAACCTGTTCTGCATCGTGCTGGGTGCTGTCCCTGACAGGTCTCTCACGCTGCGCGGGGCAGCGCTCGTGACCTGTAGTTCTGCATGTAGGTCGGGATCGCGAAGAGTTCGAGAGTACTTCAGTAGATCTAGATACGAGGAATTCCGTAAAATCAATAAGTTAGCGCTGAAAAGTCATGTTTAACATGATTTTGGGTCATGTCAGACGTGATTCTGAATCACTCCTGACGTGATTTTTGCCAGAAACCAGCTATTTTCTGTGAGCGACATCACATTTTGAACCGGTTCGGGCTACTGTCTGAACATTGTCTGAATTCGTTGGTCTTCGGCTGTTTGTCTTCATTTTTTTATTGTCTCTCCCCATGTTTTTATGCTAAAATTCTTGATGTAAAATATACTCTCGCCCGATGAGGTACCATCCAGCCTCACCGGGCTTTCTTTTTTCTGTCTTTATGATAGAATTCTGACGTTGTATTCGTTTAACTGACACCTGACTTCTTACCGTTTGTCACGTATCGTTTACGAGTCCAATTACCTTCGGCCTGACAGGATGCCACCCGTCAGGCTTTCTTTTTTATCACCTCCCTAAAATTTTGTACTGATTTCCCAATACAAATTCGAATCAGCTTAGCTGCTCATTGACGTACTCGTCCCACTGCTCAAGCACTTCGCGTCTCTGTTCCAGGTAATCAGTCCTGCTGTACGCACGGACCACGGCATTGTGCTCGACATGGGCGAGGCTGGCCTCCGCGACCGCGAAGTCAACGCCATGCTCGGCCATCCAGGTGCGGCCCATTGACCGGATGCCATGAATCACCATGCGGCCCTTGAAGTGCTTCCTCATCAGGTTCGTCGGGGCACCTGCGTAGAGCGGCCTCCGGCCTGAAATGCTGAACACAAACTCTGAATCAATCCCGCTGCTCTCCTGAAATGCCTTCACATGCTCCAGCAGGGCGGCGATCTGGGGCGTTACCGGAATCCTGAAGTCCCGGCGCATCTTCATGTGCTCCCGGGGAATCTCGATTGTTCTGGTGTCCTCGTTCAACCAGGCCCACTTCAGTGCTGCACACTCTCCGATGCGGAGCAGGGAGTACAGCGCCATGAGGACTGCCTGTTTGGTGACAGTCAGGTTCCTTACCGGCTGCTTCCCGTCCTTATCTTCGAACAGGACGCGGAGCTCGCCGAGCTGCTGGTAGCCGAGGGCGGGGTAGTGGTCCTTGATGGCCGGAAGCCTCATCAGCTGCCTGAGCGCCGGGGCCGGATTCTGCCTCGTGGTGTACTCCAGGGCGGCGGCGAAGGTGTAGCACTGGCCTACATAGTTAATCAGCTGGCGGGCGGTCTCGTTCTTCTCCCGGATTTCCTGCAGCAGACTGTAAATCTCGGAGACGCGGATGCCCTCGATGTCACGGGCTCCAAGCGCGGGAAGGACGTACTTCTGCATTCTCTGGCGCATGTTTGCTGCGCATTTTCTGGTCAAATCGGAACGGTTCGCGAAATATTCCTTAAACAACTCAATTAGTGTCATTCTATACCTCAAATTCAGCATTTTTTGCTGTATCAGCCTTGACGAAAGGCGTAAAATCATATCCGGAATGACAGAGATTCCGGATTGAATTCATGAGTAAAAGATTATGAAAGGAGAACAGAAATGGCACGTGGAATAAACAGGGTAACACTCGTGGGCTATGTTGGGGCAGATCCTGAATTAATGCACTCTGAGCAGGGTACTCCCATCTGCAACATCTCGCTTGCGACAACCGAGGGCTGGCGTGATATGAACGGGCAGGTTCAGACCAGGACGGAATGGCACCGCGTCGTTTTCTTCAAGCGCATTGCTGAGGTGGCGGCCAACTTTCTTCGTAAGGGCTCCCTGGTCTATGTCGAGGGACGCCTCTCGACAAACCGCTGGGAAGATCAGCAGGGCATTGTCCGCTACACGACCGAGATTATCGGCATGGAGCTTCAGATGCTGTCGCCGAGACAGGACCAGGGACAGAGCTGGCAGGGCAGTGATGACAATGCATCCCAGAACGGCTACAGCGGCGGCTATGGGAATGATGTGGCCTACGTCCGCAGCCCTGACGGCAGCTACAGCCCCATTCGCAGGGGCAATAATCAGGTCTTCCGGAATCCGAACCTGACGAAAAAGCAGTTCAATCAGAAGGGAAAGCATGGTCCGTCTGACTATGCGGCCGGAGTCAGGTCAGGGCAGTACGGCGGCAAGGCTTCATCGCCGATGGGCGCCGGGAAGGACTGGAAGCAGGGACACGGAAAGGGACAGGGGCAGGGGCAGAAGCCAGCGGCTCCGGCGACAGAGCCAACTGTCAAAGAGCCGCCTCTGGACTATCAGGGATTTGACGCCGGCGAACCGTTTTAATTCAGACAAGGAGATGAAAAATGATTCATCCATGCGATACACCGTTTCAGCAGAGCGCAAAGAAGGCAGTGTTTGATGCCTGCAACCGCTCCTTTGCGACTCTCTGGAATGCAAAAATCCTGACTCCTGAAAGCTTTCAGGACTTTGAGGGAAACATTGATCTTTACACCGGTGCCAGAGCTCTTGCTTGGGAGGAGATTGAGAAACTGCAGCAGAGGCTCCGGGATGCCGGCTGGGAGTGCAGGATCAGGAGCATTGAGGGGGCCCGGGATCCCCGGAGCGTTTATCACGAATGCCGTGAGGAGGAAGAGCCGAGGTTTTACTGGGAAGAGGCTGATCATTTTGAGGACGGAACGCTGATTCTCAGACTGGCTCTCGCAAAAATCCCTGAGGCTCCCGAGGAGCCGAAAGACACAGATGATTTTTTTAATGACGTCAGGGAAGCTTTTTTTACGCCTGACGGGACTCTTACTGAGAAGGGGGAGCAGCAGGTCGCCGATGAGATTTCCGCGCAGATTATCCGCAACAAAAACGGCAATGCCATCGGTAAGGAAGGTGTAAAAAAACTTGACATGGCCTCCGCAAGGATGGATGACCAGATCTCGAAAATGATTGAGGCTATTGTCAGGGATGACGATTCCGGGACTGGGGAGGAGGCGAAATGAGAATGAAGATAATTCCCTGGGACGGGACGTTCGCGGTGGCTGTCCTCGAGGACTGCCCAATCGGTTATGAGACTGGCAGCGCTGACGCTGCCGGGAATGTTCGTTTTGAGCTCAGAGAGTGCGTTGTCGAGACTGTATCGGTCTGCTGTGCAAAGGACGACGGATACGATTACGACGATGAGTACAGCTTTGCTCCGGGAAAATACTGCATCGAGGCCGAGATTGACGGAAAGCACTGCGTAATCAGCATTCCGCCTGAGTATATGAATCCCCGCGATGATATGTACGTCTTCAGGGAAAATCCGTTCTTCGGCGAGAAGGATGCTGTGCGGGCGGTGGAGTTCGATGACAGCAGCGCAAGTATTAAGGAGCTCGTAGACCATCCTGACTGGCTTGTAAAGGAAATTGTCAGAGTTCTTGCACGAGAAATAGCTCCTCAGCTCTGGGCGGAGGTCTGCCGGCATGTCAGAGGGGCTTCTAAGTTCAGCTACGACAGCAGTTCCTGGGAAGGAGTCAGGCGCCACACTATTGAGGAAGGCTTTCTGGTGGAGGATGACTGATGTTTATGCCTGATGACATAAAGGAGCTTCAGCTGCAGAAACTCCTAAGGGGATTTCACAAGGACGAAGCTCTTTGCTTTGCCCTGGAGGGGGCTTATTACAAGCGTGCTTCGGAGAAGATTAAGGATCTGTCTTTCCAGGATTGCCGTTTTTATTACGCTCAGAGATGGGTGAAGGCAAAAATCAGGGAGAGAGCTGTGAAACTGGCTGGTGAGGTAGTTCACGGCACTGTCAAGACCTGGGATGGCCTGCTGGGGAAGCTGGATGACTGGATTTACATGGACAGACAGTCAATCAGGAAGGGGAAGCTGAATGGTAATTGAAATCAATCTCCAGAGGCTTGGACAGAAGTACCTTGATGCCCTGAATTCACGGGATGCCGCCTGCTTAACGCAGGGGTCAGGTGGTCTCGGATGCCGCCTTATTGCGGCCGGGAATTCAGGCCGCTCGCCGGCTGCAGTGCATTTTGAGTTCTGTATTGACAATGCTGAGGCAAACCTGACAGAGGGCCGGCTCCGGATGCTGGAGCAGCACCTTAACGACAGTTTTTCGGATTACTACACAGAAATCATTTTCATAACGCAGAATTTTCCTGGGAACAGGTTTCTCAGGGCTTTCAGCGGCCTTGACAGAGTGGAGCACGGGAAGCTGCTGATGGCTCTGAGAGTTACTCCGATGGAGTGTCTCCGGGGAAATCCGGAATCTCTGCCGGTAATCTGCGGCAGGGTTTTCCCGGATGGCTGCACCTGCAGGGTTTTTCAGTCTTCGGAGACGGATGAACTGTGGGACGGTCAGGTTCTCGCTCTGATTCCGCAGGATGCTGCAAAGAGAAATGAGGTAATGGAGGAGTTCACGGTCAATACTGACGTGTTCGGCTGGCACCTGGTTCATGCAACGACGATTCAGTCGATGACGACAAAGCTCGACACGGTGGTGTTCGAAATGGGCATGGTAAGGAGGAAACGTGAAGCCTAAGGCTTATTTCACCGCAAAATGGGGTTTGGAGCTGGTGTTCAGACATGATCCGGATGAACCGGCTCACGTTGTGTTCCAGAAAGACCTGCTGACCGACAAGCTGCCTGAGTACTACCTCGACAGGGCAAAGACTCTCTGCCGGAAGGCTGGCACTGGCATTAAGGTTTCGGAACTGTATAGCACTAAGGATGATTCCCGGGGACAGATTGACACCTGGGCGGCCATTGTCGCCCGGGTGATTGCTGATAACGGCTACCAGAGCATGAAGCAGCTCAACGAGGAAATCGACAATCTCGTGAGGACTGACATCAGGATTTGGAAAACATATATCCCGCAGGGCGGGAAGGAGAAGAAAAATGGCTGAGGAAAAACAGGAAGAGCAGGGCCTGAAGTGCCCGATTTGCGGAAAGAAGCTCGATGACAATTTCTTTGAGTATCACTGCGATGACTGCGGATTTAAGGTTCATCATGTGATTTCCGGGACCAAAATCGAGGATGATGAGCTTGAAAAAATTCTGGCCGGAGAGGTCAGCCCGGTGCATGAGTTTACCAGTCCCAAGACAGGCAATGTTTTTAAGGCAAAGCTCACGCTCTCCGCGAACAAGCGGGAGGTCAAGTTTGTGTTTGACTGGGACTCTGGCCTGAAGTGCCCGAAATGCGGGAAGAAAATCCTGGAGTCTGGCAGGGGATTCAGCTGCGAGGGTGGTGATTTCAAATGCTGGAAGGAAATCTCCGGCACCGAAATCTCCCTCGTTGAGCTGAAGAAGGCCCTTGAGGGGCAGAGTGATGAGCTCGGCTTCAGGAGCCACAAGACCGGCAAGACGTTCCTGGCCCGCCTGGTGCTCAATGAGGCAAAGGACGGCCTTGAATTCAGGTTCGCCGAGAGGAAGAGCGAAGACACCGGGCTGAAGTGTCCGAAATGCGGGAAGAAAATCCTGGAGACGGACAAGGGATTCTTCTGCGAGGACAGGGATTTCAAGTGTTGGAAGAGCACCAGAGGCGCTGAAATCTCCCGTGAGGAGCTGCAGAAGATCCTCGAGGGGCAGGGCGATGAACTCGGCTTCGTCGGCAAGAGCTCCGGCAAGCCCTACAAGGGCCGCCTGGTGCTCAATGAGGCAAAGGACGGCCTCGATTTTGAGTTTGCGGACAAAAAGGACGGCCTTTCCGGGTCAGAGCTCACGGACATTGCCCGGGATGGCGGCTCCGGAGCCGGGGAGGGGCAGTAATGACGGAAACAGTCGACAATCCCTCCGGTATTGTGGTTTTCGACACGGAGACAACAGGCCTCGACAGGAAAAACGATGAAATTCTTCAGTTTTCTGCCTGTGACGGTGAGGGCAATCCCCTGATAAACACCTATCTGAGGCCTGTAAGGCACACGGAGTGGCCCGGGGCCATGGCGGTGAACGGCATCACTCCTGCCATGGTCGCTGATGCTCCGACACTCGAGGAGATGTCCGGCAGGATTAAGGCTGTCCTGGAGTCAGCGAAGACGCTCATCGGCTACAACATCGAGTTTGACCTGGGATTCGTCTCATCGATTTACCAGAGGCCCTGGAGCGTCAGGCGTATCGATGTCATGCTGGATTTCGCGTACAAGATCTACCGGCAATGGGATCCCCGCCGCAAGGCGCTGAAATGGCATAAGCTCGTTACAGCCGCGAAATACTACGGCTACGAGTTCAAAGCGCATGACTCAATGAACGATGTCCTTGCGACGCTGTTTGTATACCGCAGGATGGAAGAGGATCTCAGGTCCCGGGAGGAAAAGAAAGCGGCAGAAAAGGCCGCGAGGCAGAGAGATGCTGATATAAAGGCTCTCGTGGATGCTGACAGATTGTCCTGGGAGCGCAGCGGCGATGCCGCAAAACTGGATAAGGAATTTGACAGAATATTTGAAGGCTGAGACCAGGAGGCCGAATGCACATTGATATTGAACGACTGAATGAAGATCCAAAAGTAGCAAAAGAATTTTTGGAAGATGAGCTGCAGAAGGCCAGACAGCCCCAGAGAGTTCATTACTTCATAACTGCGGCTGACTGGATGTTTTGGGAAAACAAAGATCGCAATGGCGGAGCTGGCAATCCTGTTGCTCCGGCGTCGATGGCCGGATGTCTTCATGACACAACAGAAACAGGAGGGAAGCTCCCGGAGGACGCTATTGAGATTTTCTATCCGTCTGGTTGCCGCAGGTGGCTGAAGTCGCTGTCATTTTACAGGCTGAAGGATGTGGATAGGCTGTTTCATATAGCTTATTGTATAAAGGAGGATATGACTTCTGAAGGAGAAGACAAGGTAATCGATGCTGTTCATGCTGAACTTATGAAGGGAAAGTGTGTGTCGTGCGAGTCTGAACCAATATTCAACTTCACCAGAACTGGTAAGAATGGCAGGGAAGAAAAATTCACGTATGTCCTTCCTTGCCCTCTGCCTAAAAATGATTCCAAATCAAGATCTCGAATTTGCTCAATTTTAGGGAAATGTCAGACAGCTTTTCAAAAAGGTTATTTGGAAGAGTTAATGTCGAACCCCATGCTTTGCTGCTCAATAAGTCAATCTACTTTTCATCGGAGATATTGTTTGAGGCAATTTCCGTGGGAGACTGAGAAGGATAAGAAGAGGGACAACTGTCCCTGGCTGCAGCTGCCGGAGGATGGCAGACCGTTCCAGGAGGCGTGGAAGGAGGCCGGTCGGCGCTGGTTCCTTTATATAAATGAGATCTATAAAGATAAGGATAAGCGTAGAAGGCCGAGAGGGAAGAAATGAGAGAACTGCTTTGGATAGGCCATATTGCAACGCTCTTTGTTCATAACCAGATGAGCAGGTCACAGGCCGCGAAGACTGCCTGACATGCTATCGGGGCAAAAAAAACCGCCGGATGGGCCAACATCCAGCGGAACTATCGAAGTGAACGTAGTCAATAATACATCAATATTTGCTCGGGGTGGAGCTCAGCTTGGAGCTGATCGAGCTCAGCTTGGAGCTGATCGTATTCATTACGCGGGCTGTCCTGTTCATCCCATGTTTTTGTGTTGTTTGAGCGAGTTTGCCCACGCCTTTGCCCACTGCTCCGGAAACGGCGCCAGCCGTACCGGCAGTGGCCGCCTTCGCAGCAGCGCCTCCGGCAGCATTTGCGGCGTTGACTGCACCGCCACCGCCCATGGATATTCCGCTTCCGACAATGCCCTTGGCCATCTCCGGGCAAAGCTTGAGGAAATAACCGAACATTGCAATTAGCAGTGCGATAAGGATAAATTTCAGGCCCAAAGTAAGCGTGTCAGACATCTTGCCTTGAATATAAAGTGTTAGTTTCCGGTCGCCCCAATCTGCGCTCTGTAACGCCGACGATGTTGAAATGCTGCCTTCAGATCCACCAAGGCCTAGTGCACTAGTAATAATCTGTACCATAAGTATTAGTGCTGCAGTTATGAAAATTTTTGTCAGGACAAAACCCATGCATTGCTTCAGCCAGGAATTGAAAAGATCCTTTGTTTGGGGAAAAAGAAGGAAGGATCCGAACAGCGGCCCGAACGCCAGCACAAAACACAGCCCGAGAGTATTTGTAATCAGAAGTACGAAAGCAGCAAAGGACGCAAATACTGTGCTCAGAATCATTATTCCAACACATGTTGCGAAGATGAATGCATTGACATAGGATTGAATGGTATGCGTCTCAACTACTGTTATAGAGAGGTTTACTGGTACTGTGTATTTATTAGCTGCGTCGAATGCTGTTATGATCTTTGAACCCGCTATAGACATCAGTTGATCATACAGTTTATCGATGGCGTCAAAACTGTTTTTAGGCGGGTCGGTGAATGACTTCGACAGCATAGGGATAAATGTCTCGTCCAGCTTATAGAATGGTTCGGCGATATCGGTGTAGAAGTGCGCAGTGCTCAAGAACATGGCACTGACGAACGCCATCTTGATAACCTGCATGGTTACTTGCTTGAGAGAGTCCTGGGACGTGCCGTACATGATTGACCACGCCTTGCATATGAAATAAATTGTGAGGCCGGTGACCAGTAATGGCCCAAGATAAGTAATTAATCCATCGGAAGTGGTATGCATGAAACTCATGATGGCTTTATTTATCTCATCGTAGCAGCTATTAAAAAACGCCATTGCATTTTTCTCGTATAAAAAAACCGTGTAGGAACACGGTTTATTTTAAATGAATTTAATTAAATATATTAATTAAGTTTTTGTTTCTGTTCTATATGTTTTAACAGTTCAGCATGGGCTTCTTTATTTTTTAAACCAGATAAACTTAAAAGGAGAAGGTAGCCATTGTTATTCGTTTCTTCGCCGGCTTTCTTCTGTATGTCAAACATCTCATCGTACTGTTTTATTAACTGAGAATCAGACATGTCACGCACAAGTAACGATTGAGGGATTTGTTTGACTTTTTGTTGAATATAATTCTGTAATTCAGGATGCTTTGTCAGATCTTCATCGGGCTTAGTCATTATGGTATTCACAAGGTTATGCTTGTAAAGCCAGATGCGGGTTTGAACTGCTATTGCAGCGCCGTTAAAACCATCGCTGACCCATTTGTCAACGAGCTCATCGTACTGCTGGATTAATTCCTGGTCGCCAGATTCTGCGAATGCCACCGGAGCGAAGGACACCGTGATGATCACTGCGGCCAGCAGGTTAAAAATCAGTTTGTTCATTGTTCACCTCAATATTTATTTTTTTTATTACTCAGTCATCGCTTTGTGAAATTTTTGCACCAGCTCATCTTCTGAGGGTTCGGCCGTAAGCTTTCGTTGCGCGTTTGATGCGGCCATATTGCGTTTCCTTGCGTAATCCTCCTTGTAGGCCTCTATGGCCTGCTTCCTGAGCTCAATCTGGGCCCCGATCGTCGCGAGGGTGACAGTCGCGTCCTGCATCTGCTTCTGGGTCATACCATCACCGTTCGCGAGCTGCTGCCTGATGGAGTCAAGCGTTTCCATGTCCTCCTTGATACCATCCTGGAATTCCTCGAGTTTTACCGCGTAGGTCGCGTCAGCGATCGTGAGCGCCGCGCAGTATTTTTCATGGTCGGTGGCCTTAGCCTCGGTGCCGTCTCCGCCGCACTTCTCCTCGGCCCCCGACTCCTTCCACCAGGCCATGATCTTGTCCTTGCTGACCGACTGCACGATTCCCTTGACCCCGTAGTTGAAGGCCTGGGTGAGCTCCTGTGAGCTCGACTGGATGGTGGCCTTCATCTTCTCGGTGTTCTTCTTGATGATGTCATCGAACACATCGGAGAACATGCCGGTCGTGTTCTTGATGGTCTGCTTGAACTGGTCCTCGGACTGCTGGATGGCGCGGTTCGCGGACTCAACCGTGGCGTTGACCTCGTTGATGGATTGCTGGGCCCTCTGGGCCAGGTCGACAGTCTCGGTGAAAATGGTGTCGGCCAGGTGGAATGTCTGTCTGGTAGTCTCGGAGACTCCGTCGAATACCGGGATTCCGCCCGCGATGGCGCTGAATGACGGCAGCAGCAGGGCAGCGGCAATGGCTGTAATCAGTTTCTTCATGCTTTCTTCTCCAGAAATTCCGGCAGCCAGGCGTCGGGGTTGTCTCCGAGACGCTCCCTGAGCTGCTCAACTTTCTCTATATTATCTGTTGATCCTGACAGGACTTTCAATGCCTTTCCGGCCCAGCCGAGGTCAAGACGGCATACAGCAGAGCTGCTTCCCTGCTTCACGAGGAATGCGCGGGACTCAACCGGGATCTGTCTGATGATATCGAATTCCGTCTCGGTTGTCTTGAATCCCTTGACGTAGTCGTCCCTGTCGGCCCTCGGGTTCGGCAGGAATATCTGCGTCGCGGACTGCTCGATGACGGCCTTTGCAATCGGCGACTCAATCACATCAGAGGGCGACTGGGTCGCGAAGATGCCGAAGCCGTTCTGCTTTCTGATGGTCTTGAGCTTGTTGAAGGCAAAATCCCGGAACGCGTCGTCCAGGAGCCACTTCCAGAACTCGTCCATGATGAAGATGAAGCGGCGGCCGTCGATGACCTCGTCCATCCTGTGCAGCAGGTAATAGGCAATCGGCGTGCGGACCTCGGTGTTGTCCAGGAACTCGGTGCCGTCGATGCCCATGTTCGGATAGGCGTCGAAATTCAGCTCGTCCACGGGATTGTCGAACACCCAGGCAAGGTCCCCGCCCTCAACCCATCTGGTGAGGCGCTTCGCGAGGGAGTTCTCGCGCTCCTCTTTCGTCAGGCCCTCCGGCAGCATCTGGGGGACAATGCCGATGCGCCTGAGCTCCTTCGGCATCCGCATTACGCCTCTCACGGCCTCGGTGAGCGCAAGCGTCTCCGATGTCGTGATTGGCTGCTTGTCCATTGAGAGCAGCAGCTTCACGAACGAGATGAGGAACTGGATGTTGTCCTCCGAGGGCTCAATCTGGAACGGGTTGAATCCCGTCGGCTGGCCGTTCTGGACGCTCAGATAGCCTCCTCTCATGGCCCTTATCGCAATCTCCGCGCCTCGGTCCTTGTCGAAATAAATCGTGGTCATCTTCTTCCCGCCGTTGCGGTATTTCTGGGACATGGCGAGGAGAAAGTTCATGAGGACTGTCTTTCCGGAGCCCGAGGTGCCGATTACGGTCGTATTGGCAAGGGTTTTCTTGTCAAAGGCGTCCTCGTTGACCGCGGACTGGTGGAAATTGAAATAGAACGGCTGGTCAGAGGGGGTCTTGAGGAGCGCAACGCACTCGCCCCAGGGATTTTTGTCCCTCTTCCCGGACATCAGGTTATGGAACGGGGCAAGCTCGCTGAAGTTCATCGAGGTGATTTTCGCTGTCCTCGGGCTGTACCTGAATCCCAAAGGCAGCTGGGAGAAGAATGCCGGCATCAGGGCAAGGTTTGACCTGAACGGCAGGAATCCCTCGTCCTGCAGCTTCTTCTGGGCGTCATCCGCGTCCCGTCTGGCCGCAGCTGCCGTATCGTCAAAGACGAAGAAGGTGTAGGAGTAGTCGCCGAGGGCAAAATCACCGTTCACGATGCTGTCGATGGCATCGGTCATTGCCGCAATCTGCGAGAATCCGGCGTCCTCTGAGGCATGGAGCTGCTTCTGCTGCAGCTCGAGGGCCCGCTGGCCCTCTCTCTTCGAGAGGAAGCAGAAGGTCTGGGTCTCAACGAAGCGGTAAGGCTTCACCTGTCCGAGGTCCGGGAACAGCAGCCCGTCCAGGATGCCCGCGTAGGTGGACTGCGCGTAGTCCTTGAGCTCCAGGGACTGGCAGAACGAGTGCGCGGTGGGATGCTGGATTTCTATCGTGTCCCGGTTTGCGTGCAGATAGATGTTGCCGAGGACGTCATAGAGCGGAGCGTCCGGGATGCGGACCTCCTGCCATACTCCGGTGAGGAGGAAATTGTAGAAGGAGAGCTGGGACGAGAACTCAGCGTCATGCTTCCGGTACACGCCGAGGCGCTCCGGCTCATAGGCGTTGAAGGATTTCTCGAAAATCCCGCAGATTTTCTCAAAATCGTCGATTTCGTCCCTGAGACTGTCAACGGTGAGCTTCCGCCTGTCATTGCTGATGAGTGTTACATAGAGCTCTGTTGCCATGAGGTGCTCATGGCCGACTCTCCTGTTGTATGCAAGCGACAAATCCCGGGCGAAGCCGGGCTCGTCGGATGCGGTGAGCTCGTCAGTCATCGGCCGCCTGATGCGGTGGACCTGGACGGCAAGCTTCTCGGTCTGGGCAAGGGCCCGGTAGAGCGTGTTGACCGCGTCGGTCGCTGTCTCGACGTCGATGTCGTCGGCGGTCTCAAAGGCGAGTCCTCGGAGCTTCCACGACGCGACAAGCTCTCCTCCTTTTCCGCAGACAATATTGTCCGCGATGACGGATGAGAGCTGGATGTAATGCGAGTAGGACAGCTGTCTCTTTGTCCAGTCAAGAAACCTGGTGAGAGTGTCAGGCATGGTTATTCCTTTGCGCGAAGATGCTTTCTGATTGATGGACGCTGCTTATATGCGGAAGGGGCCGCGTGGAACTGTCCTCCGTGTCTGCAGGGCAGCATTACGCGCAGCCACAGGAAGATCTGCTCGAACTTCTGGTCGTCGTACTTCGCAACCTGCCTCATGATGATGAGTGCCGGGATGGAAACGAAAATGAACCAGATGAAGAACTGGCAGATCAAAAGAGAAAGGCCGACAACGAGCACAAACGGCTTGATTGGAATGCCGAATACGCACGGCGGCCTTGTGGCGCCTTTGAAGATTGGAGAGGCTTTCATCAGTCTATCAGCAGTCCGGCAAGACCTGTTGCACCAGCAAAAAGGATTGCGCCGAGAAGCGGGGGAGCGACTTCACGGAGGGTCTGGCCCTGGAACATGATCTTGTAGCCAGCCCACATGATGGCAATTGTAAGTACAACAACGCCGCAGCCCTGGAGCACGTCGCGGATTGCGGTAAATTTCGACTGAACATCAGGAAGTCCGCCGCCGCCCGCTGCCATTGCGGCATCGGAAGCAAGGACAAGCGCCATTGCGTAAGCTGTCTTGATTTCTTTGGTAAGTTTCATTTTCTTTCCTTATGCAGATTAGAAGATAAATCCCGGAACTGACTCATTGCCTGCTGCGGCAATTTCAGGCTCCCGGGGCTCCGGCATCCGCGGAACAATGTGCTTTTCCGCGTTGCTGAGAACTGATTCCACATAGCCTTCCCTGAATCCGATTATATCGTTTCCGGAGAAGTAGCAGGATATGGTGCTGGCAAGATTTTTGTACTTGCGATGACATAGTTTAAGAACTGTCTGAGCTGCCCGGAGGTTCCTGCAGGGCTCCAGGGCATCAGAGGCTGTAAGGCCCAGAGCGGCGAAGTTCGAGCGGTTAATCTGCCCGAGGCCCACGGAGTAATTGACTCCCGCGGCATCAAGTGCCTTTATTGCCATCTCGGCATCCGCCTTGCTTTCCGGCTGCCTGACTGCGCCTCCGACAACACCGATGGCAAACTCGTTGAAGCCTGACTCGGTCTGCACGATGGCCTGCAGCGTGTCGAACGAGACGTCCGGCGCGCATTTCCCGGCAAGGTCCTGAAAATCGGCCTGGGAAACAGCGAGCGCAGCGGAGCTGCAGAGGCAGAGGCCGGCAATGAACGCCTTAATCATCACAGGTTCCTGGTCCTCGGTCCCTTGTCCTGCTCCTTGGTGGGTTCGTTGTTCGCACCGAGGGGCCTTGCGTTGGGATCCGCCTTCATGGGCCCGGTTTTGGTCCGGGAGGCGATGATCTTCAGGGTATCGGCGATCTTTTTGATATCTGCATCCTTAAGGTTGGGATTTGCAGATCTGGCCATAGCATCTATGAGCGCATCATTGTTCGCGGCATCACTAAGGTTGACGACGCCGTTGCCGTCTGTGTCCTGAAGCACGGACACCGTAGCCGCCTCGGTATCTCTCACTGATCCGGTTTTCTGAGACTCTGCGGAACGGGATCCGGTATCCGGAGTTTCCACGTTTGTCTGACTTGCTACCGGTGCTTCGGTCTGTATGGCCGCATCCGTTTTTTTCTCGGCAGACTTTTCGTCCCCAATCTCCTTGAACTCGCGGATCAGAGGCTCCTCACCGAGAATCTTTCGCTGCTCATCAATTTTGTTGAGGATTTCCTTGCTTGCATCGCTGACATCATCGATGACGCTTTTGATGAATTCCGGCTCTTTTTTCAAAGTTTCGAGCCAGTTGTCCACGTACTTGACGTCGTCTTTGTAAATCTGTGTGCCAAATCCCATGGCATTGCAGACCATTGCTGCTGTCAGCTCAGCCACAAGCTCTTCCTTGGCGTATTTGGCATCACCGAATTTTTTTCCTGTTTCTCTATTGAGTTTGGCAGCAGTGCTGTGCGCCATCTCATGAACCAGGGTTTTGTAGTACATCTTGCCTGATTCGTAAATTTCTTCCGGAGTGCCGCCCTTCTTAAACTGGGACTTCAGGGGAATAACGATGTGCGGATCAATGTGATGATCAATGCCGTTGTCGCCGTGCTGGTAAAAAGCCTCGGAGGATGGTTTCTGGTATTCAATAGGGCAAATCCATTCCTGTTTTTCCAGCATTCTGTCCAGGGCGCGATTCACGTACATGCCGTTGGTGTCTTTCTGCTGGGGCAGCTGGGTATGGAATTTCTGCATCAGCTCGGCATACTTTTCCGGCTGTTTTTCTTTGAAATCGGTCTGGTCAACGTTAAATGCGACGAATTTTTTTGCCCAGGATGACTCAAACAGTTTTGACTGCTCTTCCGGAGACAGTGTATTGTATTTTTCTACCGTAACGGTCTTCCAAGGCTTGTCGTTATATCTGTAACAAGGTGCGAATTTCAGGTATGGAATGCCATGAACGCCTTTCTGGGGGTGAACCCCCATCTCATCGCCCTGCTTGTAGGTCATGTAGACGGGCATTGAATAGCCGTGACGTGCGGCATCAAGTGCAAAAAGAAGAGCATTCCGGCCTGTGTACTGGTAGCCCTTAAGGCTCTCAGGCCTTCCGGTAAAACTTGCGGTGTCCCAGCCTTTTTCCCAGTTGCTGTCCTTCATGTCCTTGAGACTTTGAATGACAGATTCTGTAAGCTGTTCAGCAAAAGCATCTTCAGGTGATTTTCTGTCAGCTGAAGAAGCAGTGTTTTTTTTGTAAGAACTCATCAGTCATATCCCTTGATAGGTTAACTTAAGTTATTATATAAAAATGTCTTTATATATTATATTTAAAGATAATAAAAAAGCGGATTTACTCTTTGAATTGGAGTAAAACCGCCTGAATTCATAATACCGATGTTGTTGACTCAATAGTCCTGATTCAGACCAGGCCAGTCAGGCAGAGCCTTCTCGGGAGAATCACAGACAGGCTTAAATTCCTTCGCTGTTTCATCGGTAGGCTGTCTGCCATGGAGCCAGGCAAGATATAAGTCGCGATAAGCCTCAGTTGCAAGGAAATACTCGTTGTCTGTAATGCTGCCGTCCATGTTAAGCCGCATCAGCTCCTCGTCATCTTTTGTTCTCAGTTCTTCCAGTGTCATATTTAATCCCCTGTAAACAGCCGGTTCAGCCGGCATTGATAATCATAACTGACTGGCAAATGATTGCAACATTCCATCCGTACGTCAAACGTCATAGCGGGACGTGCAATTCATTTTTCATTGACTGCCCGGTACACTGTCGCGACTGAGCAGCCGGTCATTTCCGCGATCTTCTGGTAGGACAGACTCTGTTTCCTGAGAGTCCTGATTACCTCTCTCCTCTTCAGATCCGGCTTGCGGCCGGTATAGATCCCGGACTTCTTCGCAATGGCTATGCCCTCGGCCTGGCGTCTTTTCCTGGTCTCATAGTCGTCGCGGGCATTCTGCAGCGCGATTTTGAGAAGCAGCTCCTGCATGGCGTCAAGCACAATCCTCGCGACGCCGTCGGATGATTTGATGATGTCGCTGAAGTCGATAAGGTCCGGTACCGAAATCTTCGCGCCTTTTTCCTTTATCTTCTGCATGAGCTTTTCGGCATCAGAAAGCGGCAGCCTGCTGATGCGGTCGAGCTTCTCGGCGATGATGACGTCTCCGGGCTGGAGGTCATTGATGAGCCTCATAAGCTCAGGACGTTCGGCGATGGTGCCGGAGGCTTTTTCCTGGTAGATCCCGGCAACGTAGTATCCCGCCTTCCTGGCGTCGTCAACCAGATGTTCCTGGCGCTCGAGGGACTGCTGGTCGGTTGACACTCTCATGTAAATCCTGGCGATTTTCATTTTTCGTTTGGGTCGGTGCTGTTTTGACTATTCATTAGGGTCTATCTTACATCAAATGAAAAATTGGTTCAGGATTTTTTCTTTTGGATACACCCTAATGAAAAGGAAAACCGGCCCGCTGATGCGGACCGGCTCGGGGGACTGGAAAGGGAAAGACTCAGACTTCCGGAAGCTCCTCTGCGAGGGACAGGTGGAGGGCGGACAGAGGAATCTTCGCCCTGAGCGCGGCGAGGGCCTGCGCGTCAGTTGGGAGAATGCCGGGCATGTAAACCGGGGACGGGGTCATCCAGTACTGCCTGACCGCTAGTCCGGCATACTTGCCGAGCTTCTGGCTGACTCTTCGGAAGAGTTCAAAATCGGCATCGGTGGGCTTGCTGTGCGGATTGGTGCCGAGGTGCATCTGCTCGATGATGGTGAAGAAGGCCTTCTTCATTTCCCGGAACGCATCCGCCGAGTTCGGCAGCTCCCAAAGCGGGCAGGCTTTGTCCTGGGCTATCTTGAATACATCATGCAGCTTGAGCACGCAAAACTCAGGATGCCGGCACATCATGAGGTTTCCTGCCTCGTCGTGCTTAAGTTCCCCGTTCTCCTTTATAAAGGAATACTTCCATGTCTGAACCATGAAGTTGCCAAGCTGCGCGATGAAGCCGTCGATGCCTTTCTTCTGGTAGTCGGTCTGCTGGTACATGTTCGCGAGGACGCCGATGAATCCATGGGAGAGGTTAGGGTTTTTGGGTATGGCGCCATTGATCCTTTCAATCAGGATCTGCATGCCTGCGAGGCACTCGGACGAGATCTGCATCGGGGATACAAGATGGGTGCAGGCGATGAGGGCCGCCTGGCTCCTGATGTCGTCGTTCGGGTTGGTGTCGATCACAACAAGGTCAAAATGATCTGAGAGGGCATTGACGGACGCGCGGAAGAAGTCCTTCGCTGCGTCCTGGTGCGTGTTGGACTGGACACTGACAAGTGACCTGTGGTCTGCGCCGAAGACCGTGAAGTCCTGGAACTGACTTCCCCTGAGGACCGTTGCTGTTTTCTGGGTGAAAAAGTCTGCTGATGAGACATCAGCTTTCTGTGCTTTGCCGGAGCGGACGAGGGTCTCGGCTGTCTGCTGCTGCTGGTCGAGATCGATGACCGCAACGCGGAGTCCGAAGAAATGCCGGGCGAAGAACGCGAACTGGGTCGCGATGAGGCTCTTTCCGGTACCGCCTTTCTCAATGGTAATTGTAAGTGTTTTCATAGACTGTCTCTGTGCAATAATAATCAATGACATTTTACAGACAGAGAGAGGCAAAGAACAGAATGAGGAAAAAACAGATTCAGATGTGCTTTCAGAGGATGCTGCAAACACTCTGATTGAGATTGCGAGCAAAACCTTCGGGGACCTTATCTGCCGCTTCGACGGCAATCGGGCATTCATCAGCGCCGGGGCCAACGATACAAGGGACCGCGGGAGCTTCGAGATAATCAGTGAGCAGCGTGATGCATTCATCATGGCCCTCGAGGGAACCGGCTGGAAGGCCGGGCAGGGATTTGTGAGCGGGCCGCGGGGCGGGCGCTCGTGCCTGGACATTAGGGCGGAGTATATTGGATGATTTTCTTCGGCTTTTGAGAAAGAGAAAGCCTCGGAACCTGTTACAGTACCGAGGCCAAGAGAACCGCCTATACGGCGGGTTTAATGACCCCCGCATACGCGGGGAAGATGTGAATACTCAGGCAGTTAACTACCCTCATATCGGTTCACCCCAACTGACGTCGGGAATATGAGTTGAATCTCTATACATCCAAGTTTCAATCCGCACACTGGCCGGAGCCGGTGTGATGCGCCCCCGAGGCTTATTATAATAATAATGCTGGATAAATGCAATGCTTTGTAGTTTCTGCTGCAGGTGCTCGGATTGTTATGAATTATTTTGAATTATTTATAATATTTTGCTTGCATTACGGATTATAGAGGATTATAATGAACGCATAGAGTTGAGAAACAAACGAGGTAACAAAATGAGAATCGATACCAGAGACATTTTCAAGACTGAGGGCGTGGTTATGCCTGTTCTGGAGCAGTGGAGCAAGGTTCATGATCCTGAGCATCTTCATTACGAGGAGAACTATGAGGAGATGCATCGTCTCACTCGTGGCTGCAGGCTTCACAGCGCTGATGAGGAGGAGCTGAAGGATGAGGCCTGGGAGCGCCTGACCTACGGAGTTGTCCGCCGCGGCATCGAGAGCGCTTTCGGGCGCGATGCGCACAAGGTGCGTGTTTACGTCGGCGAAGGCGGACGTTCCGGGGATGAGCGCGATGGAACCTTCTGGATTGAATTCAGGCGCAAGGATGACGGGTTCACGGTAAAGGAGGTTGCGGAAATCGTCAGCAGGATTAACAGCCTTGATGGCTGCAAGATTCAGTCGCTGATGCCGGAGTTTACCGTCCGCTGGAGCGGCAGGGCCTGAGCAGGGAACGGAATGAGGAAACGGGGCGGTGAGAGCCGCCTCTGATGGAGGAAAAATGACAACTGTTGCTGAGTATTTTGAAACAAGGGATCTCGAGAAGATCGAAGACGGGCTCTTTGAGAAATTTGAGGAGCTTGGGAAGGATCTTTGCGAGGTAAAGGGCGTTGCTTACGACGCTCTGTTTCATGACGCTGACGGCACTCAGCGCTGGGCTCATGAACATGCCACAGAAGACACTTTGGATGATGACATCGACCAGATAATGGAAGGCGTAAAGGAGAATGGCTTTATGCCGGCAATCGAGAGGGCTATTGATGATGTGCTCTCTGATTACGAGGACGAGCTTGATTCAATGGATCTCGGGAAGTGGGAATACTATATACCCGGGAACCTTTTCAGCAGGGTCTGTGAATGGGCCGATGCAGATGAGCTGCTCTGTGATCCGGAGGCAATTTGCAACACTTATTCCCAT